>Ga0182005_1000741_pt1 | contig 14944 bp, 17 predicted proteins | sample Sormic07211103_1_FD_123021 | JGI IMG/M metagenome (GOLD analysis project Ga0182005, IMG submission 123021) | Rhizosphere microbial communities from Sorghum bicolor, Mead, Nebraska, USA - 072115-103_1 MetaG | ecosystem: Host-associated > Plants > Roots > Rhizosphere | place: USA: Nebraska...
CAGCGCCGGGCCTGCCCTGCCTGCGGCCCTGTCCGAGCCGATCCATCGCGCCGGCAACCAGGCCTGGCTGTCGCTGCGCTTTGGCGACGACCGCGGCACCACGCGGCTGCTGGAGCGCGCCCATTACGGTCCCCTGCGCGTGCAGAAGGCGCTCTATCCGGAACATCCGTCGATCTGCCACGCCATCATCGTCCACCCGCCCGGCGGCGTGGTCGGCGGCGACCAGCTTGCCGTCAAGGCCAGCGTCGGTCCAGGCGCCCACGCCTTCCTCACCACGCCCGGCGCCGCCAAGTGGTACCAGGCCAACGGCAAGCTTTCGCGGCAGCAGGTCCGGCTGCAGCTTGCCGATTCGGCAACCATGGAATGGCTGCCGCAGGAGACCATTTTTTTCGACCAGGCCGAAGTCGCGCTGGAACACCAGGTGGAGCTGCAAGGCGACGCCCGCTACATCGGCGGCGAGATCCTGTGCTTCGGCCGCACCGCCTCGGGCGAAACATTCAACAGCGGCCGCATCTCGCAGCAGACCAGCATTCGCCGCGACGGCAAATTATTGTGGTTTGAACAAGGCGCGCTGAGCGGCGCCAGCCAGGCCATGCACAACCGCCTGGGATTGGCGGGCTGTACCGTCTGCGCCACCCTGGTAGTGGCCGGCAAGCCGTTTTCCCCGGGCTTCGTGCAACAGTTGCGCGAACTCTCGAACCAGCTGGCGGGAGACCGGGCCAGCGTCGGCGTCACGCAGGTGAAGTCAGTCCTGGTGCTGCGCCACCTGGGCCACTCCAGCGAACTGGCGCGGCAGTGGATGATGCAAGCCTGGCAGCTGGTCCGCCCGCAATTGCTGGGACACGAAGCATCGATACCGCGCATCTGGAACACCTGAATCGACGAATCAACACACCAACATCACCTCCGTCATCGAAAAGAAAGAACAGTCACATGGACCTGACGCCAAGAGAGAAAGACAAGCTGCTGATTTTCACCGCCGCCCTGCTGGCAGAACGGCGGCTGGCGCGCGGCCTCAAGCTGAACTATCCGGAAGCGGTAGCCTTGATCAGCGCCGCCATCATGGAAGGCGCGCGCGACGGCAAGAGCGTCGCCGAGCTGATGTCCTACGGCAGCCAGATCCTGACCCGCGCCGACGTGATGGACGGCATCGCCGAAATGATTCCCGACATCCAGGTCGAAGCCACCTTCCCGGACGGCAGCAAGCTGGTCACCGTGCATCACCCCATTCCCTAACCAGCGCCGGAGCCAACATGATTCCAGGAGAAATGCAGATCCAGGGCGGCGACATCGAACTCAATGTCGGCCGCCGCTGCAGCAGCGTCACCGTCGCCAACAGCGGCGACCGGCCGATCCAGATCGGCTCGCACTTTCATTTTTACGAAGTCAACCCGGCCCTGCTGTTCGAGCGCGAGGATGCCTACGGCATGCGGCTCAACATCGCCGCCGGCACCGCGGTGCGCTTCGAGCCAGGCCAGAAGCGCACGGTGGAACTGGTGGAGCTGGCCGGCGACCGCATCGTCTACGGATTCAACGGCAAGGTCATGGGCGCATTAACGAAACGAGCAAAATCATGAGCAAGATCGCAAGGCACGCCTACGCCGAAATGTACGGCCCCACCACCGGCGACCGCATCCGCCTGGCCGACACCGAGCTGTTCGTCGAAATCGAAAAGGACTACGCCACCTACGGCGAAGAAGTGAAATTCGGCGGCGGCAAGGTGATCCGCGACGGCATGGGCCAGTCGCAGCGCATGCATAAGGACGTGATGGACACGGTGATCACCAATGCCGTGATCATCGACCATTGGGGCATCGTCAAGGCCGACATCGGCATCAAGGGCGGCAAGATCGCCGCCATCGGCAAGGCCGGCAACCCGGACATCCAGCCCGACGTGACCATGGTGATCGGCGGCGCCACCGAGATCATCGCCGGCGAAGGCAAGATCGTCACCGCCGGCGGCATCGATTGCCACATCCATTTCATCTGTCCGCAGCAGATGGAAGAAGCCTTGATGAGCGGCGTCACCACCATGCTCGGCGGCGGCACCGGCCCGGCGGCAGGCACCGCCGCCACCACCTGCACGCCCGGCCCCTGGCACCTGCATGCGATGCTGTCGGCGGCCGACGCTTTCCCGATGAACCTGGGTTTCCTCGGCAAGGGCAACATCAGCCTGCCGGGGCCGCTGGAAGAACAGGTGCGGGCCGGCGCCATCGGCCTCAAGCTGCACGAAGACTGGGGCTCGACCCCGGCCGCCATCGACAACTGCCTGAACGTGGCCGACCGCATGGACGTGCAGGTCGCGATCCATAGCGACACCTTGAACGAAGGCGGCTTCCTGGAACACACGCTGGCCGCGTTCCAGGACCGCACCATCCACACCTTCCATACCGAAGGCGCCGGCGGCGGCCATGCGCCGGACATCATCGCCGCGGTCGGCAACAGCAATGTGCTGCCGTCGTCCACCAACCCGACCCGGCCGTTTACCGTCAACACGCTGGACGAGCACCTGGACATGCTGATGGTCTGCCATCACCTCGATGCCGCGATTGCCGAAGACGTGGCGTTTGCCGAATCGCGCATCCGGCGCGAGACCATCGCCGCCGAAGACATCCTGCACGACATCGGCGCCATCAGCATGATGTCGTCCGATTCGCAGGCCATGGGCCGGGTCGGCGAAGTCATCATGCGCACCTGGCAGACCGCGCACAAGATGAAGGTCCAGCGCGGCAAGCTGGCCGAGGACAGCGGCAGCAAGGCTGACAATTTCCGCGTCAAGCGCTACATCGCCAAATACACGATCAATCCCGCCATCACCCATGGCATTTCGCATGTGGTGGGCTCGATCGAAGTCGGCAAGATTGCCGACCTGGTGCTGTGGAAGCCGGCTTTCTTCGGCGTCAAGCCATCCGCCATCCTGAAAAGCGGCATGATCGCCGCCGCCCAGATGGGCGATCCGAACGCCTCTATCCCGACCCCGCAGCCGGTGCACTACCGGATGATGTTCGGCGCCTACGGCGGCGGCCTCAAGACCTCGCTCACCTTTGTTTCGCAAGCGGCGTTTGACGACGGCATAGGCGAACGCCTGAAGCTGAACAAGCCGGTAGTGGCGATCAAAGACGTGCGCCACCTGCGCAAGCACCACATGATCCACAACAGCGCCACGCCGCACATGGAAGTCAATCCGGAAACCTATGAAGTGCGCGCCGACGGCGAATTGCTGGTGTGCGAACCGGCCAGCATATTGCCGCTGGCGCAGCGTTATTTCCTGTTCTGATTCAATTTCGACGAAAGCAAGATGTTAATCCTCAACACAAAAGTAGAACGCGCCGACCTGGTCCATGGCGAACTGGTCTTGCCCTATGAACTGCGCGAGAAAAGCCGCCTGCGGGCAGCGCTGGCCAGCGGCGAAGAAGTCGGCGTATTCACGGTGCGCGGCACCGTGCTGCGCCATGGCGACCTGCTCAAAGGCAGCGACGACAGCGGCCAGGAGCGCGTGATCAGGATCATGGCGGCGGCCGAAGCAACCTACCGCATCGAATGCGCCAGTCCGCACGCCTTGCTGCGCTGCGCTTTCCACCTGGGCAACCGGCACACCCAGGCGCATGTCGGCGACGGTTTCCTGCGCATACGCAAGGATGCGGTGCTGAAGGAAATGCTGCAGGGCTTGCAAGCCACGGTCACCGAAGAACTGGCGGCGTTCGAGCCCGAATCGGGAGCCTATGGCGGCGGCCATCACCATCATCACGACGGCTTGCTGGCGCCGGTGCCGCTGCGCCAGAAAATCCACCGGCCTGGCGACGAGTCCGGCACCTGAGTCCGGCACACAAGATGAACGCGACCGCGCTGCTCCACCTGCTGCAACTGGCCAGTCCGTCGCTGCCGATCGGCGCCTACAGCTATTCGCAGGGACTGGAAACGGCTATCGACAAGGGCTGGGTCAAGGATCCGGAATCCGCGCGCGGCTGGATCTGCAACAACCTGCAGCAAGTAGTGGCGCTGTTTGAGGCGCCCGTCTTGTGGCGCCTGCTGCAAGCGTTCGAAGGCCGCGACGGCGCCGCGGTTGCGCTGTGGACTGAACGCTTCATCGCAGCCCGCGACACCGCCGAATTCCGCGCCGAAACCATACAGATGGGATATTCGCTGGGCAAGCTGGCGATCGAACTGCAGGTAGGCGATGCCGCCTTGCTGGCGATCTTGCAGGCCCAGCCGGAACTGCCGCTGCCGACCGCCTACGCCTACGCCGCGGTAGCGCTGCAGGTGCCGCATGAAGCGGCGCTGCTGGGCATGCTGTTTTCCTGGGCGGAAAACCAGGTGCTGGTGTGCGTCAAGTCGATACCGCTGGGCCAGGTCGCCGGCCAGCGCCTGCTGTTGTCCTTGCAGGCAGAACTGCAGCTGGCTGCACGGCAGGCGCAAGAACTGGCCGACCATGAATTGTCGAACTGGGCGCCGGGCCTGTCGCTGCTGTCGATGCAGCATGAAGAACAATACAGCCGCCTTTACCGCTCCTGAAACCAAGCATTCAATATTTTTAAGCGAATCCCAAAATGACCACTTCCTCAACATCCAATCCACTCCGAGTCGGCATCGGCGGCCCGGTCGGCTCCGGCAAGACCGCGCTGTGCGAAATGCTGTGCAAAGGCATGCGCGACCACTACGACATGGCGGTCATCACCAACGACATCTACACCAAGGAAGACATGGAGATCCTGCTGCGCGCCGACGCCTTGCCGGCGGAGCGCCTGATGGGCGTGGAGACCGGCGGCTGCCCGCACACCGCGATACGCGAAGACGCCTCGATCAACCTGGAGGCAATTGCGCGCATGAGCGCCGATTTCCCCGACCTCGACCTGATCCTGCTGGAATCCGGCGGCGACAACCTGGCGGCGACCTTCAGCCCGGAACTGTCCGACCTGACCATCTACGTGATCGACGTCGCCGGCGGTGAAAAAATCCCGCGCAAGGGCGGCCCCGGCATCACCCGCTCCGACCTGCTGATCATCAACAAGACCGACCTCGCCCCCTACGTCGGCGCCAACCTGGATGTGATGGCGCACGACGCCAAAAAGATGCGCGGCGAACGGCCGTTCATTTTCACCAACCTGCGCAGCGGCGACGGCGTTGAGCAAGTGATCGCTTTCATCCGCGAACAAGGTTTGCTGGACCAGCCTAAATCAGCAGCCTGAATCCGCAATCCAGATAAGCAACCCAAATGAACTCTTCAAATAGACCGCCATTTCCAAGGAGTCCTGCCATGTCCCATCCTTCCGCCCGTACCTGTGGCCGCCTCAGCGCGCTGGCCATCGCCGCCTTCGGCATCGGCTCGGCGTTCGCCCATCCGGGCCATCCCGACGCATTCGGCTTCAACGACGGATTTTCCCATCCGTTCTCCGGCATCGACCATTTGCTGGCGATGCTGGCGCTCGGCCTGTGGGCGGCGCAAAACAAGCGCTCCGCGCTGTGGGTGCTGCCGCTGGCGTTTCCGCTGACGATGGCGGCCGGCGCGCTGCTGGCGTTTTCCGGCCTGCAGCTGCCCGCGGTTGAAACCGGCATTGCGGCATCGGTCGCCGTGTTCGGCCTGCTGATCGCCTTCGCCGTGCGCATGCCGCTCTGGGCCAGCGCCGGCGTGGTTTCCATCTTCGCGCTGTTCCACGGCTATGCGCATGGCAGCGAGTTGCCGCATAGCGCCTCGGCGCTTTGGTATGGCGCCGGTTTTGTCGCTGCGACAGCGCTGCTGCATGCGCTTGGCCTGGCGATCGGCCTGGTTGCCGGCCAGAAAATGGCGGCGCAGGCAGTGCGGCTGGGCGGCGTGGCGATTGCGGCGGTGGGCTGCTACCTGCTGTCCGGCGCACTCTAAGAAACAGCCAAGCCCCATGGCTGCAGCTTGCAGCGTTTCAAAAAAAGCCAGGTTCTTCCGCGCTGCGCCGCGGAAGAACCTGGCTTTTTCATTGCTCGGGACCCTGCATATTCAAATATGCTAATGTCTTTCAGCTTGCTGAAGTCATTGCACTTCCTTTTTTGCAACCTGGACTGGATATAACATGACTACCTCTATTGCATACCGGATACCGGGGCGCGCCCGCGACCTCGGCGAACTCGTAGTACGCCGCGTGCTGCCGGCCGGCCGCCACCAAAGCGTGGGACCTTTCCTGTTTTTCGACCACATGGGGCCGGTCGACTTCGCCAGCGGCCAGGGCATCGATGTCCGCCCGCACCCGCACATCGGCCTGGCGACGGTCACCTATCTGTTCGAAGGCGCCATCCGCCACCATGACAGCCTGGGCAACGACCAGGAAATCATTCCGGGCGACGTCAACTGGATGACTGCCGGACGCGGCATCGTCCATGCCGAACGCACGCCTGCGGCGCAGCGCGCCAAAGGCTGGCGCCTGCACGGCATCCAGACCTGGGTGGCGCTGCCGCTGGCCGACGAACAGGGGCCGCCGGCCTTCGTTCACCATCCGGCTGCCAGCCTGCCCTTGGTCGAAGGCGACGGTTACCGGTTGCGCATCATCGCCGGCCGCGCTTTCGGCAAGGAGGCGCCGGTCAAGGTCCTGGCGCCGACCTTGTATGTCGCCGCCGAAATGCAGGCCGGCGCGCAGTTCACGCTAGACGCGGAATATCCGCAGCAGGCGGTGTATGTCGCCAGCGGCAGCGTGACCATCGATGGCGAAATGCTGGAAATGGGCGTGCTGGCGGTATTGGAACCTGGCCAGGCGGTGCGCATTGCCGCCGGCGAAGCAGCCCAGGTCATGCTGCTGGGCGGCGCTCCTATCGACGGGCCGCGCACCATCTGGTGGAATTTTGTCGCCAGCGATCCGCAGCTGATTGAAACCGCCAAAGACAACTGGCGCGAGCAGCGCTTCGATCCGGTGCCGGGCGACAACGAACGGATTCCCTTGCCGGATGCATAGGCTCGGATCTCTTTGTTCAAGGTGCTGTCGGCCAAACCGCCTACGCCATCGGTCGTTTCAGATTTGACGGCAATCATCTGGCCGGGAGGGCGGCCGCTCTCCCCCCATTGGTCGAGGGTACCGATGGCGTCGAATGTATTGGGGCCGACGCCGCCGCGGCAATGCCCCATTCCCGGCATCAGGAAGAGCATGGTCGCCGATGCCGATGCCGACCCCGATCGGCTTGCCTCTAGCGCCTGGCTGCGCGCCGTCCCAGAAAGATATGCAACGCCAGCAATGCAGGAAACAGCAAACCCAGGATCCAGTGCGCCGCCGACCAAAGCGGCCGGCTTGATTCGCTGGCGAGGTAATACAAGGCATAACCGCTTATCGTGAGCAAGGCCAGCAGCGCGGCCATGCCCCAGCCGGAATAGCGGTTGCGGCGGGCATGGTGGGCGCGGCGCATGTGGCTGTTGAGCAAGCTTCCGACAAAAAAAAGCGCGGCCATGGCAGCGGCGCCGTGCAATTTCATAGTCCATGGCTCCAGCGGATTGACAGTCTCTCCGAACTCGCCGGCGACACGGAAAAAATAATGCACGACCAGCCACAGGATGCCGCTGGCCGCCAGCAAGCCGGACACGCCATACAGGCTGAGACGGTGCCAGCGTTCAAGCCGGAAACGGATGAGCGGCGGCCGGGTGCTGGCACGATGCAGGCTGTGTTTAGGATGTTTGAGTTGGCGCATCCGTCAGATTATAAAAGCAGTCGCTCCAAACCGTTGCAATAACGGATGCCGCGGGTCGTTGCTCAGCAACACCAGCTTGGTCAGGGCGTCGGCCGTCATGCAGTCAGGGGCCAGCACCGTGGCGCTGACGCTGTCGACCAGGGCACTGCCGTCGATGCCGTGAACCAGCGCCGACCGCAGCTGGCCTCGTACCGTCTTTTGTGAAAAATAACTGCCTGAAGTCGCCATTGCAGCATTGTCCAGATCTATCTGGCAGGCGATCTGCCCAGGCGAACGAGGATCGCGGACCATGACCGGAAACGGGCTTTCGCCGAACGCCCGCAAATCGCCGCCGGCGTTGACGCAAGCCGCAGCAACACCCTGTCTCTGCAAAGCGGCGATGGCGACGTCCACCGCGTAACCCTTGGCGATGCCGCCGAGGTCGATCAGCACCGGCGCCAGCTTGCGGACGTTGCCGGCTTCATCGACATGCAAGGTCGGCCGGCCGGCATCGGTGTTCGCATCGACGCCCGCACCTGGCAAATAATCCCACTGCACCAGTTTCGAGGCACAAGCGATATTGAACAGGCCGCCTGTCGCCGTGCTCATGTCAAGCGCCGCGCGCAGCACCGCTGCCGTATGGCCATCGACCTGCAGCACGCTGTCGACCGCCATTTGATTGATCCTGCTGACATCGCTGGCGGCGTCGTGAAAGCTCATCAGGCGATGCACTTCGGCGATTGCGCCAAAGGCGGCGTCGAACGCGCTTGCGGCGGCCGTCTCGTAGAGAGCATCGGCAAGCGTCACCTCAACCAGGGTTCCCAGCCAAGGTTGCGCCCGCCGCTTCATTTTTTCAGCGCGACCTGGGCAATCGCAGCGATCCGCCGCACGCCATCGGTAACGTGAGTGCACGACAGCGTGGCGCCGCTGATGCTGGCGATGCCGTCGCCGATCGCCAAACCGGCTGCGGCCGTCTTGCCGACGAACTGCTTGCGCCAGGCCGGACTCTTGATTTCAAAGCCATGGCTTTCCCGATAGGTCAGGATTTCAATCTGCTTGATGCTGGCGTCGGGATTGACCGCGACCGCGTACGAGATCAGCTCGAACTTGCCGACCACGTCGTCCAGCACCATGTAGCCCAGCTGGGTATCGCCTTTATAGGCAGCGAACACGCGCCAGGCGACCGAACGCGCAGGCAGGCCGGAAAGTTTTTCGACCTGCTTCATCTGCTCGGCGGACAGCTGCAGGCTGGCATCCTTGAATCCGCTGGCGTCCGGAAACATGGCTTGCTGCGCCTGCTCCACCGTCAGGTACTGGGTGCCGAAAGCGTTCGAGGCAGCGCCGGCGGCAAGCGCCAGCACCGTCATATTGATGGGTTTCATGATCAAAAATCAGAAAGCATAACCCAGGCCGAGGTTGAAGCGGTCGCGCGCGGTATCTACCTTGAATTTCTGGTAATCGGCTTTCAGGACCACGCCTTCACCGACATTGAAGTTGAGGCCGGTCGTCCACACGCCTTCGTTCGGTCCGGTGGCGACTGCCAGGCCGGCCGGCATCGCTGCGTAGCCGTTGGCGGTGTTGAAGCGCTCATAGCGTACGAAGGGCGTCAGGGTGTAGTCGGAATTTTTCCATAACTGGTAGGCGGCTTGCGTGTACCAGCCGTAGAACGACGACGGCACCGGCGTCGGCTGGCCGGCAAATGTCTGGTTCAGGGCTTCGGTGTTGCTGATGGTGCCGCGCGCGTAGACCGCCGACAAGTCCCACTTGCCCGGGGTGTAGCGGGCATGCAGGTCCCACAAGGTCAGGCGCGCATCCTGCGCTGGGAAATCCGGGGTCTTTTGCCCGACCTTGCCGGTAAACACCGAGCCGCCCAGCAGCAAGCCTGGCACGCCGCGCCAGTTCAATGCGCCGAACACGCTCAGATCGTGCGACTTTGCCATCTGTCCTTCCTGGTGGATGCTGCCCAGCGGCGAATCGCGGCCTTCGGTCGATGCGGCATCCCATTTGCTCAGGTCGAAGCCCGTAGTCACGCCGGCGTCCCAGGTCAAGCCGTTGTCCAGGGTCTGCGACAGTCCCAGGCCGGCTTCGCGCCAGGTCGACGGGATGATCGCGGTTTCGACGAAATTGCGATATACGCCGTAGTAGGCAGTCGGTTCGTGGTTCGTGTTGAGCAAGCCGGCCGGGATCAGGAACAGGCCGCCCTTGGCGCGCAGGCCGTTGTTGAACTCGCGCTCGACATACAGCTGCTCGACTTCCGTCTCGCCCTTGTCGCTGGCGGACGTGACGGCATGCTCCCATTCGAATTCAGCCACCATCTTGGTCTTTTCGTCAAAACGATGGGTGATGCCGATTACCGCGCGGGCGACATCGGTCTGCGCCTTGCTGCTGTCATGGCGCGGACGGGTGTAATTGACTTCGCCGTAGCTCGACAGCACCGTGTTCGGTCCCAGCATGGTCGCCGGCGAAGTCGCCGCTACCGTCGAGACCGGCGCAGCGGCGACTGCCGGAGCAGCCGCGACCGCTACTGGGGCAACGGGTGCTGCCGCCAGCGCGTCCTGGCGCTTTTCAACCGTGTCGGCTTTTTTCTTGGTGGCCGCGAGCTCAGCCTTGAGCTGCTCGACTTCGGCAGCCAGCTTGTCGAGCCGTTTCAGCAATTCCGCTTCGCTGGCCGATGCCGCCAGCGGGCTTGCCATCAAGGCCAATGCAACGGCTTGCGCCAGGATATTTTTTTTCATGATCTTGCTTCCCCTTTAAATTTTATTGTGCCTTGTAGCCATCGGTAAGCGTGCCGAGAAACTGCACGACATCGTCGACTTCGCTGTCGGACAATGCCGGCGGCATATTCGGTTGCCGGTTATACGGCACTTCGGTGACATTCACGTTCTTGCGGTATTGCTCGGGCAAGTCGTTGAATTTCTGGGCGGCGCCATTCGCGTCGGCCGGATACCACAGCTCCGGATTTGTATCGCGCTTGACGTAGAAACTCACCGCCTCGCGCAAAGTCTTGAAGTAGCCGTTATGGAAAAACACCTTGCGAGTGGCGACATTGCGCAAGGTCGGCACCTTGAAGGCGCCGCACAGCTCGCTGCGGTTGCCCAGGTCGGTGCGGTCCGGCCCGCACAGGCCGAGATCGAAGTAAGCCGCGTCGGCGGTCGCTGCGATCGCCGGATTGCGCGGCACGCCAAGGTTGTCGAAAGTGAAATCGGTAAACAACGGCGGCGAACCGTCGCTCCCCTTGGCGCTCAGGTGGCAGGCGACGCAGTTGCCCTTGGTCGGGTTGTTGAACAGGGCCAGTCCGCGCAGCTCGGCCGCGTCCAGCGGCACCTTGCCGGCCAGGAATTGATCGTACTTGGAATCGTAGGGATGGAAATCCGCGTCTTCTTTCTGGTACTGCTGCAACGCCAGCTGGATACGGTTGAAAGCGTCGTCGCTATTGTCCAGGATGGATGCGCCGAACACTTGGCGGAATTCCTCGGCATACGCCGCCTGCTTCAGTCTGACGATCACGTTGGCCTTGCTGCCGTTGGCCATTTCGTGCGGCGCCAGGAACGGCCGTTCCGACTGGTCGGCCAGCGTATTGGCGCGGCCGTCGCGATTGAAGCCGCCGGTCGGCGTGCCGTCGCTGGCAAAGAAGAAAGCCGGGGTCAGGTTCAGGTAACGCAAGGACGGCACCGCGCGAAAGCCGGGCACATCGAGATTGGCGCCGCCCAGCTGTACTGCCAGGTCGTTGCTCTGCGCGTGTGCATTGTCGGGATTGTGGCAGGTGGCGCAGGACTGCTTGCCTGAGGCAGACAGGCTCTGATCGCTGAATATCTTCTTGCCCAGGCCGGCGACCTTGCTCAAACCGCCATCGGCCACCGGCGTAATCGGAGTACTGGCGCTGTCGCCACCACCTCCTCCGCATGCAGCCGCCAGACAGGCCATCGCCAATGCGAGCGGCCACTTGAGCCTTCCCGGATTGCGGGCCGGAGCCGCAACATTATCTTGAAACATGTGTGTTGTTTTTTGTTGATTTAAAGTCATGCAAGCCCCGGCCAAAGACCCATCCGGACCTTGGGGCTGCTCCTCCTCTGTTTCATCGTTTTATTCTTATTTGAAACAATACGAAACAATAGAATACGAATGGTATTGAGAATGATTGCAATTAGCAATTACTATCACTTTCGGCTGGGAATTTCTGCAGAACATGTCTTTTTCTCCCAACAATCGGCCACGCTTTGGGAACCTGGCTGGCGGGCACAATGGCAAGGCCGGAGAAACCGGGTCTCGCCTTGCGCCATCCGCCATGCACCGGTAGCGCGGCCCAGGCTAGGACGTGTCGACATATGATTTGGGAGTGCGGGCCGCTCAGAATTCAAGGACGGCTTTGCCCCGCCCTCCTCTCGAGTGAGGATAGTCGATCGCCTGCCGCATGTTATCGAGCTGGAACAGGCATGACACCTCGACCTTTATTTCGCCGCGCACCACCGCCGCCGCCAGGGTCGCCGGCAATTGCGCATCGGGACGCATCTGGAACCGCCGCCCTGATTGAAGAGGCGGCGCGCGCCCTGGCCTGATGCGGCCGTTACAGCGCCGCGGCGGCCGGCTACCGGCTGGCTGCGGCGCTTGTCGTCATTGCATTTGCACCCTTGGCTTCCACAGGGCCCAGCCGATGTTCATGCCTGCGGCAGCGATCAGGATAGCGGCGGCGCCGATCAGCTGGCTCAGCTGCAGCCGGTGGCCGAAGGCCAGGAAATCCACTGCGATCGCCACGATGGGATAGATGAATGACAGCGATCCCGTCAGGTGCGTCGGCAATTTCTGGATCGCGCCATACAGCAGGATATACATCAGCCCGGTGTGCACCACGCCGACCGTCACCAATATGCTCCAGGCGCCGACGCCGGAAGGCAGCGCCGACAGGTGGGCGAAAGGCGCCAGCATCAGCATGCCGACGCAGACCTGGACCAAGGCAATCAGGTGCGGCGGCGTGCCGGCCAGTTTCTTGGTGATGATGGCGGCCACCGCATAGAAAAAGGCCGCGCCCAGCGCCATCAGTATCCCCGCCAGGTAATTGCTGCCGCTGTCGGCCGCGCCCGGTTGCGCCAGCACGATCAGCAGCATGCCGGCAAAGGCTATCGCGAGCCAGGTCAGCTTGTTGAGCGTCAGCCGCTCAGCGAAAAAAACCGCGCCCAGGCCGACCAGCATGAACGGCTGGGTGTTGTAGACCGCGGTAGAGATCGAGATCGACGCGTGCGAATAAGAGATGAACAGCAGCAGCCAGTTGACCACGATCGCCACGCCGCCCAGCGCCGCCAGGGCCAGCAGGCGCAGCGTGATGGCGCCGCGCAGCAGCCCCATTCCGGCGCAGACTATCAGCAAGGTTGCCGCGCCAAACACGCAGCGCCAGAACACCACGTCCAGCACCGGCTGGCCCGAAACCACGACGAACCAGCCGATGGTTCCCGAAATGGCCATGGCGGCGGTCATTTCAACCGTGCCGCTTACCTTCCTGTTCATATAAAGCTCCCGAAAACCGTCAGAGCCTGATAATCTCACTTTATCATCGTATTTTCCATGCTTAATACAAGGAAATATGCGTCATTTCCCTTATTATATTAGGCAATATTTCAAATTTCCGGAGACATGCAAAATGCTGAACAATGTCGACCAGCGCATCCTTGAAGTCCTGCTCAAAGATGCGCGCATTTCACTCAAGGAACTGGGCCAGCAGGTTGGCCTGTCCTCGCCCAGCGTGTCGGAGCGGCTGCACCGGCTTGAGGAGCGCGGCGTCATCCGCGGGTTCACGGTGGATATCGATCCGCAGGCGCTGGGCTACCAGCTGCAAGCCATCGTGCGCATCCGGCCCCTGCCCGGCAAGCTGCAGATCGTCCAGAAGCTGATCGAAGACACGCCCGAATTCTGCGAATGCGACAAGGTGACCGGAGAAGATTGTTATATCGCGCGCCTGTTCGTGCGCTCGATCGCAGAACTGGACCAGGTCATCGACCGCATCGCCGACAAGGCCGAGACCAATACCGCGATCGTCAAGGCGCAGCCGATCAAGCGCCGGCCGCCGCCGTTTGCCGCCGCATAGGACAGCGCCAGGTTAACGCTCGATCATGCGGCTCCAGCGATCGTTCCAGGCGGCGCGGTCCTTGTTGATGGCGTCCCAGTCGACCGTGTTGATGTTTTTCATCAGCTTGTCGACATTGCCTATCTTGGCTTGCGCTGATTCCGGTATCTTGACATTCTTGTTGATCGGAATGGCATTGGCATACTCCACCGCCTTGGCTTGCGCGCCGGCGCTCAACAGGTATTCCGCCAGTTTCTGCGAGAGTTCGGGCTCGGAATTATTCTTCAAGGCGCAAGGGCCGACCATGAGCATGACTGCCCCCTCTTTCGGCGTAGCAAATTCGGCCGGGATGCCCTTGGCTTTCAGATTCGCAATTGCCGTCGGCGTCAGCGGGAAAATCGCGGTTTCGCCGGTTTGCACCATTTCCGATATTTTCGCTGAACTGGACAGGTACTCAAGCACGTTAGGACCGACCGTGCTGCCCCACTTCTGGAAACCCGGCTCGACATTTTTATCGGTGCCGCCGACCAGGCGGTTGAACATCAGGAAGCTGTGCAGGCCGAAGGTGCTGCTCTGGATCGACTGGAACACCACTTTTCCCTTGTATTTCGGATCGGCGAAATCCATCCAGGAGGTCGGCGCAGCCCAGCCTTTTTCATCGAACATCTTCTTGTTGTAGCCGATGCCGACCGTGCCCAGTTCTATCCCCACCGCCTGGTCGTTCGCCATGCGCGCGAATGGATAAATTTCCTTGAATACCGGAGCGTCTTTCAGTTTCTGGCACAGCCCCAAGCCGACCGCGCGGTACATGACGCCATCGTCGAGAAACACCAGGTGCATCTGCGGCTTGTCTTTTTGCGCCGACATCTTGGCCATGATGTCGGCGGATGTGCCGGGAACCACCACAATCTTGACGTTATTGGCTTTTTCGAATTCCGGGAATATATAGCTGGTGTAATTTTTTTCCATGCTGCCGCCGTTCATGCCGACATACAGCGTGCGCGTCTCGGCGCCGCTTGCCGCCGCGACGCCTAATGCAGAAATGAATCCTGTCGCCAGGAGAATCTGTTTGAATTTCATGGTCCTGCCTCCTCAAAGATTAAACGCCCCGAAATGCCCGCCACATAATTTCCTGATGCACCGGCTTCAGCTTGTTTTCAACTTATTGCGCTGAATCTGCCGATGCTGAAAGCCTCGATAGGCGTTGCCGTCGCCCCATGGGCTACCAGGTCCGCCAGGACTTCCCCTACTGCCGGCGCCAGCTGGAAGCCG
>Ga0182005_1000743_pt1 | contig 14915 bp, 23 predicted proteins | sample Sormic07211103_1_FD_123021 | JGI IMG/M metagenome (GOLD analysis project Ga0182005, IMG submission 123021) | Rhizosphere microbial communities from Sorghum bicolor, Mead, Nebraska, USA - 072115-103_1 MetaG | ecosystem: Host-associated > Plants > Roots > Rhizosphere | place: USA: Nebraska...
GTGAAATCGGGTCTTTCCGTTGACCTCCTGTACAAAGATTCAACCAGTTCACCGGTAGCCGAGTTTCAGATAGGCAAATCCGACTGCCTCTGAAGTCTGCCCCCTGAAGCCCGCCTCTCACGCGGGCTTTTTTCTGCGCGTCGCATCGCAATGATCCCGCGCAGCTAGTCATCAATACCCCGACCAATCCCGAATGCACTGCCCTCCGCGCCCAACGGCAACCAGCGGAGCGGATGAGTGCATTCGAGTTTTGTTGGATCAACACTCCGCCACCCTGGAGGCGACCATGTCAGCTCTACGCAAGCTCATACCGGAAGACGATTTTCTCGATACAGAGGCTGGCCAGGAATGGTTGACCGAGTCGGTCGACGATCTGCTGCGCCGGCGCCATATCGAAGCGCCGAATCCGGTGGGACGAAGCAAGGTTCTGGTCAACGCTGATCACCTGCCGGAAGCGCTGGCGGATCACATGGCTGCGAACCCAGACCCAGACCGCTGTATCGAGAAAATCCTTATCGAGCTCGTCCGGCGCGGCGATGGCGGGATCTTGCACACCTGGGCCGTCGAAGCCGTCGGCGGTGATCCGCTGATTGTTCGTGCTCTGGCCGGTCAATTGGTCGCGGTTCACGCCAACGAGTACCGCGATGCAAAGCTCGAAAGCGATCGAGTCGAGCAGGAGTGTGGGTTTTGAGCCCGCACATTCTGATCGACAAAGCACTTGATGGTGTCACCGCGCGCTTCGCCCATGAAGAGACAGGCTTGCTCGTACAGGAGCTGATCACCCGCCTCTTCACCGACGGCGCCATCACCATCGACGAGTTCAACCACTACTGCAAGCGGCTGCGCGACGTCTGTCAGCAGCGCAAGGAGACAGCATGAGTACGGCACCGGTTAAATCGCTGATCGATGAGCAACTGGACGACATCGAAAACAAGATCGCCCTACTCGGCTTCGGCCTTCCTTTCAATGAGGTGATCGGTCGCAAGCGCGAGGAGTTGGTTTCGAACCTCCCGCAACGCCTGGCGCCGTCCATGAAGGGCAAACGGATCGCTGTGAAGGTTCGGCCGTGACTGGTCACCAGCTCGCCCGCCGGCTGCTGATCCGGCGCGGATCGTTCTCCGCCATTGGCGTCTTCACCTTCCTGATGCTGCTCAGCGCCCTCGCCGACCGCATCACTCAATAACCCACTTCTTTCAGAGCTGCGTACTTGCGCGGCGGGAGATAGTCATGCCTGTACCCAACCTGGCCCTATGGGAGGAGGTCGAAAAAACCGACCCCAAGTTCACCAAGGAATACACCGGTCCCGGCGGTTTCACCGGTACCGCGGTAAATGCCCAGTATCTGGCTAAACGTGCCACCGAGCAATTCGGCCCATGTGGTACCGGCTGGGGTTATGACGTGATCGAAGAGCGCTTCGATATCGGAGGTCCGCTGCTGAACAAGGAAGGAACGGTGCTGGCTCACGCTCAGGTTCATACCCTCAAAGTCGCCCTTTGGTACCTGGGAGACGACGGTGAACGCAAGACCATCACGCACTACGGGCACACTCCATTTATCACGCAGAACCGGTTTGGCATCAGCACTGACTTCGACGCCCCGAAGAAATCCCTTACCGACGCGATCGGCAAATGCCTCAGTCAGCTTGGCTTCTCCGCCGACGTTCGCCTGGGTCTGTACGACGACATTCACTACGTCAACGAGCGCCTAGGCGAAGCTGAAATCGAGCGCGCCGAGGACAAGATCGAAGCGAAAGAACGTCTGGCAGCCGAGTACCGCGAATGGCTCTCGGAAACACTTCACCTGATTGGCACCGCGCAGTCGCTCAATGAGCTGGAACAGCTCTACAAGTCGGCGATGCGCAAGCTGGACTTGCGCAAAACCGATCCAGATTGCGCAGCCCACAAACTCAAATTCACCCGCGCCAAGGATGCCCGCAAAGCAGACCTTGAAGACGCTATGGAAGGTGCTGCATGACTGACCTCTACAAACTGAATCGGCAGATGGCCGAACTCGCTGCACTGGGTGACACCGACGACGAGGGGCTCCGCCAAGCTATCCAAGACACCATGGATGGCATCAAGGGTGAGTTCGAAGTTAAGGCCGACAACGTCGTCATGCTGCGCCGGAACATCGAAGGTGATATCGACGCCATCGATAAGGAGGTCGACCGTCTGAACGAGCTCAAGCGCATCAAGAAAAACACTGTGGGCCAGCTCAGCGATTACCTGCGCCGGAACATGGAGGCCGCAGACATCAAATCGATCAAGCGGCCACTGTTCACCATCACACTCGCGCTCTCGCCCGAGAAAGTGATCGTCGACAACGAACAAGCCGTTCCCGACGAGTTTGTCTCAGTGAAGAGTGTGATCACACCTGACAAAAAGGTCATCGCAGCCCGGCTCAAGGAAATCCGTGATCACAACGACGCTGTGCGCAAGCGCATCGACGCCGGCGAAGACGCGGAGCATGAACTGCTACCGGAACCAGCCTGGGCGCACCTTGAGCGCGGCGAAAGCTCGATCCGGATCAAGTGAGGCCAGCATGATCAGCAACCACCTCAACCTGGTGGAGCAGCACCGGCCGGACGCTGAGTCGATCTCTGAACGAGTCGCCCAGTTCCTGGCCGCCGGCGGGCGGATCGACCGACTAAAAAGTCCGCCACGTAACCCGCTGCCACCGCCCCGCTCGAAGAAAATAGGCCCTGGAACGGTCCTCAAGCGGCGCCCGAAGCCGATATCGGCTGCTGACCGGAAGGCGCTGCGCAAGATGGCGGATTCGCTATGAAATCGAAACGCAAACCCAACATCGGTTTCGCCCGGGCCGAACGCAGCTGCCGGGCGCTGCTCAGCAACAATCACGTCGCGGTGGTGAACATCGACCCGAGCGGCAGCCAGATCATGGTGAACTGGAAGAACTGCCGTCAGATCCGCAGTGTTGGCGATCGCCAACGCCCTGTTTGACTTCTCCTATCACTGGACCATCTACATCGCCGCGATGTGCCGCGATGAGCTGGGTACCGAGTACCTGAAGTCCACGGAGATCTCGCCGCAGGGCATGTACAAGGTCGAGCGCCTGACGGACGCAATCGAGCATTACTACCTAGAGCTGCGCAACGGCTGCAACCCGAACCACATACTCGCGTCAGGGTGGATCGCCATCCCGGCCGAGACCACGCTGGAAGAAGCGCAGGCCGCGAAGCTGTTTCACGCCGCCGGCGCCTGGCATCAGGTGAAGGCTGCAGCGTGAGACGAACCATCAACCGGGCGGCCAGGCGCCCCGACAGGCCTGGCAAAAAGACAATACTCCCCACAGACAGGCCCTACTTGAATCAGCGAAAAACGGGGTGAGGTCCTTTAATTAGGCAGTCTGGGGGGTGATGGTTCGTGTGCCTTGACCACTCCTTTCCCCGCAGAAGAATCGTACGTGAAGTGGTAAGCATACTGCCTTCCACGAACATTCTTGCAGGACACAGTTATGGTGAAACTAGCATCTACATCATCTTTTGGAAAGTTTACTTGAAACTTTTCTCGAGCCTGCAATCCAATGTACCCTGCCGTTAGCACCTCATATTCCACACTTCCATCAGACCAGCAAATTCTTAGCCCATAGGCGGCTGCATTTATAACCAAAAAATTAAAATTCAACCACTCGCCTGAGTTCGAAATACCTGAGTTCAGGTAGGTAACATCAACCCTAGGACGAATAGATTCTTCAATTTCCAACAGCTCAAGTTCGTGCTTGGCTTTTGCCAACTTCATCTGATCAGTAGATACTTCCAAGGCTCGCTGCTGCTGACTAACAGAATTCGAAAGTTCTACACATTGCGCGACGAGCGCTTGAGAACTAATTTTCAGCTCACGACCTTGCTGATAGTATCCAAGTACCAGCCAAAGAACAGCGAGCGGCCCAAAAACGCCAGCGAGAAAATCGCCAAGTTCATTCAAAGGCAAACTACGAATTTCATCGACTCTCAAACCAGCGATTATTATTACAGAGCTAATGTATAACGATGTAAATAAACCTGCGAGCTGCTCTGCGCCCCCTTGGAATAACTTAATGATACTTGCCCCCACCTTGAGTCGCATACAGTGCATTTGAAAGGACCTGAATGATTTTTTAAATATTTTAACAGAACAATTAAAGTGCCACTACACCACATCAATCGTTATAACGTCGCCTGACAGAGGCTCAGGTCGCCAGCATCGGATGCTGAGCCCATTTCCCACGCTATCGGAGAGGTAGGCCATGGTAGAAGAACAGGAACTTGGGCCGGAAGAGCCGCAACTGACGGCGGAAGCCATCAAGCAGCGCAAGAAGCGCGAGAAGGCAGCAGCGAAGGACGCTGCTTTGGGCGTCGAGAAGTTTACGGTTGAGGTCGCCGGCGTGTTCAAGCCCGACCTCAAGCGGGTCATGTCCGCCCACGGCTTCAACAACCAGCAGGAGGTGTATCAGAATCTGCTACGCAACTTGATCGCCGCCGACTTCGAAACCCAGGCCAAGATGCTCAGATGTGTCACGACACCTTTTGTTGTTTCTGAAAAGGTGTCGCGACAATTGAGAGACGCCGGATTGCAGCACTTGACGAAACATCCCGGCGAGGAAGGCGACAAAGTTATTGATCCTTTTCAGGGAGAACGTCCATCTGTAAGTGGAACTCCAGAACTTCAGGAGAATTCTTTCCGTTCGGCGTAGTTCGCGGAATGGTGTGTAAAACCCTTCCTGAATGATGGGCGCCGTTCTCAAGCTCGATTGTGTATTCACCATCACCAGTTGCATTGCCTGAGTGGTGGAACTGCCCCTCTCGAAGGGTGACCTTGTACCGGCCCGGGGCCTCATCAAGAGCCTCGAGAAAAACCCGATCGCTTCCAAGTTTGAAGTCGTAACGAAGAAGCGCTGGTGGTGCAGATACGGTAAACGATTCGACTTTCAGCTTTTGCACAGTTTTCTCCTTGATCCGGCTCCATGCCGGGCCGAACACAAATACCGCAACGAACGGCGTTACACCAGCTCAGACAAAGCTCGGCGACTCAACGACTGGGTGCGCCGACTCCATGTAGCCGGCCAGGTCGATCACCTCCCGAAGAAACACGGCCATCTCCAGCTTCACTGGGTCGTCGGGCAGCCCTATCCGCTTCAGCATCGCTTTAGCGTCCTCTTCGATCGCCGCTAGCGCATCTACATCGCTCTGCAACCTCATCTCGGCCTCCTGCCTATTTGAGCTGAGGGATACATACACCAGTTATGGATTCTCCGGCCAGCGGAATTGAAGAGGTAGGCCATGGCCAAGAGCAGCGCGCAATTACAGAAGGACAAGCGCGCCAAGGAGAAGGCGTTGCTCGAGCGGATCGGCGCCGAGAAGCGATCGCTGATTGTTTCGAAAGCGCTCGATGATGCCCTGCTGATCCTCGGCGAGCGCCACGGCTTCGAGGAATGGCAGGAGACGGTGTCGACCATGATCTTGAATTTAGCTGCAGCACCGCCCGAAGAATCGGCACGCTTCGCCAACATGTCGCGACCGGAAATCGTGGTTTCGGAAAAATGGCCGCGGCAGCTTGAGGCGTTCGCACGCACAGGCGTTGATACCTAACGAAGCTAATCAATTCCTAAGCAGTTGACTCCGAAAATCTCATTATCAGCGCAGAAAACATGTTTTTTTGACTGGTATACAGCGAGCGAATTAAAGACCTTCAACAATTGAAAGTTGTTGTGATGAGGCTGATAGCTAAAACCCAGCTCTAGCACTTCGATCTTATCTAGTAAATTGAGCGGAACGGTCACCATCGTCTGCCTTGAGAGATTAATGAAAGAATACGCTGCGTATGCGTTTTTGGTTAAATTAAATAAAAACATATTATGATCAGGATCCTGCGTACCTTGCAGATAACTGGTATCTGGAAGCGCTACCCTACGACCAACAACATCATCAAATGTCACCAGCATCAGACTACTCATAGTCCCTGGCTTAGACATAAGGCTTTCAACCATATCTTCGAGAATGCTAACTCCTGTCACAGGAGAAATCATTAATGAAAGAAATATGATCTGCAACCAATTTAAATATTCATCCTCAGTAACCTCGAATTCCTTGCAGACTTTCTCTAGATGTGGCTTGGTCCCCTCGCGAACCTTCATGAACGCTGCGAGCAACTCTGGATCGGTCGGGTAAACATTCAAAAAAGAATTGAAAAGCTTGACATTCCTTGAAATACAGTACGGATTCCTAACCATCCCCATTAGCTTTCCCTTCAGAACCCTGGTCGAAAGATCTGCAACTACAGAGTTGCTCCCCTTGCAACGCCCCTGCGCAATAAGATCTTTTGAGTTTTGATCCAAGTCCACTTCAAACCTTTGAAAAAAGGTCTCTAGATTTTTTCTAAGTGGATCATCGGTCACGTCAAAGCTGAACAAGTCGCCAAACGACAGGTTTCTTTTAATTCCCACACCCTCTTTACTGACAAGCCGAATTGCGTGTTCCTCTCGATCAACAATGGAAAACTTATATATTTTCTTTTTATGCTTTGGGGCAGTCTCATCGATGCAGTTACTTCGCTGTTCACTCTGAGAAATAAAATGCTGATTTTTTGTAGCGTTTTCCATTCTTTTAAACCTCCTTAGACGTTCAGACCAGATCTGCTCTGTGCCGAACACAAATACCCCACTTCTACGAATCACGCCAGCTTTAACACGCGATCTTTAACCTCCAATGCGCAATAAAGATTAGGCGACCAACTTAGCCTTCAACATTGCTTCTAGGCTAGTTAATGCACGCCGCACTTCATCGCCAAACTCATCAGCCTCACCCAATCTATTTCTTAAAACTGTTCGTTTTTCTCCTAAAATCCCATTATAGATTTCTCGATCTGCGTCGCCTTCTTCTGGATCCATGGCCATTAACTTTATAGATATGTACTCTTCATACTCATCCTTGAGCATCTCGACGTATGTAATGCAATGAACTATACCTTGCCCCCAAAGCGCCTCCGCCTCAAACATGGACGCTGAGAGTGCGGCGAATTCTTTATTGAAGGCTTCAATCCTGCGTTGAAACCCTAGCTTTTGACGCTTGAATCTATCAATAGGATTACTGCTGAATGGAGCATCCCCATCTTCTCGAACTTCATGAGAGTATATGGCTGGCCTCCTAGCGTAAAAAAAAGCTTTTTTAAACTTATAAGACTCTACGAGCATCCTTCTCGAAAGCTCATGATCGTTGTTTCCTCTAATTTGGCGCCTCCATGTTTTCAGGCCATTCAAACCTACATAGCTCGCAACAGTTACTCCAAGCGCAGTAAATACAGTCCCTACAATGGAGAACAAGTCCTTAGTCAGAGACCAGTCCGCCTCAGTAACTGCTAGACAAAAACTCATATCGCTCCTCCTTTTACACTTCAAATCGCAATATACCTGCGAGGATCCCCTATGTCCGCACAACAGAAGAAACACCCCTTCGATTTCAAAACTCAATACGGACTCGGCTTTAGCACTCAGGACGATGAGATCGTTGTCGACTTCTTCTGCGGTGGCGGCGGTGCCGGTACCGGGCTGGAAATGGGCCTGGGCCGCGCGGTGAACGTAGCGAAGAACCACAGCGCGGCGGCGATCAGTATGCACACCGTGAATCACCCGGGCGCCGTGCATTACACCACCGACGTGTTCGACGGTGATCCGGATACTGAATGCGGCGGCAAGGTCGTGGGCTGGTTCCACATGTCACCGGACTGCACGCATCACAGCCAGGCCGCCGGCGGCCAGCCGCGCAAGCGTGAGATCCGGAACCTGTCGTGGATCGGCCTGAAGTGGGCCGGCAAGAAGAAGCCACGCGTCATCAGTCTGGAAAACGTGAAACAGATCCTCCAGTGGGGACCGCTGATCGCCAAGCGCTGCAAGTCCACCGGCCGCGTCGTGAAGCTGGGCGGCGGCGTTGCCTCACCTGGCGAAGTGGTCCCAGTCAGCCAGCAGTTTCTGGTTCCTGACCCGGCGCGCCGTGGGCAGACATGGGCTGTCTTCGTCGCAGAGCTTCAACGGCTTGGTTATGCCGTTGAATGGCGAGTGATCAAGGCCTGCGACTTCGGCGCGCCAACCAGCAGAGAACGGCTGTTCATGATCGCCCGCTGCGATGGCCAGCCGATTGTGTGGCCTGAGCCAACCCACGCAAAGAACCCGGCCAAGGGGCAGCAGAAATGGCGCACCGCCGCCGAGTGCATCGACTGGACCATCCCGAGCAAAAGCATCTTCGACCGGGCAAAGCCGCTTGCACCGGCCACCCTTCGCCGAATCGCCAAGGGCATGAAGAAGTTCGTCATCGATGCAGCTGACCCGTTCATTGTGCCGATCGCGAACTGGTCGGGCGAAAGCGTCCAGTCTGCGCATGTCCCGCTGCGCACCGTAACGTCCTGGCCGCGCGGCGGATCGTTCGCCATGGCGAGCCCGATCATTGCGCCGGCAACGCATCAGGGCAGCGACCGGATCAACGATCCACACGCCCCGCTGCCGACGGTGACCTGCGCGAATCGTGGCGAGCTGACGCTGATCAGTCCCACACTGATTCAAACCGGTTACGGCGAGCGCATCGGCCAAGAGCCGCGAGTGCCAGGGCAGGATCAACCGCTGGGCACGGTGGTCGCCGGCGGGGTGAAACACGCTCTGGCTGCGGCGCACCTGGTCAAGTTCCGGTTCTCGGATGAAGGCAGGGCCCTCGACGAGCCGCTGCCGACAATCACCAGTGGCGGCAACTACCAGCGCCCGGCCGGCGCCGCCCACGCCATGGGCATCTCCACCGTGTTCATGGCCCAGATGAATGGCGGATTCAACACCACGGACGCCAAGAGCATCGAGGACCCGATGACCACGGTGACCAACACCGGCAGCCAGCAGCAGCTGGTGACCGCGAACCTGGTGCACCTGCGCGGCAACTGCGATGCACGGGACGCTGCCGATCCGCTGCACACCATCAGCGCCGGCGGCACTCACCACGGGCTGGTCACCGCATTCATGGAGCGTCAGTTCGGCGCCAGCGTTGGCCAGGGCGTAGACGAACCGGCGCCGACCATCACCGCTGGCGGTGGCGGCAAGAGCTCGCTGGTCGAGCTGCAACTATCGCCAGAGGTTGAAGCGGGCGCGCTGCGGGTCGCGGCATTCCTGATCAGCTACTACGGCACCGAGAACATGAGCGCCGCCGACGCGCCAGCGCCGACCATCACCACCAAAGACCGGCTGGGCCTGGTCACCGTCACCATCAAGGGCACGCCGTACGTGATCGTCGACATCTGCCTGCGGATGCTGCAACCGGCTGAGCTGTACAAGGCTCAGGGGTTCCCCGCCGAGTACATCATCAGCCACGGTGCCGACGGCAAGCCGTTTACCAAGACCCAGCAAGTCCACATGTGCGGCAACAGCGTCAGCCCGCCGCCGATGGCTGCACTGGCGCGGGCCAATGATCCTTGGCGTGCAGTTGAACGGCAGGCCGCCGCAGCGTAATCACGTGAGCCAAGACTGCCACGGCATTGTGTTTATCCATTCGATGAGTCGAGCCAAAAGGCTTACCAATTGATCAGCCAACACCTGTAACAGCACGTCTTCGAGAAGTCGAAACATCATCGCATTTCGCCTATCAGCAAGCCGGTATTACCGGCGACCGCTGATGTTAATCCAACGGAGGATCAGCGAGAGGCGAATAACATAATTAGTAGTGGCAGTACTTTATCCACCCTGCACTGCCCGGGAATACCCCGGCGTAGGACACCCCATGCCCAAAGAAAAACGTATCGACTGCCCGGCGCTACGCATGCGTGGCGACAGCTACCCATTCGGCAACCGAGTGCCACGCACAGTCCGGATGCTGAATACTGTCACCGCCGACCCGATGCCCGTAAGCGGATCTCCTTACATCAAAGGTGACATTCCGGTGGCACTCATCGACGAGATTTTTAACGTTTGGACCAACAGCCACGGCGCCGTAGCCGCCGTATTACCCAACGGCACACGCCTTGGTTTACACCCGGAGGAGTTCGAGGTTGAAACTTGGCACGATCTTTCCACCAAGGTGACCGCTGGTCTGGTGGACTTCGGATTCGACGACCGAACGACGAAAGTCACCCAAGAGGCTTATTCAATCTTCCTGGCGCGTGAAGCGGCCTCTTGTGAAAAGATCGAAGACTTGCAGCAGCGCCTGAACGCAGCGGATCAGATGGTTGATGAGCTGGAACGGGACAAGGCACGGTTGGATGCGCTGGAATCGAACTTCTGGATCGTGCGTTACACCACCAGCCCGAACGGTGATGCCGGCGATTACAGCAACGGCATCGAAATCGTCGGCTACTGGATGGATGCGCCCGTCGAACGCGTCATTGGCGAGAACTACAGCGAGAACCTTCGCGCGGCGATTGACCAGGCCATGGCGGCGCCGGCGTATCCACCAACAAGGCCGGAATACCCTGAGCCGGAACTCGGCGACGACGACTGGCACATGAACCCGTGCAAGCAAGGTCACCGCGATATCGGCGCCTCGGGCGGTGTTGCAGCGTGCAACCAGTGCAACGAGAAGATCGAAGCGGCTACGACTCAGGAGGCTTTCGAACAGTGGAATGCATCACATCCGTCAGCACATGAAAAGCCGGTGCAGCCCTTCACCGAGCAGTTCATCGAAGGCCACCTCGGCAGATGCCAAATTTAAGTCAAGGCAGCTGACTGTCGATCCAGCGCTCGGCGGTTGCCACCGCCTCGTCGAGCGCAGCCTGATAATCCGGCCATGGTCCAGATAGATCGGCGACCGTGTTGGCGAATCCAGGAATTTCACTGCTCTCAACTACATGCGCTGCTACTGGCGTTTCGTCGTTAGGCCTGCCCCAGTCGAATTTCACGAACAGCTGGTGCCCGCGGTATTCATGTGTGATAGGCCTATCCAGACTGTGTGACATGACCCTCTCCTGTGGGCTGCCTTGAGCAGAGCTATCAGTTTCAACTATCCCGGTCGATTGCACTATTGAGGCAAAAGGCCACTCCCTCCCCCTTCAAAGTCAGCCGCTATAGCGGCAAGGACGAGCTCGCCCATGGAAAAAATAAAACTGATTCAGCCAGCCCCAGTCGTGCGCAATGAAAACGGAATGTTCCAGCACCCCGACCTGCCCGACTTCGACGAGGGTGACGGTGACAAGTGCAAAGCCTGGATTGCTGAGCAGGGCCTGACCGTGAAGATGGTAAGCCTGGAATTCGCCGATTCAGCAATCGCCGACCGCTACTTCGAATCCCACGATCCAGATTGCAGCTACTGGGAGCCGGACCGCCCGGACGGCGAAGGCTGGTTCTGCCTGGCCATTCACGACACCGACGACGGCCCGGTCTGCTGGTGGGCACGCCGCGAGGTGACGTCATGATCTTCGCCCCGCTCTACATGGCCTACCTCATCTACAAGGGGCCGTGGCGATGAATGCGCAAGTTCTCGATCCGTGCAGCGCCAGTCGAATGATGTGGTTCGACAAGGGCGACCAGCGCGCCTTGTTCGGCGACATCCGCGACGAAGAGCACCTGCTGTGTGATGGCCGGGTTTTGAAGGTTGAGCCAGACGTAATCATGGACTTCCGCAACCAGCCATTCCCAGATTCCAGCTTCAGCATGGTTGTGTTCGACCCGCCGCACCTGGTGCGTGCCGGTCGCGAAAGCTGGCTGCGGTTGAAGTACGGAATTCTCACCGACGACTGGCGCGATGATCTTCGCCAAGGCTTTGCCGAGTGCTTCCGGGTGCTGAAGCCGGGCCAGTTTCTGATCTTCAAGTGGAACGAAACTCAGATCCGGGTCAGCGAGATTCTTGCCCTGACCGAAGAGCAGCCGCTGTTTGGCCACAAGTCCGGGAAGCGGGAGAAAACGCACTGGATCACCTTCATGAAGCGACCGGCACCATGAACCGCTTGGTCAGCGTCCGCACCGAGGAACTGACCGGGCCGGCGCTGGACTGGGCAATTAACGCGATCGCGGGTGAGCAACAGCCCGTCGCGGGCCAGCTGGATCTCTTCGCCCTGCCCGACGCCGAGCAGCTGATCACGAAGTACGGCGTCTGGGTCGAGCGTGGCCACCGGCACCCGTGGCTGGCCGACGCGACGAACGATCCACTCAACCGCCAGCCCGGCGAAACCCGAATCATCGCGGTGTTCCGCGCCGTGGTCTTCGCCAAGCGCGGCGCCACGGTCATGGTCCCCGCCGAACTGATCCAGCAATAACCCCTCCCCCCTACTCAACAGCCTGCCGCCGCCGGCGGCGTGGAGAATCCCATGGAAACTGAAATCCTCTCCGACGAGGAGCTGGCCGAACTCACCGGCTACAAGGCCAGGGCCTACCAACGCCGCTGGCTGATTGACCGCCAGTGGGTGTTTGTCGAAAGCCGGGGCAAGCGCCCGCTGGTGGGCCGCATGTACGCCCGCATGAAGCTGGGCATGATCAGCCCTACCATTGCCGACCCGAACCCACCGCCGGCCGCGCCGGCATGGACGCCAGACTTCTCGCGAGTGAACTGATATGCGCCCCCGCAAGACCGAGCACCACCACCTGCCACCACGGATGTACAAACGATCCCGCAAACGCAAGAACGGAACCACCTGGACGGCCTACTACTACCGCGACCTGCTCGGAAAGGACATACCGCTGGGCAAGGATCTCGACAAAGCCCGGTTGAAGTGGGCTGAGCTGGAAGCCGAGGAAAAGCCGCTCGATCTGCGCACCATGAAAGGCATCTTCGATCGGTACATCCGCGACGTGGTGCCCAAGAAGGCGCCGCGCACCCAGAAGGACAACCTGGCAGAGATCAAGCAGTTGCGGCCGATGTTCGACAGCGCACCGATTGACTCGATCACGCCAGCGACGATTGCCGGATATCGAGATGCCCGATCGGCAAAGGTTCGGGCAAATCGCGAGATCGCGACCCTCTCTCATATTTTCAACATTGCCCGGGAGTGGGGCCTGACGACAAAGGAAAACCCCTGCCAGGGTGTACGCAAGAACAAGGAAACGCCGAGGGACTATTACGCGAATGATGTGGTTTGGGAGGCGGTGTACAAGAAGGCAGCTCAGGAGCTGAAAGAAGCGATGGACCTGGCATACCTGACCGGCCAACGGCCGGCAGACGTGCTGGTCATGAGGAAGGATGATGTTGAAGGCGGGTATCTGACCGTTCAGCAAAACAAGACTCAAAAGAAGCTTCGAATCCAGATCACGTCCGGCGGGGAATTAAACAGTCTGGGCAAGCTGATCGCGGCAATCACAGAGCGAAATGCCCAGCACCTTTCGAGTTACCTGATCATCAACCGGAGCGGTAAACGGATGACGGCCACGATGCTCAGGAAGCGCTGGGACGCGGCTCGGGAAAACGCAAAAATGGAAGCGCTTGAGAAAGGTGACGAGCTGCTCGCCAGCCGGATCGTGGAATTCCAATTCCGCGACATTCGCCCCAAGGCCGCGTCGGAGATCAGCGATGTCGGCGACGCAAGCCTGTTGCTCGGGCACACGAAAGGCGACATCACCGAGCGGGTTTACCGTCGCGTCGGGGCAATCGCGAAGCCATCAAAATAGTCCGAAAATCGGCTCCACAACTCAAAGCACGCCCCTTTTAGAATTCGGTCTGTTCCTCTGATAAGTATCAGTGGCGGACTCACGCGACTCCCGGGGATCCCCCACGCCATTCAAAAATGGACTAATAAAAAATAATAAAATTGGATCTACACCCCGCCGAGGATAGCCTTTAGAGTCAACAAAATAAGCTCTTTCAAAAGCTTAGCTTGTCTATTTACCCAATCCTGAGGAGTTCAAATGTCTCGCGAAAATTGGTTCGAAGTATCTCCTGGTGCAGCAAAAGCCATGACCGGTTTGCATCATTACGTCACCACGGGTACTGACCTGCCGCCTTCAATAATTCACTTGGTGTTTCTTCGGGTATCACAGCTCAACGGCTGCGCTTATTGCATAGATTTGCACTCTCGCGATCTAATCAAGGAGTACATGTCGGTAGATAAAGTCCTTATGGTTCCAGTCTGGCACGAAGCGGCATATTTATTTTCCGATCAGGAGCGTGCTGCGCTGGCTTGGGCTGAAGAAGTGACTCGGGTTGGAGAAACTCACGTATCCGACGACGCCTATGCGGCTGCCTCCGCCGTATTTGCGGCTAAAGATCTAGTCGATTTGACCGCGACAATTGCCGCCATGAATGCATTCAACCGTATGGGTGTCACTTTCAGGCTGAAGCCAGCTGCCAAGGCTTAATCACTCTTCAGATAATCCCGATTGCCTGGTGAGACAAGTTTGCTGCTGTTTCATGCCAAAGTCGACATCATTGGCCGGCCTTACCGTCGGATCGATGCCATAACCAAACCATCGAAATAGCCAAAAAATCCGTTCCATAACTCGAGGCAGGCCCCTTGTAGAATGCGGTCTGTAGCGATGCTAAAAAGTGAAAGTAATGGGACGGAAAATCGCTACAAGCCGCAGTCTGATTACGTCGCTATATCGGTCTTGAAAACCGTCGACTGTAACAGGTCCATGAGTTCGAATCCCATCGCCTCCGCCATCTTATGTACGACAAAGCCCTGATTATTCAGGGCTTTGTCGTTTCTGGCATCCAGAAATTTGACTCCTCTCCCTCAGGATGGTTTGCGCATCTTTTCGGTCATTTCCGCACCCCTGCTCTTCCGACACGGCTGCGCGCGCCCCCAAAAAAATTTAGTTGTCTCCACCTCGCAACTGAGGGAGGCAGCTGTCTTCAACATGCGGTTTTCAGTCAAAAGCCGACAGTCCCAAAATCAAGCGTTCTAACGTCCGAAACCTGACGATTGTGTTCGGAATGTAGAAAAGTCTTTCCCTGATTCGCTCCTGTTTCCACAAAACCCGCGAGCCTAAAGTTCGTCCTGCCAGCAAGATCACCCTTACTTCAGGAA
>Ga0182005_1000744_pt1 | contig 14911 bp, 20 predicted proteins | sample Sormic07211103_1_FD_123021 | JGI IMG/M metagenome (GOLD analysis project Ga0182005, IMG submission 123021) | Rhizosphere microbial communities from Sorghum bicolor, Mead, Nebraska, USA - 072115-103_1 MetaG | ecosystem: Host-associated > Plants > Roots > Rhizosphere | place: USA: Nebraska...
AACCTTCAAGACCTGGGCCAATTACGCAATGGCCTACCGCAAGCGTCACGGCGCCTGGCCGGTTTGGAACGCCAAGGTTGGTGGCCAGCTTGGCCAACTGATCGACCGTCTTGGCATCGACGTTGCCCACCACGTAGCGGCCTATTTCCTGACCATCAACGATTCCCGTGTGGTGACGAACATGCACAGCATCGGCGACCTGCTCGCCAAAGCCGAAGCGTTCCACACCCAGTGGGCCACCGGTCGCCAGATGAATGGCCGCACAGCCCGCCAGATCGAAGACACCCAAGCCAACATCAACGCCGCTCAGGAAGCTGGACGGCTCATTCGTGAAGGGGGTGAACGCAATGCTTTCCTCTGACGACATCGAGCAACTGGCTGGGGCGATCTGCGCAACGGCTGAAACGCTGGGCCAGACCATCAGCGCGTCCGCCGCCAAGTTGATGGCCGAAGACCTGTCCGTGTATCCACCTGCAGACATCCGCAAGGCGTTGCAATCGTGCCGCCGCGAGCTGACCGGCAAGCTGACCTTGGCCGCCGTCCTGCAACGGATCAACGCCGAAGACGGCCGCCCGGGCAAGGACGAAGCGTGGGCCATCGCCATGAACACGAACGACGAGTTCGAAACTGTGGTGCTGACCGACGAAATCCAAATCGCATTGGGTGCGGCCAAGCCTGTCCTCGATGCAGGTGACAAGGTCGGCGCCCGCATGGCGTTCAACAGCGCTTACGAACGACTGGTCAACCAAGCCCGCGAAGACCGCAAGCCGGTCAACTGGCACGTCTCTGTCGGCTTTGATGCGAACCGCCGCGTTGAGGCCGTCACCAAAGCTGTACAGATGCAGCGCATCCCTCAAGACCGTGGCCAGTTGTACCTGGCCGACCTGAGCGTGACGCCAATCACCGATGACGGCCGCGCCATTGCCGGACTGATCACTGGAAACGTGGTTGAGCCATCACCCAAGGCCCGGGAAAAGCTGAAGGCGGTCAAGGATTCGATGCTGGAAATGCGCAAGGCATCAGCCGCCAAAAAGGACGAAATGCGAATCGCCGCAGCCAATGAACTCGCCGACCGCCGAGCCTTGCTCATCCAGCAGGCAGAAGAATTACAGCACCTGAGGGCCACCCGATGAGTACTCATTTCCTGATTGGTTTTACATGCAGCCTCGCAGGCTTTGGCGTTGGCGTGTTTGGTGTCCTGATCACAATGGCGGTGGGGGCATGAGTACCGAATTCACAATCCGTGACCAGCGCGACGTCACCCGCCTGATGGGCTTCCTGCACGGCACCGACCTCACCAAGCCGAAGATGGTGGTGATCAAGGACGAGAAACGCCCGGACGTCTGCAACCGCAAGATGTGGGCAATGCTCAAGGACGTATCAACTCAGGTCGAGTGGTACGGCCAGAAGCTGTCAGACGAAGACTGGAAGCACGTATTCAGCTCCGCACTCCAGAAGCAGAACGTTGTGCCGGGCATCGATGGTGGTTACGTCGTCCTGGGCGTGTCGACCCGCAAGCAGTCCCAGAAGTGGTTCAGCGATCTGTTCGAACTTATGGGTGCGTTCGGCGCCGAGCATGGCGTGCGCTGGACTGAGCAGGACAAGTGGGGAGGGCGCTACTGATGCTCGCCACCAAACCCCGCAAGCCAAAGCTCTGCAAGAACCCAGAGTGCCGCACCTCATTCGTTCCGCAGCGCCTTGGGCAAGCCGTCTGCAACTACGCCTGTGGCCTCGCCATCAAGGACGTGCATCAGGACAAGGCTCGAAAGGCACTCGCTGACGTAGGCCGCAAAGAGCTGCAAGCCGCCAAGGAGCGCATTAAGCCGAAAGGGCAGTACATGCGTGAGGCTCAAGCTGCGTTCAACGCCTGGGTGCGCGAGCGCGATGCCTCACTGCCATGCATCAGCTGTGGCCGTCACCACCAAGGCAAGTACGACGCCGGGCACTACCGCACCGTAGGGAGCAACCCAGCACTTCGCTTCGAGCCGCTGAACTGCCATCGCCAGTGCTCGCCATGCAACACGCACAAGTCCGGCGACATCGTGAACTACCGCATCGAACTGGTTAAGCGCATCGGCACAGACCTGGTGGACTGGCTCGAAGGCCCGCATGAGGCCAAGCGTTACACCATCGAAGACCTTAAGGCCATTACCGCCGATTACCGGGCCAAGACCCGCCAACTCAAGAACCTGCAAGCCAACTGCCAATGAAACTCGGGGGAGTTATGCCAAAACCAATCCTGCAATGGGCCTGCCGTGAGTTGTGCGGCGGTTGGGTGATGATCGGGGTAGACGTAGACCTTTCGGCTCCAGGTGAGCCTGAGGCGTTGTTGGGATACCGCAGAGCGATACACCCTGCTCACTTCGACGAATCAACTGATCCGGTTATGATATTCGCCGGCGTTATAGCGGAAATGACTTACAGGATTCATCGTGGGTTGGAGGTGGAGCCGCAACTTCACACTGCCTCGCGCACGCGCACGTTTGGAGCCTGACCATGCTGGCCGTCATCCAGCAGCGAGTCGAACACCGGGTTGACTGGTTTCAGGTCATCACGGCCCTGTCACGCACCGGCTACTCTCCGCAGTCGGTAGCTGACGCCATCGGAGTTGCACGCACCACGTTGTTGGGTTGGAAGCAGGGCGCAGAACCTCGCTACACGGAGGGCGAGCGCCTTGTGTCGTTCTGGTGCCAGACCACTGGTAACGACCGTACAAGACTGCCCATGGTCGCGATTGGCGACTGGTGGGCTTATCACTCGAAAGCTTGAGGGAATACCGATGAGCTACGAAACAGTGTTGCTGATTGGAGGGCAGAGGGATGGCGAGCGCATGTCGGTGCTTGCAGGTGTGCAGCAACTCGAAATAGCGAGTCCTTCAGAGCGGCCGTCTCGTATCGAAAACTTTGATACGGCCACCACGGCCTCGGTTAAATATGAGTTGTACAGGCGTGAGCCAGTGCACAGCAGCAAGGGCTTCAGGGGCGCTGTATACGTGATCGATAACGGTGTTGACGCGCTGCCGGCGTTGGTCGAGGGCTACCGTGGTGGCCGCAAGTCGTTCGAGGCAATGGCCGGCACGCGTGGTTACAACATCGAGCAGCACGAGGGGTGCTACGTCAGCAAGCTCACCGCCGAGCTGTACGAGTTCTGGCGTGGAGGGCGGAAATAGTCGGGAATCCGACACCTGACCCCGACGACTCTTAGCGTCATCGCAGCCCAGCCAACTCGCGCTGGGCTTTTTTTTGACTCTGGAGGCCAACCCATGAAAGCCCCAGTCAGGAGCAGCAGCATGGCCAACCCACCACCGGAAAGCATTGTTGAGGTCGTCGGCACGTCAGTCGCCAGCAAAGGGATGCTCACGGGCGGCGCGGTGGGCCTTGTTGGTTTCTTCTCCCAGGTTAACTGGATCGGTGTGTCAGGCGTCGTAATCGCTGTGGCTGGCCTGCTGATCAACTTCTACTTCCAAGTTCGCAAGGATCGCCGAGAGCACGCCGAGAGCCAAGAGCGCATCAGGGCTATGCGTGAGCGGTGCCAGTTGTGAACGGCCGCCAGCGCATATCAGTCGCACTGCTGAGCGTTAGCTTTGCCGGCTTCGGTGCCTGGACCACGAACGAAGGCTTCACCGATCGCGCTGTCATCCCCACCAAAGGCGACGTGCCCACCATCGGCCATGGCTCGACTCGTTACGAGGACGGCGCGCCAGTCCGCATGGGCGACACCATCACCCCGCACCGCGCTGAGCTGCTTGCCCGTAACCTGATGACCAAGGACGAGAAGCAATTCGCCGCATCACTCCCGGGCGTGAAGCTGTATCAGGCTGAGTTCGATGTATACCTCGACTTCGTTGGTCAGTACGGCATCGGCAGTTGGGGTAAGTCCTCGATGCGTCGTGAGCTGATGGCCGGCAACTACGTTCAAGCCTGCGCCGCGCTGCTCAAGTATCGCTTTGCCGCTGGCTACGACTGCTCGACACCTAGCAACAAGCGCTGCCTCGGTGTGTGGACTCGCCAGCTTGACCGCAACACCAAGTGCATGGCTGCGCAATGAGGATCCTTGCCGGCATCTGCGCCGCGCTCGCCATCGGCCTGCTGCTGGCGCTCTGGCGCATCGATCACGTCAGCACCAGCCTGACCACTGCCGAGGGCACCATCACCACGCTGGAGAATGCAGCGGCATCCCGCCGCAATACCCAGCGCCTGCTGGCCGACCTCGACACCCAACACACCCAGGAGCTGACCAATGCGCAAGCCACTAACAACCAGCTTCGTGCTGCTGTCGCTACTGGCGCTCGCCGGCTGTCCATCAAGGCAACCTGTCCCGCAGTGCGAGCCACCACCAGCCCCGCCGGCGTGGATGATGCAGAAGCGAGAGCCGAACTTGACCCAGCGGCTGCTGCACGAATTGTCGCCACCGCCAACGACGGAGACGAAGCTATCATCGCCTTGAGCGCGCTTCAGGACTACGTCACCACTGCCTGCATCCCTCGCAAATAGTCGGGAACCCGACAGCCCACCGCCTTGATGCTGGCCCTCGTTGATCAACAACCACACCGAGGCCAGCACCATGCCAGCTCCAGAAGACCTGAAGACCCAATCTCCCGGCGATCCGCTCGCCACCATGACGCCGCTTGCGGGCACCACTGGTGCTGGCGATCCCCCGAAGGATGAGCCAGTCCCTGCGCTGTTCGTTGCTAAGCACATTGCCGGCGGCCGCTGGCACGTCGTGACCAATGACGGCGAGGCGCAGCGTGTGGGTGACTTCGTTGGCGACAAGGTGTCGATCATTGCCGAGGTCGATCGCATGAACGCCGGCGGTGAGCCATTCGTTGACGTTGAAGAGCCCGCTATCCAGGTACAGGCCAAGCCTCAAGCTGCCGCCATCGACCCGGTCAAGCTCAAGCAACCAGTAATGACCCCAGACGGCTGGCTGTGCCCTGAGCCGCCGGTCAAGGAGTAAGGCCCATGGGAAGCAAGCCAAAGAAACCCCAGGTAGTCGCCGCGCCAGACCCGCAGGTTGAAGCGCAGAAGGCTGCCGACATCGCCACGCAGAAGGCCAACTCCGAAACCGCCGCCCGCAAGGTGCGCAAGTCACAGAGCAGCCTGCTTTCCAGTGCCGGGCCGCGCGGCGTTGTGCCGGGTGGCGGATCGTCCGGCGCAGCAACTGAGACGGTACTGTCGCAAGGCAAAAGGACACTCGGAGCATGAACGCAGCCCAGATCGCCAAAACGTTGAGCACCTTGAAGTCACTCCGCTCGCCGCATGAGTCGGTCTGGCGCGATTGTTTCGACCATAGCTATCCGATTCGGGGTAGCGGCTTCTGCACTGAGCAGATCACGGCCATGGAAGCGCAGATGCGTAAGGCCAGGATGATCGACGGGACCACCACGGACGCGGCCCGCATTCTGTCGTCCGGCATCATGTCCGGCCTGACCCCGGCAAACTCGCTGTGGTTCGGCATGGACGTTGGGCAGGAAACCGACGAGGAGCGCCGCTGGCTGGACGACTCGGCCGACATCCTTTGGCAGAACATCCACGCATCCAACTTCGACGCGGCCGCCTTTGAGGGGCTGATCGACGTTGTGTGTGCTGGGTGGTTTGCCCTGTACGTCGATCAGGACATGGAGAAGGGTGGTTTCACCTTCGACCTGTGGCCTATCGCAAGCGTGTATGCCTCGGCATCCAAGGCTGGCGGCAAGATCGATACCGTTTACCGCGAGTACAAACTCACAGCAGAGCAGGCGGTCAATGAGTTCGGCGAAGACAACCTGAGCGAAGCTACGCGAAAGCTGGCGAAAGACAAACCGCAGGAACTGGTGCAGTTCGTTCATGCGATCTACCCGCGCACCACGCACATGGTCGGCGCTCGCCTGGCCAAGAACATGCCGATCGCTTCGTGCAAGGTCGAGGTGGCAGCCAAGCACCTGGTAAGCGAGTCGGGCTATCACGAAATGCCGGTCGTTGTGCCGCGCTGGATGATGATCCCCGACAGCGTGTACGCGGTGGGCCCGGTGTTCGATGCCCTGCCTGATGCTCGCACCCTCAACGAACTGTGCCGCATGGACTTGGCCGCCGGTGACCTGGCCATTGCAGGGATGTGGATCGCCGAGGATGACGGCGTGCTCAACCCGCGCACCGTCAAGGTGGGCCCGCGCAAGATCATCGTGGCCAACAGCGTGGACAGCATGAAGCCGTTGCAAAGCGGTTCGAACTTCCAGTACGCAGAGACCAAGATCGCGCGCTTGCAGGGCTCTATCCGCAAGATCCTGATGGCCGATCAGCTCCAGGCACAGGACGGCCCGGCAATGACGGCCACCGAAGTGCATGTGCGCGTGAACCTGATCCGCCAGTTGCTCGGCCCGGTCTATGGACGCCTGCAAACCGAGTACCTGCAACCGATGATCGAGCGGTGTTTCGGCATTGCTTACCGCGCCGGCGTGCTGGGTGCTGCGCCTGAGTCGTTGGCCGGTCGCAACTTCACCGTGCGTTACCTGTCGCCGCTGGCTCGCTCGCAGAAGCTGGAAGAGGTCACCGCGATCGATCAGTTCATTGAAGGCGCGCTGGTCGTTGCTCAGGCGGATCCGACCGTGATGGACAACATCGACATGGACGAGGCGCAGCGCTTCAAGGGCGAGGCGCTGGGCGTGCCGTCGTCGGTCATCCGCAGCAAGGCAGACCGCGACAAGATCCGCGAGGACCGTGCCGCAGCCAACCAGCAGGCACAGGAACAGGCCCAGCAGCAAATGATTCAGCAGCAGGCCAGTGAGGCCGCACTCAAACAACAAGGGGCCGCAGCGTAATGGCAATCGAAGTCGATGCAGCGATGTACAAGCGCGTGTTTGAGGACCACCACGAAGGCCGGCTGATCCTCGACGCGCTGACCAACCAGTTCGCACGTCCCGCCGTGGTCAAGGGCGGGATTGATGCGGTCCTTGAAACCTACCAGCGAGACGGCCAGCGCCGTGTGCTGGAGTTCATCGTTTCCCAAATCAACAGAGCAAACGGAGTAGATACCAATGCGTTTGAAGAATAGTTTTTCCCGGTTCATGGGCTTGATGCTGATGAACTCGACCACCGAGGGCGAGCCTGGCGCAGTGACTACTCCCCCGGCAACTCCGCCTGCTACGCCACCAGCCACACCGCCTACCAGCTCCGTACTGGCTGGCGCCGCTGGTGTCGACTTCATCCCCGAGAAGTACCGGACCAACAAGGAGGATGGCAGCCTCGACCTGGAAGCGTCTTCGCGCAAGCTGGCCGAGTCCTACAAGCACCTTGAAACCCGTATGGGCTCCGGTGATGCGCCGCCGAAGACCGCCGAGGAGTACACGGTCAAGCTCGAAGGTGTCGAGGGTTTCAACTGGGACGAGTTCAAGGCCGATGAGAGCACCCAGTCGTTCCTGAAGGGGGCTCACGCCAAGGGCCTGACCAACGACCAGGTGCAGTACGTTATTGGCGAATACATGAAGGCAGCCCCTGGCCTGATCGAGGGCGGCGCCCAACTGACTGCGCAGGACTGCACGGCCACGCTCAAGTCTGTTTGGGCCGATGACAAGACTTACTCGGCAAGCGTTGGGGCGTCCTACCGTGCTGCTGAAGCTTTCGCCAGCGAGGCCGGCAAACCGGGCAACTTTGATGCCCTGATGGCCAAGTACGGCAATGACCCGGACTTCATCGCCTTCACGGCCAACATCGGCAAGGAACTCAAGGAAGACAGCGCCATCAACGGTGGCCAGGTCAACGAGGCTGATTTTGCTATCAAGGCACAGGAGCTGCGCACCCAGCTCGCCGCCATGCCACAGCACGATCCGAAGCGTGCCGGGCTCAAGGCCGAGCTCGATGCGATGTATGACCGCAAGTACAACAAGACCCAATCCCGCCTTGGCTGATCAAAGCCGCAAATAGTCGGGAAACCGACACCCTCCATGCACAAACATCGCAGGCATCCCAGTAATGGGCCGGCCTGCGGTGGCACGCAGATACCCGGAAAGCCCCAAGGCGCAGCACAGCCGATGCACGCCAGGAACACCGGCCCGAGCAATCGGACACCCGGCAGGCAAATCCCTTATCTGCATTGGAGTGCATCGTATGTCCCAGCAAATCACAGAGGCGTTTGTCCAGCAGTTCGCTGACAACTTCATGCACCTCGCACAGCAAGCCACCTCCCGCCTGGAGCCGACTGTAACGATCGAGCCGAACATCGTCGGCATGTCGAAGTCGATCAACCGTCTGGGCCAGCGCACCGCTACCCGTCGCACCCAGCGCCATGGCGACACCCCGATCAACGATCAACCACACTCGACTCGGTTCGTGGACCTCTACGACTGGGAAGACGGCGACATGGTCGACGATCAGGACAAGATCCGCATGCTGGTCGATCCGACGTCTGAGTACGTCAAGGCGATGATTGCCTCGCTGAACCGCGCCAAGGATGACGTGATTATCAGTGCGCTGGGCAGCAGCTCCCGCGCCACCACTGGCGGCATCATCCTGCCGGCCTCGCAGAAAATTGCCGTGGGCGGTACCGGTTTGACCAAGACCAAAATCATTCAGGCGAAAAAGATGTTCCGCCTGAACGAAGCGGACGAGGAATCCGGCGAAGAGCTCTACATGGTCTATCACGCCCAGGCACTGAACGACATCCTGGCGGACACCACGCTGACCTCGGCCGACTTCCTGGCAGCACAGATGCTCCAGAGCGGCACGCTCCGAGGCAAGTGGATGGGCTTCAACTGGATTCCATCCGAGCGCCTGCCGAAGGTCTCGACCACTCGCTTCTGCTACGCCTACGCAAAGTCCGGCGTCACCCTGGGCAAGGGCGCGGAAATCGCGACCGAAGTAGGCAAGGACGCGGGCAAGGGCTTCAACGTCCGCATCTACGCAAAAATGTCCATCGGCGCTGTGCGGGTGGAAGAAGAGAAGGTAGTGGAAATCGCGGCCAACGATCCGTAAGGGTCGTTCGCTTCGCCTTCTTCCCCATAGTTCAGGAGCTCAATCATGGCAACAGTTCTCGCAAGTCTCGCGGCAGCCCGAGTGGCTTACCCGCAAACCCTGGTCAAGCCTAACGTGCAAGGCGCTGACATCCAGACCTTCATCAGCACCTACACCGTGCCGGTGGGTGGCCAGCCGATCGCAGACGTTATCTCGTGGGGCTACCTTCCTCTCGGTGCTCGCCTCATGCCGGGCACGAAGGTGTATTGCAGCGTTGGCGCAGCATCTTCCACGCTCAATCTCGGGGATGCGGTCACGCCTGCTCGCTACATGGCGGCCACCTCGGTGGCTACTGCTGGCAGTGCCGCGGCTGAAGCCCAGTTCACCAACGGTGCACTGTTCGAGGTGACCGTCACCAAGCCGGGCGATGCCACCGACACCAGTGAGCTGCGCTCTGTTGTAGCCGGTGCGGCTTTGCTGGCCGGTCAGGTCATCACGTTGGTTGCGCAGTACGCCGGCCAGAACTAATCGTGGCGCCAAGGAAGGCAAGCATTTAACCGGGGCCGCGCGCCCCGGTCTTTTTATCTGGAGGTTTTGACGATGACCACGGCGACCGGTGTATCAATTTGCTCCAACGCGCTGCTGCTGCTTGGTGCGCAGACCATCAACGACTTTTCAGATCAGTTGAACCTGGACCGGGCCAGACTGTGCGCCAACCTTTACCCTACAGTTCGTGACGATATTCTTCGTTCGCATCCGTGGAACTGCGCAATCAAACGTGCCGTGCTGGCACCTGACGCCGTTCCGCCAGCCTTTGGTTACGACCAGTCCTTTGAACTGCCTTCGGACTTCCTGCGTGTGCTGGAGGTCGGTGATAGCGATATCCAGATCGACTATCTGGTTGAAGGCCGAAGCATCCAGGCGAACACCACCGTGCTGCAGCTGCGCTATGTGTTCCGCAACGAAGTGGAAAGCACTTGGGATTCCAACCTGGTGGCCGTGGTTACTCAAGCCATGTGCGCCGCGCTCGCTTACCCGATCACCCAGTCAACGGCCAAGCAGGCAGGCGAAGAGCAGAAGCTTGAAATGATGCTGCGCAAGGCCCGTGCCGTCGATGGCCAGGAAGACCCGCCGCAGACCCTGGGCGATGAACGCCTCTACTCTGCTCGGTTCGGGAGTTACTGGTAATGGCTCGCCTGACGCTGATTCAAACCAACTTCACCGCCGGCGAGTTGTCTCCGCGAATGCTGGGCCGTGTCGATATCGCCCGGTATCAGAACGGCGCGGAAATCATCCAGAACGCTTGGCCGGTCCTTCATGGTGGGGCTGTTCGCAGAGACGGCACGGTCTTCGTGGCCGCTGCCAAGTTTGCCAACAAGCGTGCCCGCCTGATCCCGTACATCTTCAACAAGACCCAGGCTTACATGTGTGAGTTTGGTGACCTGTACGTGCGCATCTATTTCCCGAGCGGCGCCTACACGGGCGTCGAGCTGGTCAGCCCGTACACCGAGGCAATGCTCAACACGATCGATTATGTGCAGGGTGCTGACACCATGTTCATTTTCAACCCGTTGGTGCCTGTCTTCAGGCTTCGTCGGGTGAGCGACACCAACTGGAACTTGGCCGCCGCCCCGTTCGTGACAACGCCTTTTGACGAAAAAGGTATCGCCTTCAACTCGGCCATGACCATCAGTGATTCAACGATCGGCACCGGCCGGACCGTCACCACTGTGGCGGCGGGCTTCATGGTTTCTGACGTGGGCCGCGAGATCTGGGCTGCAGGCGGGGTTGCTGTCATCACCGGCTTCACCTCATCCACCGTCGTGACCGTGACCGTGACGAATGCGTTTCCATCCGGGTCGTCACCTACCTGGAGCCTTCAAGGCTCACCGCAAACGTCCAACACCCCGAGCGCCAAGGATCCGGTGGGCGCCTCGACGAGCCTCACCCTGGCTGCTGATGGTTGGCGGCCTGCTGATGTGGGCAAGTTCGTAAAGATCAACGGTGGACTGGTCCAGATCACCACTTACACCAGCGCTACCGTGGTGAGCGGCGTGATCCGTGCGGCAATGACCGCGATTGTCGCTTCGCCAGCGAACGCCTGGAGCGTGGAATCTTCGGTATGGAACAATAACGACGGCTTCCCCTGCACTGGGACGCTCTACGAGCAGCGCCTCGTTACGGCTGGCTCCCCGGGCTACCCGCAAACGATCTGGCAGTCTCGCACAGGCGAGTACCTGAACTTCGAACTGGGCACGAAGGATGACGACGCGATGTCGTTCACCGTCTCCAGCGACCAAATCAACCCCATCACGCACATGGCCCAGACCAAGGCACTGATTGCGCTGACCTACGGCGGTGAGTTCACCATCGCCGGCGGTGTTGAGAAGCCGATCACCCCGACCAACATTCAGGTCAAGAACCCGTCTATCTACGGCTGCAACAACGTGAAGCCGGCCCGCATCGGGAACGAGCTGTACTTCATTCAGCGCTCTAACCGCAAGCTGCGCGCCATGGCCTACAAGTACGACTCCGACACCTACGGCTCGCCAGATATGTCCGTCCTGTCTGAGCACATCACCAAGAGCGGCATCGTCGACATGGCGTATCAACAAGAGCCTGAGTCGATCCTGTTTGCGGTGCGTGCCGATGGTGTTCTGGCCACTCTCACCGTGGACCGCGACCAGGATGTTGTCGGCTGGGCTCGCCAGACTACTGACGGAGCTTTCGAGTCCGTCGCATCCATTCCGGTGGCTGATGGTGAGCAGGTGTGGACCATCGTCAACCGCACGGTCAACGGGGCAACTGTCCGCTACGTGGAGCGATTCACTGCGGGCATCCGTGTTGATTGCGCTGTTTCCGCAGTCAGCGGGCCAGGTTCTGCCACTTGGGGCGGTCTTAGCCATATGAACGGCAAGCTGGTTGATATCGTCGCTGACGGCGTGGTCATGCAGCAGCAGACCGTGGTGGCCGGCCAAATCACGCTGCCGCGCAACGCTTTCGCCGTACAGATCGGCCTGCCATTCAAAACCCTAATCAAGACGCTTACGCCTGAAGTCTCCGGCAGCACTGGCAGCGTGCAGGGCAACAGCATGCGCATTGGTGAGATCACCCTGCGCTTCCTGGAAACCATCGGTTGCAAGATCAACGGGCAGACGGTCGCCTTTCGAAACCTCGGGGCCCAGGTGCTGGACAAGCCGCCGGCGCTATTCACCGGCGATCACCGCCTAGAAAACCTTGGCTGGGAGCGTGGACAGGCCCAGCTGATCATCGAGCAAGACCAGCCCCTGCCGTTTCACCTGCTGTGCGTCATCAAGAAAGCCACGTTTAACGATTGAGGAAACACCATGATCAGGCCAGCAATTCACTCTGATGTCCCGCGCCTCGTCGAGCTGGCCATCCTGCTGCATGCGACGAGCGACTATTCAAAAATGGCGTTCTGCCCAGAGAAGACTGGGGGCTTCTTCCACGAACTGATCAACGGACAGGGCGTTATTTTCGTGGCCGAGGTGGCCGGCAACATCGTTGGCGGGATGGCCGGTGCTGTCGTTGATCAGTGGTTCAGCAACGAGTTGATTGCCTACGACTACTCCGTGTTCGTCGAGCCTTCCGCGCGTGGCGGGGTGCATGCAGTGCGACTGATTCAGACGTTCAAGGAGTGGGCCAGGATCAAGGGTGCGACCCAGCTCTATATGGGTATTGGCACCGGCGTAAACGTCGAGGGGACGACCCGCCTTTATGAATCGCAGGGACTGCGCAATATCGGTCCGCTCTTGATGATGGAGATCTAACCATGGCTGTAGGCGCAGTAGGGATGGCCGCTTATGCGGCCTTGGCAGCGGCAACGGTTTATTCCGTTTACACCACGCAGCAGTCCGGCAAACAGGCACAACTCAACGCTGACGCACAGTCGGATCAGTCAAAAGCTGACGCCGATACTGCTGCGAGCGCGGCAGTGGTGCAGGCTGACCGTATTCGTCGAATGGCCCGCAATCAGGCCAGTGAGGCCAATGCCGCGCTCGCTGGCTCTGGCGTAGAGGTGGGCGAGGGTACTGCGGTCAATATCAACGAAGAGATCATCGGCAATGCCGAGGAAGACGCGGCGCTGACCATTTTCAATGGGCGCAACCAGAGCTCGCGACTTTACAACGATGCGGCCAACTACTCGATGGCAGGTAAGCAGGCGCGCGGAAATGCCAACTCTCAATCGATCGGCACAGTTCTGTCGGCGGGTGCGCAGGCTGGTATGTCATGGAAAGCATCGGCTGCTGGCGCCAACGGCACAGCTCCAAAGGTTGGGGGTAATACCTGATGGCACAGATTCCGCTGGGCAACTTCGCTACCACCAGAGTGCAGCAGGATGTTGCGCAAAACCGCGTTATGCCCGTCGACACGCGGGCGCAGGATCAGGCGGCGCAGCAAGCTGCCAGCACCATCCAGAACACGGCGCTGAACGTTCTCGACCAGGTCAATCAGCAGGACAAAGCCCTGTCTCGGGTGAAGGCCAGCAACGCCCTGATTGATCGCGAGTCGCAAATCAAGACCATCGCCACTGACCTTGATGAGCAGATGCGCACCGGAAAGCTCAGCTACGACAAGTCGGAGGAGGCCTACACTACCGCCGTTTCGAAGCTGGAACCACTGGACACGCCGGGGCTCGATGAAGCCCAGCAGGGTGAAATCGGTAATTCGCTCAAGCGCATGCAGCTCGGCGGCCTGGACAAAGTGCGCGAGGCTTCCGCCAAGGGTCGAATTGTCGCCGCGCAAAGCGATCTGACTTCCCGCATGGATATGCTGGGCAAGGACGCGGGCATGCCAGGCGCCAACGTTGACCAGATCAATGCGCGCATGGATGCTGAGGATATCGACATCGCCGGGCACCTGGCCTTTGGCGAGGCCTGGACCAGCAAGAAGCAGGAATTCAAGGATAACAACTGGACCACGCACGCCACCCAGCGCGTCATCGAAGCCCGCGAAAGCCTGGGCAGCCTGCAAAAGGTCGAGCATGACCTCACCGCCGAGGACGGTTTCTACGCCAAGAAGCTGGACCCGGAGAAGCGCACCCAGCTGCTCAACACGGTGAGCGGTCGCATCTTCCAAGTGAAGGAGCACCAGCAGCGCCAGGCGGAAATGCGCGAAGTGAAAGCCGAGCGGATCCTCACCCAGATGGATCGCCAGGCCGCAACGGGAATCCCGCCAACGCCGGCGGATCAGCAGCGGTGGAAAGCGGGCCTTTCGGGCACGTCTGCCGCTGGCGAATACAACACCCGCATTGGAGAAATGAATCAGGTGCAGACACTTTTGCGCCAGCCTCTCGCCGTGCAGCAGCAGTACGTTGACCAGATGCGCATGCAGATGACCCAGAAGGGCGCCAGCGTCACCGAGCAGGCCAACGTCCAGCGCCTGCAAACCGCCATCGACAACAACACCAAGCTGTTGCGCGAAAACCCGCTGACCTTCAACGCCATGCGCACCGGTCAGGACGTTGAGCCGCTGGATGTGTCAGGCATCACCACGACAGAAGGCCAGGCCAAGCTGGGCGAGCAGATCGCCCACCGATTCGATGTGGTTAACTCCATGCGCAAGGCCTACGGCCCTGAGGTGGCGCGCAGTCCATGGAAGCCAGAAGAACAGCAGATGCTCACGTCGGTGCTGGCCCAGGCGGATGACGGCACCAAGCTGCAGATCTTTGGCGCCATCGCGGCATCTTCGCCTTCCGGCGCCGACTACGCGGCCGCCATCAAGCCGCTGGCCGCCGATCAGCCCATCACCGTTCTGGCGGGCATGGCGCAGTTTCGCGGGCTCAAGGGTGAGGACGGCACCAACGTGCCCCAGACGCTGCTGTCAGGCGCTAAGGTGCTGAGCGACAAATCAACCCCGATGCCGAAGGACGCCATGTTTCGTGAGGCCTTCGATGAGCATGTTGGCAATTCGCTCACTCCTGGCACGCCGCAGCGTGAGCAGGCTTACCTGGCCTTCAAGTCGTT
>Ga0182005_1000746_pt1 | contig 14885 bp, 14 predicted proteins | sample Sormic07211103_1_FD_123021 | JGI IMG/M metagenome (GOLD analysis project Ga0182005, IMG submission 123021) | Rhizosphere microbial communities from Sorghum bicolor, Mead, Nebraska, USA - 072115-103_1 MetaG | ecosystem: Host-associated > Plants > Roots > Rhizosphere | place: USA: Nebraska...
GGATAGCACAGCCGCGAAACCGTCGCTATAATCCGCGACCTACTGAGGGCCTATAGCTCAGTTGGTTAGAGCAGAGGACTCATAATCCTTTGGTCCACGGTTCAAGTCCGTGTGGGCCCACCATATGAATCAAGGCCTGCAGCTCAGCTGCAGGTTTTGACGCCCCAATCAGATGTTCCCGAGGTACAGTTTCGGTACAGTCCGTACCGATCTTCCCTCGGAGAACGTATGGCAACCCTCGTAAAAACCCCTTCAGGAACATGGAAAGCGGTCATTCGTAAAAATGGCTGGCCGACTACTTCTAAGACTTTCCGCACCAAACGCGACGCTGAAGACTGGGCACGACGCGCCGAAGACGAAATGGTCAGAGGCGTTTACATTCAGCGAAGCGGTTCAGAACGGATGACGCTTGAATCTGCCCTGAAGCGTTATCTGAGCGATGTGACTCCCACCAAAAAACCTACCACTCAGCGTGGCGAAGCCTCCAAAGCCAAAAAGCTGATTGAGCACCTAGGAAAATATTCTCTCGCAGCGCTATCAGCTGAAATCATCGCCGGGTTTCGTGATAAGCGCCTGAGCGAATCCGGCCATAAGGGAAACATCAGCAACAACACCGTCCGCCTAGAGCTAGCGCTGCTCAGTCATCTTTTCACCGTCGCAATCCAAGAGTGGGGAGTGGGCCTTACATTCAACCCCGTGCTCAACATTCGTAAGCCAAGCCCTGGTGAAGGTCGAGATCGAAGGCTGTCACCTGATGAAGAGCTCCGACTGATCAATGCTGTGAACGCTCACAGCAATCCAATGCTGGGATGGATTGTACGTATCGCTCTGGAAACCGGTATGAGAGCGTCTGAAATTTCGACCTTACGGCGACACCAAGTCGACTTAGAAAAGCGCGTCTTAAGGCTCAGAGATACGAAAAACGACTCGGCTCGAACCGTGCCCCTGAACCGATTCGCCACAGAAGCTATTAATTCTGCGATGAACAATCCCATTCGACCTATCGATTGTGATTTGGTCTTTTTTGGCGAGCCTGGTCGAGATAAAAAACGCCGTCCATACGCATTTACTAAGGTCTGGGGAACCCTAAAATCCAAACTGAAAATGTCAGATTTCCGTTTTCATGACTTGCGGCATGAAGCTGTGAGTCGGCTAGTTGAAGCAGGGCTTTCAGACCAAGAGGTATCTGCCATCAGTGGCCATCGGTCGATGCAAATGCTCAAGCGCTACACCCATCTTCGCGCAGAAGACTTGGTAGAACGCTTGGATTGCTTGGAGAGAAGTCGAGTTTAAGAAAGTTTGTACATGTACAAGGTCGTCTTTCGCAGTTTTTTTTCGTCGGCGCCTGAAAAATGCCGTTTTTTGGGGGGTACGCAAGGACTGTTAGTAAAATCACTGGAGGATTTCACTATGAAACAGTTCAAACAGCCACAAAAGCCAGAACAGTCAGAGTCTGTAGCAAAATTCGAGCGTGAACTCATCGAACGCTTCGGTCCCCTCCTTACTGCGGTACACCTTGCAGAAATGCTCCACCGCAGCGAACAGGGCTTGCGGTGGAGCCTTACTCAGCCCGGCCAATTCGCTGACACGATCAACGCCACACGCGTCAGAATCGGCCGTCGCAACTATTATCGCGCGGCGGATCTTGCATTGTTACTGGCAGGCGAGGTCGCGGTATGACCTCTATCTTGAGATTCGGTGATATCCATCCTGCCATTGATGGAAAACCCACTCCACAGCTTTGGAGTGCGGAGCTCGCATCTGCTGCATCCATCACACCGAAGTCCATCAGCTGGCTGTGGCCTCAATGGCTAGCCAAAGGAAAACTCACTGTTTTGGCCGGGGCCGGCGGATCAGGCAAAACAACCCTGGCCATTGGGCTAATCAGCTGCTTGACGAGGGGTGGACATTGGCCTGACGGGAGTCGTTGTAACGAGTGCGGTAATGCATTGATCTGGAGTAGCGAAGACGACCACGCAGACACCCTTGTCCCTCGGCTAATAGCTGCAGGTGCAGATTTGACACGCGTTCACTTCATCAATGGCCGGATCAGCGCCGTTGGCGAGCGAGATACGTTCGATCCCGCGACTAACTTTGATCTCCTTCGCGAAGCTGCAGCGCGTATTGGAGGTGTATCCCTACTTTTGCTGGATCCTATGGTCAGTCTGGTACGTGGGGACATGAATAAGGCCAACGATGTTCGCCGCTCATTGCAAGTGGTAGTAGATTTTGCAGAGGTCCACAGTTGCTCCGTATTAGGAATCTCTCACTTCAGTAAAGGTAGCGGCGCATCGTCTCCTGCTGACCGAGTGATCGGTAGCCAGGCATTTAGCGCGCTTGCCCGGACGGTCCTTGTTGCAGCCAAAGCCGCAGATTCCGATACCAGGGTTCTGGCTCGCGCCAAATCCAATATTAGTGATGACCAAGGCGGAGTCAGGTACGCCATTGAGACTTGCATTGTGGCAAGCAATATCGAAACCACCCGAGTGGTCTGGGGAGAATTAGTCGAGGGTAGTGCTGGTGACATTTTGGCAGAAGTGGAGTGCTCGGATGGTGATGCTGGATCAGATGACGACCCTAGCGGAGCGTTACGCCGAATACTGAGGGACGGGCCGATCACTGGTAAAGAAGTCAAAAAATTGATGGCAGAAAATGGATATACCACGAAGCAAACACGTAGTGCTCGTGAGCGGCTCGGCGTCATTACAAGCCGCGAAGGATTTGGCAGTGAGATGACGACCTACTGGTCGGTATCGGAAACGTAATTTTTAATAATCACCATTCGTGCCCTGAACATACAGTCATGCCCAACAAAAATTGTGGGCACCACTGGGTGTTCTGGGCACGAATGATGAGTATCTACCGGAAAGGTATCCACCGAATCGCAGGAATTACGGAAAACTGCCGATATGATGAGAGACGGGGTCATCTTCTAGGATTAGGGTTGCCGCTGTAATCTGCATCATCGTCAATTTTTAGATTACGCCGTTTATGTCGCGCGGCCGCTCCTTGGGCATTTGATTTCCTAGCTCCAAGTTTTGCCAACTCCTCCCTATGTCTCTGTGCTACAGCGTTTGCATCGCGCCATTGGCTTTCTGCTCGGTTGGCTCTGTCGCGTTCGTTGTCGAGCTGCTGCTGCATATCTAAGTCGTGCGCATCCCATGCTGCCTGCTCTTTATCCATCGCAGCTTCACGCTGCCGTACTACCCTTTCCTTTTTAGTAAGCAGTTTTTCCCGCTCCTCAAGCTCAGCACGAGCCAGGCGCCGAGCATCCATTTTTGCCTTAGTTGCCTCGTTCAGACGATGCTCCAGTAGCCGCCCGCGTGTGCGCTCCCAAAGTCTTATTTGGAAAAACTCTGACAGAAGGCAGCCTGCCGCAGTGCCAATGAGGAGAATCGGCCAGCAGTAAGGCAAAAGCGACCAACCACTGGCCACAAGCAACCAAGACTGATCACTTTGGACCACCCATCCGCTCAGGCTAAGCTTTTTTTCGAGGTAGCAACTACCATAGACGGCACTGAACACGAGAGTTGGTTCCATCCAATAGAATCTGTCGTAACTCATCGCAGATAAACCTCTGTGATCTCTGGTCTGAAATGTCCAAGTTCCTGTGAGACGGTTTCAAGCGCCTCAGGACGGCTCAATCCTGCGCTTTGAAGCTCACCCATTCGCTCTTGCGCATAACTGTGGCGCAGTCCATGTGCGCCGGCTGACCAACCGAGTACACGAGTCGAAGCGGCGCTATAGCTTGACGACCAACGGTGTCCACCAGCCAAGTCGTAATATTGCTGATAGTGGATACCCCTATCGGTCACCCGCCGTGGTGCATCAAGTCTCAGACTTTCAATACGCTCAGCCAGCACCAGCGGGATGGTTACATGTCGAACGAGGCCGCCTTTTCCTTGAACTGTGTAGTGCAGCCCCAATCGTCCCTGGAATTTTTCTGTACGTGCCGGACGGGGATCGGCGACACGTTCATCGGCCCTTCGGAGGGTGAATAGTTCGTGCGCGCGAAGCCCAGCTGCATAGGCAATTTCGGTCGCTAAGGCATTACGTTGCTGCTGAGCTTGGGCTACCAGTTCAACCTGCTCGCGCTTGTAGGCGCGCGACCGCAGGGCTTGATCCTGCTCAGACTTAACGACAGGGAGTGTATGACCGAGTGGCAGCTCATGGGTGAGATGCTGGAACATGGCCTGGAGGGCTTGGCGCTCTAGGTTCAGCGCACTTTGTCCTACCGACTGAGAACGCTCTTCCAGATAACGCAGTGCTTGCTGGCAATTGAGGCTTTGCAAGCTACCAGGTATTTGCTCGGCTTTGACCCATTCCGCCACTCTAGTTAAGGCGGCTTGGTAATTCCGGGTTGTACCAACCGATTTAAGTACACCATCTCGACCCTGCAGACGCTTCACAACGGCAGCGGCTTGCCTTACAGGGTTAGCAAATTTGGCCATTGTGCAGCCCCCCCTGCAGCATGGCGCTTCATCCACCGGGCAACGGTCGCATGAACAACAACAACGCGGCGCTCTCGCAGCCAGCGTTGTAACTCAGCAATGGTTGCCCCGGCTTTGCGCAGCTGTATGAGCTCACCGGCATAGCGGTCGAGTCGAGAGCGGCGATATTTGGTTTTGCGTCTTGCAGCGGTAATCTTGCGTAACCGAGCGGATTCGGCAATGGGGTCAAAGCTGGATTGGCTCATAGCGCTCTCCTGTGTATTTACAGGAGGAGCTTATTGAGCGGCCAGAAGCTTTCAACCGAATAGGGTGTCAAAAACGCACAGTGCGTGCGCATGTACTACAGATCTGTAAGAACACCTGGCCGACGTGTCGGTCTCAGCGGCTATTCGCCTGTTCGCCCCTGTTTGCACTATCTGCTGGCTCGGACTGATCTCGCCATTTGACCTAATTATCGAGCGGTCAGCTCGTTGCGGGTTTGTCAGTCCACATACCTGACCCCATCCATTTATCACAGCTGATGAGGTAGCCATGCCGCACAGAATGGCTGTGGGCGTCTCGGTTTTTGCATGGACGGTGCCATGAACTGATGCTCGTCAGTTGGCGGTCAACGAACTCACAATAACGATGCACGACGCATCGCGCCATCTGCGTTTGCAAGAATGCGCGGGAGATATGCAAGTGATTCTGTGCGCGAAATAGTTGAAAGCGAGAGCCCCCGCTATGTACAGGTGAGCCTGCGAGCCTGACATAGCGGGGGTAGGAGCAACACCAAACCATCAGGAAATACGTGATCGCTTACGGGCTGATATCTGCCCAGGCTCCGTACGAAAGTGGCATGCCATACGATGGCGACCTAGGAAGTCTCGACCATACCGAGCCAATTCCGAGAATCGGGATTCACCAATCATGTATCCGGGGGGTGGAGTCGCCCGCAACTCATACGATCTTTTCACGATGCGACCGTATGAGTTGATCTGCGATGAGTACACGCCATTGATCGAGACGGAAAAAATAGGCTGGTGACACAGCTGAGCCAACAACACGATTCCACCTCCCCTATCACTGTGCTTTGGAGGTGTTCTGTGAATCAGAAAATTCGTATTTTCGGCCTGTCGTTGACACGGTGGCGTTTTGTTGTAGTCGCAGCCTGCTTTTTCGTATTTGCCCTAACAGCGGGTGGCGCCTGGCTCCCAATGGCCAAGGTCGATAGCAACCCGATCGATTTGTTGTTCAGTGCCCAAGTGGTGTCGTTCGCGTTGCTGATCGGCGCTGCACTGTTTTCTTATGCCGGCGCGCGCAAAGCTCTGCCTGCTTGGAAGTGCGAAACCGTGCTTTTCAATGCGGTTGTACTCGGAGGCTATGCCGGAAATCAGTTGCTTCCGTTAATACCTGGGTGGAGCTGGTGACACACCCTAACCTGCCTGAAGCTACAAGCTCACCGTAATTAGGAGAGCTTGTATGTTCAGTCACCCCCACATCATTTCCAGCGATCTGGTTCACGATCTCGACAAACAACTGACTCGCCTCGGCGCCGTCGCACATGTCGCAGTGGAGCACTTTAATACCCCAATCTTGGTCGCAATAGGTCAGGGCTTCCTTGCCCCCGTTTCTCTCCACCACCCAACCATTAGCTCGTTTGTTGAGGCTGAGCTGATTGCTGCAAGGCTCAACGCCTTGCAAGGGATTGGTGATCGTCAACGCATTACGATACTGCACAGCATGGCTGGCGCAGCAGGTCACTGATGCAGTGACTTAACGGCGGGGGAGCTTACTCGAGGGGGAAATGCTGAGTCTGAGATCCGCATCGAGCAAGCCAGGAACACATGCCTTTCTGAACGTCCAGGCAACCGATCATTGGGTGATAGGAAAAATGCAAAGGAGTTTACAACGATGAACCCAATTAAAGGCTACTGCAACTATATGACTCGCGCAGGACGCATGAATGAACGTATGACACGCAAAGAATTTTGGCCGTACTTTATCTTCAATTGGGGAGTGTTGTATGTGCTTGATAAGGTGCTTAAGCAATTTGCATTTAATGGCGGCGGCTTACTATTAAACGCCGCGTGTTTTGTGCTGATGTTCTACATCTTTGGCCCAATGATTCAGCGTGTGAACGACGCGTATTTGCGCAAAAGATTCCTCTTTGTTCTCATTGTGCCCTACGTCGGCCCGGCGATCATTTTGCTTATGCTTCTCCGGAAGAGCTACCCGGACACCACTGAATACGGACCTTGCCGAGATTAATTAAATTTTATTCCAGCCAATGTTGGGGATAGAGGTAAATTTACGAACTTTCGGCTAACCCGACAGGCTGAAACTATAAATGGGGCTGAACGTAGGGTAGAGTACCATTCGCACTGCACGCTAGCTCAATTGGCCCATACAACATGCTAGTGCCGGCGCTTCAGCGAAAACAATAATTATTAAACAAACTACACCTATCGCAGCCGAGAAAATTGAAAAAAACCAAATACTACCTTTAGGCTAACCTGACATTACAACCACAGCCAAACAAATAAAATTTAAAACCAATTGAGTTCTGGCAACTATATAAAACTTTATTTTTTGGCCATTATCTTTACGCCAAACGCTGACTTCTATTGGATAACAACCCACCCAAAAATTGACCCGAAAGTAAAACAACACTACACGATCGCCAAAAATAATAATTTAACTAAAATAACTCTATTGCAAATTTACCTCCTCGATATAATTAACGGCAACACAATAGTTAAACTTCGCTCGTGATTTATAACGAAAACTTTCTTTCAGTGGACGAAGAGCTGCTATTTTGTTATGCTCGCGACGTCGCACGCGCACGAGGATACGTTTAGTTTCTAGTAGTGGTGCCCGGCTAGTTTTTAATAGCTAACTCCTTATATTTGAATGTTGAGAGTGTGGATAAGGGAATGGATGGCTTTCACGGAAATTACAAGTACAAGGTTGTAAAGGGTATCGGTAATGGTGGCTTCGGGTTTGTGGATAAAATAGAACTATTTAACATCGCCGATCATCGATGCGGTGAATATGCCCGTAAATCATTGTCAGATATGGGGCAAGAGCTAAGAGAGGAATTTCGTAGACGGTTCGCGCGCGAAGTTGCATATCAGGCCTCTTGCGTTCACAGCAATGTTGCCAATATTTATCTGTGCGATCTAAAAGCCGAGCAGCCCTGGTTTATAATGGACTTAGCTGCAGGAGATTTGCAGAAGGACATTGATAGCGGTTTGCTAACCACTACTAAAAAAATAGACATCATCAAAATGGTTATGGAAGGCGTTATGTACATGCATTCCATAGGGTATTTGCATCGCGATATAAAGCCATCCAATGTATTACGCTTCAAAGATGACATCTATAAAGTTTCTGACTTTGGACTAGTAAAAAACCTAGACAGGAGTTCTGAGTCTGAAATTCTAACCAAAATTGCAACAGCAATGGGTACCGCAAAATACATGGCGCCCGAGGTTTCCATTGCCGGCGACTACAGCAAAAGAACTGATATTTATGCGCTTGGTATTTTAATAGAGGATCTTGACATGCCGGATAACCCAGGAGTTCAAGAGGTGGTTAAGAAAAGCACCGCTCGCAGACCACTGGATCGTTATTCGGAAATAAAAGATATGCGAGATGATTTCGTCGCTGCCGTCAGGGAAGAAAGCAAATGATTAAGTTGCTCGGTTCTAGCGCATTTTCTTTTCCCAAGGAGCCTGCACGCAAAAATGAGGACTCTATCCTACTTCCCAGAAAAGTAGGAGAAGGATTCCTTATAGCTATTGCGGACGGCGTGGGATCGTATGCAGGTGCGAGCAGTGCATCTGAAGCTGCAATTGATTACTTAACCACTTTACGATCATCCGATCTTGAGGGTGTTATTTCTGTAGAGGAAATTTTTGAACAGATAAAGCAGCGAGTTTCAGACTTATCTATCCAAGACACTAGTTATTTTGAGGCCGCTACAACTCTTACTTTTTGCTATGCCGGAAAAAAAGGTATTAACATTGGCCATGTAGGCGACTGCCGAGTTTACTTCAAGCACGGCGATAAGTTGCGCCAGGCAACCAAAGATCATACTCAGCACCAAAAACTGATTGATGAAGGGCTATACAAGCCTTCAGAACTCAAACAGATGAGCGGCAAAAATACGCTATTTTCTGCCATTTCAAAAAATATTAACCTGTACTTTCAAGACTTATTCATCCCTTATGAGTCTATATCCACGAAGGATGGAATCGTAAACTTATTTATCATGTCGGATGGCGCCTATCATGCATGGGAACTTCGCCCTCGTTTTTTGGAGAGCACTTTAGAGGATCCCAATCGCTTTGCAGCCAACCTGCATAGAAGAATTATTAGATTTCAACCTACTGATGACTGCTCACTAATCTCAGTGAAATTTTCCATCAAATCACAATTAGATCTATTTGATTAGAAGCGGTGGTTTTATTCTGGTTATTTTCGGGTGAAGTTAATTGATCGCAAATTGTTTTTGGCAACAAAACAAACCGACCAGGGATTTACTGACGGTTTTTTTGCTGCGAGGTTTGACGATATAAACAGTTCCACAGGAAATTTGAAATGAGCAGGAAGCACACGACTTTCGTAGAGAAGCAATTTCAAACAGCCGAAGAACTCTGGCTGGCACTTTCCCCAACCAACAAGCTTCGCGCAGGTTCGGACCAATTTAACTATCGAGGACAGGGCGATTCAAGATGGCTTTTGGTGCCAACAATCCTTCGGCCTCGCAACCAACCGCCGATTGTCTCTTACGAGCAAATGGTGAATGCGAGCCAGATGGTTTTCGCTGAAATAAATGTTCTGGAGCGCTTCGCCAAGCATTGCGATGCGGTTGGCATCCCAATCCCAAACGATTCTCAGAATTTCAGGAGTTTTGTACTCACTACTGATGCCTCCCAAAAGTATTACAACGAGCCGTCCTTGTGGCCTAACCCTGAAGTGTTGGACCTCATGGCTATGGCCCAGCACCATGGCGTGCCCACCAGGTTATTAGACTGGACTACGAGGGCATATACTGCGGCATATTTCGCAGCAAGTTCAGCACTCGCTCGCTTCAACGAGTGGAATTGGGGAGAGCGGCTTTGTGTCTGGGCTATGGATGAAAAGGCATTAAAGTTTCATGACAAAATTACATTGCATCGCTCTCCCGGTTCTATAAGTCGTCATTTGGCTGCACAGGGCGGTCTGTTTTCTGTCCACCCGCACACTGGGAGCCGAGGAGAGGCATTCTCAGTCACTGGTTTAGAGACGCACCAAAACGATATTGCTTACAGCGCCTTCATTAAGTTGACGCTTCCGGTGTATGAGTCTGCTGAGCTTCTACGACTGTGTTCTATAGCAGGCTTTAATGCTGCGACAATCTACCCTACCGCTGATGGGGCTGGGCGGGCTGTGATTGATGATATGAACAGGGTTGGTGCCAAAAAGAGGTGGAATGACATTGGGCACGGTACCTTAGTTCGGTAGCTCACAGAGCAAATCTCGAATTTTTAGCACTGTGGTAGTGGAACAGCGTGCGTCTCCAGCGGTCGCTCGGATGCCTATCTCGGCTTTCAACCATTCAGACTGTCTCGCATTGCTCATAATTACCGAAATTGGTAGTTTGGCCTGCGGGTGGATTCCCTCATAGTGAGGGATTCTCCACCGTGTTCCTTTCAACACTCGTAGTGGATATTAAAAGTGCTGCGGCGTTCCACCATTAATAACCATCTCAATGAGGTATCTATTTTGTAGGCCCAGCATCTGATACGATTTTTTTAATCTCCTGACGATAATACTTACAGAAGTCTAGGCTGCTTTTCAGTAAAAAATAAAGATTAATATAAGGATCCACAATATTGCCTGTGCTTTTAAGCTCAGGATCTTCCATTGTTGCAGAGATTATTTCTGCGGCAACGGCGCCTAATGTCTTGTCTCCCGCGCTAGCTGACTCGTTCTTTATTATAACTTCTGAGCAGTCAAGGCTATTACTGAAATAAATAAACTCCAAGCATGCTGCTTGCAATGCTGGCCACTCTCGGGTCGGCGCGAAGTTCATCATGTCTTTAATAGCCGACCTTAAAAGCTGAAGCTCTTTGAAATATGCCACAACAGCACTTGTTTGAAATGAATCCTTTCGCAAAAGCGAAGGTTTATGCAAGTCACTGATATCACTAAATGAAAACTGAAATTTCTCAGCCCCATTGATCCCCAGCATCGCATCAAATGAATAGCCATCTCTGCTAGACATTGGAGTACAGACCGTCCAAACCCTCATTACGTACAGCTTTATGTGGTAGCTTACGATTGAGTCTTGGTTGAGCATCAGTGCCTGGCTAGTCTTAAAGTGTTTTAGCTTTGTCTCAAAGTCCTGCTTCATCCGTTCCGCTTTAGCAGACCTTTCAGAAATAGTGTAGGAACAGGCATTAAGGAATAGGCCGGCACATAGTGCCCCCATCACCACCTCAAACGCTACTAGAAGCTTTGTGAGAAGTGTCAGTGGATAGATATCTCCAAACCCAAGGGTGGTTATAGTCACAATACTAAAGTACAAAAAAGTCCAAAAATCGGAGGGAGTATTGTTAAATTCCTGGCCTCCAATTAAATAGTACAATGCTGCGAATATCGGCATTAGACATAGAAAAAATATTCCGATGTAAATTGGCCTGACAAAGAACCCGACAATTCGATCTTTCATTAAATCCATTTTCCCATGTGTGTGTGTGTGAAGGGCTGACTCTACCTGAATCCACAATGAGGCCAGATCAGCTCATCGAGAGCAAAGCGTCGTACATCGCGATATTTCACTGTGGGAGCATAGCTTCGTAGGGCTTTTAGGTAGGGGATGCACTCAAAACTGAGTGCATCGATGAGACGCGGAGTTCTACTTGCATCTCTCCCAAGCACCTGATGCGCTCAGATTTGAGTACATCTCAATGCAATGTTGATCACTGAAGGGTTGTCGCGAGAAAGCGTTCAACATCCTCGATCATGCCTTTCACATCTGGGGTCGTGAACTCCTCCGGCTTGCCATGAGCGGCGCTGTTGCGAATTCCGGCCAAGGCTGTGATCCGCTTTTTCTGAGTTGCGTTGTAAGCATTCGCTTTAGCCAGATCGTCATTCATTTTGTTGAGGTTTCCATGCCCTATCTTGTGCGCCGTACATAGGTCACGGAGGGTCGTCTCAAGCACCACCCCTGCAATTACCGCCGCAGCTGTTGCGTACCCTGATTTGAGTAGTTCTTCGGCTTGCTCAAGCTCGCTGGTGAATACCTCTGCCTGAACTAGGTTGCGGACAGTATTGAGGTAGCCACCCTCAAAATCCTCTTTTGCCGCCTGAAAAACAGCTCTCATTCGGTGTAGGCGATCGACATTTGACCCCATCCCCTGTTGCTCTTCGGCTTTGATGAACATTCGAAGATAGCTCGACCCTTCACCGCAGGCTCTTTCAAGGAGCGATTTCACCTTTACTGACCAATTTAGAATTAAATCTGTAGCGATATACGGCGTTCCATCGCCAGTGAAGGCGCTTGTCCTTATCGACTGGGTACCCTGGACATCGAGAAGTTGTTGTTCCAATTCGCCAAATCGTTTTGCAAAGAGTGCCGTCATTCTTGAGATCCCTTCCGGAGGAGAGCTTGAATTTTTGGTGCTGGGAGCTGAAACCTAAAAGTCCCTCCTAGCAGGGTATCCTAGCGAACAGCTCCAAAGACACCACTATGCCATTACAGATTCGCAAGCACTCCGGATAATCCACAGCTAGATAGGGCCTGCTGTGATCGAGGCAGGCATGCTCCAAGATTACCTGCTCCGCTCAGGCTATCCATAGGATATCGCGCAACCCTTAAACGCCAACTTCATTAGCTAATGAAAGGGTACAGCCACGGTACAGTGCTCAGCTTCATCGACCTGGCGAAAACTAGCCAAACCTATACATAATCAACTAGTTAGTACTGTTGTACACTTCCCCTACCTAGCCTAGACTTTGTTAACCTCGGGGCATCAGTCGGCGACTCATAATCCTTTGGTCCACGGTTCAAGTCCGTGTGGGCCCACCAAACAAGAAAGCCGCGTTTTTACGCGGCTTTTTCGTGTCTGCTGCAAAAGCGTCGCCGATCCTTGATCTGCCAGACCATGGTCAAACCTGCTTCATCTTGGGTAAGCTCGTCGCATCATTGCGCCAGTAAGCTCAGCGACGCGCAATCAAGGGATGAGCACGCACGGGATTGACCATGGCCGCGACCAGTAACTTCTCCTTTCTCCAGGAACATGACCCGGTTTTCCTGCAACTGGCGACCACGGCCGAACAGATCTTTGCCAGCGATCCCAACACCACCCTGATCAAACTTCGGCAACTGGGTGAGGCTTTGGCTCAAGACCTGGCCAGTCGTGCCGGTATCGAGTTCGATGCCACGACCAAGCAGACCGACTTACTCTACAAATTAAGCCGGGATATCCAGCTCGATCAAAAAATCCGCAACCTGTTCCACACGCTGCGCACCGAAGGCAATAAAGCCACTCACCAATTTCGCACCCAGCACCGTGAAGCGCTGGACGGGCTGAGAGTCGCCCGTGCCCTGGCCATTTGGTACCACCAATCATTCGGCAAGCAAGGCGACAAGTTCAGCCCCGGCCCCTTTGTAAATCCGGAAGACCCCAGCACTCCGCTGCGCGACCTACAAAGCCAGATTGAGCAGCTGAAAACTCAATTGAGCGAGTCCAGCCAACAACTTGAAAGTAATCAACAGCTGGCTGATCTGATAAAGCGCGAGGCCGAAGAATATGCCGTTCTCGCCGAGCAAATGGACGCTGAATCCCGCCTCCATCAGCAGCAAGCCAAACAGCATGAAGCCGAACTGGAAAGGTTGCGCAGTGAGCACGAGCAAAGTATCAAAGCTCTGCAAATTAAGCTGCTGACCCAGCCGCAGGCCTCGTCACAAGTCATGCACCGCACAATGCGGGCCACTCAGAAATTTGACCTGAGCGAAGACCTCACCCGCATCCTCATCGACCAGCAGTTGGTCGATGCCGGCTGGGAAGCGGACTCTCTTGATCTGACCTACAAAAAAGGCGCCCGCCCCGAAAAGGGCAAAAACAAAGCCATCGCCGAATGGCCTACCAGCATTCCAAACGCTGATGCCGACTACGTCCTGTTTGCAGGCCTGACGCCGGTCGCCATTGTTGAAGCCAAGCGCAAACGCATCAATGTTGCAGACCGCATTCCCCAGGCCGAGCGTTATTCCCGCGAATTCAAGTTCGCCCCGGAGCAGCTGAAACCATGGCTAGAGGCCGGTCACCCTGCTGCCTGGAACGATGGTGAAGGCAAATCCTTCCAGGTGCCCTTCGCCTTTGCTTGCAATGGTCGCCCTTACATCAAGCAACTCGCTGAACAATCCGGGACCTGGTTCCGAGATCTGCGCAGCCCGTCCAACACAGCCCGACCACTGCAAGATTTCCATAAACCCGAAGACTTGCGGGACCTGCTCCAGCGCAGCCGTGCGGAGGCCGAAGCCAAGCTCAAGGAAGAAGGCTTCGCCTACCTGAAGTTGCGCGATTACCAGGAAAAGGCGATCCACGCCGTCGAACAAGCCTTGGCCAACAACCAACGGGACTGTTTGCTTGCCATGGCTACCGGCACCGGCAAAACCCGCACCATCATTGGCTTGATGTACCGCTTCCTGAAAACCGAACGCTTCAAGCGCATTCTGTTTCTGGTCGACCGCAGCGCCCTCGGCCAGCAAGCCATCGACTCGTTCAACGACACCACCCTCGAGCAGAACCACACGCTCGCGCAGATCTACGACATCAAAGAGATGGGCGACATGGCCGCCGAGGCGGAAACCCGCATCCAGGTGGCGACCGTACAGGCCATGGTCAGCCGGATTTTCCGCTCAGACACGCCGCCTTCGGTCGGCGAGTTCGACTGCATCATCGTCGACGAAGCCCACCGTGGTTACACCCTCGATCAGGAAATGAGCGAGGGCGAACTGGCCGTCCGCGATCACAATCAGTACCTCTCGCAATACCGCCGCGTACTGGATTATTTCGACGCGTGCAAAGTCGGCCTGACCGCTACCCCGGCCAAACACACCAGCGAAATTTTCGGCAAACCGGTGTTCACCTACAGCTACCGCGAAGCCGTGGCGGACGACTGGCTGATCGACCATGAACCGCCGATCCGTTACGAGACGCAACTGAGCAAGCACGGCATCCACTTTGAGAAGGGCCAATCGGTTAGCGTCATCGATACCCAGACCGGCGAAGTCGATGTCGCCGAACTGGAAGACGAACTCAACTTCAATATCGAGTCGTTCAACCGCCGCGTGATCACCCCCGCTTTCGACAAAGTGATCTGCGATGCCCTGGCTAATGAGCTGGACCCGTTCGGCGAAGAAAAAACCATGGTGTTCTGCGTCAACCAGGCCCATGCCGA
>Ga0182005_1000747_pt1 | contig 14871 bp, 14 predicted proteins | sample Sormic07211103_1_FD_123021 | JGI IMG/M metagenome (GOLD analysis project Ga0182005, IMG submission 123021) | Rhizosphere microbial communities from Sorghum bicolor, Mead, Nebraska, USA - 072115-103_1 MetaG | ecosystem: Host-associated > Plants > Roots > Rhizosphere | place: USA: Nebraska...
AACCATCGCAGCAACCGCCACTCTGGTGGAACATGAGGGGGCCGTGTTGCTGTCTAAGTTTTTCTATCAGTTCAATGGCCGCCGGTGTTGCAAGAATTCTAGCTGTCATGATGAAATTGCTGGATTTAATGTTACCAGGAGAAAATAATTAGTTCATTATTGATAAGGGATGTACACCTGCGCGAGGATCAGCATTAAAACACTGCCAATAAAACAATTTAGGGCTGCTCCCTTTCAAACGGATGTACACCTGCGCGAGGATCAGCATTAAAACACTGCCAATAAAACAATTTAGGGCTGCTCCCTTCCGGGCAGCAGCCCTCCTGTCCACATGATCCCTATGTTCTAAAAAAATCCGAGTTTTTGCTTGCTGTAAGAAATGAGCATGTTCTTGGTCTGGCGATAGTGATTCAGCATCATCTTATGCGTTTCACGGCCAAAACCAGATTTCTTATACCCACCAAATGGGGCATGTGCAGGGTAAGCATGATAACAGTTTACCCATACACGGCCCGCCTGAATGGCTCTTGGCACCTGATATAATTCATGTGCGTCGCGGGTCCATACACCCGCACCCAAGCCGTATAAGCTATCATTAGCAATGGCAATTGCCTCTTCTGTAGTTTTGAAAGTTGTTATACAGCTGACAGGTCCAAAAATTTCTTCCTGGAATACGCGCATTTTATTATTACCTTTCAGCAGGGTGGGTTGGATGTAGTAACCATTTTCCAGACCATTGTTCAGTTTGAAAGCCTCCCCACCTGCCAGTACTTCCGCACCTTCCTGCTTGCCGATATCCAGGTAGCTCAGGATCTTCTGATACTGGTCTTCACTGGCCTGGGCGCCCATCATCACGGTAGGATCCAGGGGATTCCCCATTTTGATTGCCTTGGTACGCGCTACTACTTTTTTGATAAAGGCGTCATAAATATGTTCATGCACCAGAATGCGGCTGGGGCAGGTACATACTTCACCCTGGTTCAGGGCAAACATGACGGCGCCTTCTACAGCTTTGTCCAGGAATTCATCATCCGCATCCATTACACTTTCGAAGAAGATGTTGGGGCTCTTACCACCTAGTTCCATTGTTACCGGAATCAGGTTTTCAGAAGCATATTGCATAATGAGGCGACCGGTGGTGGTCTCACCAGTAAAGGCCACCTTGTTTATCTTTGGAGAAGAAGCCAGTGGTTTCCCTGCTTCCACACCGAAACCGGTTACGACATTCAATACCCCTTTTGGCAGTACATGACCGATTAATTCCATCATGACCATGATACCGGTAGGTGTTTGTTCCGCGGGTTTTACCACTACACAACAGCCTGCAGCCAAAGCAGGGGCTATTTTCCAGGCAGCCATGAGGAGTGGGAAGTTCCAGGGGATAATCTGACCTACGACACCGATTGGCTCATGCAGGTTGATACTTACAGTTGTTTCATCATGTTCACTGACTGTGCCTTCTTCCGACCGGATAACGCCGGCAAAGTAGCGGAAGTGGTCGACCACCAGCGGAAGGTCGGCAGCTTTGGTTTCGCGGATGGGTTTACCATTGTCGATGGTTTCTACGGTAGCGAGGTAGTCGAGATTGTCCTCAACAATCTGGGCGATCTTCAGGAGTAAATTACTGCGGTATGCTGCGGCAGTTTTGCCCCAGGTTTCAAATGCTTTATGTGCGGCGTCGATTGCTTTGTCGATATCCTGGGCATTGCCACGGGCCGCCTGGGTAAAGGGTTTGCCATCAATTGGAGAGATGTTGTCAAAGTATTCTCCGCTGGATGGGGCGACCCATTCACCATCGATAAAATGATCGTATTTCGATTTAAATGTAGGGCGTTCCGCCACGTTGGGTGTTGGAGCCACGGCGACTGTGTTGCTCATTACGGTGGAATTTATTTTGTGAACAATATTGCTAATATCAGGTATGTCAGGTTGAGATGGGGTGATTATTGTACTTATTTATAGCACGATTGTACTTTAATTCATAAACTACAACTTTGTCGTGGAAAGCTGCATTTACTTAAAGAAGGTTTCTTATTAATGCAAGGGTATTTGTTGCCAGCCAGCGTCACCTTTAACAAATCCTTCCCAAAAAAATACCTTATCTTACTTTAAGTAATAATAAAAATGATTTTATCATGCAGGTTAAAAATCATTTAAACCACGTTGCGCTGTCGTCGGCACGCGAGCTCCAGACATTAGTAGAAAACAGAAAGATCTTTAATCTTAAAAATTGTGAGCTAAATATATTCGAAAGCTATGAGCAGGCTCAGCATGTACCTCTCACCTTCCACGATCTTGTCATCACGTCGATGGTACGGGGGCACAAGGTGATGCATCTCATGGATCAGCCCTCGTTCGATTACCTTCCGGGTGAGACCCTGATCGTACCTCCTAATGAAACAATGATCATCGACTTTCCTGAAGCCTCGCTGGACAATCCGACACAATGTATTGCACTTGCCGTGGACGACGCCTACCTGAAAGACACCATTGAATACCTGCGCTCTTATTACAATATCGGAGAAGATAACAATCACTGGCAACTCACTTTCAATAAATACCATTTTGAAAACGATGATGCCATCACTGCTTTGATCAATAAACTGATCAGCGTATGCAGCAGCACTGACAAGGCGAAAAACATCTATGCAGATCTGCACCTGAAAGAATTGCTGATCCGGCTTATTCAAAGTCAGCACCTGGAACAGGCCCATTCGTCGTTGCATAGCACGAATAACCAAAACCGGATGCAATATGTATTGCACTATATACAGGAACACCTGACAGAGAAAATCGCTGTAGATGCGTTGAGTCGAAAAGCTTACCTGAGTCGTAATCTCTTTTTCAAATGGTTCCGAGAACAGTTTGGCATTACGCCGTTGGAATATATTAACAGGGAAAGGGTAAAGCTTGCGAAGCAGTTATTAGCGCAACCGGCGCAAAATGTAAATACGGTGAGTAAGCAATGTGGGTTTAATGATGTGAATTATTTTGTAAGAGTGTTCAAACAGGTAGAAGGAATTACGCCGAAAGCGTACCAGTCGTGTATAATTTAAATCATTCAATGTCGAAAAAACAGGTCGGTTAATCAGTGGTGATGCCAACAAAAAAGCAGGTATCTTTTTTGTAAATATCCTGCTACCTATTACAAAACACCATCTCCTGCCCTACCGGAAAAATCATACCCAGCTGCTCAAGGATCATCTTCACCTTCCCTTCTGTCAACTGCCGGCTAATATCTGCCAACCGAGGTATATTCAGTCCATTTTCTTTTAAAACCTGGTTTGTTTCCTGCAAACTCCACCCCTTTTCTCCCGCACATTTTCCCGCAATCTTCAGTGCTTTTGTATGCTGTAGTAACCTGCAGGCAATATCACTGATCATTTCCGTTTCATAAATATTCAAGGAATCCGGATCCAATCGATTATACAAAGCAAAGATCCTGATCGCATCGTCGATGCTCACTTCCTGCAGCTCATAAGGAATAGTCTCTTTGATCCGCTCTCTCGAAGTTACCATCACTGTCCATTTATGTTCCGTCAGGTAAGCCAGTTGTGCGGGATCCTCCGGGGCATTATCCATACATAACAATTTATCGCCCCCTATATGCACCAGTTTATCCAATACATCATGCACGCTGGATAGCTGCCACTTATTCATTAACACTTTGAAATCATTCTCCAGCCACAAAGCATGCTGGTAATGTGGTTGGCCCATGATGTTGAGCCGGCGGATGGCTGAATGGAAGAATTGCCTTAGCAAGGCCGTTTTACCGATACCCGTTACGCCGCTGATACATACAACCCGGTTCGCAATACCTGCAAAGGTATTGATTGCATCAAGGTCAGTCCTCCTTCCTTCGAACAGGTCTTCGGCAGGAGCAGCGGTTATCAGAGAAGAAGGTATCGACATTTTTTGCTGTTAGATAAACTTGTGCTGTGTAAAAAAAGAAGTTTTTTGACATTGAAAGATCGGGATGTAGCCATGCCGGACTGCATCCTACCTTTTCTGGTGTTTTTGCAATGCCTGTTGTTACTTAAAATGTTGCCATTCGTAGCAGCATTTTAAATTTTGCCATCCTGAGGCATCACGATACCATTATGTGACATCCGCATCAGGCCGGCTAACTGTTGAATCAAGGCTGGCTGCGCTGTTAACAATGCCACTAACTCCTGTTCTGCACCTTCCTGTATAGCATGGTCGGTAGGAGATTTTCGAAGCGCTGCTATTATTGTTGCAGAAAGTCTGCTACTAATCCATCGTGATAAAGGAGTTTCCATTGCGCCACCGATATTCAGATTAGCACTTAAGGCACTTACCGCACCGGCAGCGAGTTCTGAGATAGCTTGTTTATCCATGACAAACGAATTAATGATACTACAGATGTTAAAAGTAGGCTATCTATTATCAGGAACGAGTTAATGAGAAGTTAACAAACAAATAAACTACATTTACAAACTCATTCATCCAGCACATGAAAAGAATATATTTTTTGTTACTCACTGCATTCCTTTTACCGTCCTGTGTGTTCGCACAAAAAGGGCTGACTATTCAACATCTTTCCGGGCCACTATATACTTATGTCACCTGGCATGAAAACGATGGTGAACAGTACCCTGCCACGGGTATGTATCTTATCACCAGCAAAGGCGCCGTCATCATCGATACACCCTGGGACACAACCCAGATCGGGCCGCTGAATGATAGCATCCGGCTGAAACATCATCTGCCTGTTTTGATGGTCATTGCAACGCATCACCATGGTGACCGCGCAGGGGGTTTTGATGTGTATAAAAGAATGGGGATTAAAACTTACTCTACTCAACTGACCTACGCACTTTGTGAGGAAAAAAAATTACCAAAAGCAGCCTATACTTTTCAGGGAGATACGACGTTCAAAATCGGGGGATACGCATTCCAGGCTTTTTACCCTGGAGAAGGGCATACGAAGGACAATATTGTGATCTGGTTTGGACGGGATAAGGTGCTGTATGGCGGGTGCTTTGTGAAGAGCCTGGAGGCGAAAGATGCAGGTTATGTGGGGGATGCCAACCTGGCGGCATGGCCGGCGAGTATAGCACGGGTGAAAAAAGCGTTTCCTGATGCCCGGTACGTGATTCCGGGGCACCTGGGAGGCACTGACCCTGCTGCCCTGGATCATACCAGTGAGTTGGCAAAACTACCGCAATAGCGATATATTTACTGAGGAGCCGAAGGTTCCTCAGTAAATAGGATCAACTAAGCATCCACGCTTATCTTAATGACCACTTTCCTCACTGCTACCGGCTTATCAATCTTAATATTCGGCATATGCAGATCTGTCGGAAAGAAGATCGCGAACATCCCTGCCTTCAGCACCGAAAAGAACATGGGTTTTTCGGCAAACAACATAAAATCCGCCTCCGGATCATAGGCCTTCGAAGGCTGATGATGCAACATAAAATCATGGCCGACCAACTCCTCTCCTTTCACCATGTATTGAATATCGATATACTTCCTGTGTGATTCCATCTGCTCTTCCGCCGCATCTACCGTATCATATTCATTGACCATCGCAAAGATATCCTTCCCGTCTATTTCATATTTCCCCTTCTCCACCTTGCTAAAATCGGTAGACAATAAATACTCAAACGCACGGGCGAACTTAGGCCCTAAAAACGTATACCTTGAATAATGTGCTATTGTATCCAGTATCATAATTTAAATTTCCGCCGGGAAGATAATCAAAACCGTACAGCATTCGTACCAAAACCGGACACTCGTGTCCGCAATATTATCGCAATGTATTGATTTACAACCTACTTTTATTTTGGCATTTTCTTAGTGCGCCACCACTTCAAATACAGATCCGCATGCTGAAGAATTATTTAAAGATTGCACTCCGTAACCTGTGGAAGCATAAAGGCTTTTCGGCCATTACAATATTTGGACTGGCAATCGGACTGGCTACCTGTTTGCTGATCACCCTCTTTGTGACAGATGAGCTGAGTTATGACAAGTTTAACGCGAACGCAGACAGGATCTATCGCCTGGATGCAGATTTTCTCATCAATGGCACCATCTTCCATGAAAGAAATACCCCTGCGGGCTTTGGCCCAGCGCTGAAAAGGGATTTCCCACAGATCGAAGAGTTTGTACGCTTTGATGGCCAGGGCAAGGCACTGGTAAAGAAAGGGGAAGAAACCGTGATGGAAGATAACACCTGCTTTGCTGATAACGGTGTTTTCAAATTATTCTCCCTGCCTTTTATTGCGGGCGATCCCGCCACGGCACTCACTCAACCGAATACGCTGGTTATTTCTGAGCGGATTGCACAGAAGTACTTCCAGGGTACCGATGTACTGGGGAAGAGTCTGAAAATGGATAATACTACTTTTTATACCATCACGGGGGTGATCAAAAATACCCCGGCGCAGTCCCACCTGCATTTCGATATGATCCGTTCTATGGGTCATCGTACCGACGACATGATGGACAGATGGCTAAGCAATAGTTATACGACCTATATACTGGCCAGACCGGGTGTATCTGCCTCCCGGATCCAACAGATCGTAAATGAAGGCACTAAACGGTATATGGAGCCCGGCCTCACCAGTTATCTCGGGGAGAATTTCGCCCAACTGGAAAAACACGGCGGCTTCTTTCGCTACAATGCCCTTCCCCTGAATGATATTCACCTGCGCTCTACCAACAATGATGAGGCGGAACCTGGTGGTAATATTACCTATGTGTACATTTTCATTATCACAGGAATATTGATTTTACTCATTGCCTGTGTGAACTTCATGAACCTGAGCACAGCCCGTTCTGCAGGCAGGGCGCGGGAAGTGGGCGTTCGCAAGGTGTTGGGCGGTGAAAAGCGTCACCTGATTTTTCAGTTTATCAGCGAATCTGTCTTAACGGCATTTTTTGCATTACTGCTGGCGGTGATCATCGCGGCGTCGCTGCTGCCGTATCTGAATAATCTTTCAGACAAACAGATTACGCTTCATTGGAGCAATCTCACCTGGATACTGCCGGGTCTCATGCTGACTTGTATCCTGGTAGGGTTGCTGGCGGGTAGCTATCCGGCGTTCTTCCTTTCCTCATTCGAACCGGTGAAAGTATTGAAGGGCAAGTACGCAAAAGGCATGAGAGGCAGCTGGCTACGCAATGGATTGGTGATCTTCCAGTTTACTGCAACCATATTGATGCTGGTAGGTACGCTGGTGATTTTTAAACAACTGAACTTTATCAGGAACAGTAATACCGGATATAACCGTGAGCAGGTATTGGTATTGCAAAATATAGGTGCCCTCTGGACGCATGCAAAGAATTTTCAGCAGGAGGTGAAGCAACTGCCGGGCGTTGTGAATGCAACCATGACCGGTTCTCTGCCGACGTCTGATTTGAGGAATACGAACTCTTATTCCAGGACGCCGATGGCGGGCGATGGTAAGTTGATGGCGCTGGTGGAATGGATGGTAGATGCGGATTATATTCCGACGATGGATATGCAGATGGTAGGTGGAAGGAATTTCTCTCCACAGATGCCGAGTGATACGAATGCGGTGTTGCTAAATGAAACGGCGGCGAAGATATTGGGGTACCAGGATCTGAAAGACAGGTACCTGTATAATGATGGAAAGTTTACAGTGATTGGAATAGTGAAGGATTTCAATGCGGGGACGATGAAGAGTAAGATTCCGCCGATTATTTTCAGACTGGGGGAATATCGTCAGGTTATGGCGATCCGGATCAGGAGCAATGACCTGACGGGTGTGGTGGCGCAGATTAAGGAGAAGTACCAGGGGCAGCAGGATATGGCGGGACAGCCGTTCAGGTATACGTTTATGGACGAAGATTTTGATCGTTTATATAAGACGGAGGAACGTACGGGACAGGTGTTTACGATTTTTGCGGTGCTGGCGATTATCATAGCGGCGATGGGGGTGTTTGGGCTGGTCACGTATGCGGCGGAGCAACGGTCTAAGGAGATTGGGATACGGAAGGTGTTGGGGGCGAGTATTTCCGGTATAGTGGCGTTGTTGTCAAAAGAGTTTTTGAAGCTGGTGATAGTGGCGATACTGATAGCGACACCGCTTTCATATATATTGATGAACCGGTGGTTGCAGGATTTCTCATATCGTACGGATATTGGCTGGACGGTGTTTGTGATAGCGGCGCTGGTGGCGATCAGTATCACTTTATTGACGATTAGTTTCAGGGTGATAAAGGCGGCGCTGGCGAATCCGGTGCATAGTTTGAAAGCGGAGTAATGGGAAGGGGAATTTGTGTATAGTTGGAAGGTGGAGTCGTGTACAGGGGGAACGGGTGTATAGTTTGAAAGCAGAGTCGTGTGGGTGCATAGTTGGAGGGCGGAGTAGTGTGCAAAGGGAACGTCTGTTTTTCCCGCAGTTATGCGCCAAACTTTTAAATGTCTGATTAAACTCCTGATTTGTCCATATCAGGGTTTTATATCTTCTCAGGGCCGCAGGCACCTTATAATTTTGTTGTTATGAACAAGATCATTATATGGTGTTTGCCGGCCCTTTTACTTTTTTTACAATATTGCCACACCGGCACAAAAGTGGCGCCTTCCCCAAATGGGATTGCATACATGCCTGAATATAAAAACTGGCAGGTGATCAATGTAGAACATCGCACGGACAATAAAACCCTGCGGATTATATATGGGAATGCGGTAGCCGTCAGGGCGATCCGTTCAAAACATACCCATCCATGGCCTGATGGAGCCATATTGGCAAAAGCAGTTTTTGGTGCAGTCGTGGATAGCAATGGGATGTATACGCCAGGGGATTTTCAGCAGGTGATGTTTATGGTGAAAGACAGCCAGCGTTATCAGGCGACGTTAGGCTGGGGCTGGGCCAGGTGGAAGGGGCTGGATCCTAAGCCTTATGGCAGGAATGCGACTTTTACAAATGAGTGTACGAGTTGCCATCTTCCACAAAAGAATAGAGATTATGTATTTACTGATCCAAAGTTAATATTTTAAGTATCCTTTTGGGGATACTTAAAATATTAACCACGGTACCAACATTATATTTTCAGCCTTAGATTAATTTTTTCCATTCTTCCTACAATCAGGATCACGATAAATGCTACTGCGATGGAACGAAGAATTCCCCCTACCCCGCTACTTAAAAATTCAGGATAATGGAAATGAACCAGTAGCATGATTGAATACAACAAATATGGAATCAGGTAGCAGGTGAGTGTACTCGTTCCTGCGGGTTTGATCAGGGAAAACCAATGCATTTTACCTTTGCGGTCTACCAACCAGATCATACCGGCGAATACTACAGTGCTAATACCTGCACAGATCAATACCCAGCTGGGTGTAGAACGAATCTTTGAGATACCCTCTGTATAAGGTCTCACAATCAACCCGATTGCGATAGCGGCTATGCCTATTCCTAACAGCAATGGAATTGTTTTCTTAGGAATGCTGGAAACGACCACACCTGCCATGATCAGCGCAATAGAAGAAGCGTCTCCTATCACCGGGATGTTCAGGGGCAATAAACCACTATGTTTTGCAAAATTGATGGCCAGGAAGATACCTAGTAGTGCAACCAGTGCAGGAAATTTCCCTTTTACGAGTAAAAATACGGAGGCACTTACCAGATAGGCCCAGCCGATAATACCGAGGATCCCCCACCAGGAAGGTCGCATCCAATGTCCGCCTTCTCCCTTGTATAATGCTGCCATTCCCAATAGCAAGGCTATGCCAAGGCCTTGCAGCAGGTATTGCTTCTTTTTATAGTCCATCCAGATTAAAAAGAATGCGACAGTAATCAGGATCTCCCAAACGGCATAAGGCAGGATAGCGGCTTCACTGTTATACCCTTCCAGGTTAACATGAAAAAAGCCCATGACGATCAGGGCGAGTGAACGGGTGAGGATATGTGCTTCTGTTTTGATAAAGGACTCCTGTTTGGCGATCCGCTTGCCGATGGCAAAGGGGATTGATAGCCCTACGATGAATAAAAATGCGGGGAATACGGTGTCCGCAAATCCCATCCCATCTTCATTGGCTTTTACATGGTCTATCCAGGCAGGGATGTTGGATACACCGCTGACATCGTTGACGAAGATCATGGTCAGCATGGTGACGGCGCGGAAAGCGTCGATAGATAAGAGACGTTGAGACAAGTTTTTCATAAGCGAACATTACAGTAACAAAATAGCGATTTTTATTGAATGTTCTATATAATCAGGTGGAGGGATATGTTACTGTTTTGTCCTGATTATTTTCATTTTGGCACTATCTAAGGTACAATTCGTCATAGTCAACAGGAGATCTCTGTCCCGGGCATATTTGACGGGAATCATCCACAAACCGGCATCGTTGATTTTATAGGGGACATGGTAGTAATGGAGCACATCAGGGAAATTATTAATCATTTCATTAGTAAGGGGTATCGTTACCATTTTACTATCCTGCACCTGGATAGGTTTCAATTGCGTATAGGAGCTGCCGTGAAACCAATAGCATAGGGTCAATAATGAAGTTGCAATTATTGCGGCTATGATACGGGTGGGTTTCTTCATGGTAATAATATTTTTAGCGGATGTTTCCAGGTTTTATTGCTGCAGGGAGTTATTTGTATTCATTCGTATCCCGGTTTTATATGAATGCTGATTTTGTGGTCAGCCTCGCTGGTACGTTGGTCTGGATTGTCGGGATCTTATAGTCGAAACATGGAGCATAGGTTTTGGACATAGTCAAAACTAATCTGGGAGCTATTCTTCCTGACCGGCATTCTATCATGAAGGATGGCCTGGGTAATTTAAAATGCCGATGGGAGCGGGTTGTAACAATCTCATAATTTAATTTATTGTCCTTAAATATAAGGAAATAATAGGATCCTGGGGCGTGTAGATGGGTAATGGAAAGTAGTGGGGAAACAGGTGTTGAATTAGTTAATCATACCGGGTATGTTAACTGCTTTTATCGATCTGGATATAATGCTTTTCCAATGCAATAAGGCCATCAATAGTGCATCATAAGTACACCAAAAGGGCACTTGTATATCGATTGGATATTGAGGTGCCTTTTTGGTAATAAATTAGTGATGTGTTAGTACTCATTTGGTAGTATAGCTGCATTATAGACGGGAACTATTTATTATATTGATTCAAATTGTTTGTTATGGCTCTTGTAAAAGACAGCTTACTCCTACAGGCCGTTCGGGGCACACTTGGTGACCAGATTACGATTTACGAGCGGAATGGTCAGATCATTATGGCAAAAAAACGCGCCAAATCAAGGAAAAAACCTACGAAAAAACAGAAAGAAGCGAGGGAAAAAATGGCCCTTGCGGCGGCTTATGCGAAGGTGATGTTAAAGGATCCTGCGTTGAAGGCGTATTATAAATCACTGGCAGGCCCGGGACAGAATGCGTATAATATGGCGATTAAGGATGCGTATAAGGCGCCGGAGGTGCAGCATGTTCAGTTAAAAGACGATACCGTTGTGGTGACGGCGAAGGATGAATTCAGGGTAGCGGAGGTGCATGTACGGGTGATGGATGCGGCGGGCAAGGTGGTTGAAAAAGGGATGGCGGTGTTAGGGAGGAACGGGGTAGAATGGTATTATAAGGTGTCCGGATTGCCGGAAAAAGGGAGGATCGTGGTTGTGGCTGTGGATTTGCCGGGAAATGGGACAGAGAGGGAGTTGATGTTGGGTGGGTGATGGTGTACGTGTAGGAATTTACTTTTTGAAGATAGAAAGAATTGTATACATTTGCAGCCCGCAATTGTAAAAGAGATGTAATGCCCAGATGGCGGAACTGGTAGACGCGCTAGACTCAAAATCTTGTTTTCGAAAGGGAGTGCAGGTTCGATTCCTGTTCTGGGCACAAAAGCGGAAAGGTCGGAGATATCTCCGACCTTTTCTTGTTTTAGGGCGTCTAGGTCCGCTCTAGGCCGAGTTATTAGCTCTAGGAGCACATGAGGTTCTGCGGTTCGAAGTTGATTTTCTGAGAAAATCAGTTTTTCAGGGAATATCGAACCAATGATTTGTTTTTTGCCGATTGGGGAGGCTGTAATGTAGCGTGTGGCTAGGTTTTTCATGATTTCTTCGCCGTGGGATAAGTATTCAGAATAGTTATCTTTAGCGGATAATAACTTTGTCTTCCTCCTTTCAAGTTCTTCTATCTTCTTTAAAAGGTCATTCTTTATGTCCTTGAATTCTTCTGCTGTAAATTCATCGTCTAAGCGCATAGACCGGGCATTTTGTATTCTTTGGTAGAACTTGTCTATGTCCGTCTGTATTTCTTTTAACTCCTGTTCCTGGCTCTTATTGTCTGTTTGTAAGGTGGTACGAATAATTTGACAGTAATAGTCAATGATTGGCGCATTTACGGCGATCTTACTCAGTTGCTTTACGAAGATCTCGTTGGCTGTTTCTGCCCGGAAACGTTCCTTGCATAATTTGACTGACTGGCAGTGGTAATAATAGTATACACCTCCGTTACCACGGGAGCCACTTCCACTTAAAGGCTTACCACAGCGCTGACAGGTAAGAAAGCCCCTTAGAGGAAGGTGAATGTCAATTTCTGTAAAGGCATTAACCCTCACCTTACGCTTTTTGCCCATTAGTACATCCTGAACATCATCAAACAATTGTTCTGACACGATCGGCTGATGAATCCCTTTTACGCAATGCGCTGCCTCATTCTTGTATGCCGCAAGAAAGACCTTACCACAATACACAGGATTACGTACCAGGCTCCAGAACTGGCTACGTCCAATCTTTATGCCTTTTTGGTTCACCATACGTCTAAGCGTATCAATATCCCAAATTCCCCTGGATAATTCTTCAAATGCCCATTTTACAATGTCTGCCTTTTCATTGGGTATCAGTAGTGGCTTATTATGCGCATCACGACCATTCTTATATCCCAATGGGGCAATGCCTAAATAGCGTCCCTCCTTCTTGGCCTTGCGCATACCATGTAACGTGTTCAAAGCCCTTCTGTCATTTTCCACCTCCGGCGTAGTCAGATAAATAGCCAGCATGATCTTACTCTCTGGAATTTCCATATCCAAAGGCTGCTCTATAGACTGTGGCTCCACAGCATATTTTCTTAACCTGCCGATCATTTCATAAGCAGCAGCTACGTTCCTGGAAAACCTATCCCATTTGGAGAACAAGATCAAATCTACGATACCCTTATTCTTGCTTATCACATTTAGCATCTTCTGGAATTCCGGTCTGTCAAATGTCTTAGCGGAATGATCCTCCCGATAAACACCTACGACCTGGATGTTTTCTTTTTCGCAGTAACGCATTAATACATCTTCTTGATGAGAAAGACTATAGCCATCAGCCTGTTCGTCTGTGCTTACTCTGGGATATAGGTATGCTTTTCGTTGAGTGATCATCATCATATTGTTTAAGGTGAATAATTGGTGTGTCGTTTCTTAATGATTCTTCATAAATGCTGAGGTCAATGGCAGCTAACCGATATATGAAATCAATAATCAGGGTAACTTCGTCATCTGTATAAGCGTATATATCTGCCTGTAGAAATTTTCTCGCGTCATCTAAAGTCGGCTTATTGGGTAAATGGTGTTGGGCTTCCTGTTTCATACTGATGGTTATAGAAAACAAAGGTAGACCAACCTGAAAAATCACTTCCCGCTTTCGGCAGTTTTGGGCAGAATTATGCTAAATTTTGTTGAATTATGTCATTTTTTGTCATTTCTTAAAAAGCAGGAATGGAACATGCAAACCGCATGTTCCATTGCCTGCTTTTTGACTCCGATATGAATACATAATGAAAACAGATTGATTCTAATTAATGAATATTTAGAAACAATTGAAATCGTGTTAAAATAATATCAGTCACCTGGCTGCATTCTATTCATCTCTAAGTTCATCAAGAGAAGACCTCTTATTTATTAGAAACTTTAGATGACTTTTAACAAATAGAAATGACAGCCTCATTTTTTCAATTTCAGGGACAACAAAAATTGATGCTCCATCGACAATTAACCTAGGTATCTTCGATGTTCTATAGTATACACCATCTGCTTTCCCTATAGAAGTAAGGAAGTGCGTCGAAAAATGCGCTTGGGCAAATTTTATATAATCGTAGTAAACGCGTAATAAATTGGGTCTACAGGATTTTGGAAATTTCCCGTATAAGGATTCATATTCCAATTCACTATTCTTATTAAATATCTCACATTCACTTGCCGTAATTTCAATTGTGAATCCTAATTGTACACAGATGTCGTCAAAATCAGCAATCATTAATTCTAATACAGTATATATTTGATTTACTTCAGCTTTACTTAAAATTCGTGTTGGAGTTTCATTTTTTACCAGTCTTGATATCTTGTCGTCCCAAATACAACTTCTCCAGCCTAAATCAACCTGAATTCGCCCTCTGAAAATTTTAGGGAGATTATATAAGTAGTTTTTAAAAACGTGTACAGGATTGAGAATATCATCCTTTTTTAGCAACTCAATTATTTGAGGAGGAGCAACACTTAACATATATGTCAATTTCCTAAGTCCGTATTTAACAGCAATTCTACTGCTTTTTGATACAGCTTTTCCATCATTTACCAGTGATTTATTATTTTCCATATTTGACAAAATGCTATTGTTCAAAACCGTTTTTTTATTTACGCCCCTTCTAAATGGATGATTAGGCGGATTGATCCTAGAATCAGTCGCTGATTGAACATCTGAGTTTTCTATTATTGTTAAATGCCCCTTCTTAATCATCATGTAAGGTTCCCCGAAAATGGCCCGGTGAGGTTAGAGAAAAATCTCTAACTTAATACAATCATGAAAAAAGTACGATTCACCGAGAACCAAATTATCTCCATCCTGAAAAAACAGGAATCAGG
>Ga0182005_1000749_pt1 | contig 14855 bp, 14 predicted proteins | sample Sormic07211103_1_FD_123021 | JGI IMG/M metagenome (GOLD analysis project Ga0182005, IMG submission 123021) | Rhizosphere microbial communities from Sorghum bicolor, Mead, Nebraska, USA - 072115-103_1 MetaG | ecosystem: Host-associated > Plants > Roots > Rhizosphere | place: USA: Nebraska...
CCGGGACGACCATGTACTGCGCCCGGCGATCCTGTGGGACGATTCGCGCGCGCTGGCGCAGGCGCAATGGCTGGAGTGCGCCCATCCCGCTTTCGCCGGCATCACCGGCAGCCTGCCGATGGCGGGCCTGACCGCGCCCAAGCTGTTGTGGCTGCGCGAGCATGAGCCGCAGCTGTTCAGCCGGATTTCCTGCGTGCTGTCGCCCAAGGATTACCTGCGCCTGCGCCTGACCGGCGAGCGCATCAGCGACGTTTCCGACGCCGCCGGCACGCTGTGGCTGGACGTGCATAAGCGCGACTGGTTTGAACCCATGCTGCAAGCCACCGGGCTGGAGCTGCATCACATGCCGCGGCTGGTGGAAGGTTCGGCAGCGTCAGCCGACCTGAGCGCGGCCGCGTCATCGCAGCTGGCGCTGCAGCCGTCGGTGCTGGTGGCCGGCGGCGGCGGCGACAATCCGGTATCGGCGGTCGGCATCGGCGCGATCGAGGCCGGCCAGGCTTTCGTCACGCTCGGCACCAGCGCCGCCATGGTCGCGATTACCGACCATGTGGCCGGCAATCCGGCCAGCGCGGTGCACAGCTTTTGCCACGCGCTGCCGCAGCGCTGGTACACCATGGGCGCGATGCTGGCCGGCGCCAGCTGCCTGCGCTGGGCCACCCAGCTGCTGGGACAGGCCAGCGAGCAGGCCTTGCTGCAACAGGTGCAAGCGCATTTGCCGCTGGACCAGCCGGTTCCCGCGGCGACGCCGTTGTTCCTGCCTTACCTGGCTGGCGAGCGCACCCCGCACAACGATCCGCTGCTGCGCGGCGGCTTCATGAACCTTGCGTATGAGACGACGCCGGCGATGCTCGGTTATGCGGTGCTGGAAGGCGTCGGTTTCGGCTTGCGCGATGCGATGGCCGCGGTGCAGTCGGCGGGCGCGGAAGTGGCCACCTGTTCGCTGGTCGGCGGCGGCGCCCGCAGCGACTATTGGGCGCAGCTGCTATCGAACATCCTCGACCGCGAAATCAGCACCTTGTCGGGCAGCGAGCTCAGCGCCTGCATCGGCGCCGCCAAGCTGGGCTTCCTGGCGTATGGTTGCGGCCAAGACTTGCCGGGCCTGGGCATGCCGGTCAAGGCGCGCTTCGTGCCGGCAGCCGGCCAGCAGGAAATGCTGCAAGAGCGCTACCGCAAATTCCGCGGATTGTTTTCCGCTGCGCAGGCTCTGCACGACTGAACTTTGACCAATTTTTGACTTCTTACTGCATTCCCTAGCCACAAGGATAGACATGAACCAGCTGGACCAGCTCAAGCAATATACGACCGTCGTAGCAGACACAGGCAATTTCAAGCAGCTGGCGCAATTCAAGCCGCGCGACGCCACCACCAATCCATCGCTGATCCTGAAGGCCGTGCAGCAAGCCGATTATGCGCCGCTGCTGGCCGAGACGGTCGCCGCCCACGCCGATAGCGCGCTGGACCAGATCGTCGACCAGGTGCTGGTGCGTTTCGGCCTGGAGATATTGCAAGTGGTGCCGGGCCGGGTCTCGACCGAAGTCGACGCCAGGCTCAGTTTCGACACCGCCGCCACGGTGGCCCGGGCGCGCCGCATCATGGCCTTGTATGAAGCCGCCGGCATCGGCCGCGAGCGGGTGCTGATCAAGATCGCTTCAACCTGGGAAGGGATCCAGGCCGCGGCCATCCTGGAGCGCGAAGGGATACGCTGCAACCTGACCCTGCTGTTTTCCTTTTGCCAGGCGGTTGCCTGCGGCGCCGCCAAGGTACGCCTGATCTCGCCGTTCGTCGGCCGCATCTATGACTGGTACAAGAAATCCGCAGGCAGCGCCTGGGATGAGTCAGCGAATACGCTTGGCAACGATCCAGGCGTGAAATCGGTGGCGCAGATCTACAGTTATTACAAGCGCTTTGGGATCGACACTGAAGTGATGGGAGCCAGTTTCCGCAACGTCGGCCAGATCGCCGCGCTGGCAGGGTGCGACCTGCTGACGATCAGTCCGGACCTGCTGGCGCAGCTGCAAGCCAGCGACGCTCCCTTGTCGCGCGCGCTGGACAAGGATGCCGCCGCCGCTGCCGAGCTGCGCGAAATCAGCTACGACGAAGCCGGCTTCCGCTATGCGCTCAACGACGACGCCATGGCTACCGAAAAACTGGCGGAAGGAATACGCGGCTTTGCCGCCGACGCCTTCAAGCTTGACCGCATCATCGAAGGCTTGCTGGCGTCGGCGCGGGCTTAAGCAGGCTGCGGCAAGTCGTCCTTCAGGGCTTGCCGGCGCCAGCGCCAGCCCAGCAGCGCCAAGGCCAGCGCGGCATGCAGCACCGCGATGCCAAGCATCTGCCAGCCGTTGCCGATGTGCAGCGGCATGAAAAATATGGCGAGCGCCTTCAAGTCCATCATGTTGCTCAGGAACGGCAGCAAGCCGTTGATGAGCGCCAGGTACAGGATGGTGGTGGCGCCGACCCGCTTGCTCTTGCCGGAAAAGGCGAAGAACAGGTAGACGCAGCAGTCGCGCAGCAGCAGCAGGGCCAGCGCCGGGGCCAGGAACGACAGGCCGGCTGCGGTTATCTGCAGTTTGAACGGCAGTTCCTGGGCGCTGCTGAATTGCAGCAGCAGCGCCAGGCAGAAACTCAGGAGCAGCGTGGTCGGCCAGATCGGCAGGTTCTGGAACAGGCCGTGCCAGTTGCCTGCCTTGGCCCTGGCGACAACCCGCTGCCACAGCGCGATATCGTTTTCTTCGGTGAACAGCGCGGCATAGGTCATGGCTAGCGCGAACAGCAATCCTATCCACAGCAATCCAGCACCGCCGCTAAAGCCGCCGACATAGGCCGCCAGCAGGCAGCAAGCTAGCGGCCAGGCCCAGGGAGCGGTGGTGATCTGCAAGGCGCTGTTCATGCTGCGCCAGGCGGCGAACACGGCGACAGCGGCGAAGAACGCGGCGCTGGCCAGCAGGAAAGAACTGTAGGCGAACGGCTGGTCCCACCAGGAAACGGACGCGTCGGTTACGGAGCGGAACGGCGGCGCGAACATGACAGCGATCAGCACCACCGCCCAGGCGATGCCGCCGCGCTGCACGGCGCGTATGTCGCTGCGCATCAGGTGCAGGTTCAAGGCAATCGTCGCGGCATGCATCAGGATGCCCAGCGCGGCCAGCGTCAGGCCGCTGCTCAAGGGCATGCTGTGTTCGCGCATCAGGGCGGCAATCGCGAAAACCAGCAGGCACAGCAGGCCGCCATACCAGTTGAAGGCGGTGGCGCCGAACAGCTTGCCCCAGGTCATGGTCCAGGGATCGAGTGCGCTCATGCGCTGCTGGTCCCAGGTCTTGTCGCGGATTTCTTCGATCACGGCGTTGCTGGCGTTGCGGGTGCCCCACAGGCAGACGATGCCGCCGAACAGGACCAGCGCCACGCTGTCGAGCGGCACGCCGCCCGGCCAGTTGTCGTTGGCGAGGCTGATCGTGAAAAAAACCAGTCCCAGGATGGCCGGCATGGCAATCAGGCGATGCAGGGAAAACTGCAGCCACAGGTTGCGTTTGAATTCAGGATTGATCATGATGCGCTCCCGCTGGCATTGTTTTGTCCGTTTTGTTCATAGCTGGCCACTGAGCGCAGGTAGGATTGCTGCAGGTTTTCCTTCTGGTCGGCGAAGCTGGAGACCTGCAGGCCGGCGGCGACCAGGCGCGCCAGCAATGCCGCCTGGGCGTGTTCGTCGCCGCTGAACATGAAATCGGCGCTGCGCTCGTCGCTGGCGCTGACCTGCAATGCCGGTTCGGCTGCCAGCTGCGCGTGCAGGCCGGGATTGGCTTGCGCCAGCGTGATCCGCAGCGACTTGCGCGGCGCCTGCGCGGTGCTGCCGTGGTCCAGCGCGCGATATTCCAGCACCTTGCCGTCGCGCAGGGTCAGCATGTGGGTGGAGTATTCGTCCAGCTCGGCCAGGATGTGCGACGACACCAGCAAGGTCATGCCCTGCGCCTGCAACAGGCGGAACAGGCCGGCCAGGCTGGCGCGCGCTTCCGGATCGAGGCCGGATGCCGGTTCGTCCAGCAGCAGGATCCGCGGCCCGTGGATGATGGCCTGGCCGATCGCGACCCGCTGGCGCAGGCCGCGCGACAGCTTGTCGCATGTCTGCTGCAGGCGCTCCGTCAGTCCCAGCTGCTGCGCCGTGGTCTGTATCGCCTGCGGGATCGCCGGCGCCGGCAAGCCCTGGGCGGCGGCGGCATATTCAAAACACTGCGCCACCGTCAGCGACTGGTACAGGCCGTAGAAATCGGACAGGTAGCCCATGATCCGGTGCACTTCGCGCGGCCGTTCCAGCACATCCATGCCGGCCACGCTGATCGAGCCGGCGAGGGGCGTTTCCAGGCCGGCGATGCAACGCATCAGGGTGGTTTTGCCGGCGCCGTTGGAGCCGACCAGCGCGGTCACGCTGCCGGCCTCGACTTGCAGGCTGACCTGGTGCAAGGCGCGATGGCCGGGATAATCGAAGGTAAGGCCAGAGATTTTTATCATGAGGGTCGGTCTTCCGGTGAAGGGGCGCAGGCGATAAGTTGCTAATAATAAAGCAACGCATAGAGGAATGCGCGCTAAATTGCGCCCGGCAACAGCGTGTATCAATAACCGGCCAGCTGTTACCAAATGATTCACCTGCCTCGCAGGGCGCGCAACTCCGGTTAAATAGCCAATTTATTTACAGGAGATTGCCATGCATGTTAACCAGTTGCGGTCCGCCTTGAAGTGGGGCTCGGCGCTAGTCTGCCTAAGCCTGGCGGCCTCGGTGCTGGCGGCGCCGGTGATGGATTTCCGTAGCGAAGACGTGCTGTCGGCGGCGGACGGCGTGAAAGACGAACTGCACCTGAACCAGAACCAGCAGACCTTGTGGCGCCAGATCGAAACCAAGACGCGCGGCATCCTGGGCGAGCGGGAAAAACGGCAGCGCGACCTGCAGGCAAACATGGCGAACGGCCTTAAGGATCCGGCTATCGACTTGCGCCAGCTGTCGGCGGCGATCGACGCCGAATCCGGATTGTCGGCCCAGGACGGACGCCAGCTGCGCGAACTGTGGCTGACCATGAACGATGCGCTCGACGACCAGCAGCGGCAGGCAGTGCGGCTGTTCCTGGCGGACCGGCTGCAGCGTGTGGACCAGGCTTCTTGCGAACGCAGTTCCGTGGTCGGCAAGGACAAGCCGTCCGGTAAAGGAGGGCACGGCGGCAAAGGCATGGGCGGCATGGGCGGCGCGAATGGCGGCGGCATGCAGTAGTTTTCCGCGATGGTTTTCCGTTCCGCCGCGATTTAACAATGGTTTGCAAATTACCAGCTTTTCATTCGAACTGAACCGAACTCCCGTCCTCTAAAATGTTCATAGCGAGTTTGCTGGAACTCTGGCTGGCCTCTGCCGATGCGGCTGCGGCCGGCGCTTTATATATTGGATGCGGTAATGCGGTTAAAGCAGATAAGTGGTTTGCTGGTGGTGGGCAGTGTGCTGGGATTGAGTGCTTGCAGTTCGGTGGTGACCGAGGGCAGTTCGGCCGCGGCCGGGGTTGCCGGCACCGCGCTGGCGGGCAAGGTGACCAATAACGCCGCGGTCGCCACCGGCATCGGCCTGGGCGTGCAGGCTGCGGCGCGTGCCGGCGTGCAATACGAGCAGCGCCAGGTGCATGGCGAAGCGCAGGATGCGATTGCCAAGGCTGCCGGCGGCCTGGCTGTCGGAGCGGTCGCCAACTGGCAGATCAGGCATTCGCTGCCGATCGAAGACAACGAGCGCGGCCGGGTCACCGTCAGCCGCGTCATCGCCAGCCAGGGCATGAGCTGCAAGGAAATCGTGTTTTCCGTCGACGGCCTGGTGGACAAGGCGAGCAAGCCGACCAGCGAATTTTATGTAGCGACCATCTGCCAGGCAGGACCAGCCTGGAAGTGGGCGTCGGCCGAACCCGCGACCGAGCGCTGGGGAGCTTTGCAGTGATGCTGCGCGGCGGGTTTTTGCGCGGCGCCGCCGGTGGCGCCTGTTTGCTGGCGGCCGCGGCAGCATTGAGCGGCTGCAGCAGCATCGGCGGTTTTGCCGGCGCCGCGGCCGGCGTTGCCAGCGGTGCGGTCACTTCCAATCCGGCAGTCGGTTATGCCATCGGCATAGGCGTGCAAGCCGCCACCGACGCCACCGCCAAATACGTATTCCGCAACTGGCAAAAAGCCGAACAGGATGAAATCGCCGCCATCGTCGGCCAGCTGGATGTGGGCCAGGCGCGCAAGTGGGCCATCGTCCACCAGATCGCCTACGGCAACGAACACGGAGAAGTGCGTGTCACGCGCCTGATTGATACGCCGCTGGCCTTATGCAAGGAAGTGCTGCTGTCGGTCGACAGCGGCACAGGCGCCGAGTTGAAACGCGCCTGGTATACCGCCAGCGCCTGCCGCAGCGACGATGTATGGAAATGGGCGGTGGCGGAGCCCGCGGTGGAACGCTGGGGCAGCCTGCAGTAGTTTTACCAGCGGCCGGCCAGCATCAGGAAACCCGGGATCCAGGTCAGGCCGACGCCGTTGACGACCAGCACGGCGCCGATGAACAGTAGAGCGATGCCCAACATGATGTGATTCCTTCTGCAAAACTGCCGATAGCGTTGTCGGACTATCCGGGCTTGCAGGGAAGATACGTGTTTCGCCGGTTTGAAGGTATGCCGGAAATGAATAAGGCCAATATGCATATCGGCCTTGAATTCGGATGCTGGATGGGTTTAATGCCCGGCGCGTCAGCCGCCCAGGTAGGCTTCCAGCACCTTGGGATTGTGCAGCAGGTTGCTGCCGCTGTCGGCCAGCACGATCTTGCCGGTCTCCAGCACGTAGCCGCGCTGGGCGATCCGCAGCGCCTGGCGGACGTTTTGCTCCACCAGCAGGATGGTCAGGCCGGTGCGGTTGATTTCCTGGACGATGCGGAAAATTTCCTGCACCAGCAGCGGCGCCAGTCCCATCGACGGTTCGTCCAGCAGCAGCACGCGCGGCTTGGCCATCAGCGCGCGGGCGATCGCCAGCATCTGCTGTTCGCCGCCGGACAGGTTGCCGGCCAGGCCGTCCCTGCGCCGCTGCAGCACCGGGAACAGGGCATACACCCAGTCCAGGTCCTGCGCGACCTGCGCCTTGTCCTTGCGGGTGTAGGCGCCCAGCGCCAGGTTCTCGGCGATGCTCAGGGTGGTCAGCGTGGCGCGGCCTTCCGCCACCTGCACCACGCCGCTCTGGACGATCTTGTGCGGCGACAGCCGGGTCAGGTCTTGCTGGCGGTCTTGCTGATTGAGCAGCACCTGTCCGCGGGCCGGCTTGAGCAGGCCGGAGATGGCAAGCAGGGCGGTGCTTTTGCCGGCGCCGTTGGCGCCCACCAGCGCGGTGATTTCTCCTTCGTTGAGCGCCAGGTCGATGCCTTTGACCGCTTCGATATGGCCGTATGAAACCGCCAGGTCCCGCACTTGCAGGATCGGTGTAGCGTTGCTTGTCATTCCGCGTCTTCCTTGCCCAGGTAGGCTTCGATCACTTCCGGGTTGTTCTTGATCTGGCCGGGGCTGCCTTCGGCGATGATGCGGCCGAAGTTGAGCACCGCGATGCGGTCGCACAGGCCCATCACGAAACGCATGTCGTGTTCGATCATGAAAATGCTGAAGCCGCGCTGCTTGATGTTCAGGATTTCCGTCATCAGCTCGGTTTTTTCGGCGGGATTCATGCCGGCCACCGGCTCGTCCAGCAGCAGCAGTTTCGGCTTGGTCGCCAGCGCCCGGGCGAATTCCAGCTTGCGCTGCTCGCCGTAGGACAGGCTGTCGGCCAGCATTTCCGCCTTGTGGTCCAGGCGCACCCAGGACAGCAGTTCCAGCGCCCGCTCGCGCGCCTGGGCTTCGATCTTCCTGAAGCTGCCGAGGTTGAACAGCAGGCTGCCGAAGCCATAGTGCATGTGATCGTGCATGCCGACCACGACGTTTTCCAGCAAGGTCATTTCCTTGAACACGCGGATGTTCTGGAACGTGCGGGCGATGCCGCGTTCGGTGATCTTGTGCGGCGCGACCTTGCCGATGTTGGCGCCGTCGAATTCGATGGCGCCGCCGGATGCGCGCAGCAGGCCGGTGATCAGGTTGAAGACGGTGGTCTTGCCGGCGCCGTTAGGCCCGATCAGGCCGAAGATGCCGCCTTGCGGGACGTCGAAGTTGACGTCCTGCAGTACCTGCAGGCCGCCGAAGTTCTTGCTGATATTCTTGAGTTGCAGCATCAGTTGTTTCCTCCAGCCTGGGTCTTGCGCTGGAAAAATGCGCGGATCCGGCGCGGGTCCCAGATGCCTTTCGGCAGATACAGGATCACCAGCACCAGGATCAGGCCGTTGACCACTGCGCGGTAGCTGTTGAAATCGCGCAGCGCTTCCGGCAGCAGCGTCAGCACCATGCCGCCGATGGTCGGGCCGACCAGGGTGCTGGTGCCGCCGAACACCGCCATGGTCAGGATTTCGACGGCGTTTTCGAAGGCATAGTTGCCGGGGCCGATGGTGAATGTGTAGTGGGCGTTGAGGCCGCCGGCCACGCCGGCGATGGCGGCGCCGATGACAAACGCCAGCAGCTTGTAGCCGGCGACGTTGACGCCCATCAGGCGCGCCGCCACTTCATCTTCCTTGATGGCTTCGAAGGCGCGGCCGATTTTCGAGCGGCGGATGCGCGCCAGGATGTACAGCGTGGCCGCCAGCAGCAGGACGATGTGCCACCACTCGGTCTTCAGCGGGATGCCGTTCAGGCCGAGCGGGCCGCCGGTGATGTCCATGTTGAGCACGATCACTCGCACCACCTCGCCGAAGCCCAGGGTCGCCATCGCCAGGTACACGCCTGACAGGCGCAAGGTCGGGATGCCGATCACCAGCGCCACCAGCGCCGGCAGCGCGCCGCCGATCGCCAGCGCCGCCGGGAACGGCAAGCCGGTCTGCATGCTGACCAGCGAGGCGGTGTAGGCGCCGATGCCCATGAACGCAGCGTTGGCCAGCGACAGCAGGCCGCAGGACAGGGTGACATAGATCGACAGCGCCAGCATGGCGTTGACGCCGAGGCCGAAAATCACGGTGTTGTAGGTCGACCAGAAACCGTCCCACCAATCCATGAAGCCTATGGTTGTAAACAATTCAGTCATGTCAGGCCTTCCTTTCCAGCACTTTGCCGAACATGCCGGAAGGTTTCACCAGCAGGATCAGGAACAGCAGGCCGAAGCCGACCGCGTCGCGGAAATCGCTGGAAATGTAAGCCACCGTCAACACTTCGGCGAAGCCGAGGAACAGCCCGGCAATCATGGCGCCGCGGATATCGCCCATGCCGCCCAGGATGATGACGGCGATGCCCTTGTGCAGCATCGGCTGTCCCATGAACGGCGTGATGGCGTTGAACGACAGTCCCACCAGCACGCCGGCGGCGCCGCCCAGTGCGGCCGCGGCGAATGAAGTCAGGTAGAACAGGCCTTCGACATTGATGCCGAGCAGGTAAGCCGCTTTCGGCGACTCGGCGATCGCGCGCAAGGCGCGTCCCAGCTGGGTACGGCGCATGACCGCCAGCAGCACCAGCATCAGGATGAAGGAAATCACGACGATGCCGATCTGCACCGCGGTGACATGCAGGTGGCCCCAGTTGTAGCTGTCCTCGGGAATGGTGCCCACCGGGAAGCGCTTGTTCTCGGCGCCGAACAAGCCTTGCGCCAAACTGGTAAGGATGGTGGCGACGCCGATGGTAGCGATCATGGGCGCCAGGTGCGGCGCATTGCGCGCCCGCAGCGGCTTCAGCACCAGGTAGTCGACCAGCAGCCCGATCAGCCCCGACGCCAGCATCGCCGCCAGCATCGCCAGCCACAACGGCAGCGCCAGGTGCTCCACCAGCAGCAGCGCAGCATAACTGCCCAGCATGAAAATCGCGCCGTGAGATAAATTGATCACGCCCAGCACGCCGAAAACCAGCGTGAAGCCCAGCGCAAACAGCGCATACACGCTGCCCAGCGAAAGGGCGTTGATGAGTTGTTGTTCAAGCATGGAAGGTTTTCTTAAATTCAATTAGGGTCAGAGTCGAATATTTTCGTATGGGAATATTCGACTCTGACCCTAATTGATATGCGACGGCGGGTTTGGCTTATTTCAGCAAGATGAACTTGCCGCCCTTGGCGATGTTGACGATCGCTTCTTGCTGCGCGTCGTAGCCGACTTCCTTGCCGGTTACCGGCGGTGCTTTGCGGAAGGCGAACTTGCCGGTGGCGCCGTCGATGGTGACTGCCGGCAGGGCCTGCTGCAGGGCGATGCGGTCTTTGTCGAGCGCGCCGCTGAGCTTGATATTCTTCAGGGCGGCGGCGACGATGTGCAGGGCGTCGTAGGCTTGCGCGGCGAACTGGTCGGGATCGCTGCCGAACTTGGCCTTGTAGGCGGCGATGAAAGCCTTGTTGGCCGGCGTCAGGTTTTCCGACGACCATGGGCTGCCCATGATGGTGTCGTCGCCGGCGCCCTTGGCGATGTCAAACAGCTTCGGCGAATTCAGGCCGTTGCCGCCGATGAACGGCTGCTTCATGCCGAGCGCGCGGGTTTGCAGGATGATGTTGGCGGCTTCTTCCGTCAGGCAGGAGCAGACGATGGCGTCCGGACTGGAGGCCTTGATCTTGGTCAGCTGCGCCTTGAAGTCGACGTCGCCCTTGGCATACGCCTCGGTAGTGGTGACCGGGATCTTCTGGTCGGCCAACGTGCCCTTGAAGACGTCGTAGCCGCTCTTGGTGAACGCGTCGTCGTTGCCGTAGATGATGGCGACCTTCTTGATGCCGAAATGCTTGACCGCGGCGCGTGTGGTGACTGGCAGCACGTCGGCTTCCATCACGGAGTTGCGGAAGGTGAACGGGCCCATGGCGGTGATGCCGTCGGCGGTGTTGCTGGTGCCGAAGGCGACCACCTTGGCGGCGTTGGCGATCGGGTCGGCGGCGAACGCCGAGTTGGACAGGGTAGGGCCGAACACCAGCAGCGCCTTGTCCTTGAAGATCAGTTTCTTGAAGACGTTGATCGCTTCTTCTTTTTTGCCCTGCTCGTCTTCGATCACCAGCAGCAGCTTGTTGCCGTTGACGCCGCCGGCGGCGTTGACTTCATCGGCGGCCAGCGAAAAGCCGTTCTTGATGGCGACGCCGTATTTGGCGGCCGGGCCGGTCAGCGCCGCAGCCAGGCCGAGTTTGACGTCGGCGGCATGCACCGCGCTGGCCAGGCCGGTGGCAAGCATCAGCAACGGCAGTGTTTTCAACATGGTTTTGAATTGCATTTCGATGTCCTCCAAGAGACCGTTTTTTTAGGCGGCGTCGCTCCATGGCAAGAGGTCGGCCAGCGTTTTTATTTTGGCGCGCACGCAGGCGCGCCAAAGGTGAACAAAGTATAAGGGATTTTCGGTCAGAAATTCCTGGCACGCAGCGTGGGGTTTCAGCGTTTGCGAAACACTACGCCTACTACTCGCGAGCCAGGTAAAAAATGGGTGTTTTACGCGGGGATGCAGCGACTTTTGGTCGGTTTTGGAGAGATATTGCGTGGTTTTTGGCAATTATACCCGGCGCTGGAAATTCGTGCAGGCCGCACTCATGCCAAATCGGCATGACGGGAAAGTATTGCGCTTCCCGCCATGCCGGCTGCTGCATCAGCCCAACTGCTGGCGCAAATGCTGGATCGCCAGGCGCACCTGGCGCGGGGCAGTGCCGCCGATGTGGTCGCGCGCGGCGACTGAACCTTCCAGCGTCAACACCTGGAAAATGTCGTCGTCGATCAAAGGCGAGAACGCCCGCAGCTGCTCCAGCGACAGGTCGCTCAGGTCGCAAGCCTGGTCGACGCAGCTGCGCACCGCATGCGCCACGGCTTCGTGGGCGTCGCGGAAAGGCAGGCCTTTCTTGACCAGGTAGTCGGCCAGGTCGGTTGCGGTGGCGTAGCCTTGCAGCGCGGCGGCGCGCATCGCTTCCGGCTTGACCGTGATGCCGCGCGCCATGTCGGCGAAGATGCGCAGGGTGTCGGTGAGCGTGTCGACGGTGTCGAACAGCGGTTCCTTGTCTTCCTGGTTATCCTTGTTGTAGGCCAGCGGCTGGCCTTTCATCAGGGTCAGCAGGGCGATCAGGTGGCCGTTGACGCGGCCGGTCTTGCCGCGCGCCAGTTCCGGCACGTCGGGGTTTTTCTTTTGCGGCATGATCGAGGAGCCGGTGCAGAAACGGTCGGCGATGTCGATGAAGCCGATGCGCGGGCTCATCCAGATCACCAGCTCTTCCGACATGCGCGAGACGTGGGTCATCACCAGCGCCGCGGCGGCGCAGAATTCGATGGCGAAGTCGCGGTCCGAGACGGCATCCAGCGAATTGCGGCAGACATCGTCGAAGCCGAGCGTTTTCGCCACGCGTTCGCGGTCGATCGGGAATGTGGTGCCGGCCAGCGCGGCGGCGCCCAGCGGCAGGCGGTTGACGCGCTTGCGGCAATCGAGCATGCGCTCGGCGTCGCGCCCGAACATTTCGATGTACGCCAGCACGTGGTGGCCGAAGGTGATCGGCTGCGCAACCTGCATGTGGGTGAAGCCAGGCAGGATGGTGTCGGCGTGCTGTTCCGCCAGGTCCAGCAAGGCCAGGCGCAGGTCGCGCAGCAGGCCGCTGATGTCGTCGATGGCGCCGCGCAGGTAGAGGCGGATGTCGGTCGCTACCTGGTCGTTGCGCGAACGGCCGGTGTGCAGGCGCTTGCCGGCGTCGCCGACCAGTTCGGTCAGGCGTTTTTCAATATTCAGGTGGACATCTTCCAGGTCCAGCAGCCATTCGAACTTGCCGGCGGCGATTTCGCCCTGGATCTGGGCCATGCCCTTCTGGATCGCGGCATGGTCGTCGGCGCTGATGATTTTTTGATATGCCAGCATCTCGGCATGGGCCAGCGAGCCCTGGATGTCGACTTGCGCCAGGCGCTTGTCGAAAAATACCGAGGCGGTGTAGCGTTTGACCAGGTCGGAGACCGGTTCGGAGAAACGAGCCGACCAGGCTTCGCCTTTTTTGGAGAGTTGTGCTGTCATAATTGTATATTGAACCGTGCGTAGGGAATGGCAATGAATTATGCGATTATAAATCACTGCCCCTGGAAACCGGCTTTATGCTTGCAGCGCGATGCGTACCGGCCATGCCGCGCCGGGCGCCGGCAGCATCTCCGGGCCGCCTGGCAACAACCATTAAATTGCTCTTCAATCAACTAACTTCACCTTCATGGCATCTGACCAGATCGCAGACAACACCCTAGCGCAACAGCCGAATGCGGTGCTGATTCCCGACGGCTGCAACCTGGGCGTCGTGTTTCGCACCCTGATCGCGGTCAACCTGGCGGTGATGGCAGCGCTGCTGCTGCACAGCGATGGCCTGATGGCGGCACTCAACAGCTTTGTCGAGTCGGCGATGCTGATCGAGCCGGCCTGTTTCCTGTCATTGGTCATATTGTGCGGCTTGCACCGGGTCGCCCACCGCTTGCCTTCGTTGGCCCAGCGCCTGGCGTGCGTGCTGGCGCCGGTGCTGGTGACGGTGGGAGTGATCCGGCTGCTGTCCGGTTTCGAATGGTTCTTCAGCGGCTTTTCCCATCTCAGCGCCAGCGGCGGCATGCCGCTGGCGGCTTTGGTGGCGGCGCTGTTCGGCGGCGCGCTGCAGCACTATTTCGAATTGCGCGCCCGGGCTTTTTCGCCGGTGCTGGTGGAAGCCCGGCTGCAAGCCTTGCAGGCGCGGATCCGGCCGCATTTCCTGTTCAATAGCCTGAACGCCGTGCTGTCGCTGATCCGCAACGAGCCGCGCCGCGCCGAAGCGGCGCTGGAAGACCTGGCCGACCTGATCCGGGTGCTGATGCGCGACGGCCGCGCCATGACTACGCTGGAAAAGGAAATCCGCCTGTGCCGGCAATACCTGTCGATAGAAAAAATCCGCCTGGGCGAACGCCTGAAAGTGCAATGGGAGCGGACCGGCATCAGCGACGAGGTGATTTTCCGGGCGCAGATCCCGACCTTGCTGCTGCAGCCCCTGATAGAAAACGCGGTCCACTACGGTGTCGAGCCGAGCACCGAGCCGGCCCTGATCCGGATCCAGCTGAGCCATACGCTGGAACGGATTGAAATCGTCATCACCAATCCTTACAATCCATACAGCGGCAAGGGCGTGGCCGCGCTGCCGGAAGGTAACCAGATGGCGCTGGAGAATATCCGCGAACGGCTGGCGCTGCTGTACGATGTCGAAGGACAATTGACGACGGCCACCAGCCTCGGCCAGTTTGAAGTGCGCGCCAGTTTTCCGTATGTCAAGGCGGCCTTGGCCAAGCCGCAGGGAAGCAGATAAAAACCTACAACATCTTATTTCATGATCCCTCGTATCTATATCGTTGACGATGAGGCGCCGGCGCGCGCCAGGCTGAGCACGCTGCTGTCCGACATCGTGGCCGAATGCCCGCATTACCTGGTGGGCGAAGCCGGCCATGCGCAGGCGGCGCTGGAAGGCATCCGGGCCACGGCGCCGGACCTGGTCTTGCTGGATGTGCAGATGCCGGGCATGAGCGGCCTGCAGCTGGCCGAGCAGCTGTTGCACAACTCCGGCGCGGCCGAGCCGCCCTTGATCATTTTCGTGACTGCCTATGACGACTATGCGCTGAGCGCATTCGACGTCCAGGCTTTCGACTACCTGGTCAAGCCGGTGCGCGCCACGCGGCTGGCGCAAGCCATCGCCCGCGCCAGCCGCGTGCGGCAGCATGCGCAAGCGGCTTCGGCGGCCGGGCCGGTTACTGCCACCGGCTTGCCGCGCCAGCATTTCGCGGTGCAGGAGCGCGGCCGCATGTCGCTGGTGCCGATGGCGGAGGTGCTGTACCTGAAGGC
>Ga0182005_1000750_pt1 | contig 14835 bp, 8 predicted proteins | sample Sormic07211103_1_FD_123021 | JGI IMG/M metagenome (GOLD analysis project Ga0182005, IMG submission 123021) | Rhizosphere microbial communities from Sorghum bicolor, Mead, Nebraska, USA - 072115-103_1 MetaG | ecosystem: Host-associated > Plants > Roots > Rhizosphere | place: USA: Nebraska...
CACCGACCGCGCCGGCTTCGCGCGGCGGGTGCTGGCGGCGATCGCGAAGATGCGCGACAACCACCTGCTGTCCAAGCTGCGCGGCAGCGAGGACCGCTACGAGGTGTCGCCGGCGCTGAAACTGCTGTTCTCCGCGGAGGACGTGCAGGCGCTGGCCGCCGCCTACCGCGGCTTGCGCGAAGGCACGGCCGCGGACGCGCCGCAGTGACTGCAGGAGCGGCTTCAGCCGCGACCCACCGCCGGCCCGCCCAGCCCACCGCCAGGTGCCCTGGCGATCTTGATTTTCCGATGAGCACCCGATGACGTCCCTGTCCGATCCGTCCGCGTCCGCATCCGTCCCCGCGCCGTCGCTGTTCGCCGACACGCTGGCCGAGCAGCGCGCGCAGCAATACCGCATGCGCCGCCTGCAGGTGCACAACTGGGGCACCTTCAACGGCCTGACCGACGTGCCGGTCGCCGACAAGGGCTTCCTGTTCGTCGGCCGCTCCGGCTCGGGCAAGTCGACCCTGCTCGATGCGATGTCGGCGCTGCTGACCCCGCCGAGCATCGTCGACTTCAACGCCGCCGCGCGCGAGGCCGAGCGCAGCGGCCGCGACCGCAGCCTGGTGTCGTACGTGCGCGGCGCCTGGGCCGACCAGCAGGACAGCGCCTCGGGCGAGATCGCCACCCAGTACCTGCGCAAGGGCGCGACCTGGTCGGCGCTGGCGCTGGAATACCGCAACGCGCACGGCCAGGCGGTGAGCCTGGTGCGCCTGTTCTGGATCGCCGGCAGCGGCACCGCCGCGGCCGACGTGCGCAAGCACTACATGGTGGCGCCGCGCGGCTTCGACGTGGCCGCCGAACTGGACGGCTTCGACCTGGACCTGCGCCGGCTCAAGCAGCGCCTGGGCGAGGAGGTGCACCATTTCGACAGCTTCGCCGGCTATGCCGAACGCTTCCGCCACCTGCTCGGCATCGGCAACGAGATGGCGCTGCGGCTGCTGCACAAGACCCAGTCGGCGAAGAACCTGGGCGATCTTAACGCGTTCCTGCGCAGCTTCATGCTCGACGAACCGCGCACCTTCGAGGCCGCCGACCGCCTGGTCGACGACTTCGCCGAACTCGACGGCGCCCACCATGCGGTGGTGACCGCGCGGCGCCAGGTGGAGACGCTGGTCCCGGCGCGGCAGCACTACGCCGAGCTGATGGCCCTGCGCCGCAGCGTCGGCGAATTGCGCGAGCTGCAGCTGGGCATCGATGGCTACCGCGAGCAGCGCCGGCTGGCGCTGCTGGACGCGCGCCTGCAGGAACTGGACACGCAGGACCGCGGCCTGGCCGGCGAGGAAGGGCAGCGCCGCGAGGCGCTGGACAACCACGAACAGAAGCTGGCCGAACGCGAGACAGAGCAGCGCGCGCAGGGCGGCGAGCGGGTCGAGGCGCTGGAGCGCGAACGCAGCCGGGTCGAGCGCGAACGCGACGAACGCATGCGCCGGCGCAGCCAGGTCGAGCAGGCCTGCCGCCAGCTCGGCATGGGCCTGGCCGGCAGCGCCGCCGGCTTCGCCGAGCAGGTGGCGCAGGCGCGCGCGTTGCGCGACGGCGTGGCCGGCGAGGCCAGCGCGCTGGACGAGGCGATCGCCGAACGCATGGCCGAGCGCCGCGAGGACGAGCGCCGCTTCGCCGCGATCCGCGCCGAGATCGACGCGCTGCACAAGGCGCCGTCGAGCATCCCCGCGCCGATGCAGGCGCTGCGCGCGCGGCTGTGCGCCGACACCGGCCTGGCCGAGGCGGCGCTGCCGTTCGTCGGCGAGCTGATGCAGGTGGACGAGACGCAGGCCGCCTGGCGCGGCGCGATCGAGCGCGTGCTGCACGGCTTCGCGCAGTCGCTGCTGGTCGACGAGCGCCACCACGCCACGGTCGCCGAGTGGGTCAACCAGACCCAGCTCGGCACCCGCCTGGTCTATTACCGGGTGCGCCACAACGAAGCCCTGCACAGCCGCGAACCGGACGCGCGCTCGCTGCTGCGCAAGCTGCAGCTGCGCGACCATCCCTACGCGACCTGGCTGCGCCACGAACTGGGCCGGCGCTTCGACTACGCCTGCGTCGACAGCGCCGCGCAGCTGCGCAACGCCGAGCGCGCGATCACCCGCGAAGGCCAGCTCAAGCATCCCGGCGACCGCTACGAGAAGGACGACCGCCACGCCGTCGGCGACCGCAAGCGCTGGCTGCTCGGCTACGACAACCGCGACAAGCTCAAGGTCTACGAACGCGAGGGCCAGGCCCTGGCGCAGCGCATCGCCGCCTGCGACGCCGACGTCGCCGCGTTGCGCAAGCAGCGCGAGCTCGACCAGGGCCGCCAGCTGGCCGCGCACACCCTGGCCGAGCGCGACTGGGACGAGATCGACGTGGCGCCCAAGCTGCAGCGCCTGAGCGACATCGCCGAGCAGCTGCTGCAGCTGCGCGAAGGCGACACCGCGCTGCGCGCGCTGGGCGAGCAGATCGCCGTGGCGCGGGCGCTGCGCGACCAGGCGCGGCGCACCTACGAGGACGTGCGCCTGGAACGCGCGCAACTGGGCCGCGAGCGCAGCCGGCTGCAGGCGCAGCGCGAGACCTGCGCCGCGCGCGTGGCGACCGCGGCGATCACGCCGGCGCAGGCGCAGGGGTTGGACGCGCGCCTGGCGGCGTTGTCGCCGCTGAGCCTGGACAACCTGGAAGCGCACCTGCGCAGCGTGGAGCGCGGCCTCGGCGAGCAGCTGGCGCAGAGCCAGGGCCAGGACGCGCGGCTGGGCCAGCAGTTGCTCGACTGCTTCCGCCGCTACTGCCAGCAATGGCCGGAGGACAGCGGCGATTTCACCGTCAGCCTGGCCAGCGCCGACGATTTCCTGGCGCGCCTGCAGCGGCTGGAGAGCGACGGCCTGCCGCGCCACGAGGGCCGCTTCTTCGACCTGCTGCAGACCCAGAGCAAGAACAACCTGCTGGCCCTGCAACGGCACACCGCCGAAGCGCACAAGGCGATCAAGCAGCGCATGGACGAGGTCAACGCCAGCCTCGAGCAGGTGCCGTTCAACCGCGGCACCCTGCTGACCATCGAGGTCAGCGACCGCCGGCTGCTCGAGGTGCAGGAATTCCAGCAGCAACTGCGCGAGGTGCTGGGCCACCAGCAGACCGAGGACCGCGCGCTGGCCGAGGCCCAGTTCGCCACCTTGCGCACGCTGGTGCAGCGGCTCGGCGCGCAGGACGCGGAACTGCGGCGCTGGCGCGAGCAGGTGCTGGACGTGCGCCAGCACGTGGAGTTCGTCGGCGTGGAGCTGGATGCGCACAGCCGTGCGCAGGTGGAGATCTACCGCAGCGGCGCCGGCAAGTCCGGCGGCCAGCGGCAGAAGCTGGCCACCACCTGCCTGGCCGCGGCGCTGCGCTACCAGCTCGGCGGCGAGGACGGCGAACTGCCGCGCTACGCGGCGGTGGTGCTGGACGAGGCGTTCGACAAGGCCGACAACGAGTTCACCGCGCTGGCGATGAACATCTTCGAGAACTTCGGTTTCCAGATGGTGGTGGCCACGCCGCTGAAGTCGGTGATGACGCTGGAGCCGTTCATCGGCGGCGCCTGCTTCGTCGAGATCAGCGGCCGCCACACCTCCGGCGTGTTGCTGATCGAGTACGACGAGCAGCAGCACCGGCTCAAGTTGCCGGAACGCACGCGCGGCGACGAGCCGGCGCTGCAGGAGGCGGCGCCGGCCCAGGCGGTGCATGCGCAGACGGTACCGGCTGCGCCGACGGTCGCGAACGTTGCTGCCACCGCGGTTGCGCGTGCCGCTGCGGATGTCGGAAGCGCCGCTTCCGTGCCTGCGGCGACCGACATCGCCGATGCGGTGCACGCTCCCCATGGCGACAAGCGCCGGGCCGCGAAGCGCGGCACCGCTGCTGCCGTCGCCGCGCCCGTCGCCAAACCCGCGGAACCGACTCGTTCTGCCAAGCCTGCCGCCAGCGGCACGCTGGCAAAGGGCGGCAAGGCGGCAACCTCGACCAAGCCGGTATCGGCAAGAGCAACGGCCAAGCCCGCCACGGCGACCGCGGCAACCAAGCCTGCTGCCGCCAAGCCTTCCGCCGCCAGGCGCGCGGCACCGGAGCGCGCGGCACCGCCGGTGAAGGCACCGCCGCCGGCCTCCAAGACCAAGCTGCCGGCCTCGCCGAAGGCACGCAGCCGCCGCTGAGCGCGACCGGCCGCACAGGGCCGGCGCGTCCGGCCGATCGCGCTCGCGAACGGCGCCGTCGACGCGCGTGCGTCAATCGCGCCGACACCGATCACGGCAGCGGCGCGCCGCTGGCGTCGGCTCCATCGACGCCGGATGCGATCGGCGCGCGCAGCGACCGCCGCGCCTCAGCGCAGCAGGTCCCAGCCCATCTTGCCGATCAGCACCACCACCAGCACCAGGAACAGCTGCCGGATCAGCGGCGTGCCGCCGCGCAGCGCCAGCCGCGTGCCGGCCACCGCGCCGGCGATGTTGGCTACCGCCATCGGCACCGCCACCGCCAGCAGCACCTGCCCGCTGGGCACGAAGAAGCACAGTGCGGCCAGGTTGGTGGCCAGGTTGACCACCTTGGAGGCGGCCGAGGCGCGCAGGAAGTCCAGGCCGAAGAAGCGGATGAACAGGAAGATCAGGAAGCTGCCGGTGCCGGGGCCGAAGAAGCCGTCGTAGAAGCCGATCGCCGCGCCCATCGCCAGCGCGATGGCCAGTTCGCGGCGGCCGATGTGGCGCGGCCGGTGCAGCGCGCCGAAATCCTTCTTGATCAGCGTATAGACCAGCATCGCGATCAGCAGCGCCAGGATCAGCGGCCGTACCGCCTGTTTCGGCAGCAGGCTGACCGCGGTGGCGCCGAGGAAGGAGAACGCGAACGCCGCCGCGGTGGCGTACAGCACCGGCCGCCACGGGAAGCGCACGTTGCGCGCATAACGCCAGGCCGACGCGCCGGTGCCGGCCATCGCGCTGAACTTGTTGGTGCCCAGCAGCACCGCCGGCGCCTGCTGCGGCAGGGTCGCGAACAGCCCCGGCAACTGGATCAGGCCGCCGCCCACCGCCGCATCCACCAGCCCGGCGACGAAGGCGATGCACAGCAGCCAGGGCAGTTCGGTCGGGATCAGCTCCAGCAAGGCGGCGCTCCGGGCGATGGGCGCGCAAGCATAGCCGGGGCCGCCGCGCACGGCAGCGCCGGCGTGCGCCGCGCCGCCGCAGCCGGCACAATCGGCGCATGTCTCCGTCCGCCCCGCGCCTCGCCGATCCTTGCCCCTGCGGCCGCCCGCGCGACTACGCGCAGTGCTGCGGGCGCTACCACGCCGGCGCCGCCGCGCCCGACGCCGAAACGCTGATGCGCGCGCGCTACAGCGCCTACGTGCGCCGCGACGCCGACTACCTGCACGCCAGCTGGCACCCGTCCACGCGCCCGGCGGAACTGGAACTGGATACGCACACCGCCTGGCTCGGCCTGACCGTGCAGCGGGTCGTCGCCAGCGGCGCCGACAGCGCCGAGGTCGCCTTCCTGGCGCGCTATCGCATCGGCGGCGGCAGCGCCGTGCGCATGACCGAGCACAGCCGCTTCGTGCGCGAGGACGGCCGCTGGTACTACCTGGACGCGCTGGACTGAACCGATGGGCAGGCGTGGCATCAGGTTTGCGCGGCGCTGGCCGATGATGTTGCAGTGTCCGCCGCCCCTGCAGTCGTGATGTCTTTCGTGTTTGCCGCGTTCTTCGCCCGGTTGCGCCGTTGGCGCAGCCATGGCCGGGCGTTGCTGTGGTGCTGCCTGCTGCTCGCCTGCGACGCTGCCGCGGCGGCGCCCGCGCCCATGCCGGCGCTGCAAGGCGCCTGGCGCCCGGTCGCCGCCGCCGACCGCGGGGTGCCGCCTTCGCGCGCCGATCCGGCGCTGCAGCGTTTCGATCCGAACCGGATGACCCAGCTGCACGGCGGCGATGCCGGCGCCTGGGTGCTGTTGTGGCCGGCGCAGGGGCAGTGGCCGCCGGCGCCGTGGGTGCTGGAAGTGCCCAGTCCTGCGTTGCAGCGGGTCACCCTGCTGGCGCCGGTCGCCGGCGCGGCACCGCAGCAGCGGGGGCTGATGCGCGACGACCCGCAGGCGCTGCCCGGCAACGGCCGCCTCGGCTTCCGCATCGATGCCGCACCGGCCGCCGGGCAGCCGCTGCGGTTGTGGGTGGACCAGCGCGGGGTCATGGCCGCTTCGCTGCGCTTCCAGCTGCGCAGCGAGTCCGACTACCTGCGCCAGGACAGCCGTTGGCTGGTGGTCGCCAGCCTGAGCTTCGCGATCATGCTGAGCATGGCGGCGATGGCGCTGGTGTTCGCCTGGCGCCTGCGCGAGGCGACGTTCCTGTACTACGCCGTCTACGTGCTCGGCTACGGCCTGGTGATGGCGCTGGAGACCGGTTACGTGGTGCATCCGCTGGGCCTGGAAGCGATCGGCCAGGCCGCGCGGTTCTGGGGTCGCCTGGGGGTCACCACGTCGATCGTGGCCGCGGTGCTGTTCCTGGAACGCTTCGCCGACCTGGCGCAGTACCTGCCGCGCGCGCGGCGCTGGCTGCGCGGCTATGCGCTGCTGGTCGCGTTGATCGCGCTGCCGGCGCTGCTGCCGTTGCCGTGGCTGGACGCGCTCGGCCGGGCGCTGGTCAACCCGTTGCTGATCCTCGGCGGGCCGCTGCTGATCGGCATCGCCGTGGTGGCGGCATGGCGCGGCTCGCGCTATGCCGGGCTGTTCCTGCTCGGCTGGACGCCGCTGCTGCTGGTCACCGCGCTCAGCAGCCTGCAGGGCTTCGGCATGGTGGCGCACTGGACGTGGAGCGAAGAGGCGGCACTGGCCGCCGGTGCGTTCGAGGCGCTGGTGCTGTCGCTGGGCCTGGCCGAGCGCAGCACCTCGCTGCGCCGCGACCGCGACCAGGCGCGGCAGCTGGCCGACCTGGATCCGCTGACCGGCCTGCTCAACCGCCGCGCCTGGCACGAGCGCCTGACCGCGCTGAAGCAAGCCGCCCGGCGCCGGCGGCAACCGTTGGCGCTGATGTTCCTGGACGTGGACCACTTCAAGCGGCTCAACGACCGCTATGGCCACCGTGCCGGCGACGACGGCCTGCGCGCGCTGGCCCAGGCGCTGCGCGAGGAACTGCGCGGCGACGACCTGATCGGCCGCTACGGCGGCGAGGAATTCGTGATCGCGCTGCCCGGCCTCGATGCGGCGCAGGCCACCCCGATCGCCGAGCGGATCCGCGAACGCTTCCGCGCGCAGGCCGCGCTCGCCTTTCCCGAGCTGCAGCCGACCGTGAGCATCGGCGTGGTCCAACTGCGCCCCGGCGACGACGCCAACGGCCTGGTGCAGCGCGCCGACGAAGCGCTGTACGCGGCCAAGAGCGGCGGCCGCAACCGTGTGGTCGCCGTGCACTGAGCCGGCGCGGGACCCCCGTAGGAGCGGCTTCAGCCGCGACAGGATCTATCGGTAACGCCTGTCGCGGCCGAAGCCGCTCCTACAAACGCGCCGGACCCCCGTGAATCCGCCGCCGCGCGTGAGCAGCCATTCCCGGCGGTTGTTTATGATGTCCGGCCTGCTGTTGGCGAGGAAGTTCCGATGATGCGTTTCGCCTGGGCCTTGCTGCTGGCCGCGCCCTGCGCCGCCGCGCAGACCCTGCCCGCGCCGCCCGTGGCGCCGGACCCCGCCTTCGTCGGTTGCCTGTCCACGCTGCGCACCGCCGCCGCCAAGAGCGGCGTGGCCGCCACTGCGTTCGACCGCTTCACCGCCGGCGTGCAGCCGGACATGAGCGTATTGCCGCTGCTCGACGCGCAACCCGAATTCACCACGCCGATCTGGGACTACCTGGCCGGGCTGGTGGACACCCAGCGCGTCGCCGACGGCCGCGCGATGCTGGTCACGCATCGCGATCTGCTCGCCCGGGTGGCGCAGCAATACGGAGTGGAAGCGGCGACCGTGGTCGCGGTGTGGGGCGTGGAGAGCGACTACGGCCGCGTCTCCGGCAAGCGCCCGCTGCTGGTGTCGCTGCTGACCCTGTCGTGCAACGGCCGCCGCCAGCCGTTCTTCCGCGGCGAACTGTTCGCGCTGCTGAAACTGCTGCAGGCCGGCGACCTGCAGCCCGACAGCCTGAGCGGCTCCTGGGCCGGTGCGTTCGGGCACACCCAGTTCATGCCCAGCACCTATGCCCGCGTCGCCGTGGACGGCGATGGCGACGGCCGCCGCGATCTGGTCGCCAGCATTCCCGATGCACTGGCCTCCACCGCCAACTACCTGAAGCTGGCCGGCTGGCAGAGCGGGCAGCCGTGGGGCATGGAGGTCAAGTTGCCGGCCGGGTTCGACCCGGCCCTGGCCGGGCGCACCCAGCGCCGGCCGCTGTCCGACTGGCGCACGCGCGGTGTGACCGCCATCGACGGCAGCGCGCTCGACCTGCCTGCGCTGGCGCCGCAGACGCCGGCCGCGGTGCTGATCCCGGCCGGCACCAACGGCCCGGCGTTCCTGGTGTTCCGCAACTACGACGCGATCTACGCCTACAACGCCGCCGAAAGCTATGCGCTGGCGATCGCGCTGCTGTCCGACCAACTGCGCGGCAAGCCCGGCCTGGTCACCGCCTGGCCCACCGACGATCCCGGCCTGGGCCGTCCGGAGCGGCGCGAACTGCAGACCCTGCTGCTGGCGCGCGGCCACGACATCGGCCAGGCCGACGGCATGATCGGCAGCGCCAGCCGCCGCGCGATCCAGGCCGAGCAGTTGCGCCTGGGCCTGCAGCCGGCCGACGGCCGCGCCGGGCAGCGCATCCTCGATGCGCTGCGCCGCGAGGCGTCTGGGGCTCCGGCCACTGCACCCGCCGCGCCGACCACGCCCACACCCGCGCCACCCACGCCGTTCGGCGGCAAGCCCGCGACCGCGTTCCGCGTGCCGGCGCGCTATCCGGCCTTCGTCCAATCCCCCGCGCCACGGAGCATCACCCCCATGTCCGAGATCCCCGGCCTGAGCACAGGCGATTTCCACGGCTACCCCTCGCTGTTGGTGGAGACCCCGCACTCCACCGCCGCGATCAGCCTGTTCGGCGGCCAGTTGCTGTCGTTCGTGCCCAAGGGCGGCACCGAGGTGATGTGGCTGTCGCCGAGCGCGCAGCCCACGCCCACCCCGATCCGCGGCGGCACCCCGGTGTGCTGGCCGTACTTCGGCCGCCAGGACCAGAGCGCCGACGTGCCGGCGCACGGCTTCGTGCGCACCGTGCCGTGGCAGCTGCAGGACGCGCGCCGCGAGGCCGACGGCAGCATGCTGCTGACCCTGGCGCCGCCGGACTTCGACGACCTGCCGCTGCGCTTGCGCATGCAGCTGCGCATCGGCGCGACCCTGGAGCAGCGCCTGATCACCGACAACGTCGGCCGCGAACCGGCGCGCTTCACCCAGGCGCTGCACAACTATTTCCACGTCGCCGACGCCACCCGGGTGCGGGTGCAGGGCCTGGACGGGCTCGACTACCTGGACAAGTTCGAAAACTACGCCACGCCGCACCGCCAGCACGGCGACTGGAGCCTGCAGGACCCGCGCGATCCCGGCCGCAGCGACCGCATCTACACCGGCGCCGGCGGCCGTTACACGCTGCTCGATCCCGGCCTGCAGCGCCGCATCGAGATCGCCACCGCCGGCAGCCGCACCCTGGTGGCCTGGAATCCGGGCGAAGCCGGCGCGCAGAAGATGGTCGACGTCGGCGCCCACTGGCGCCAGTTCGTGTGCCTGGAAGCGGCCAACGCCGGCCCCGAGGTGATCGAACTGGCCGCCGGCGCGCAGCACGTGCTGCAGCAGACCATCGCGGTCGCGCCGCTGTAACGGCGCGCGCTGCCGCGAGGGTTCGCTGCGGATAGGCGGCGGCCTCAGGCCATCAGCCGCAACCGCGTCATCGACCGCTACCAGATCGACCGGCACTAGAAGGAGTAGACGGCCCAGGCCGATCCGCTCCCCTGTGGGAGGGACTTCAGTCCCGACGCGCTGTACCGACAATGCGTCGGAACCCATCTTCGCCGCCGCGCTCGCACCCTTCGCAAAGACGCTCTGCGGGCGACGCGCCTAGGCGGGGCTTCGGCGGTTTCAGGCCATCGGCCCCAGCCGCTCTATCGACCAGGCATCAGGCCGCCTCGACCCATCTGTGGGAGGGACTTCAGTCCCGACGCGCTGTACCGACAATGCCTCGGAACCCATCTTCGCCGCCGCGCTCGCACCCTTCGCAAAGACGCTCTGCGGGCGGCGCGTCCAGGCGGGGGCTTCGGCGGTTTCAGGCCATCGGCCCCAGCCGCTCTATCGACCAGGTATCAGGCCACCTCGACCCACCTGTGGGAGGGACTTCAGTCCCGACGTGCTTTACCGACGCGGTATCGGGGCCGAACCTCGCCGCCGCGCTCGCGCCCTTCGCAAAGACGCTCCTGCCGGGCGACTCATCCAGGTAGGGACTTTCGGTGGTTTCAGGCTGTCGGCTCCAGCCGCTCTATCGACCAAGCGTCGGGCCGCCTCGATCCCTCTGTGGGAGGGACTTCAGTCCCGACGCGCGCTACCGACAGGCGCCGGGACCGTACCATTCCCACCGCCGCCGCTCGGCCCCACCCCGAAACCCCGCGCCCGCCGATTACACTGCCGCCTCCACCGGGAGACCATGCCGTGCATTCCTCGCCCCCTGCCGCGCGCACGCGCAATGCCGCCCTGGTCTTCATCTTCATCACCCTGCTGATCGACGTGCTGGCCTTCGGCGTCATCATTCCGGTGCTGCCGGGGCTGGTGCGCGGCTTCACCGGCGGCGATTTCGCCGCGGCGGCGAAGTGGGTCGGCTGGTTCGGCTTCCTGTTCGCCGCGCTGCAGTTCGTCAGCTCGCCGCTGCAGGGCGCGCTGTCCGACCGCTACGGCCGGCGCCCGGTGATCCTGGCCTCGTGCCTGGGCCTGGGCGTGGACTTCGTGGTGATGGCGCTGGCGCAGAGCCTGCCGTTGCTGCTGCTGGCGCGGGTGGTGTCGGGCGTGTTCTCGGCCAGCTTCACCACCGCCAACGCCTACATCGCCGACATCACCACGCCGGACAAGCGCGCCCAGGCCTACGGCATGATCGGCGCCGCGTTCGGGCTCGGCTTCGTGATCGGGCCGCTGCTCGGCGGCTGGCTCGGCAGCTACCACCTGCGCGCGCCGTTCTGGTTCGCCGCGGCGCTGGCGCTGCTCAATTTCCTTTATGGCCTGTGGGTGCTGCCCGAATCGCTGGCGCCGGAGCGGCGCACCCCGCGCCTGGACTGGAAGCACGCCAATCCGTTCGGCGCGCTGCGGCTGCTGCGCAGCTACCCGCAGGTGTTCGCGCTGGCCGCGGTGATCTTCCTGGCCAACCTGGCGCACTACGTGTATCCGAGCATCTTCGTGCTGTTCGCCGAGTACCAGTACCAGTGGGGACCGAAGCAGGTCAGCTGGGTGCTGGCCCTGGTCGGGGTGTGCAGCATCGTGGTCAACGCCTTGCTGGTCGCGCGCGTGGTGCGCCGGCTCGGCGAACGCGGGGCGCTGCTGTTCGGGCTGGGCTGCGGCGTGGCCGGCTTCGCCATCTACAGCGTCGCCGGCAGCGGCGCGATGTTCCTGCTCGGGGTGCCGGTCAGCGCGCTGTGGGCGGTGGCGTCGCCGTCCGCGCAGGCCATCGTCACCCGTCACGTCGGTGCCGATGCGCAAGGCCGCGTGCAGGGCGCGCTGATGAGCCTGGTCAGCCTGGCCGGCATCGTCGGGCCGCTGCTGTACACGTGGGTGTTCGCGCTGTTCATCGGCACGCATGCGCCGGCGCATCTGCCCGGCGCGCCGTGGCTGCTGGCCGCGCTGTTGCTGGCTGCCGGCTGGGTCGTGGCCTGGCGCCGCGCGCGCCTGCCCGACAGCGCCACCGCTTAGCACGCCGAACCGCGTTGCGGCGGACCGCTGCCCGCATGGCGGGCGCGGACCACTGGCGGCGGATGAATTGCTCAGCTTGAGCCGGCGCGGTGCGCGGCGCGGCCGCCGCTGCGCCGGGCGCTGTGCGCCCACGATGCTACGCTGTGCGGCCTCTCCGCCGTCGCGGCCGGTCCGGCTGCTGTAGACCGCACGCCCTCCATGATGTCGCCCCCCGACGGTTCCGCCGCGCCCCTCACCGCCTCGCGCCTGTTGCGCGAAGCCACCGCGCAACAGCATCTGGCCGTCGAACAATTGCCGGCGATGCGCGCGCTGATGCGCGATTCCCTGTCCGTGCACGACTACGTCCAGGTGCTGCGCCGCCATCACGCCGCACTGGCCGGCTGGGAGCAGCGCGAGGGCGCCTGGCTGCACGCCATTGGCGACGCCACCTGGCGCTACCAGCCGCGCAGTCCGCTGCTGGAACAGGACCTGGCCGCGCTGCGGGCTACGCCGCCGCTGCCGGCGCCAGCGCCGCCAGCGCCCGACGCCGGCAGCCGCTGGGGCATGCTGTACGTGGTCGAAGGCTCGCGCCTGGGCGGGCGCCTGATCGCCCGGCAACTGCGGCAGAGCCTGGCCGCCGCCGCCCCGGCGCTGACCTATTTCGAGCTCGGCCATGCCGATCCGGCCTGCTGGCGGCGTTTCCAGCAACGCCTGGAGCAGGCCCTGCCGACGCCGCAATCGCGGCAGGCCGCCGTCGACGGCGCACGCGCGATGTTCGCGCACTTCCACACCCACTTCGCCCTGGAGACAGTCGCATGAGCGAGACCGCCGTGCCCTTGGACATGGACGCCTGCGCGCGCGAGCCGATCCATATTCCCGGATCGATCCAGCCGCACGGCGCGCTGCTGGTGATCGAACCCGGCGACCGCCGCATCGTGCAGGCCAGCACCAGCGCCGCCGACCTGCTCGGCGTGCCGCTGGCGGACCTGCTCGGACAGCGCTACGACGCGCTGCTGACGCTGCAGGAACCGCGCCTGTCGGCGGACGCCTCCGAACGCACCCAGCTCGCGTACGTCGACGTCGGTTTCCCGCGCCGCGCCACGGCTCCGCGCCAGCGCTGGGTCGGCGCCTGGCATCTGTACCCGGAGCAATGGCTGCTGGAACTGGAGCCGCGCGATGCGCCGCTGGCCGACGCCACCTTGCGCGAGGCATTGCCGTTGCTGCGCCGGCTCGAGACCGACAACAGCATCGACGAAGCCTGCCAGCGCGCGGCCAAGAGCCTGCGCACCCTGATCGGCTACGACCGGGTGATGATCTACCGCTTCGACGACGAGTGGAACGGCGACGTCGTAGCCGAGGCGCGCACGCCCGAGCTGGAGTCCTATCTGGGCCTGCACTATCCGGCCAGCGACATCCCGGTGCAGGCGCGCACGCTGTACCTGCGCAACCGCGTGCGCCAGATCGCCGACGTCGGCTATGTTCCCTCGCCGATCGAGCCGACCCTGCATCCGCGACTGCGCGCGCCGGTGGACCTGAGCGACGTCAGCCTGCGCAGCGTCTCCCCGGTGCACCTGGAATACCTGGCCAACATGGGCGTCACCGCCACCCTGGTGGCCTCGATCGTGGTCAACGACGCGCTGTGGGGGCTGATCGCCTGCCACCACTACCGCCCGTACTTCTGCAACCACGAGATGCGCGACGTCACCGACGCGGTCAGCCGCGCCCTGGCCGGGCGCATCGGCGCGCTGACCGCGGTGTCGCGCGCGCGCGTGGAAACGGTGCTGCTGACCGTGCGCGAGAAGCTGATCACCAACTTCAACGAAGCCGAGACGCTGACCGGCGACATGCTCGACGACATGGCGTCGGACCTGCTCGACGTGGTCGATGCCGACGGCGTGGCGGTGTTCCACGGCGACCACGTCACCCGCCACGGCACCGTGCCGAGCGCCGCCGAACTTGCCCGGATCCGCGAACAGATCGAGTCCAGCCATCATGAAGCGCTGCGCCACGACGCGGTCGGCGCCTTGCATACCGACCAGATCGGCGCGACCTTCCCGGAACTGGCCGACCTGGCGCCGCTGGCCGCCGGCTTCATCTTCGTGCCGCTGATGCCGCAGGCGCGCAGCGCGCTGCTGTGGACGCGGCGCGAGCAGGTGCGCACGGTCAACTGGGCCGGCAACCCGCAACTGTCCAAGCTGCAGGACATTCCCAACTCGCGCCTGTCGCCGCGCAAGAGCTTCGACCTGTGGCAGGAAACCGTGCGCGGCCGCGCACGGCCGTGGTCGCCGCTGAGCCTGGAGTCGGCGCGCAGCCTGCGGGTGCTGATCGAGCTGATGGAGCGCAAGCGCTTCCAGCAGGATTTCGCGCTGCTGGAGGCCTCGTTGTCGCGGCTGCGCGAACCGGTGGCGATCATCGAGCGCGGCAGCGACGGCCGCCCCAGCCGGCTGGCGTTCGTCAACGACGCCTTCGCGGTGCTGTACCAACGCGAGGTCGCCGAGCTGATCGGCTGCGAACTGGACCAGCTGTACGCCAGCGACGCCGCGCCCGTCGAAATCCAGCGCATCGCCACCTTGCTGCGCCAGGGCCGCGCCGCCTACGTGACCTTGCCGCTGCGCATCGAAGCCGCCGCGCCGGTGCATCGCCAGTTCGATTTCGAACCCTTGCCCAGTCCGTCCGGCGTCTCCACCCACTGGCTGCTGCAGCTGCGCGATCCGCGCTGAGCGAATCCGTGGCGGCGCACGCTCAGCGCGTGCGCCGCCACAGCAGCGACGTCGCCGCGCCGGCCAGCAGGCCCCAGAACGCGGCGCCGATGCCGAACAGCGACAGCCCCGAGGCGGTGACCAGGAAGGTGATCAGCGCCGGCTCGCGTTCGCCCTCGTCCTTCAGCGCCATCGCCAGGCTGTTGCCGATGGTGCCGAACAGCGCGATGCCGGCGATCGCCATCACCAGTTCCTTCGGGAA
>Ga0182005_1000756_pt1 | contig 14788 bp, 11 predicted proteins | sample Sormic07211103_1_FD_123021 | JGI IMG/M metagenome (GOLD analysis project Ga0182005, IMG submission 123021) | Rhizosphere microbial communities from Sorghum bicolor, Mead, Nebraska, USA - 072115-103_1 MetaG | ecosystem: Host-associated > Plants > Roots > Rhizosphere | place: USA: Nebraska...
CGCGATGGTCGCATAGGTATGCCGGGTCTGATAAGCCCGCCCGGCTCGTATCCCCGATTTTTTAAGACATGGCGTCCAATAATGGTCCCGTTGTGATCGCTCGTCGTGCCATGCCTGTCCGTGACCGGATTTTCAAAGATTTCCGCCCGTTTCATGTAAGTGAACCGTTTTTGGGCTTGAAGCATATTAACGTAACGGCCCGGTCAACCAGGTCAACGTCGCGGACCTCACTCGTTTTTAGATCCTTGAGGCCACCCTCGAACGTCTTTGCGCGCGATACGCAAATTGTCCGATTGTTCCAGTCGATATCATCCCAGCGTAGCGCGATTATTTCCTCGGGCCGCATTCCAGTCAGGAAAGCGAAAATGAAATAGTGGGCAACTTGTCACCGCATGCGGCGAGTTTGGAAAAGTGGCAGCGTAGTCGAATGTCCCAACCGAAATTTTTGATTTTATTTCTGCGACCAGGCGTTCAGCATATTTAATATTCGCTGGCGTTGGCCGTAAATCCAGTCTTTCGCGCCGCTGTTTGTGTGCATGTATCCGGTTTGTTCATGGGCGAATGCTTGATACATGCCCGCAGCCTTGACGAGATTCGCACACTCATTTCTTAGCAAATCATCGACTTGTCCATTCAGGGCAATCCGCATTTAAAACAGGTTTTTGAGTGTTGGCCTTGCCAGTTTCGTCATACAGTGCCCCGCGCATTTGCGACGAAAATTTGATATACGTCAATACTGATATGTATGCAAACGGCACAATAAGCCCCGCTATCCCATTCGCCATCCAATCTGGCGCCTAGCAATTTTCATGTCCTGTAAGGAGAGAACCATAAGGAGCAGCAAAGTTAAGGCGCTGATGACCGAAGTAGCGGTTTGAAGTGAAATAGAGTCAAAAAAGACAAACGGGCTTCCAGTATTCAGGAAGCGGCTTAAGTTATAAAACCTTGCAACCGACTAGGAAATTTGAATGACGCCACCATCCGGCATGCAACACCCTGTCCCGCAAGGGTTGCTACGACGCAGTCATATTATTCAATTTTTGATAATGGCTGCAGCAACTGTGCTTGGGTTGGCTGGGTGCATCTCCCTGGCGCCGCCGTATGACACCCCGCCGCTGCCTGTGGCGCTAGTTTACCCAGAGCCGGCACCGGTCACTTCAAGCGCAACGGCACCTGTCGTCAGCCTGGATGATTGGCGCGACTATTTTTCCGATACATATTTGAAAAATCTGATTTCACAGGGATTGGAACATAACCGCGACTTGCGCACGGCAATCCTGCGCGTAGCGGAAGCGCGTGCCGCTTACAGTATTCAGCGCTCCACTCAATTTCCAGCTATCGGCGCCGGCGTCAGCGGTAGTCGCTCACGTACTCCCGGCGATCTCAATCTGACCGGCCATGCGCTGATCAGCAACGATTACCAGGCGGGTCTTGATCTTGGCAACTGGGAGCTGGATTTCTGGGGACGCGTGCATGATCTGAAAGATGCGGCATTGGAGAATTTCCTGGCCACGGATGATGCGCGCCGTGCCTTCACCATGGTGCTGGTGGAGCAGATTGCGGATGGCTATCTGACGCTGCGTGAGTTGGACGAACGTGTGGCGCTGGCCCAGAGAACCATCTCCAGCCGCCAGGAATCGTTCCGTATTTTCAAGCGGCGCTTTGAAGTCGGCGCCATCTCGAAACTGGATCTGATTCTGGTAGAAACGCTATTGACACAGGCACAGGCACTGGGTGCCCAGCTCGAACAGTCGCGTGCAGCGCAGGCGCATTTGCTGACCCAACTCATCGGCGTCTCAGTCGAATCGTTATCGCAAGAGCAGCACTTCGACGATGCTTCGTTGCTGCAAGAGCCGCATGTGGGCTTGCCATCTGAGTTGCTGACGGCGCGCCCCGACATTGTCGCCGCTGAGCACCAGTTGCGCGCCGCCCATGCCAATATAGGCGCCGCGCGTGCGGCCTTTTTTCCGCGCGTCGCGCTGACCGGAAACCTGGGCTCAGCCAGCGCCGAGCTACAAGGATTGTTTCAAGCCGGTAGCGGGGCCTGGAACTTCACCCCCAGCCTTGTAGCGCCGATCTTTGACGGCGGACGCAACCGCGCCGGATTGGATCTGGCCGAAGTCCGTCGTGACCTTGCCGTGGCAAATTACGAAAAAACGGTGCAAACGGCGTTCCGTGAAGTGTCCGATGCATTGTCCGCGCGCCTTTGGTTGAGCGAACAAGTTCGCATTCAGCAAGCTGCGTTGGCTGCCCAAAATGAACGGTCGCGGCTTGCCAAATTGCGTTACGACAATGGCGCATCGCCTTATCTGGAAGTTCTCGACGCACAACGCGATTTACTCGTCGCTGAGCAGCAACTGGTGCAGACCCGACGCGCCCTTCTTTCCAGCAAAATCCGTTTATACACCGCCCTTGGCGGTGGAGCGGCGGCTTTATCCCGTACAGACATTTCCGTCCACGCAGGCAGGTCGACATGACTTTTTACTCCAAGAAAAAATTGATTCCGGCCGTTCTTATCGTGCTTGCCATGATGCTCGGATATTTTGGTTGGCATCTGCTGACTCCCTCTGGTCCCGGTGCCGGTTTTGTCAACGGCAACGGCCGCATCGAGGCGACCGAGATCGACGTCGCCACAAAACTGCCAGGTCGGGTCGACGACATCCTTGTGAATGAAGGTGATTTCGTCAAAGCTGGCCAGCCTCTGGCCAGGATGCAAATCCAATCCCTGGAGGCGCAACGAGACGAAGCGTTGGCCAGGCAGCAGCAGGCTATCAATACGGTCGCTGCTGCTCAGGCAGAGGTGGCTGTACGCTACAGCAACAAGATTGCGGCACAGGCGCTAGCGGCGCAACGTGAAAGCGAGCTGGATGCCGCACGGCGACGTTTGGCGCGCTCGCAGACATTGTCCATCGAAGGCGCGTCTTCACAGCAAGAATTCGATGACGACCGGGCTCGCGTGAGCAGCGTCCAGGCTGCTCTCAACGCCGCAGGCGCGCAGGTTGCCGCGGCCCAAGCCGCGATTGACGCCGCCAAGGCGCAAGTGGTCGGTGCGCGCTCAGCGGTCATTGCCGGCGGCGCAACCACGGCCCGCATCGAAGTCGACATCACCGACAGCCAACTCACAGCGCCGCGCGACGGGCGGGTTCAGTATCGCGTCGCCGAACCAGGTGAAGTGCTAGCCGGTGGTGGCAAGGTGCTCAATTTGGTTGATTTGAGCGATGTTTACATGACTTTCTTCTTGCCTGAAGTTGCTGTCGGTAAGGTTGCGCTGGGAGGCGAGGTACGTTTGGTGCTGGATGCAGCGCCAGGATATGTCATTCCGGCAACGGTATCGTTTGTCGCCAGCACCGCGCAATTCACGCCAAAGACCGTGGAAACAAGCAACGAGCGACAAAAACTGATGTTTCGCGTGAAAGCGAAAATTAGCCGTGATCTGCTGTTGCAACATCTTAAACTGGTAAAAACCGGGATACCTGGCGTGGCCTGGGTCAAGCTGGACCAACAAGCCGTGTGGCCAAGCGATTTGGCGGTCAAGGTTCCGAAGTGAGCTCCTCAGACGCCGTGATTGCGCCAGTCGTCCTTCTTCGCGCAGTCAGTCTGCACTACGGTAAGAACGTGGCTCTGGACGGCATAGATTTGGCGGTTCCGGCGCAGCGCATGGTGGGATTAATCGGCCCGGACGGTGTCGGCAAGTCCAGTTTGATGTCGTTGGTTGCCGGCGCACGCTCTTTGCAGCGGGGTACGCTCGAAGTGCTGAGCGGCGACATGGCCGACCGCAGTCATCGCGCTGCGGTGTGCCCGCGCATCGCTTACATGCCGCAAGGTCTGGGAAAAAACCTCTATCCGACGCTGTCGGTGGAGGAAAATCTGCAATTTTTTGGGCGCCTGTTCGGCCATGACGCTATCGAACGCCGTCGCCGCATTGACGATCTTACCGCCAGTACCGGCCTTGCTTCTTTTTTAGCCCGTCCTGTCGGAAAATTGTCAGGTGGTATGAAACAGAAACTGGGGCTGTGCTGTGCTCTCATTCACGATCCAGACCTGCTGATCCTGGATGAACCCACCACTGGTGTCGACCCTCTGGCCCGTGCCCAGTTCTGGGCACTGATCGCGCGCATACGTGCGGCTCGCCCAGGCATGAGCATGATCGTCGCCACCGCCTACATGGAAGAAGCACAAGGTTTCGACTGGCTGGTGGCAATGGATGCCGGGAAGGTATTAGCCACCGGCACGCCGGATGAATTGTTGGCGCAAACCGGAAGCAGTTCGCTAGAGGCGGCTTTCATCTCGTTGCTGCCTGAAGAAAAGCGACGTGGTCATCAAGTTGTCGATATCTCGCCGCTTGAAACATCCGATGGCGACGACATTGCCATCGAAGCGAAAGACTTGACGATGCAATTCGGTGATTTCCTGGCGGTCGATCATGTCAGTTTTCGTATCCGCCGCGGCGAAATTTTCGGCTTTCTGGGTTCCAATGGCTGCGGCAAATCAACCACGATGAAAATGCTGACCGGCCTGTTGCCTGCCAGCGAAGGAAAAGCATGGCTGTTCGGCCGTGAGCTCGATTCCAGAGACATCGAAACCCGCCGTCGCGTGGGCTATATGTCACAGTCATTCTCGCTCTACAGCGAATTGACTGTTCGCCAAAACCTATTGTTGCATGCACGCTTGTTTTCTGTGCCGGCATTGGATATTTCGGCCCGTGTATCTGAAATGGCGCATCGTTTCGACCTGGAAGAAACACTTGATGCCTTGCCCGACAGCTTGCCGCTTGGCATACGCCAGCGCTTGTCCCTGGCGGTAGCGATGGTGCATAAGCCCGAGTTGTTGATCCTGGACGAGCCGACCTCAGGTGTCGATCCTGTCGCAAGAGATAATTTTTGGCGCCTGATGATAGAACTCGCTCGGCGCGACCGCGTGACCATTTTCATTTCTACCCATTTCATGAACGAAGCTGAACGTTGCGATCGGATTTCCTTGATGCATGCGGGTCACGTGCTGGTCACCGATTCGCCGGAAGCCCTGGTGCGTCGATGTGGCGCAGATACGCTGGAGCTCGCCTTCATCGATTATTTGGAAAAGGCTGGAGACAACGCGGCATTCGAAGAGAAACAGTCTGTGACCGCCATCGCCGTCACTACGCCTGCAACAAACGTCCGCCATCGTCGCTTCAGTCCAGGTCGCATGGTCAGTTACATGTGGCGCGAATCCTTGGAGTTGCGCCGCGATCCCGTGCGCGCCACGCTGGCATTGCTGGGTACCGCGATCCTGATGTTTATCATCGGTTACGGTATCAGCCTGGACGTCGAAAATCTGTCTTACGCCGTACTCGATCGAGACCAGACCTCGCTTAGCCAAAGCTATGCGTTGAATCTGTCCGGATCGCGCTACTTCATAGAAAAGCCGCCGATCGCCGACTACCCCGAACTGGATCGGCGGATGCGCAGCGGTGAGCTGTCGCTTGCCATAGAGATTCCGCCGGACTTTGGGCGCGATATCGAACGCGGCAGCGCGGTACAGATAGGCGCCTGGGTCGACGGCGCCATGCCGACCCGGGCCGAAACCATACGCGCTTACCTACTGAGCATGCATCAGACGTGGCTGGTAGATATGGCTACGCACAGGCTAGGCGTAAAGACCGCTTCGGCCAGCACATTGGAGACCCGCTACCGTTACAACCCCGATGTAAGGAGCTTGCCAGCGATGGTGCCGGCGATCATACCGCTGCTGCTGATGATGATTCCAGCCATGCTGGCGGCGTTGTCGGTGGTGCGGGAGAAGGAATTGGGGTCTATCATGAATCTCTACGTCACCCCGGTGACACGTGCCGAATTCTTATTGGGCAAGCAGTTGCCCTATATTGCGCTTGCAATGTTTAACTTCCTGTTGCTGACGGTATTGGCAGTTACAGCATTCGGTGTTCCTATCACAGGCAGTTTCCTGACCTTGGCCGCTGCCGCGCTGATCTTTGTAACCTGCTCCACAGGATTCGGCCTGCTGGCGTCTACTTTTACCAACAGCCAGATCGCCGCCATGTTTGTCACCATGATAGGCACCATCATCCCGTGCGTGCAATTTGCCGGCCTGCTAAATCCGATCTCGTCGCTGGAAGGTGTCGGCGCCTACATAGGCCGTATTTATCCGGCGACGTACTTCCTGAACATCAGCCGAGGTGTGTTCAGCAAAGGGCTGGGTTTCTCCAGCCTGGCATCTTCATTCTGGCCGCTGCTGATATCGGTGCCGGTCATCCTTGGTCTGGCCATGTTATTGCTGAAAAAGCAGGAATCATGAATCTGCGCCCATATGCCAACATTTACCGCCTGGGTATCAAGGAGTTGTGGAGCCTGTTGCGTGATCCCATGATGATGGCGCTGATTCTCTACACATTCACGGTGTCGATCTATGTAGCGGCCACTGCCATGCCGGAGACTTTGCATAATGCTCCCATTGCTATCGTTGATGAAGATGATTCACAGCTTTCGGCGCGTATCGTCGACAGTTTTTATCCGCCTCATTTCAAGGTCCCGAAACTGGTTTCTCTCGCCGAAATGGACGCCGGTATGGATAACGGCGAATATACATTCGTACTGGATATCCCGCCCGGGTTCCAGCGCGATGTGCTGGCAGGCCGCATGCCGACCGCGCAACTCAACGTCGATGCCACTCGCATGAGCCAGGCGTTTACCGGCAATGGCTACATTCAGCAAATCATCGGCGGCGAAGTCGATACCTTCTTGCAGCACTACCGCAGCAATGTTGTCCCTCCGGTGGACCTGGCTGTGCGCATGCGTTTCAACCCCAACCTGGAGCAAGCCTGGTTCGGTTCATTGATGGAAATCATCAACAACGTAACCATGCTGTCCATCATTTTGACCGGTGCAGCATTGATACGTGAGCGCGAACACGGCACCATCGAGCATTTGCTGGTGATGCCGGTAACGCCAGCCGAAATCATGCTAGCCAAAGTCTGGTCGATGGGTCTTGTAGTGCTTATGTCAGCCATGGCCGCCTTGGTGTTTGTGGTGCAAGGCGCGCTGCATGTCTCGGTCCAGGGCTCGATAGCGCTATTCATGCTGGCAGCGGCGCTGCATTTGTTTGCCACCACGTCGATGGGGATTTTCCTCGCCACGCTGGCGCGCTCCATGCCGCAGTTCGGCATGTTGCTGGTGCTGGTGCTGCTGCCGCTGCAATTGCTTTCAGGCGGCACCACCCCGCGTGAAAGCATGCCGGCGCTCGTACAAAACATCATGCTGATTGCGCCGACTACCTATTTTGTTGAATTGGGACAAGCCATTCTATATCGCGGAGCCGGCTTGAGCGTGGTGTGGCGGCCGATGCTGATGCTGATCGTGATCGGCGCCATCTTGTTTACCGTTTCCCTGTTCCGCTTTCGCAAGACGATCAACCAAATGAACTGAAGCAGTTTGCTATTTCCACGCGCTGCACCTGGAATCATCTTTTTTCGCACCATGTCGTGCAATTTGTCATTGCCGTATATATTGTTGAAAATATATCCTGCGATCGCTTTGGGCAGCGAATCGCTGCCTGAGCAAAAACAATAAGCATAAATATTCCCATCTTCGACTGAACCTCGGTGACTGGACCGGAGGGGGCACCCTCAAGTGTGTCGATTTGATCTCAACCTGCTTCCCCACATTTACCAACAGCAAAGTCGAGCATGAAACAGGTATGGCGGAAGGCGCGAACGCTTGCCGCTTCAGATTCGATACGGAAGCGCAAGAGCAAATTTCGGCGGATTTTTCTGACTGGCATTCCCAGGAACGCGCTCCAATCCCTTGGGATGTCGCTTGACGATACGGTCAAGGATGAACGGCAACCAGGATGCTGGATTTAACCCTTTCGATCAGCAATGCATCCATGGACCCGCGCCACCAACGCATCGCTAGCGCCTTGCGGCGTGGATGGCCGACAATAATGAGATCGATGCCGAGTGCATCAGCCAGCGCACCGATGACCTCGACTGGCTCGCCCATCTGCAGATGAGGCGTCACATCGAGTCCGACAGACGCCATCAGAGCCCGCCCTCGCTCCAACTCCTGCTCCATCATCTGCTGTTTAGTGGTGAATGCAATCTCAGGCGCGTAGCCGCCCGCCATGCTATACGGCGAAAGCTGAACCACCGCCAGCAAATGGATTTCTGTCGAAGGCGGCGGATTGATACGCATACATTCATGCAGCGCGGATAGACTTTCTGGCGAGCCGTCATAGGCAACCAAAATTTTCTTGTACATGACATCCTCCTGCTTCGACCGGCCCATTGCATGCGAATGGATCAAGCGATAGGGTTATTGTGCACCCTTTTCAGAGGACGAATCGCATCAGGCATATTCCTGGTTGGAAGTTGTGACTAGGTGAGTATGCGCTATAGAACTTGCAGTGAAAAAACGCAAATGCCGATCAATAAAAGAGACGCTCCACCGAGCGATGGGCCTAGAGCTATGTCGCAAAGTGGGGCATTTTAGAACGACATGCGTCGCCACGCACTGGCGACGCTGGCGCAGCGGGCCCTGTCTGTCCTTGAACCAGACAAGGCCCCTGGCAACCGGCATTACGCGAGATCGAAGCGGTCCGCGTTCATGACCTTGACCCAAGCCGCGACGAAGTCCTTGGCGAACTTCTCCTTGGCATCCACACCTGCATAGACCTCGGCGTAAGCCCGCAGCACCGAGTTGGAACCGAAGATCAGATCGTTGCGCGTGCCTGTGTACTTGACCGCGCCGGTCTTGCGGTCGCGTCCTTCGAACAATTCGGCCTCGCTGTCCACGGCTTTCCACTCCAGGTCCATGTCCAGAAGATTGACGAAGAAGTCATTGCTGAGCACGCCAGCCTTGTCGGTGAACACGCCGTGCTTGCTGCCATCGAAGTTGGCGCCGAGTACCCGCAGGCCACCGACCAGCGCGGTGAGCTCAGGTGCGGTCAGCGTCAGCAGCTGGGCCCGGTCGACCAGCAACGCTTCGGTCGGAGCACTGAACTTGCCCTTATTGTAGTTGCGGAAACCGTCGGCGAGCGGCTCCAGCACGGCAAAGGCCTCGACATCCGTCTGTTCCTGTCTGGCGTCGGTGCGGCCCGGTGCAAAAGGCACCTCGATCGAGATCCCGCCCGCCTTGGCCGCCTGTTCAACACCAACGCCGCCGGCGAGCACAATCACGTCAGCCAGCGAGGCCTTGCCCGAAGCCTTCTGAATGTCGACCAGCTTTGGCAAGACACTCACTGCCGTCGCGTTGACTTCCCAGTCCTTCTGAGGGGCCAGAGCCAGGCGTGCGCCATTGGCGCCGCCGCGTTTGTCACCGCCACGGAAGGTGGAGGCGGAAGCCCAGGCCACCGACACCAGCTCGGCTACCGATAGGCCAGAAGCTGCGATCTTGGCCTTGATATCGGCAATGTCGGCCGGTGATGGCTGGTGGGTCGCTGCCGGCAATGGGTCCTGCCAGATCAAATCTTCCTTCGGCACTTCGGGGCCGAGGTAACGTGCCTTTGGGCCCATGTCACGGTGGGTCAGCTTGTACCAGGCGCGCGCAAAAGCTTCTGCAAAGGCTTGCGGGTCCTCATGGAAGCGCTTGGATATCTTGCCGAACTCCGGGTCGAAGCGCAACGTCAGGTCGGTGGTCAGCATGGTGGGCTTGTGGAACTTGCCTTGCACATGCGCGTCGGGAATGATGTCCTCGGCATTCTTGGCCACCCACTGTTTGGCTCCAGCCGGCGAATGGGTGAGCTCCCAGTCGTACTTGAACAGGTTTTCGAAGAAGTTGTTACTCCACAATGCCGGGGTTTTGGTCCAGGTCACTTCCAGGCCGCTGGACACGGTGTCTTTGCCGTGGCCGCTGCCAAAGTTGCTGTTCCAGCCCAGACCCTGGGCTTCGATGCCCGCGCCTTCTGGTTCGGGGCCCTTGTGCGATTCGGGCGCGGCGCCGTGCGCTTTGCCGAAGGTGTGGCCGCCGGCGATCAAGGCAACGATCTCCTCGTCGTCCATGGCCATGCGGCTGAAGGTGGCGCGAATGTCCTTGGCTGCAGCCATGTAGTCGCCGCTGGCGTTCGGGCCTTCCGGGTTCACGTAGATCAGGCCCATGTGGGTGGCCGCAAGGTTGTTGTCCAGTTCGCGGTCACCATGGAAACGCTTGTCGGTCCCCAGCCAGGTGGTCTCGGCGCCCCAGTTCACGTCCAGGTCCGGTTCCCACACGTCTTCGCGGCCGCCGGCAAAGCCAAAGGTGCGGAAGCCCATGGACTCCAGCGCCACATTCCCGGCCAGGATGAAAAGGTCGGCCCAGGAGATTTTCTGGCCATATTTTTGCTTGATCGGCCACAACAGGCGGCGCGATTTATCAATATTGACGTTGTCCGGCCACGAATTGAGCGGTGCGAAACGCTGTTGTCCACGACCGCCGCCGCCTCGACCGTCGAGGGTGCGATAGGTGCCGGCCGAATGCCAGGCCATGCGGATGAACTGCGGGCCATAGTGACCAAAATCGGCCGGCCACCAGTCCTGGCTGTCGGTCATGAGTTTGATCAGATCTGCCTTGAGCGCCTTGTAGTCGAGTTTCTTGAACTCTTCAGCGTAGTTAAATTTCTCGCCCAGCGGATTGGACTTGTTGGAATGCTGGTTCAGCAAATCAACGCGCAGCTGATTCGGCCACCAGTCTTTGTTCGTTGTGCCGCCGCCGGCGTGGTGGAAAGGGCATTTGGCTTCAGTTGACATGGGGATCTCCTTTGTCGTGGGTAGGTTAGGTGGCTACAACATTTCTTTAACCAGGTCGTTCGGGCCAACAGTTTGTGAACTTCGATTATCACCTATTGCTGCGCCCTTATCCCGAGTGAGGGCTGCTGCAATGCTTGGACCGTTGCCAAGCGCAATGAGCGCCACCGCGATGGTCGCTAGACATAGAGCTGGCAGCCCGATATGGCGCCCGGGAAGTGAAGCATTTTTCATGGGGCGTCTCCTGATTATCAAATAGCGTAGCTATAGTAATTTCAATTCAATGATATATGAAATTAATTATTATCATTAAATCGATAGCTATATACAATCACTCGCTAGGTTTAGATTGAGATAGCCCGAGCCATTCGACCATCTGCGCCCGATCGCCTCCTGCTACAGCCAGATCAAGTGTCATGCGCCCCATCTGCTAAGGCATGTTGGCATTCACTTCAGCCACAGCGCCGAAGCAGCGATCACCACAAACGACTCGAAGCGCGAGACGAGTTTGTCGTAGTGAGTGGCGATTCCTTTGAGAGGCCGGAAGGGACCGATCAATTTGTTCGAGTAACTGACTGGGAGCCGCCTGAAGGCTGATAGGGCGAGGTCATTGCGTCAGTCCGGTCTGCTCCAATGCTCCGATGTAACATCGTTGTGGACTGCCTCGCATTGATATTGAACGTAAGATGTAGTGGCTGCGACCGGATCTGACAGTTACCCGGTTTGAAGCCTGCGACTGTCAGATCAAATCGAAACTGCTACAACTTAGGCTACTTGGTGTTGATGGAATCGACGACTGAGTTATTCCTTCCGCCATTGGGTAACAGCGTCAGATTGATGTTTCCTTTGGCCGACCAGTTGTCCGTCTTTATACTGTCCTTGCTCGTTCGGTCATAGCCCTTCACCCGCGTGCCATCCTCATGGAACAGTATCATGAGCCTCAACCGCGCCGAGCAGCTTCAATCGCAGCGATGTCTATCTTTCTCATCCCCATCATGGCATCGAACGCTCGCTTGGCCGCAGCGCGATCAGGATCGATGACCGCGGCCGTCAGGGCGCGTGGCGTGATCTGCCACGACAATCCCCATTTGTCCTTGCACCAGCCACATGCGCTTTCCTGGCCGCCGTTTCCGACAATCGCGTTCCACAAGCGGTCCGTTTCGGCCTGGTTGTCGGTTGCGACCTGGAACGAAAAAGCCTCGTTGTGCTTGATCGCAGGCCCTCCGTTCAGGCCAAGGCAAGGAATGCCCATCACGGTAAACTCGACCGTCAGGACGTCGTTCTGCTTACCCGCAGGATAGTCGCCAGGCGCGCGAAAGACCGTTCCTACCGCGCTGTCCGGGAACGTCTCGGAGTAGAATTTCGCGGCGTCCAGCGCGGCGCCGTCGAACCAGAGACAAATCGTGTTTTTGCTGACCATGTTGCTTCTCCTGAATTGGAATAGATAAAAGAGGCGTCATTCGCCTCTCAACATTTGGGCTGGGTTGCCCAGTCAAACACTTCTTCGATTTAACTTCCTGGAAATAGTGCCGGAAAAATTCCTCGCTCCCTGATAGTCTGCTGATCAAAATGGAATCCATTACTTGATTGCTGAACAACGTTGATGGTTCTTTCCTATGGTCGACGGCAAGTGGCGCGGATGATGGCTTGCTATTATTTCATCCCCACATCCGGCCACAACCGGACGGTTGGCTATCTTCTGCAGATAGGTTTCCGTCTCCAGGGTTTCGGCGCCGTACGTCTTGTACGGCGATTACTGCGCTGCACGGGCGAGGAAACCAGGGGACCGGGAAGTGCGCAGCAGGATCGCGAACACCAGCACATGGGGCCAAAGCAAGAGAGGAGCGCCGACAATCGGGATAAACCAGGCAGCGCCGAGCGCAGCCGGCTCGATGCCTACGCCGATCACGCCTTGGTAGAACGCGAACAAAAGGTCGGCAAACCCCCACAAGTTGAACACCCGGATCACATTGAAGGAACTGACGCGCGGCTGCAGGCGCATAGCTCGACATCCTTGTCCAGCTGACCCATTGTGCAAATCAAGCTGCATATGCTACCCAGCCTTTGATGCTCAAGCCGGCGTAGAAAAGGCTGACGTCCGAAAATCCTGCACCTTTAAGCATCGCCACCTCTTCCTCTGGCGACAGGATTGTCAGCTTGGTTCTGATTGCTTCGCGGGCATGCTCCGCTTGGGCCGGGCCTGCTCCATCGGGGAGGCCATAGGCGACATGGCGAGCTATCCATGTCGACCGCTCGGGCTCAGCCTGCGGGAAGCTCAGATGGACCAGGACGAGCGCTGCGCCGTCCCTTAAGCGACGCCGGAGTTCTTGCAGGGTTTCGAGACGCTGTTCGCGTGGAATGAAATGGAAAGTCAAAATGCATGTGGCGGCGTCGAAAGGTTCCTCCGGCGCGCTGCCGATGTAGCCCTCGTGCAAACGCACCCTCGCGCTGTGTGGGCTAGTTACCCGTTGGGCCAATCGGAGCATGTCGGCCGAAGGGTCCACGCCATCGAATGACCATTCCGGATGCGCTTCCGCAAGTGCCTTGATTTCTTGCCCGCCACCGGCTCCCAAGACCAGTACGCGTCCATCGGCAGGCATATGCTCGGCGAGTAAAAGAGACACCATGCGATGAAGGCTTGAATAGCCCGGAACTTGTCGCGGCGGGCCTGCGCTATAAGAATCCACGGTGCTTCCAGAAAAAACGGAGTCGATATTATTCGGCATGGTTATTCTCTAGGTTAATGACTTTGAGGTGCTCGCCGCGAAGTGGGGAGGGATATGAAACACGCCGGAGAAACAGTTCTCCTTACTTATGCAACATATGTTGTTACATAACGTCTTGCATGTCAAGGACAACGGTCGATCAAAGGCCAGCGCTCTTGCGAGGCTGCGATGCTTCGCCGGTCTCGGGCAGGTGATATACTTTTTTTCGGCGCATTTCTGCATGCGCACGCTGCGTGAAACGCGCTCTGTCTATCGCTAAGGGCCGAAGCCGCAACTCTCTCTTGCATGGCGCTGCACGGTGCTATCAGGCCGGCTGCAGGCGAAGACGAACAAATAGGATCGAAAGTCATGAACGACAAGCCAGATGCAGCGCCAGACAGCACAGCAGCGCGGGTCGCCTTGTGGCGCGCCTTGCATGTCGAGGCCGACCCTCCGCCGCATGTGCTGGAAGACCAGATCGGCCTCAAGCTGCTGGCTCCGGACAAGGACTGGCGCAGCCGCGGAGACATGGACCCGCAGTTCACGCGTCCCTTCCGCGCTTCCATCGTAGCCCGTGCCCGCTTCATTGAGGACCTGGTGGTGGAGCAGGCAGGCCGCGGGCTTGCCCAGTACGTGATCCTCGGCGCCGGCCTTGACAGTTTTGCACAGCGAAGGCCGGAGATCGCCTCCCGTCTCAAGGTGTTCGAAATCGACCAGCCGGGTCCGCAGGCATGGAAGCGCCAGCGGCTGGTCGAGCTCGGCTTCGGCGTCCCGGACTGGCTGCGCTTCGTGCCGGTCGATTTCGAAGCGGGCGAGGCCTGGCGGGACCGGCTCGCGGCTGCGGGCTTCGACGACAGCAAACCTGCGATCGTGGTTTCCACCGGCGTCAGCATGTATCTCACCAAGGAGGCGAACGCGGCTACTTTGCGCCAGGTCGCGGCCCTCGCCCCAGGATCGACGCTTGCAATGACGTTCCTGCTCCCGCTGCAGCTGGCGGACCCAGAAGTACGTCCCGCGCTTGAGATGGCGGAGAAGGGTGCGCGAGCGAGCGGCACGCCTTTCCTCAGCTTCTTCACTCCGCCGGAGATCCAGGCGCTGGCCCGCGAAGCCGGCTTCAGGGAAGCACGGCACGTCTCGGCGACGGATCTTGCCGGGCGCTACTTTGCGGGCAGGACGGACGATCTGCGCCCGCCAAACAATGCGGAGGAACTGCTGGTGGCCAATACATAGCAGTCAGCGCAATCCTAATCCAACAAGAGGCAAATTCTCCATGAGCGGCATTCAAGAAAGAATCGCAGCCAGCTTCAACGCGCAGGGCCTGATGGCGACCCTCGGCGCCCAATTGGTCTCAGTGGCGGACGGCGAGGTGCAA
>Ga0182005_1000759_pt1 | contig 14736 bp, 17 predicted proteins | sample Sormic07211103_1_FD_123021 | JGI IMG/M metagenome (GOLD analysis project Ga0182005, IMG submission 123021) | Rhizosphere microbial communities from Sorghum bicolor, Mead, Nebraska, USA - 072115-103_1 MetaG | ecosystem: Host-associated > Plants > Roots > Rhizosphere | place: USA: Nebraska...
AAAAGCTTCCTACGGCATTGGCCTGAACATGGGCAAAAGTCTGGCTCAGGAAGGCATGGATGATCTGGACTCCAAAGCCGTAGCCCAAGGCATCGAAGATGCCGTCGGCAAGAAAGAACAGAAACTGAAGGATGAGGAACTGGTTGAAGCCTTCGCAGCGCTGCAGAAGCGTGCCGAAGAGCGTTTGGCCAAGATGAGCGAAGAGTCGGCAGCCGCCGGCAAGAAATTCCTCGAAGAGAATGGCAAGAAAGCCGGTGTCGTCACCACGGCTTCCGGCCTGCAATACGAAGTGGTCAAGAAGGCCGATGGCGCGCAGCCTAAGCCGACCGACGTAGTGACTGTTCACTACACCGGTAAACTGACCAACGGCACCGTTTTCGACAGCTCCGTCGAGCGCGGCAGCCCGATCGATCTGCCGGTCAGCGGTGTGATTCCGGGTTGGGTCGAAGGCCTGCAACTGATGCACGTTGGCGAGAAGTACAAACTGTACATCCCTAGCGACCTGGCTTACGGCGCCCAAAGCCCTAGCCCGGCGATTCCAGCCAACTCGGTGCTGGTATTCGACCTGGAGCTGCTGGGCATCAAGGATCCAGCCAAACAAGACGACGCCAAGTAATCCGCGTCTGCTCGAAAAAACAACGCCTCGCTTATGCGGGGCGTTGTTGCATCTGGGGTTTGGTGAAGGTAAACAAAGCGAACGGATGCGGTACGCTGCAGTCATAGCCAGTGAGAGTGCCCGAGCTAGACGGACCGGTGCGCCAAGTCAATGAAATCTTGGGTTTTTTTATGTGAGTAAAAAACGCCCGATCTGAGCAAGACCCTTGTGAAACGGGGCCTCCAGCGGTGAAATGCAGCTCTGTTCACAAGGTTATCCACAATTTGTGTGGATAACATTTCAGTGGGAGGAAAAGATGAAAATGCCCTGGAATTTCGCCCGCTTCCTGCCAATGGCCGGGCGCCTGCTCGCCCGTGGTCGTTTGCCGACCCTGCTGTTCGCGGTTGCCAGCAAAGGTGCGAGCCAAGGTAATCGTCTGGGCAAACTAAAAGACGATCTGCGCTTGTTGCAGGCACTCTGCCTGGCCTACTGGCGTGGCGAGTACCGGGCCATCAGCCCGAAAGCGATGGTTTCGGTGGTGGCCGGCCTGATGTATTTCCTGAGCCCGGTGGATGCGATCCCGGATTTCATCCCGGTGTTCGGCATGCTCGACGACATTGCCGTGCTGGCCTGGTTGATGAAAGTCCTCGATGACGAACTCAACGCCTTCCGCGCCTGGCGCAAGCGTCAGGCGCCGGAAAAACTCGCGGTGGTTGAACGCCTGCCCGATACCCCGGAACAGCTGCAACTTCAGGGCCCGAAAAAAAACTGAACCGATTCAGGATCATCCATATTCATACCCCCCGCGACCTTGGCCGCTGTTAGGATTACACTTCTAGGGAAAAGTGCCGACTCGCTACGTGTCGTTGTCCTACGGGGTAGTCATGGATATTCAGATAATTACACGCGAAGGCGAACCAGAATATGCGGTTCTGCCATGGGCTCAGTATCAGGCTCTACTGAAAGCAGCAGGCATCAACGAACAACCACCGCGCGAAGCCACAGTGCGTCCCGCGGCCACATCAGACCAGACTCTTCCGGGTCTGGATCAACTACGCAGTTTGCGCGAAGGGAAGGGCATCGCCATTGAGGCGCTTGCCCGCACGGTAGGCATCAGCCCGTCATATCTCGCCTTGATCGAAAGCGGTGAGCGTCAACCTGACGCTGCTATTCGCCGCAGCCTCGCCTGGGAATTGACGGTGCCGGGATGGAGGGATGAATCGTGAGCGTACGCATCAGTCGTCAACATTGGGACGGATTGCTGGGGGAACTGGATCAGGCGCGCCGTCAGCGCCATCTTCTGACTTATCGGGCATTGCTGGAGCGATTGCAGCTACCCACGCCCGCCATGCAAACCCTGACCGCCGCCCTTGAACACCTGGCCGCGCTGGACGCCAGGGCCGAGCAGCCGCTGCGCAGCTCGCTGGTGATCAGCCAGGGCGCCAGTCGCTTGCCGCGCACCGGCTTCTTCGAATGTGTCGAGCGCCTCGGACGCTTCTCCGGACCGTCCGATGGCGTGGCTGCCGCATCCTGGCATGCCTCGGAAGTGGTGCGGGTGTTCGAATACGAGTACCCCGAGTCGGCGGAAGCCTGAGTGTTCCTACGACTCAAGGCGCGGGCCGGTTACTGGCTGGCCCGCCGGTTGTTCCACTGGTCGTGGTTTGTGCGCCAACCGCGAGGCTGGCGCTGGCTCGAGGGCCAGTTCGCGCGCATGGCCAACCTGGGCGATGTCGGCGCCCAGAGCTTCTACGGCCACATCCTGACCTTTCGCGGGGTCGGTCTTGGGGCTCGCGAGGAAGGCGTACGATTACTGCGCCTGGCCGCGTTGGCATGGGATGGCAAGGCGGCGTATCAGGTGGGCGTGATCTGCCTCGCGGGGACGCCGAGCAAGGCGCCGGATCCGGTGGAAGCGGCGCGGTTTTGGCGTATTGCCTTGAAGGCCGGGCATCCGTTGGCTGAGATTAAGTTGAAAGAGGTGGAGGGCGGCGATGCTGAGCAGTGATTCGATGTTCTTCGATTGCACAAGGGCTGCTTTCGGCTAGAACGCTCAAGAAAACCGACAAGGAGCCACGGGATCAGAAATGGATTTCATCTTTGATATCTTAATCAACCTGTTGGCTCATAGGATTGGCGTTTACGTGCTTGGCTTGCTGAGTGGCGGCCGTTTCAAGGGAGAAAGCGGTTTTGCCTGGGGCTGGGCAGTCGCCGTCGGCGGCTTGGTGCTGTTCGCTCCTTTCGTGGCTTTCATAGCGTTGCTCATCCATACCAGTGGTTCATACACCATTGCACGCTGACATCCGCATGACTTCAAAATACCTCCATTCCGTCATGTTTTCGCAATGAAAGCATACGAGTCTTGTCGGCAGAAAATAGGGCATAAACAGAATGTTTCGGCACGCTAATGCGCTGTTTTAATTATGGAAAATGGATTTTAAGGACAGCCGATGTCGATGTTTTGTCAGAGCAGCCAGCAATGCTGTAAGCGATATCTTTGCTTCAGGCGGGAGTCCGCTTATTGCTCGATCATGGCGTTCGACCCGGAACTGGTTTCGGCAGCTCACGCTGTGGCCCACGTGTCATGAGGGTGGTGACCTCAGGCTCGGCGTATCTGGACATCGACGCGTATGCCTGTTGCATTGCGTACGCCGAGCTGTTGAATCACCAAGGCATTGATGCTCGGGCCGTCAGTAGCGCCCCGCTCAATGCCAGCATCTCCAGGACCGTGCTTGGATGGCAATCATCTCTGGACGATTATCTGCCGAGAGCGGGTGATGAGTTCGTGTTGGTGGATGTCTCCGACTACCAGCATTTCGACCCGATGGTGGTTCTTGAACAGGTGGTGGAAGTCATTGATCATCACCCAGGCTTTGAAAACTATTGGGCGCAAAAGCTCGGATCTGCGGCAGACATCCTGCCGATCGGCGCAGCGGCGACGCTGATTTTTCAGCGTTGGGAAGCGGCAGAGCTGTTGCCGTTGATCAGCGAAAAAAGTGCCGTGTTGCTGGCCACGGCAATTCTGGACAATACCCTGAATTTCACAGGGCAGCTGACCACCCAATCGGATATCCGGGCTTATGAAGTCCTCGCACGGCGGGCGAAACTGGAAGCGGACTGGCCCGAGCGGTATTTCTCCGAGTGCCAAGCCACTATCGAGTCAGACCTGATTGGCGCGTTGGCGGTTGATACGAAGCGGCTGAAAGCCGATAGCAACCTGCCGCAGGTTTTCGCGCAGATGGCGGTGTGGGATGCCAGTGCGCTGATCCGAACGCATCGTTCAACGATCGGTCACTGGCTGGCGGCGCAGGGTGGAGACTGGCTGTTGAACGTCATCAGCATCCGCGAGTGCAAAAGCTACTTTCTGGCTGAGCCCTTGGTCAGCCAACAAAAGTTGAGCCATTTGCTGTCGATCGAATGGCAGGCCGGAATGGCTGTGCTTGAGCGCTCGCTGCTACGTAAGGAACTGTTGACGTTGGGGTTGGCTCGCATTTCTGTTGTGAGTAAACCGTTTCTGGTTTTGTAGATACATCGAAGGGCTGCTTTTGGCTGCGGATTCAACCGGTCGACCGCATGCTCGGATGGACTATACCGCATCGAACCTAACCTCCAGCGATGCTTGTATCCCGTCGAACGTTCGACATTCCCCCCGCGATTTGCAAGGAGGAGATCGAGCGTCCTGTCGTTTTACCAAACGCCCTTTTCCTCAAAGACTCAGGCAGTTAGGCCCCCTGGCCAAATCGCGTATAGCGTGCTCACCCGCTCCTGCCCCAACTCGTAGGCGTAGAACCCTACGCTGACTTCCCGGGGCTTCGCCCGCCACTCTGCCGAGCTCTCGGTCGCAGCATCGTCCACCCTGCGATACGGAAGCGTCACTGAAGGCTTGATGTACCCGTTTCTGGGTCAGATCTCAATCAGCGCCAACAATCCAATTGCCCTTGCGCACGACTGCTGAAGATCGTCAGCAGCTCGCTCAGTGTATGCGGCGGCGGTTCGGCAGTGCGGGTCACTGCGTACAGGGTGATCGGCAGCGCCGGGGCCAGGGGACGAATGGCGGTAGCCCCAGGCGACGCGCCAAGGGCGGTGAAGGGGTCGATCACCGCCAGCCCTGCACCGGATTCGACCATCGCCCTGGCCAGTGAATAGGTTTGCACCGCGATGCTCACCCGTGGCGGCGGCTCTACCGCCTTGAGGTAGCTGTCGAGGCGGGCCGAAAGCGGGTCGGTGCTGGACAACCCGATCAAGGGCGCATCGGCCAGGGCCATCAACGGCAGCGGCTTGCCTTCATCTTCCTGCGGCCAATAACCTGCCGGTGCCAGCGCCACCAACACCCCGCTGGCCAGCGCCTGGGCCTTGAGCGCGGGGTGATCAGGCTGTTGCAGAGTCAGGGCGACATCAATTTCACGCATCAGCAGGTTCTGCATCAGTTCGCGACTGTGGGCGCTGGACAGCTCGCAAGCGATGTCCGGATAACGCTGGGTCCACTCATGAATGGTCGGCGGCAGCAGCGACAGGGCCAGTGCCGGGGTCGCACCGATCCGCAGGCTATGGCCCGGCTCACGGCGCAGGCTTTGCGCCAGGCGTCGCACCCCTTGCAGGCTCTCCGTGACCTTGTCGACCTCGCGCTCCAGCTCCAGCGCTTCGGGCGTGGCCTGCAGTTTACCGCGCACCCGCAGAAACAACGGGAAGCCCAATTGCTGCTCGGCGTGTTGCAGCACCTTGGTCACGGCAGGCTGGGAAACGTGCAGCAGCTGCGCGGCACCGCTGACCGAGCCGGTCTGGCGGATGGCCTGGAAAATCTCGATATGGCGAAGGCGCATGGCAAGTCCATAACCTTTGTTTATGGGTTAGCCATCTTTATTCATTGTTCGACGCCTGTCACCTGGCTCTAACCTCGGGTTCGTCTCAACAACGATTAAGGACTGACATGGCTCAGCATGTATGCATCATCGGCGGTGGCGTCATTGGCCTGGCAACGGCTTACGCACTGGTGCGCGATGGCGTTGACGTGACGCTGGTCGAGGCTCGCGAGTCGCTGGGCAGTGAAACCAGCTTCGCCAACGGCGGCCAGTTGTCCTATCGCTACGTAGCGCCCCTGGCCGACGCCGGTGTGCCATTGCAGGCCATTGGCTGGATGCTGCGCGGTGACTCACCGCTGAAACTGCGCCCGCGCTTCGATCCTGCGCAGTGGCGGTGGATGGCATCTTTCCTTGGTGCTTGCCGCTCCTCGGTCAACCGCGCCAACGCGGCCCATCTATTGCGCCTCGCGCTGTTGAGCCAGTCCACTTTGCAAACCTGGCGTGAAGAGGATGCCTTGGGCGGATTCCACTGGCGGCGCAACGGCAAGCTGGTGACCTTTCGCCAGGCCAGCAGCTTCGAACATGCCCGCAACAGCCTTGCCGCCCCCCGGCAACAACAGGTGCTGTCGCACGCCGACTGCGCCCGTCTGGACCCGGCGCTGGCGGAGGCGCCCTTTGTCGGCGCCATTTATACCCCGGATGAAGAAGTCGGTGATTGCCACGGCTTTTGCCAGCAACTGGCGGCGCGCTTGCAGGCGTCGGGACGTTGCGAGTTCCGCCTGGGCCAGGCCGTAACCGGAATTCGCCATGCCCATGGCGCGGTGAGTGCGATTGAACTGGGCGACGAAGTGCTGCCGGTGGAGCAGTTGGTCATTGCGGCCGGCCATCGCAGTCCGTTGTTGGCACTGCCCGGAGTCAACCTGCCGCTGTATCCCCTCAAGGGTTATAGCCTGACGGTACCGATCGGCGTCCAGCATCGGGCACCGGACCTGAGCATCACCGACTACGACCGCAAGATCGTCTACGCCCGGATCGGTGAGCAGTTGCGGGTGGCGGCGATGGTCGACATTGTCGGTTTCGATCCGTCGCTGGACCCCAAGCGCCTGGCCCTGATCAAACGCCAGGCGCGCGATACTTTCGCCAATGCCGGCGACTACGACCAGGCCATTGAATGGGCCGGCATGCGTCCGGCGACCCCCAGCGGCGTGCCGCTGCTGGGCGTAACTGCGTATCGCAACCTGTGGCTGAACCTCGGCCATGGCGCGCTGGGCTTCACCCTGGCCTGCGCCAGTGCTCGATTGCTCAGTGAACTGATCGGCCAGCGCCGCCCCTCCATCGACCTGCAGGGTTTTACGCCCCGTGCGGCTTGAACGCTTACTCCTTAAAAGGACCACCCGATGACCATTAACCGTATCCAGCCCAATCCACGCTTGTCCGGTGCCGTGACCTTTGGCGACCTGGTGTTTCTCTCCGGCCAGGTGCCGGGCGACGCCACCGATGTCGGCGGCCAAACTAGCCAAGTACTGGAAAAAATCGACGCATTGTTGGCCGAGGCGGGCAGCGACAAGAATCATCTGCTCAGCGCGACCATTTACCTGAAGGACATCGGCGAAGATTTCGCAGCAATGAATGACGTCTGGTCTGCCTGGTTGTCGCCCGGCCAGGCACCAAGTCGCACCACCTTGCAGGCCGAACTGGCGCGTCCGCAGGTGCGGGTGGAAATAACCGTTATCGCGGCACGGCGCTAAACCAACCCTCACCCACAACGGAGAATAACAATGCAAAAAATCACGTTGATCGGCTGCACCCTGGGCCTGTTGCTAGGTACTCAGGCTCATGCTGACGAAGCATCGCTGGGTCCTACCTTGAGCAAAATTGCCAGCGCCAATAGCATCACCCTGGGCTATCGCGATGCTTCAGTGCCGTTCTCCTACGTGGGCGATCACTCGGGACAACCCATGGGCTACTCGGTAGACCTGGCGAGCAAGATCGTCGAGCGGGTGCAGCAGAAGCTGGCGTTGCCAAACCTCAAGGTGAAGTACAACCTGGTGACATCGCAAACCCGCATTCCGCTGGTGCAGAACGGTACCGTTGACCTGGAGTGTGGCTCGACCGGCGTTACCGCAGAGCGACAAAAGCAGGTGGCGTTTTCCTATGGGTTTATCTATGTCAAAGGTCAATTGCTGACGGCCAATGACAGCGGGATCAAGAGTTTCGCCGATCTGCGCGGCAAGAATGTGGTAACCACCGCCGGCACCACCAACGAACGCTATCTGAAAAGCTACAACGTCGATCACAAGATCGACATGTTCGTGATCAGCGCCAAGGATCACGGTGAAGCCTTCCAGATGTTGCAGTCCGGTCGGGCGGTGGCGTTCTACATGGACGATGCGCTGCTCTACGGCGAACGCGCCAAGGCCCGCGATCCGCACAAGTGGGTGGTGGTCGGGGAAGAGCAGTCGCGGGAAATCTACAGCTGCATGGTACGCAAAGATGATCCGCAGTTCCTCGCGCTGGTGAACTCGTCGCTGGGCGAGCTGTACAGCTCCGGGGAAATCAACGGGATCTACCAGCGCTGGTTCGAACAGCCGATTCCGCCTAAAGGCTTGAACCTGGAGTTCCCGATGACCAGCGAACTCAAGGCCATTATTGCCAAGCCGGTGAGTGATCCGGTGCAGTAGCTTCAGCTGAGCGTCCATCCCCGTAAAGTCGGGTTGAGCAGCCCTATCAAATTGACCTGTTTGGTCGCCTTGGCTGCTTCAAGGCTCTGGAGAATAAAACAGCCTTGAACGTCAGCACCGTTTTAGTCGTCACGGGTCGGCAGTGACCAGCGAGCGTCACTGCCAAAAGTCGTTACTGTGTGAGCGTTACCACCGCAGTAGCGACTAGCCCCCTCACTGGTTAGTCGGAGGCTTTATCCGCCACCAGGGCTTTGGGATTGCTACTCCCCCAAACGGTAGCAAGGTCCACCAGCAATGTCCCACTGAGTTCTTCAAGTTCACTCTGGGTGATCTCACTGTCGCCTTGTTTACCGAAGAGCACCACCTGATCGCCAGCGCGCACAGCAGGGATATCTGTCACGTCCACCATGAGTGTATTCATTGAGACCTTTCCTACCACTGGAGCACGCTGCCCATCTATAAGGACAACGCCTTTATTGGTAAACGCTCGACGATAGCCATCAGAGTAGCCCACTGGAATATTCGCAAGCTTTGAATCACGACTCAGTGTCACTGTTCGGTCATACCCCACTGTATTGCCTTTAGGGTATTGATTAACAGACGCCACATATGACTTGACCTGCATGAAGATTTATAGCTGACACTTTCTAATCCTACTTTAACTTGGAGCGTTGGCAGGGTGATACCCAAGGACATATCAAGCAGTTGTATCCATCATGCAACCGCGTTGTCCGCCAGCTCCCAGCCCTCAGGCCGTAGCGTGTGCCAATCGCTGACCTGTTGATAGGCATGGCCGATGCGTAGAATCAGCGGTTCGGCGAATGCCCGACCCACAATCTGCATCGAGACCGGCATGCACTTTTCATCGAGCCCGATGGGTAGCGCCACCGAACACAGGTTCAGCAAGTTGGCGAACCGCCCCAACAAGGCCAGTGGCGTGCCATATTCATCGACCTCATCCAACGGCACACTGCCAATAGCGTTGGTCGGGAAAGCGCATGCGTCTATGTTGGTCATGGCCTCCTGCATGGCGTGCCGAGCGGCGCGGCGCTGATTGTGCAACTGGATATACGACGCTGCGTCGATGTCGCGACCACTGAGTACGCGACGTTGAACATGGGGGTCGAAACGCAGATCGTCGCGCTCGAACAAGCTACCCAGGCTGGCATAACCTTCTGCGCTCATCAGCCCACCAGCGATGCGCATGCACTGCTCCAACGACGTGGGTAGCGGTTGTTCGATCAGTTGCATGCCCAACGCGGCCAACTGCTTGAGCCCCAAATCGTAAGCCTTCAGCACCCCGGGAGCGACATGCGCTCGTTCGGCCTGTGGCAACACCCAGATGCGCAAACCGGCTACCGGCTGATTGAGACCGGCAGCGGCGCTGAATACAGGTGCCTGGGCCGAAACCGGATCCAGCGGGTCCGGGCCCAGCAGTGCATCCAACATCCACGCCGCATCTTCAACGGTGTGGGTGATAGGCCCTACCGAATCCAGCGAAGGACACAGTTCGATCAAGCCATGGCGACTGATAAGCCCACGTGTGGTTTTCAGCCCGACCAAGCCGCACATGCCCGCCGGAATCCGCACCGAGCCGCCGGTATCGGTGCCCAACGCAGCGCTCGCCAACCCGCTGGCCACGGCCACTGCCGAGCCGCTGCTTGAGCCACCCGGAGCGTGATGCACGTTACGGTCCCACGGGTTCCACGGCGTGCCCATCACCGCGTTAGTGCCCCAGCCACCGAAAGCGAATTCGACGGTATGGGTCTTGCCAAGAATGATTGCACCGGCACGCTCCAGGCGTTGCACTGCAGTGGCGGTCAACCTCGAAACACGCGGTGCCTGTGCCAATGATCCACCCGTGATGGCCTGGCCATCGATCTCGAACAAGTCCTTGATCGCCAGAGGAATGCCATGTAGCGGTCCCAGGTGTATACCGGACGCACGCTGGCGATCAGCGGCGATGGCCGCGTTCAAAGCACGCGAGGGATAGGCCTCGACATAGGCATTGAGCTGCTCGTCAAAGCGCTTGATGCGCGCCAGTTGCGCACGAACCAGCGCTTCGCTAGTCAGCGATCCAGCCTGCAGCGCCTGCTGCAACTGGGCAATGCTGTGGGAAGTAACTCGATCTATGGTGCTCATATGTTCAACCTCGCACGGTTTTGCGCCCGCGTGAAAAGTGCTTTTCAAGCACACGCGACAGCATTGAAAGAGGGAAAGCGATAACAAAATAGAACAGCCCTACCAGCAGGAAGACATGCATTGGCAGGAAGGTTTCCGAAGCGATGGCTCGCGCCGCCAGCATCAACTCATCGGTGGCGATCAGAGCGCACAACGAGCTGTCCTTGAGGATCGACACGTAGGCGTTAAGCAGTGGCGGCAACATGCCACGAATCGCTTGCGGCAGGATGACGGTGGTAAACGCTTTCAGTGGCGTCAGTCCGATGGCGATGGCGGCTTCGCGCTGGCCGCGATGCAGCGAATCCAGGCCGCCACGGAGGATTTCCGCAACGTAAGCGGCACCCTGCAAACCCAGACCGATGGCCCCGGCCCAATAGCCGGACAACGTCAAACCCAGGCTGGGCAACGCGAAATACAGAGCCAGCAGCAACGCCAGAAGAGGTACAGCGCGCATGCTCTGAATAAAGAACGTTGCCAACCGTTTTAGGATGACACTTGGACTTCTCATCGCGCAGACCAATAACGCCCCCAGCACGACCGCCAGAGCGAACCCCATCAGGGACAATTCGGCAGTGATCCGTGCACCGAGCAATAGGCGAGCGATCCAGTCGCTCCAGTACACCGGGTATTGCTGAAAAAAACTGATCATCGCGCGCTCCCAAAATGACGTTCGAGCCGAATGAATCCCACACCGATCGGTAAAATCATCGCAGCGTAGATGCACATCACAGCCAAATAGATCAGTGAAGTCTGGAAGGTAGAGGTCACCAGATTGCGCGCCAGGAACATTATTTCCGGCACAGCGATGGCCGAGGCGATGGACGTGTCCTTGACCAATTGCGTGACGTAGTTGGCGAACGCAGGCAACGTCACGCGCAGGGCCTGGGGCAAGAGAATGCAGTGCAAAATCTGCATCCGGCTCAGACCGACAGCCAACCCGGCTTCATGCTGACCGACATGCAGCGACTGCAAGCCGCTGCGGAAAATATCGGCCAACACCGCGCTGCCCACCAGACTCAAGCCAACGATGGCGGCCAGCCACGCGGGCAAGTTGATGCCAAGGTAGGAGAGACCGAAATAGATCAGGAACAGATGCGCCAGCGCGGGAACATTGCGCATCCACTCAATGAAACAGCCGATCACCCCATGCAACACCCGTGACCGACTGAACGTCAGCAACACCGCCAGTACTACCCCTCCGGCACTCGCCAGCAGCAAGGTACACAGCGCGATTTCCAGGGCGGTGAGCGCGCCTTTCAACAACAGAGGCAGTAGCCCGAGAAAGACCTCGAAGTTCGCCATCAAGCGCCCTCCATGGCCATGCGCCCAAGAAAACTGCGGGTGCGCTCATGGCTTGGGTTGTCGATTACCTGCGCCGAAGGCCCTTGCTCGACAATGTGTCCGCCGTCCATGAAGATCACCCGATCCGCCACATCCCGAGCGAAGCGCACTTCATGGGTCACCATGATCATGGTGCGACCCTCTTGCGCCAGCTCACGAATCACGGCCAGTACTTCACCCACCAGTTCGGGGTCCAGCGCCGAGGTCGGCTCGTCGAACAGGATGACTTTAGGTTGTTGGGCCAACGCGCGGGCGATAGCGACCCGCTGTTGCTGTCCGCCGGACAACTGCTCGGGATAGACCTCGGCCTTGTGCCGCAGATGGACTTTTTCCAACATGGCATCAGCCAACTCATAGGCCTGCTTGCGCGGCATACCCTGTGCCTTGATCGGCCCCAGTGCGACGTTGTCGCGTACGCTCAAGTGTGGCCAGAGGTAGAAGAGCTGGAACACCATCGCGATCTCGCGTCGCTGCGGAGCCATTTCCCGATCACTCATCAGACGTATGCGTTTACCGTCCTTGATCTGCCCGATCAACTCGTCACCCAGCCAGATATCGCCTCGAGTGGGTTTTTCCAGGTAATTGATGCAACGCAGGCAAGTGGACTTTCCCGACCCGCTGGGGCCGATCAATGACAGGGTTTCACCGGCTTTCAACTCCAGGTTGATACCCTTTAGCACCTCCAGATCACCATAACTTTTGTGTAGGTCATGCACTCGCAGCAATGCAGGTTCGGACGGGGTCGACATCTTGGCTAACCTCTTTTTGTTATAGACATGGCGATGAATCGGCACGGGCCATCAGGCCGATTCATCCGCTCAAGCGCTTATTTGCAGCCGGGCAGTTTCCAGTCCGCCGGGCGGTCGACACCCAGCCTCAGGTCCTTGCCTTCCGGCACATACCAGACATCCTGAGTCAGACCGTAGCGGGCACCGATCTTGCGCATTTCACAGCTTTTCCAGAGGGTCTGGATCTGCTCGTTCACGGCAGCCACCAGCTGTGGGCTGGCCCCTTTATTGAAGCCGTACACCACCTGACCCAGACCCGTCAGCAGTGGGAAATTCGGATCGTTGTCGGTGAAAGCGTTGAAGTGCAGGTGCCACTGCTCGTTGCGAAAAATGGCGTATTGCATGACCGGAGGATCGCCAATCACTGCATCGATGCGCCCGGCGAGGAGATCGCGCACCGCGGCATCGGAGGTGTCGTACAACGCTACTTGCAGCCCTTCGATCTTGCGCATCTCAGGGATGAACGAAAAACCCGTGATGGTGCCGACCTTCTTGCCCTGCAAGTCTTTGAGGCTGCTCCAGTTGGTCTTGTCGGTCTGGGTGATCCCGTTCTTGAAATAGTGAATCGGGTCGCTCACGGTCATGATCTTCGCGCGCTGTTCGGTCCAGCCCATGGTGCCGGCCATCACATCCACGCGTTTAGCTTGTACTGAGGCGATGGTGCCGGCCCAGTCCATCAAGGCAGGTTTAACCTTCAACCCCAGCTTCTCAGATATTTGTTGAAGGATTTCACCGTCGTAGCCGACCATCCGGCTGTCTTGATAACCGGTCCCCGGCATATCGCCAGTGAACGCGATAGTCAGGCTTCCCGGCTCTACCGTTTCCAGTGCGAGTGCCGGTGCCGAGGCCAGCATGGATACCAGCAGACCCGCATAAATACCGGAAAAACGTTGAACGTTGGGCTTCTTCATCACGTGCTCCTCGATTGCTTTTTTTATGAACAGCATGGTGTTAGGCAGGAGCTCATCGTATGGTGATCAGCGGTATAACTTGTTGGATGGTTTGCATAAATGATTGAACATTTGCGACATTTCGGGGATGTACTGCCCAAGGCCTCCAGCGACAGCCTCGTGGAAGGGCTTGATAATGGTCAGGCACGACATCCGCCAAGCCGACGCGGCGCCACCGAGTTGTCTATTGGTATTGTTTTGTGGCCGCGATTCCCCTTGCTGTCACTCTCAGGGCTGACCGATGCGTTGCGACATGCTGCCGATACGGGTGATCAGAGCCGCCCGATACGATGCCAATGGAAAGTACTCGGTACCCCTGGGCAAAGAGTCATATCCAGTTGCGGACTGGATGTACCTATCGACAGTGAACTCACCCATCCTCATCAATTTGACTACATCGTGGTGATTGGTGGACTGCTTGATTCCCTTGAGGCAGCACCAAAGACTTATCCGGCATTTCTGCATCAGGCGGCAGCCGCTGACGTGCCATTGATCGGTCTATGCACGGGCAGCTTCGTGCTTGCTCGACATGGCCTGATGGAGGGACGTACTGCTTGCGTGCATGCCTACCATTGCGACGACTGGAAACGTCTGTTCCCCAGATTGCGCTTTGTCAGCAACAGTGACTTCCTCATCGACAAGGATCGGATCACCTGCGCAGGCGGTATCTCGGTGATTGAGTTGGCCATCCATCTTATTGGGGTGCATTGCGGCCCGGATCGGGCCGGCAAAGTTGTTCATCAGATGACGGTCGCAAAACGCAGCTCCGGCAGTTTCGTCGACCGGCGCAAGGCACTTGGCTACGCCAGCTCTTCGAACAGGCGCCTGCACGAAGCCGTGATGCTGATGGAAAAGCACATGACCGAGCCCTTGGATATCGACACAATCGCGAACCTTGTCGGTACCAGCAAACGGCAACTGGAGCGGCTGTTTGTCGCTGAAACCAGTAACACTCCGGCCCAATTCTATCGCCACGTTCGACTCAGGTTTGGCCGATGGCTTCTCATCAGCTCGGATCGACATATCGGGGAAATCGCTTTCGAATGCGGGTTCGCCGATGCGCCCCATTTCATTCGACATTTTCAGAACATGTTTGGCATGTCCCCCGGAAAATTGCGCAAAGAGTTGATGCAAAAAGCGACACCCACCCAAGGGGGGAAGTTTTTTTTGTATAGGCAGTGAAGCATTGATCGGTCGCGGGGCAGAATGTGAAGACCAAGTTGGAATGAGATTAACGGTTTTTCGACAGGCAGCTTTTGGTTGTGAGTTCTGCCGTTCGTGAAGGGCAGAAATCGGCCAAAAGCAATGGGATGGACTCCTCCTCACTTCGGCATCTTGAGTGCCAGACTGAAGGTGCGAACCACAGTCAACAGTGAGAAGGAGTCCACACATGAAGCTTATGCGCAT
>Ga0182005_1000760_pt1 | contig 14735 bp, 13 predicted proteins | sample Sormic07211103_1_FD_123021 | JGI IMG/M metagenome (GOLD analysis project Ga0182005, IMG submission 123021) | Rhizosphere microbial communities from Sorghum bicolor, Mead, Nebraska, USA - 072115-103_1 MetaG | ecosystem: Host-associated > Plants > Roots > Rhizosphere | place: USA: Nebraska...
CGATCATCGATCATCGATCATCGATCATCGATCATTTTTCGATATCTGGAAAATCGGCTACCAGCGTCAAGACATAAGTCGCTACCGACTTTATGGCCATTTACTATGTTGCCCGAATTGGAAAATGCCAATGAATGCACACTTGTGTCAGGCCGCCCTACCAATACCGCACTAATAACTCCCACCAACTTTATTTTAAAGAAAAAAACACCTACATACACCATAACTTATGATTCATAACTAGCCTTATGCTAGATTTAACTCATAAAACATGCGTTAGCGAAGGCACTTAAACTAACACCTACGCCTCGTCTTTGAACCCTTCCGGAGCTGTTCCTTATGAATGCCAATCTGGCGCTCCTGGAATAGGCATAAAAGTTCCCATAGCGCTACCGCCCCACTTGGTGCATCGGTGAAATATTACGTAAATCTCCAGGAAACGCCTTTCCAAATACATAATTTTGATCATTATTTTTGGTGCCACTATCGTATCCAACTGTTTGTAACCGGACCGTTCTCATCAGGCAATGTGACGCGTCTAAACCCGCATACCAATTTTTAATTTTTATCAACTCTGACCAACGCCGAAACGTTAAACAACACCATTATTCATAATGCATCCTCGGGATGTAAGGTCAAAAACTCACAGATAGTCGTGATCCTGTCAAATGTCAATGCCTCATTTCACGAGCATAGGCCAGATCAAAGGCACGTAACCATTTAACATTAGTCTGACTTGCGATCTCGGTTTTGACGTTTAATTGACGCCACTCCCATTAACTATTTTCCTGCCTTCAGTGGAGTGGTGAAAAATATAGCGGGAACTGGTCAGGCACAGGGTGTCGGTGCCAAAATTCGAAATGATCAAGGGCTAATTTCGTTTGTAATTTCAATTTCACATATCCCCTCGGCGCCTAATGAGCGCTCTATCAATTCGAAATTTTAGATGGATTTATAGTTAAATTTACATTCATCACATCATCTCTATTTACAAACTTTTAATTCGCTACAGTTAAATTATATAATGCATTGGGAACACGGTAGCTCCCTCGCAAATTCCCTGTTCAGCCGGACTCACTAATTTTAACGCGGAGCGTGCCCGAACGAATCAAAATCATGATATTAGCTGCGTTGTAGAACCCTGTGTAATAAGCAACTTTACCAGCACAAAGCTTGATCATGCCGCCGATGATTCCACGCAGCCAGGACGAATAGCACGTAGTGACCGCGAGCACCGCATAGGCGAGCCAAGCCCAATACAGCCAGCGACGGTGTCGGGCTGAACATATTGTGAGAAAAGCAGAATTTGTCCGAACAACAGATAGTCACCTTAAATGGTAAACCACCATGGGTCAGCAGTAAGTCAATAATCTAACGAACCACGCGACCATCATGTAACGCTTGGACAACGTTGAGTGGCAATATACCTCCCACTGCCCAAATTGATTCGCTAAAACCTACCACACTAAAGTAAACGTTTTTATTAAGATTTGCGGAGTCGAACCCAAAGCGGCTCGTTCCAAACCTGAAAATTTGACGCAGCATCGCATCGGTGCGCTACAGTGCGAAGTGAGAAGTAAGAATCCCAATGAAACTTTCGTACTGGCTTGTTAGCCAGGGACTACCTATTGGGATTTTTAGTACGAGCTCTAGGCAAAAAGATAAAATCATAAAACAAACGCCTACGCTTAGCATTACCTCTTTTTTTGTCACTAGGACTGAACCCTGAAGTGTTTTCTTCGTGCACAGTGACGAAAGCCGGCGATATCACCCGCAACTGCCGGCCTCACTTACAGCCCCTCGTAATGCTCCGATAGGAATAATACTGTTGAATATTTCTATAGCCGGACTGCACCTCCAGCCACTGTCAGCTGGAATCCGACGATGTATTACATCGATGGGATGTATGGCGCCAAAACTGCGAAATCAGTTTCAAACGTTTATTCCACGAATGCAACAGGAATCAGCATAAAGGGCCGGCCGTGTAAACTGAGTGCTACATCTGACCGTCCCGGTGTTGCTCTTATGCCCTATCAAGAATTCAGTATTGAAGAACGCATCACCATCCAGTTCGGTCATCTCCAAGGCTTCAGCCTTCGCAAAATCACTATCTTGATCAAGCGCTCGCCCTCAACCATCAGTCGTGAGTTGAGGCCTAATCGGGAGAGTTGCGGCCGTTACTCAGGCCACGCGGTTCAGCATCATATGCGGGTTCGCCGTCGCCCCTGCCAACACAAACGCAAGTTGTTGCGGGGGATTGATCGCGTTGACTTGGCGGCTCATATGTTGCGTGATCGTTTGTCTCCTTCACAGATTGCCGGCTAGCTGCGCAACATGAATATTCCCAGTTTAAAAGATGCCTATGTTTGCCGAGAGACGATTTATAGCGCGGTCTATTCCCTAGCTGTTGGCGAGTTGCGCAAAGAGCTCATCATCTGTTTGCGGCAGGGCAAAAGCACGCGCAGACCTCGCACTGGCGAGGTAGATCGGCGCGGCCAGCTCCTGACATGATCAGTATCCATGTGCGCCCGCCGGAGATTGAAGACTGCCTGATACCAAGCCATTGGGAGGGCGACCTGATCAGGGCAAGGCTAATGCATCAGCCGTCGGCACCTTGGACGAGCGGACCAGTGGTTAGCTGATGTTAGTGCAGATGCACGATGTCACGGCGACCTCTGCAATGCAGAGCTTCAGCGTAGCGCTCAATCGCATGCCGCTGGCGATGCATAAGAGCATGATCTACGACCTCGGGCGGGAGATGGCACGACATACTGAAATTACCCAGAAGATTGACGTAGCCGTCTATTTGCGGCACGTAGCCCATGGCAGCGCGGCAGCAACGAAAACATTAATGATTTTGATCCGTCAGTACCTACCCAAGGGCACAGACTTATCGAAACACAGCCAAGAGGAACTGGATGCCATCGTCCTGCAATTGAACATGCGGCCACGTAAACGATTCGACTTCAGATGCCCCATCGAAATGATGGGCCAAGTGATGCAAGAGGCCATCGCTATGCGCCATGATGCCCGACCTCAATTCAATAACCTAAGTTGCACTCAGTTCCTGCATCCGCCCTTATTATAACGATTGAAAACAATACCTGCGTTTCCTTTTGGAAGGCTGATAATTAATTCTCTGCTACCGCGTGGAAAATTGAAAACGGCTGTGGTGTTCTGCGCCACTTACTGCGAAACATCATACCATCGTCTTGTTTGAATTTTCGTAAAATCAGTTTTGTTACATGTGAACCACCAAATTTGGGTGATTATTTTCGATCGATCCAAAGTTCGATACAGCGAACATTCAGGTCAGTTTAGCGGTATTTCTCATCACACCGATTTTACGACTGACCTTGCAGAGCACGCTGCATTTATTGAGAAGAGAACAGGTACCAGAGCGCGACACGATCGGCCGCTCCATGACCTAATCGCTCATCACATATCACTGAGCAACTCAACTGGTACAGACACACTAAAAGCCTAGGGAAACTCTAAAAAGACTTTCACATTTGGTGAAATAACCAGATCCGAACACGACGGTTGAGCCCCGATGAAACAGATGACCTTCGCTGACGCCGAGTACACAGGCAAGCGTAAGCAGACACGCAAAGAGTTGTTCTTGGTCGAGATGGATCAGGTGGTGCCGTGGAACGGCTTGATCAAACTGATCGAGCCGTTCTACCCGAAGGATGAAGGCGGTCGTCCGGCTTATCCGTTGATGACGATGCTGCGTGTACATTTGATGCAGAATAGGTTCGGTTACAGCGATCCAGCGATGGAGGAAGCGCCGTACGAGACCACCATCCTGTGGCAGTTCGCCGGGCTGAATCTGGAGCTTTCCCGACGAAACCACCACCCTCAACTTCCGCCGACTGCTGGAGAAACACGAGCTAGCTGCCGGCATCCTAGCCGTGATCAATGGCTATTTGGGTGACCGAGGTTTATCGTTGCGCCAAGGCGCCATTGTCGATGCCACGCTGATCAATGCGTCCAGCTCGACCAAGAACAAGGAAGGTAAACGCGATCCAAAGAAGCACCAAACCAAGAAGGGCAACCAGACTATTTCGGCATGAAAGCGAACATCGGTATGGATGACGAGTCAGGTCTGGTACACAGCGTGGTGGGCACAGACGCCAACGTGGCGGATGTCACTCAGGTCGACAAACTGCTACACGGTACGGAGCACGTGGTCTGCGCCGATGCCGGTTATACCGGCATCGAGAAACGTACCGAGCATGATGGGCGCGAGGTGATCTGGCAGATCGCGGCACGCTGCAGTCTTACAAGAAGCTGGGTAAGCGTAGCGTTCTATACAAAGCCAAGCGCAAGATCGACAAGGCCAAGGCCCAGGTACGCGCCAAAGTCGAGCACCCGTTTCGGGCGGTCAAGCGCCAGTTCGGTTTTGTGAAAACGCGCTTCCGTGGCTTGGCCAAAAACACCGCGCAACTGGTGACGCTATTCGCTCTGTCGAATCTGTGGATGGCACGCCGACATTTGCTGACCAGTACAGGAGAGGTGCGCCTGTAATTTGGGATATGACCGTTGCGAGGTGCTCGCGGCGGCTAAAAGCTCAGAAATAAGCGGATGATCTGATCGTTTTGGTCGATTCGTCGTTTTCAAAATTAGCGGAGGCTGAAGTCAGCCGGAAAAGCGTGACTACTTCAGACCATCCCTAGACGCTTGCTACAGGTCCGAAACGTTGAACGTAAAATGATGGAGGCCCCAGAAACGAAGGGAGCTCATTGGCGCATTCAGTCTTAAGTTTGACGTAAATCATCCTTAGTTAATAGCAACTTAAATTTATACTGCAAGCAGAAACCAACCCGCCCTGTACGCCACTGAAAGCAACTATGGGGCCGAGACGGTTACACTGTGCGAGATAGGTTGCAAAACAACGGGGTCCTCATGAAACACGCCATTCTACACTTTTCGCTAACCATAATTACGTTATTGGGGCTTAGTTCCGAAGCTTTTGCGTCTTGCACGATAAATCATAGATCCACGCCCACCATTCTAGTGCTCCCTGCAACGTTAAGCATTCCTCGAGACGCACCCATAGGGACTATTGTCTATGCTGCAGCGATAGGCTCGAATAGTGACGCCAACTATGCCACATGTAGCGGAGGCACATTTTACACCCTGACTCGTGTGGCGAGCATGGCCACTCTAACACCCTCAGGCATCGTCCAGAACGTATTTAATACGAGTCTCCCTGGTATTGGCATTCAATTCCTCGACTATGCTGGACACATTCTGCCGACTCCACCTATCGACATGCCGTATGGGGGGCCTTACAGTAGCTCAGACCAACTATGGATGTCATTTACTTATAAGCTAGTGGTGACCGGCCCGATAGTAGCCGGCACTTTGACACTCCCTGGTGGAAATCTAGCATATTACTATGTATCTGATATTCAAAGCAGCATAGTCAACCCGCAACAAATTACCTATCTAATGATTAGTGGCAGCACCACAATCGTTACAACTGGATGTGCTGTGAACAATCAAAATATCACTATACCACTAGCAGATATTCGCTCATCTGCATTGGGCGGAAAGCCGATTGGCACAACCTTCAATCCAAAGCCCTTCAATATCGACCTGACTTGCAATCCAAGCGTTAAGGTATCCTATAGAGTTGATGGGGCCTCCTCGGTCTATTCACAGTCAGATGGAGTATTGAACAATTCTACTGGAACCGACATGGCGGCGGGCGTGGGCATCCAATTTCTTGCTGGAACAGGGGACAATCCTCCGCCGCTCCCCTTGTCGGCCAAGACACTAGTGACGACAACAAACAGCAACAACCAGCCTGTCAGTATCCCGCTGGTGGCTCAGTATTACAAAACTGCTGTGGCCTTCAATCCAGGGCAAGTCCAGGTCCAGGCAATATTTACAATGTTTTACGAGTGACGTTTTACCTGCACGGTCGGGGAAGCGGACAAAAATTTGGACTGATTATGCCGCGAAGCCCAGGCCTTCACGATACTCAATGGGACTGAGCGCGCCGAGGGAAATCTTTATACGTTTTTCGTTGTACCAGCGAATGGTTGAATCCATGGTCAGAATGACTACTCGATGCTCGTTGACTGCCAGTTGCGAGGATAGAACAGCTCCGTTTTCAGGCGGCCAAGAAACCTTCCCAAGCCGCGTTGTCAGGTGAGTAGCCTTTGCGCGACATCAAGCGAATCAGCTTCGAATCAGCGATGCGCGATAATCAGCCGGGCCAGCGGTATGAGCGCCACGATCGGAGTGAACAACAGGCCGTTTATCGTTGCTGACCACCGTTTCGACAGCGGCATCCAGCATCGTGTTCACAAGCTCGGCGTCGGGACGGGTGCCGATCGACCTACTGATTACCTTCCCATCGAAGCAGTCGATCATGGGGGACAGGTACACTTGCCGGCGGGGATCTAGAACTCCGAGATGTCGGTCAGCCATTTCTCATTCGGAGCTAGATCCGTGAAGTCGCGGTTGAGGAGGTTTTCCGGCGCCGGACTGATCTCCCCATACCAGGGTTCCAATTGTATACGATGATTTTCACGCGGATTTCGGCTGCACATTAGCTCCAGTACCGGGGGTTTGAGGTATAGTGAAACCAGAAGCCAATGCAAGCGGAGCTCTGGAGAAGAATTCAGCTTGTGGAAAAATATCCTAACTCAGCCGCCGAGTATCCCAATGAGCGAACAACGTAAATTCTGGCTTGTGCTGGGCGTACTTCCACTGCTGGGGCTGAGCTCCGAAGCATTTGCCTCTTGCACCACCACAACACCAGCTCCCAATATCACCTTCACCCTGCCGGCGACAATTAGCATCCCTAGGGACACCGCGGTTGGTGCGGTAGTTGCTTCTGGCACATATAGCCCTGGAACTGGATACGCCAAGATCAATTGCTCTCCCGCAGGATATCTTGTGGATAGTATGTATAGCGTACAAACGACAACGGGACTGCCAGGTGTCTACACAACCAACGTGGCGGGGATAGGGCTTCAAGTTTTTGATATTGTAAATCGAAGTCATTCCGCAACAAACCCGCCGACTATAGTCTCATGGGGATCGTTTACCTCCAGTTCCACAATGCAGGCTGGATTTGGATATCAACTCGTAGTGACTGGTCCGGTTTCTGGAGGAACCCTTAGCTTTACGAATCCGGTTGCGGGTGGCTGGATGTCTGCGTCTTCAACGGTTCTTTCAGGATATTCAATAGTCGATTATCTCTATATTAATGGAAGCACCAACATCGTTGTTCCAAGTTGTTCAGTAAATGCTACAAACATCGCCGTTTCATTACCAAGCATTATGTCAGCTTATCCGGGAGGGAAACCGGTTGGTTCGACCTTCAGTCCGACGCCCTTTAATATCGCCCTGACCTGCAGCACTGGCGTCAAGGTGTCCTACCAGATCGACGGCGTATCGTCGGTGTACTCACAGTCCAATGGGATATTGAACAACTCCACCGGGGCCGGCATGGCAACGGGGATGGGGGTCCAGATCCTAGACGGCACCGGGGCCAATCCGCCAATGCCACTGTCCACCAAAAAACTCGCGTTCACAACTAGCAGCAGCAACCAGCCAGTCAGCATTCCGCTTGTGGCCCAATATTACAAGACCGCCATGAGCATCAGTCCCGGGCAGGTTCAAGTCCAGGCTACCTTTTCGATGTACTACGAGTGAGGCCGTATCAGAAAGTCCTCGCTCAAAGGGACAGAGGCAGGGCGGCGATGGCTGAGCAGCCTTAACTGGCGTCCCTGTGTGTCGCTGGAATATTCCAGCTGTAGTAGTCGACTAATCCCGGACACGACGTTAAGGTTTTCTGCGGCCCGTGCTGGCGCCAGCCCACAGTTGAATTGATGGGGTCGAACCCAGTTATACCGATGCATCAAGACGTGGCTGATTTCGCGCTGGGCATCTTGAGCCGCTCTGTTACCCGTGGTCGGTATCCATTCCGTTTTCAAGCTACAGAACACGTGTTCCATTGGCGCGTTGTCCCATAAACGCCTCGGACAAAGGTGTTGCGACGACCGGTTGAATCCACCCTGCGATCCTTGGTCCGAGTGAAATAGTAGGCCCGAGGTCGCCGTTTGTTGCCGCTGACTGAAAACTGACCCAGGGGGATGCGGACAAAAACTTGGACTGATTATGCCGCGAAGCCCAGGCTTTCACGATACTCAATGGGACTGAGCGCGCCGAGGGAAATCTTTATACGTTTTTTGTTGTACCAGCGAATGGTTGAATCCCAAGGTCAGAATGACTACTCGATGCTCGTTGACTGCCAGTTGCGAGGCATGTTCAAGCTGCAAACGGCGCACATCGAGCTGGAGAGATTCGAGTTGCCGCTGCAACTCCTCTCGTTCCGGTGACGAAGAGGGTTCAAGTCGACACTTCATGGATGGGTTACCTCTGGGCCGAGTAGCTGATTTTTCCAGTTGTACAAGGTCTGCCTGCACACGCCAAGCTTTTGAGCCAGGGCTTTCGCACTTTCTTTTCGCGTGCACAGCGCGAGAACCGCTGCCTGCTCAATATCTATGCAAGCAGCCGTTGCAGACATTACTTCTGCAGGTGCACTTTACTTTGGGAAAAGCACGGCTCATCGCCTCATGTCGAGCGCATAACGCGCGCCATCCACCACACCGAACTGCGCCGCGGCTATCTCATTAATCGTTGAGGTTTCTGAGCCTCACTCTTTTCTAGCACCATGAAGCGCGTATTGCTCCTATATTGCTACCCGCGCATTGCGTCTCTTTCACAAGCCAATAGGATGTCACTCAGACAAACCTGCGCCAGCTCGAAATCGAACTGGTTCATAGCGCCCTCTAGCTGCTGGAAGTTGTTGGCAGACGCGCCCCGCAGCAAGCCAGAGTGCGCGGCAAAATAGTCCACTGCCTGAATATCATTATTACCCAGTAAGTCATGAAGATAACGACAAATCTGTTGTAACTCGACAATGCTGACCACAATCGATGGTGTCTCGTTCTCAACGTCGCAGGGCAACTTCTCTCTCAGTTGCCTTAACACTGCCTCCAAGGCGTCAGTAAAGGCCTCCATATAGGCTTTCAGCTCATCCTGTGGCCGATTTTCGCGTAGCGCCTGCTCCAGTGAATCGGCGGTCTGTGCAACAGTGTCGGCACCGATAGCCGCTGATATGCCCTTACAGCTATGGACTAACAACCCCGCCCTCTCCAGCTCGCCGCCGGCTAGGGCAGCGCCCAACTGCAACAACAAGAGGCCCTGACCGGCCAGGTAGCGTCGCAACAAATTCACATACATGCCGTGCTCGCCCTGCACTCGGCGCAGCCCGGCCGCCACGTCCACCCCCTCAAGTTTCAGACCCGCATTATTGCTATTTACCATTGGCATCGGCAACAAACGCGGCGCCTTAGCACGCTCCTGATGGACGTGTGAATCGGGAAGCCATCGCTTCAAGACCGAGTAAAGCGTGTGCGGCTCGAACGGTTTACTGACAAAATCGTTCATACCAGCCGCCAGGCACGCCTCATGATCACTCTTCCTCGCATTGGCGGTCATCGCGATCACCGGCAACTCGCCTAGACCGGGCTGCTGGCGCAGCAGGCGGGTAGCCGCTAGACCGTCGAGAACCGGCATCTGCATATCCATGAACACTAAATCATAGCGCTCCTTGGACAACTGGCTCAGTGCCAAACTGCCATCGGCCGCGATATCCACACGACAACCCATCGCTTGAAGTAGTTCGGCGGCCACCTGTTGATTCAGCTCGGTATCTTCTACCAACAAGATGCGCATACCTTCTGCCACTTTGCAATCATAGCGGAAATCCCTGACGGCTAGACCTTCAATAGCTGTACTGCGAGCCAACAATAAAGGGACCTCAAACCAGAAGTTGCTGCCCTCACCAAGTACGCTCTGAACACCTACCTGCCCCCCCATCAGCTCGGTCAGTTGTTTGGCGATTGCTAGCCCTAGGCCGGTGCCACCAAAGCGCCTTGTCGTGGAGGCATCAGCCTGCTGAAAGCTTTGAAAGATGAGCTTTAATTGTTCGGGCGAAAGGCCAATACCGCTATCTGTCACGCTGAAGTACAACAAAGCGTCATCCGCGACGGGGTGACGCAGGTTCACTTCAATCCGAATCTGCCCCCGCTCGGTGAATTTAACCGCATTACTCAGGTAGTTAAGCAGTATTTGCCGCAATCGAAGTGGATCGCCAGATACACGCTCCGGCACATCCGCAGCGACGCTGAGTCGCACAGCCAGGTCTTTTTCGGAAATACGTGGACGTACTTGATCAAGTACTTCTTCGAGTAATTGGTGCAGGCTAAAGTCACGAAGCTCAAGCTGAAACTTACCGGCCTCGATTTTGGAAACATCCAGTATGTCATCAAGTATGCCCAGTAAATGTTGACTAGAACTTTGGACCTTGCTCAAGTAGTCACGCTGGGAGTTGCTCAGCGCCGTCATCAGCGTCAGATGCGTCATGCCAATTATAGCGTTCATCGGCGTGCGAATTTCATGACTCATGTTGGCAAGAAATTCTGCTTTGATCCGCACACTGTCCTCGGCCAATTGCCGCGCCTGCCGCATTTCCTCAACCACCGCGTGCTGGGCGGTAACATCTTCGATGATCCAGATCGAACCACGGGACGATAAGAACCCTGGCGCGACTGCACGGGCACTCACACTAGCCCAAAAGCAGGTGCCGTCCTTCCGGCAAAACTGCATCTGCTGCTGAAATACATCTCCACGGTCCAGCGTCTCGCGAACATGCGCGTCCAACGTGATCATCGCCTCTGTTGACATGACCTGATCCGCCCAGATCAGTGGTGAGCGGTGTAACTGCTCACCATGTGAATAACCGAGCAATTCATCTAACCGTGCATTGGCCTGTACGATCAACATCCCTCGCACCATAGCAATACCATAGGGTGCAGCAATAACGATTGCTTGCTGCTCAGCCATTAACGCTTGGCGTTCGATTTCCAGGTTGCGGTGCCTCACACTGTTATCTTGCAGTACAGCGATGGCCCGCATCACATCACCGATTTCATCCTGCTGCTTGGGGGCAGGAATAGCAATGTCCATCTGCCCCGCGGCCAAAGCCTTGATGATGTCCGCGGTAACGGCCAGCGTATCGAGCAGGCGATAAACAAAAAAAATGACGGGCGCAATCAATAGCGCAATCAAGATCGCTGTCAGCAGCGCCAATCGCATCAGATTGTCGCGTGCTATCACACTGCCGGCCAGCGCTTTTTGCGTAGCCGTCTGCAGCAGGCTATCGCGGACTTGTAAAATGGAGTCCATGGTTGGTACGTAACGTGCTGCAAACTCTCCCGTAGTGATCGCGGGCAACTCATTATCCTGCCAGCTCTGGCGCATTTGTCCGGCCATACCAAGGCCTGTGCCGAAGTATTGTTTGTCCATACTGGCAAGTGCGACATTGATGCCCGGGCCGGCGCAACAGCGGATAGTGCGACTGACCACCTCATCACGCCTGATGTCGAGCTGGCCCATAATCCGATCAATAGCCGTAGATTTTTCTGGTGTAAGCCCCTCGTGCCGCGCCAGCGCACGGGTAAATAGCGATCCAAGCTGGCCGGCTTGCTCACGTAGCTCAGCGGCTACCCAGGCAGCTACGATGGCGTCGCTCAAATCGGTGCCGTATCGTTCTGCCGGCCGGGCTATTTGCCTGACGATGGGCGACATCTGACTAGCAATAGCAATCATCCCAAATGAGACAGCATCCAACCTATCTCCAGTGCGCTCGGCCAATGTTTGCGCAATTAACTCGTCGACTCGGAAGCGCGCTTGCACCAAATTACTTTCCAGCCGATCCAGTGCAGCCAGTTGCCCCGCAGCCCCTAACCCAACTATTTGTTGAATGCTAGCCCGTAACCGAGTAAAAGCCACGTCACTATTGTTGCGGGCTATGGCCAATGCATGTACCTGACTACTCGGAGCGGGCGTGTCACTGCCCAACATGGCATTCGTTGGGCCCCGTTCGCGCGACACCATTTCAAATACTATCAGTGCCAAACTTGTGCGCTCTACATCCTGCATAGCACGCACGTTATAGGCGTATTCCTGCCATTGCGTGTGGGCCAGCCAACTGAGTAAACCTGCCAGTGACAGAGTCCAGATACCGCTGTAAATCAAAAGGCGTGTTTTTATTCGCATTAACTATTCACATGGCAACCAATAGAAGTGGATGAATATGTGTTTGCGCAGATTGGTCATGCTCGAGACCATTTCCCTGCGACCACTCTTCTGTTTGAGCCTTTCGCATTTTTTGACCGTTAAATACTGATCAATACCACGTAACAGAATCCTGCATTTGGCCCAAGAGCAATCTCGTATAGAGCTAATAATTTCGCGATCATTCATTTCTTTCATGACCTCGCCCTATTCTCCGTGGCGCTCCAATAAACGAAAGCGTCATTCTTATTACCCATAGAAAAGAGGTCATCTTCTTAGGGACGAAATTGCGGCCGTGGTAGATCTATGATCTATCCACCTTGTGCCTACTCTCCTCAATAATCAGTAAGGGCCCTCACAACACAATATTTTTTCCTGACTGCAGCGGCCCATAGCATTTTGCCGACTCCACGGCTATCCGCTTGGATTATTTGTTCCGCACACTCATGCTATCTACCTGAAATGCACAAGGCAGCTTAAGAAGAATGAAGAATGACGAAATGCAAAGCTGGACTGTTTGCGCCAACTCTAATACCGATAGCGCTTTTTTCAACGAATATGCTCAGCGAGCCCTGAACCTAGGGGCGCCTGCAACGTAGGGAGGTACGGGCATGCTAACAATGCTCAGCAATTAGCGCACTCTAGACCTAACGCAGTGCCCATGCGCCCACATGAAAAGCCATGGACAAGAAATACAGTATTGTCCATGGCTGCTACCCAATTGGGTCATTGCACATACTTGGGACGAGCTGCGAGCACTTGATGAACGCGTGAAACCCGATGCCTAGATATCTTTGATCGCGGCAAGCGAGCCAACGACCGTCCGCTTGCAAGAACTGCGCGGCGTCGGCCCGATGATCGGCACCGAACTCGTTACTGCCATCGGCGATGCCAATCAGTTTGCCGATGGCCGCAATTGGCAGTCGCGCTAGGGCTGAAGCCAAAGCAACGCAGCGCAGCGCTGGCGACTAGAATCGACTCCTTGGCATTAGCAAACGCAGGGATGCTTAGCGGCGAACTCTAATGATCCATGGTGCGCGCTCGACACTGCGCACGACAAAAATCAAAGACGATCGATTTAACCAGCCGGTCGCTCGTCTAGCCGAACGTTCAGTCCCAACGTGATCGCTATCGCACTAGATAACAAACTGCACGTACGGCTTAGACGATGCGGCGCGACGGCACTGGTTACCAACCGGATCGAGCAGCCGCCTGACCATTTCATCCCGGCCGAACCGCTTCCCCCCAATTGCTTGTAGCTCACGTTCTGAAAGGTAAAGTCGGTAAAAAGCGGCCTGATGCGCGCGACACCTTCTCTTAGCGGTTGCTTCCTCTCGTTGAGGGCATTGATGTAGTGGTCAACTGATCCCGGTCAGTACAAGATTCTGCGATTTTTTTGGGCTCCCTCTACTGAGAAGCCTGCCGAACGCGAAAGTCCGATGGGGAGATCCCCTGCCATCGTTTAAAGGCCCGCGCGAAGGCACTTTGCTCGGAAAACCCAAGAAGAAACGCAATTTCCGTCAGCGAGGTTGACCGACTGATTAAGTGCCGTTTTGCCAGGTCATGACGAAGCCGGTCTAAAAGAATCCGATAGCTCACGCCCCGTTCCACGAGCTTGCGTTGCAGGGTTCGGCGACTCATGGCCATCGCCTCTGCCAATCGATCCTCACTTGATTCACCCGACGATAGATTCTCCAAGAGAAACCTCCGACAGCGCATCACCAAGTCGGAACCTGACAACCTGGTCAACTCACTGACTAGAATGTCATCGAAGAACTGGACAAATTCGGCATTCGCAGTGGGCAGCTGTCGATCCAATACCTTCCGAGGCAGGACAAAGCGATCGTTCTCAGCCTCAAAAATCACTTCACAGTGGAAAAAGCGTTCGTAGGGTAAGCGGTCGCTAGGCGACGGCCGCTTCAGGTGAACAGAGCACAGAGGCAATGGGCCACGGAGGTTCGTCCGACACATGCCAACGATCAGCGAAAGGCCGAAATCGGCCATGGCATACCCCAACGGGGTATTACCACGACCGCTGTCATAGGTTATGCGAACCCCTTCTTCGCTATAGGCGCAATCCAATGTGGCACGGCCGGCAACGATACTGATGTAACGCTGCAGACGGCCGAGCGCTGTGCTGAGTGAACCGCTGGAGAGCCAAGCATAACCCAGTGCTTGAAGATCGGAAGGGTGCCAGCACTCGGCCGCGCGAAGGCCAAACGCCGGATCGGCAATCAGCGTCATGGCGTGCATAAAGCCGGCGTCAACGAGGTCGGTCGACAAGCGCGTATTATTATTCGCGACAGCTTGGGGCGACATCTCCAAACTTGAAGCGAAGCGGCGCGAATTGAGGCCATACGAATCGATAATCCGTAACCCAACCATTCCGAAGCTCGCAAGAAATGTGTCTGTCGCCATTTGATCCCCTACCCTGGCTGTGCTGATAATGCCTAACTATAGCGATGATAAGAGGCGCGTGGACGCCCCCCCCCCCCCCAGCCCGCCCCCACACCCCCCACAAAACACACACAATAACTACAAACAAAAAAAACAAATAAAACAACAAA
>Ga0182005_1000763_pt1 | contig 14684 bp, 13 predicted proteins | sample Sormic07211103_1_FD_123021 | JGI IMG/M metagenome (GOLD analysis project Ga0182005, IMG submission 123021) | Rhizosphere microbial communities from Sorghum bicolor, Mead, Nebraska, USA - 072115-103_1 MetaG | ecosystem: Host-associated > Plants > Roots > Rhizosphere | place: USA: Nebraska...
GACCATGGCGTGGAAATCGCCTTTGAGTTCGTTCTCGTTGCCCTGTTTTTTCAGGTTGAACGAGACATTGAGGTAAGGCACGAAACTGCCTTCCTGAAAGCCCTGTCGATTGTCCGCCGTGGCGCGAATGTCGGCTTCCAGATGCACATCGGAATCCGCGGTGGCGCGCATCATGCCGGCAGGCGCCATCTCGATCGGCTGCAAATACACCGCCCCGACTTCCAGCCCCGGACACAACTGGGGTTCCCCGATCGGGTATTCCTTGGCCTGAGCCAACGGTGTGAGCAAGAGCAGGGCAAGCGAAAGCGACAAGGGGGTACGCATAATTTCTTCCTGGGCATTGACGAGTAGGAGCCCGAGTCTAGGAAGCTTTGCTGCGAACAATAATGATTAGTATCAAGTTTCGAGCAATTAAACCGATGGCTCGTCACGTTGGCGAAATCGCTGGGCGCGCTCGACGCTGTAGATCATCTGTTCGGCTGCGTGAATGGTCAACGGATGCTGAGTAAAGCCGGGTCTGGGGGAAATGTAGGTGGCCATCTCCCGGGCAACGGCGAGCTGGTGTTCCGAGCCTTCGGCCAGCAGGGCGATGACCAGGTTCTCCAGGGCAATCACTCGGACACGCAGATGAACCAGTTCGGCGTTCGTCAAGGCTGGCGGAGCGGCAAAAACTTCGTCATCGAGAGATGTTGCGGCGTTTTGGTTGTCCCAGGTCGACAGGGTTGGATGGCCGCTTGGGAAAGGATTTTTATTGAGCATGAGAAACGTCTCCAAGTTTATTCAGCCGTTAGCTTAGCCCCGGGATTACGAAGGAGGTGGTCGCCCGATGTCGATTCTTGATGTGTATCAAGGCTAGCTTTGCGCAAGGGCTGTAGGTTGGAAGAACGCCTCTCAATGATCGGAGATCGGCATGGCCAAGAACTTCCCCGTCAACCCCAAGCACCCCGAACGGATCTGTTGGGGGTGCGACCGGTATTGTCCGGCGAAGTCCCTGGCCTGCGGCAATGGCTCCGACCGTACGATGCATCCGGCCGAGCTGTTCGGCGAGGATTGGCATCTGCCTGGTGACTGGGGCCTCGAGACGCTCATCACTACAGACAAGCCGACGGAGGACGTAGCGGCCCCCTCGACTGGCAGTCAGAGCGAGTAGCTGGTTGCTTGTCCGGGGTGGTTGTCCTGCACGCCGGCGATGAGCTGCAGTGGCATCTGTTGCGTATCAATGGACGGGACTTCCAGACTGCCCACAATTTGCAGGTGTCGCTCCCTCAGTTCGGCCGACTCTTCTGCCTTTGCCATAGCCATACTCGCGTGGTTCGCTGCGATTTCATTGAGTGAAGATGGAATCGATGCGCATCATCGCAACAGGTTTCGCAGGAAAGCAGAACACGCCGCCGCATTCTCTGCAGATCGACCGCTTGAATACTGCCGTGGATGACACTGGATTTGATCGACACGAGTTGAGAATCCTGGTCAAGCGGACTCGCTACCTCACGGAGGCTTTTCCCGAAATTTCACCGCTTTCGCGCAAAGCGGCGAGTTCTCTGAAAGCACTTCAATCGGCTTTAGGTTCCTGGCATGACCATTATAAATGGTGCCAAAAGGTGCTGATCGAATCTGATCTGCGTTCGTTGGAAAAAAATTGGCAGAGCTGCGCAGCTACTGGTTTCCTGTTGCCAACATCATCAGGCAAAAAAAAGCCGTCTGAAGGGGGATCAAGCCATCACCAGCCTCTTGATCCATTCCAGCAGCGCGCTGGGCAACAGCTCCGGCCTGGGCAGTAAGACGTACTGCCGCAATCCGAACACTGCTGGTAGATAGTTCGCTGCCTGGCGGTCGATGGTCAAACAAAAAGGGTGCATGCCTTGTAGCTTGGCTTCGGTCACGGCTTGACGCATGTCTTCCACGCCATAGCGACCTTCGTACTGGTCAATATCGTTCGGCTTGCCGTCGGAAAGTAGCAACAGGAGCCGGTGTGTGGCCGCTTCGCGCATCAGCAATGTGCTCGCGTGACGAATGGCAGCGCCAGCCCGGGTATAACGTTCCGGTTCGAGTGCGGCAATGCGCCGGCCGACTTCACTGCTGTAGCACTCATCGAATGCTTTCAGGGTGCGTATCGTGACACTTTGTGGCCCCTCGCCGGAAAACGCCAGCACGCTGTAAGGCTCGCCCAGGCTCTCCAGCGCCAGACAGACCAGCAGCAACGCCTCGCGCTCGACATCAATGACCCGGCGATGGCAGGACAGCCAGCTGTCAGTGGAGCCGCTGACGTCGATCAGCAACATGATCGCCATGTCGCGCCGGCCCCGGCGCTGGGTCTGATACAGCGCCTGCGGCATGCTCAGGCCGGCGCGGGCCTCGGCGCAACCGTCGATATACGCCTCCAGATCGATATCGTCGCCCTCCCATTGTTTGCGCAGCCTGACCCGTTGGGCCCGCAGGCTTTCGAATTGCCGGCGGATGGCATCGAGCACCGGACGGTGAGTCTCGAGGGTTCGCTCGACCCACTGCTGTGGGCCTGCCAGGGCGGGACACAGTTGCAGGGTTGCACCCGGATCACGGTAGACCTGCCGGCGGTAATCCCACTCGGGGTAGCTGATTGCGTTGCTGGCAAGATCCTGTGCACCGTGCTGAGCACGGGTCTGTGGCAGATCGTCAGACAGCAGCACTTCTTTCGTGGGACCGGCCGTGACCACCAGTCGGGCTTCCTCGAGTTCGGCCAATGACTCGGCAAAATCAGCCGCCGGGGTGTCGGTATCCCGGTCGGCAGGGCGCTGCATTCCCATGGGGTCTTCGGCCTTTTCCAGCGGCTCGGCGGGCTGCACCATCCACAGGCCTTGTTCCTGATCGTCGTCCTCGTCGGCATAGGCTGCACGCACATTTGGCTGGCGTTCAAGGCGTGCGCTGCGTGGCTGGGTGTCGGCGGTGTCGATTTCGCCGGGCAGCGTCGGGACCGCCCGTCGCGCCGACGGCTCGCGCAGATCGCCGGTCCAGGCATCGAGCAACAGCCAATTGGCACCGAGCTTGCGAGGTTCTTCGGCGGACATGAGGCGTGCCGCGAGGGTTGCTGAATGGCGCAGCGAGTCGGCCGTTTTGGCAGGTATCACCAGTCCCTCCAGAGGCTTGCCGCATTCACTGCTTAGCAGTAACCGAAGGAAGTTTTCCAGGGGCTGTCGCTGGCGGGGAAATGCGTGAAGAGGGGGGCGCATGGCAAATGCATGTTGACGCAACCCTTGGATCGATGCGGCCAGTCCCGGCAGCACTCGCACCAAATCGGTATCGGCAGCCCAGGCTTCGAGGAGCAGATAGACGCTGCGCTGCATCGGGTTGGCAAGGGTCGGCAGGGCGGCGGCGCTGCCTCTTTGCGCGCGCATCGCTTGTTGCAAGGCGAGGGTTCGATAACGTTCCCGCATGAGTGGAACATCATCGCTGCCCAGGTGCTCCGGCAGCCAGATAGACACACCATCGGTAGCCGGGATCGCGCTTTGCCGACAAGGTATTTCGCTACGCTGTAAAAGCCTTTTTAACAATGTGGGTGGCGAGGGTGGTTGCGCGACACGCAGCGAATAGTGGGTGTTGAACACCGCCTTGATCAGTAAGTCGAGGTGTTGTGCGACATCCCCTAGGGTGACGATTTTTGCAGGGGGCGAGGGTGCCTGGTGACGACGCCACAACGCATGTGCATACACCGTTGCGTGGCGTGCGACATCGGTGATGAGGTCCTCGGCTTCGGCCATCTAGATAAACGTCAGGTCGACGAGGTCGCGCATGGCCGCGACCAGTATCGCGTCATCGGACAGCGGCGAGATCAACGCGACCCGGCACGCGACGGGCGCAGCAATGCCGTGGGTGATCAGCCGCGCAGTGGCGATCAGCAGACGGGTACTAGGGACTTCCGCCAGGCCTCGGTCCTGCAAGGCACGTAGCCGCTGGGCGAGGGTGACTAAGGCGTGGGCGGTGGCGTAGTCGGTTCCACCCTCATGGATGATGATAGAGATTTCGCGCTCGGGCGGCGGGAAGTCAAAATCCAGCGCCACAAAGCGCTGTCGGGTACTCGGTTTCAAATCCTTGAGAATGCGTTGGTAGCCGGGGTTGTAGGAGACCACCAGTTGAAAATGTGGTGAGGCTTCGAGGATCTCGCCGATTTTGTCCAGCGGCAGAATGCGTCGGTGGTCGGTCAGCGGGTGCAGGACGACAATCGTGTCTTGCCGCGCTTCGACCACCTCGTCCAGGTAACAGATAGCGCCTTCGCGCACCGCTCGAGTCAGTGGGCCTTCCGTCCAATGGGTGCCCTGGTGACCGATCAAGAAACGCCCGACCAGGTCGCTGGCACTCAGATCGTCATGGCAGGAAATGGTGATCAACGGGCGTTTGAGGCGCCAGGCCATGTGTTCGACAAAACGGGTCTTGCCACACCCGGTGGGTCCTTTGAGCATGACGGCCAGTTGCTGCGCATGGCATTGCTCGAAAATCGCGACCTCGTCGCCGCTGGGCTGGTAATAGGGTTCAGCTTGCAGCGGTGCGGGTTCGGCGTGCATCAGCGAACGTTCCATCACAGCGCCGCGCCTGAGGCATGAGGTGTGGCCTGGACCGGATCGGCTTCATCGACATTGAAGTCCGGCGCATGGCGGAAAAACTCGAAGATGAACAGCCCCGCACCCAGGCTGAACATCGATGCTGTCGCCACCAGCATCAGGAAGTGCACCTGAATTTTCAGCTGCACGTCCAGGTAGCCCAGGCCGAGAATGCGCTCCAGGTACACCTGACCAATGCCCGCGGTGGCAAATGACAGGGTCATGCCGAACATGCCTCCCAACTGCAGCCAGAACGCCCAATAGCCGATACTGCTTTCCTCCACGGGACGACGGGTCAGGCCCGGCAGCGCATAGGTGATCATCGCCAGGACAATCATGGCGTAAGCACCATAGAAGGCTGCATGGCCATGCATGGCGGTAATCAGGGTGCCGTGGGTCCACTTGTTGACGTCGGGGAAGGTGTGAGCCAACCCCAGCAGGCCGGCACCGAACATGGTGAACACGGCACTGCCCAAGGTCCAGTGCAAGGCCAGTTTGTTCGGGTGAGACAGGCCCGAGCGGCGCATCGCGTTGTAGGCATAGATCGCCATGCCGATCAGCGCCAATGGCTCTAGCGCACTGAAGAAGCCGCCCAGTGGCAGCCAGTAATGGGGAACGCCGATCCAGTAATAATGGTGTGCGGTGCCCAGAATGCCGGCAATAAACACCAGGCCGACGATGACGTACAGCCACTTCTCCATCACCTCGCGGTCAGCGCCGGACAGCCGGATCAGCAGATAGGCAAGAAAGCCGCCCTGGATCATCTCCCAGACACCTTCGACCCACAGGTGGATGGTCCACCACCGGTAATAGATCGACACCACGTAATTTTCATAATGCAGCAGCGCTGGCAGAAAGAGCACGGCGGCGCTGGCCAGGCCTAGCAGCAGAACGCCCTCGGTGGCGGTGAAACGCCCGGCTTTCTTGATCGTCATGCCGATGTTGTAGAGAAACATCAGCATGCAAATCACGATCACGATTTTGTGGGGCAGCGGCTGTTCGAGCAACTTGTTCCCGGTGCCATAACCGAACAGGTAACCCAGAACGGCGGTGACGCCCATGGCCGTCCACAACCCGAGCTGGATGTAGGCCAGTTTGGTGCTGTGCAACTCGCCACGGGACTCGTCCGGCACCATCCAGTAGGTCGCCCCCATGAACCCGGTCAGCACCCAGACGATCAACAGATTGGTGTGAATGGACTTGGTGACATCGAATGGCAAGAGGTTCAGCAGCGGATCCGGCCCGAGGTATTTCGCCGCCGAGAGCAGGCCGAAAACCAATTGCAGGCCAAACAACACCATGGCAACGGCGAAATACCAATAGGCGACGGATTGAGATCTGTAGCGCATGGTCATCCCCTGCGGTTACTGGAACGACGCCAGATAGGCGACCAGTTGATCGATCTGTTCGGGCGTTAGCGATTTGGCGAAGGTGTCCGGCATGAAGGACATACCGTTGGCGGAAAACATGTCGCCCGGATGCAGGTAGGCACTCGGCGTAACGATGGATTCGCGGATGAAACCTTCGGCATCCTTGGCCTTGCCCTTATAGTCAGGCGAGGCGATGACCTGCTTGGCCCGATTGGCCAACCCGGCCAGCGATGGCCCTGCGAGGTTGACGCCCGGCGCAATCGAGTGACAAGCGCTGCACACCGGGGTGGCGGTTGTTCGAAACAACGCCTCGCCCAGGGCGATCGGGTCTTCCTTGCCGGACATTGGGCGGGCGGCGGGAGGGGGTTGGTCGCCACCGGTCGCATTCTGCTGTGCCACGGTGAGGTCCATGCCGGGGATCGACGCACCGGTCACCAGAATCGGGCGCGGCGGCCAGCCTTGATTGTCGACCTTGCTCACCCAGTCGAGGAAGGCGATCAAATCGGCGATTTCCTCATCGCCGAGTTTCAGGTTCGGCATCAGTCGGCGATGGCGTTTCTCGTCATAGAACTTTGAGGGGTCTTTGAGGAACGCAGTGAGGTAAGGGGCGCCGCGCTGCTGGGTGATTTTCGTCAGGTCCGGGGCGTAATAAGCACCCTCGCCGAACAAGGTGTGGCAATTGATGCAATTGTATTGATGCCAGACATCCTTGCCGCGAGTGACCTGGGGCGTGATCTGTTGAGCGTTGGTCAGTGTGGGAAACTGCCGGTGACTATCAACAGTCATGCCCAGAAACACCACAGTGGCGATAGCCGTCGATATCAGCGCGAATGAGCGTGTCTGGCGTTTGTTCATTGCGAACTCCCTATACGCCGATGCCGGTCCAATAGGTGATGCCGATCACTCCGGCATAGACGACCGCGCTGGCCATCAGCACGAGCACTGCATAGCTGACAAGCTTCAAGACTTTTTGCACGACTGCCTCCCAATGTGAAAATGCAGGTGGAAAGTTCCTGGGATAACGCTCTGCCGGGTGGGTATTAATCAACAGGAAGAGTGTTAGGCGCACGCACAGCGGCTTTGCGGTGCTCGGAACAAGGCAGGCGACCTCGACTTCTGCTGCACTGACGATTGCCTGAGGTCAGGATTCAAATAGCCGAGAACAGGCACTAATTATTTACGATACCAAGCGCTGCATATTTGAGTGCCGTGGTTCAAGTTGGGAAGTTGAATGATCTTGAGGGTAGTAGACTTCGCATAGCTGTCAAGAAATTGAATAAAATTTTAACCAGTCGTAGTGGCGGTCACACAGAAGAAATTGAAATAATCGAGGCTAAGTAAATAATCAAATTATCTCTATTGAGGACGGAGGCGCATGGTATTCAGTCATGATCAACCGTAAGTGCTTGATGGCGTCAGGATATTTGAGATCGGTATTTCGTCTCTTCTCATGATACTGGCTGAAAATTTCCAATCCAGATAGAGCCGATCGAGAAGATCAAGGGCGGCGCAGCTCAAGCGATGTGCTTCGCTGAACAGCTGGTTGTTACGTTCAAGCATCAGCTTTAGACATACTTCGGCTTGACCGGAAATCCTCGTGTCGTTCATTGCTGTGCCTTCTTGCTTGACCTGTTCTTATTTTTTTTGCGCCCAATCCTGCTCTCTGATTTGGAGGCTGGCTGGGCGAGAAACGTCGAAGTACACGCAAAGCTACTTCAAAGTTGTGCCACGAAGCAGGGCTTCTCGATTCCACCTTTGCATACTGAATGCGTTTACCGATTGATCTTGTCTTTGGTGTTGAGCCATTGTTGGCGGTATTCAAGTTACTTGTTGTCTGCTCCGTTTTGAGTTCCGAGAGCTCATGAAGTACCATGCATCAAAAATCGCTCACTATTAGAAAGCTGATCGATCATCGAATTCGTTAATAATACATTTCAAAAAACGACTTAAAAAAAGACCCGCAAGCGGGCCTAAAAAGCAGTTCTATTTAGTCACATGAAACTGTTTCAGCTTCTTACTCCTCAGATGCCACCAGTCGCGCACCTTTACGCGTGACCTGCTGCCCGACTTCAAAAATCGCATTGGGTGAGCGCACCGTACTAATCTCGCCTTGCGCGTTTTTCACTTCATAAGCGGCTTCAGACTTGCCAATGCCTGCTTGCACCGCACTGCCGGCGAAAAAACCGCCAGTTGCGCCGATTAGTGCACCAATCGGGCCGCCTGCCGCGCCAACCATCATTCCGGTCAAGGCGCCGAAACCCCTGCCAGCGGTTGTGTCGGGGACTTCACGGATTATCTGGTCTGCCTGGCATAGCGGAGACAGCAGTGTACACAGGGTAAAACTGAGCACGATTGAACGAGTCATGACATTGTCCCTTTGGGTTTGCGTTAAGTTCGCTATTCAATACACAAAACGGGCCAATAATTTTATTGATTAATATCAATAACATAAGTATACGAATAGTCATTATGACCTAATGCGGAAAAGGTCATAATGACAAATAAATAGTCAATATGACTTCTCGACTGATAGCTTGTGCGTGCGTAACTGGACGATTGGTACTCGATGAGTGACTTTGACATGGGGGCGCAGTACAAATGCAGGGAAAATTCCGACGCCTCCAGTGCTCAACTAACACATAAAAAGCGTACCTTCGGTCTTCCGTGTCGGCCCTAGGCGAGACAAGTCGACGGCGTCGGGGTGTAAGCGCCGTCAAAATCAAGGAAAAGGGTGTGCGAATTCCTCTGCACCGAGGTTTCTCCCGTAAGTGACCCTCACCGAATAGCTTGGGCTCGATGGGTCATAGCGTGTTTTAGCGCTTACTTCGCCGTCTCCGACCTTCTCTGCGGGAGCGGAGTCATTACTCTAAACACATGAGATAGCGTATCAACGACAAGCTTAGGGGGGCGTGCTGGGTAATTGCACAGACTTGCCCACCCATTTGCACTCGACTTGCCCCGTCGTTTGCTTTCCCACTGACCACTTGTTTGCATTTGAGGTGACCAGCGATAGATGACGTAACACCTCAACCAAACAAGCATGGCGATCTCTACCGCACCGCATTGTGTGCCTGAAAAATGATGAGCCTGAGCGCTTGCCGAAGGGCACCCAAGTCAGTCAAAGCGAGGAGGTGGTAGGCGATCCATCAGTGTTAAAAATCTCAGACGCGTACATTTCTGGCGTGGAAACTGAAGCCGACTATTTCAACTCAACGCAACGGCCAAAAAGAGGCACTCTAAAGAGTCTTGAGGAGCCGAGCCGATTCATCGAGTTGATCCAACGTCCTAGGTAGATTTTCGGAACAGCTCTTGGCGAATTTTTCCGATGGCCCCCATGGGATTGAGGCCCTTGGGGCAGACCCATGAACAGTTGCCGATGCTGCGGCAACGGAACAAGCTGAACGGGTCCTCCAGCCGCTCTAGCCGTTCTACCGTGGCCTGATCGCGGCTGTCGGTGATGAAACGCCAAGCCTGCAACAGCCCGGCTGGACCTACGTACTTTTCCGGGTTCCACCACCAGGATGGACATTGCGAGGAACAGCAGCCACAGAGAATGCATTCATACAGTCCATCGAGCTTAGCGCGCTCCTTGGGGGACTGGAGACGCTCGATGGCCGGTGCTGGCTCGTGATTGATCAGCCATGGCTTGATGCTCTCGTACTGCTGAAAGAAGAGACTCTGGTCGACTACCAAATCGCGGATGACCGGCATGCCGGGCAAAGGTCTGATGATCAGTATGCTGGCCGTGCCCAGCGCCTCCGAAACTGGCGTGATGCAAGCCAGTCTGTTCTTGCCGTTGATATTTATTCCATCCGAGCCGCAAACACCCTCCCGACAGGAGCGCCGATAGACCAGTGTCTGATCTGCCTCGTGCAGGAACTCCAACGCATCCAGCACCATTCGCACTCGGAACTCCTCGGGCAACGACAACGACTGCATCCAAGGCGACCGTTCTTGTTCCGGGTGGTATCGATATACCTGTACTTCAATCATGGCTCGTTTTTCCTCCACCGATTACGACGAGAGTGGACAGCACCTTGATCTGGTGAGCGCACGGTGCCCACATCCGGTCGATCAGAAGAATTCCTCACGTGGAGCATAGACGTTGATGATGTCAGAGCGAATTTGCATCCGGCGCGAGTTTACGAGGCGGACGGTGAAGCGTCGCTGACAGATCCGCTTCCTGAGACTGTGCGACGCATCGGCGCGGGCAACGAGGGAGCAGCAGTAGATCTGCAAATCAGCGGCTACCGAGACTCCAGAGTTGTCGAATGCCGAATTGGTCCATCTTCGTAACCGAGCTATTCCCTTGGAAAACCTAGTGATCGTGCTGCTCGCTCAAGATTCGGATAAGCAGCTGGCCGTCCCCCGTGAAATTGCCTCATATATCACGCCAAGACCGGGGTTCACCCACCACCCCCTAACCATTCATGCGGCTTCGCAGATGATCGATAGCGTCGCCCGTGCAATGCGATTTCGCAAGCTGTCCGAGTCATGAGGGTGCCCGCGACCCTTATGCCGGACACCTTTCAGCCGACAACTGGCGCTGGGTAGAGAAGCGAATTCCCCAAAGGGGTCGCGGCCGCGGTCAAAGTTGCGGGTTCGGCTCTGCCTCGGCCTATAAGATGCACAACCATTCTGCCGCGATAGAGAAGGTAGTCCGCTACGATTCTGCGATGACAACGCCACCAGACGGCCTCCGAACACATGATCGCGCATCGCTGGTCCTGACAGAGTTCTTGCAAACGCAGCAAGCCCTGTTCAAATTCTTCGGACAACGCATAGTCGGCATAGTTATGAAAACTTTGATTGATCCAGAATCCATTAATGTCTGGCGCCACAGTTTTTGATTTTTTTCGTAATCCGCCAAGTTTGGCTAGTTGTATGTAATCGATGTTTTTCGCAGCAAGCGCTTGCGGTAATGTATTAAAATTGAATTGAGGGTTAGTTCGCGATAGTGGCACGGTGCGAATGTCCGCGAGCAATTCAATATGTTCGGCCCGAAGTAGCTCAATGAACTCAGATAGGGTTCTGGTGGAGTGGCCTATTGTATGAATTACTGGGAGCTCGAACATTAGCCAGGGTCCAAAAATACCAATAGTGCTAACTATGACAATGAATAATCGACTTCGTTTACTGTCTCCTAGAACGCTTAGGCGTAGGGTCAAGCGCTTCACCATCGATTGATGGTCCTTCGACTGCAATTATATTCGCAAGTGGGTAATTCGGAAATTCCGGTTTATAGTCAAGAAAGTAATTTATTCAGGCCTGTATTTTAGACGAAAACGCGATGAAAATCAGACATGAACGCTCGTCAGGGGAGGACGGTCACCCATTGTTCCGAGGTTTTTTTGTGGAATGACTAAAAATATACCGATCTATTTGAAGATGATTATTTGTCTACTGGATAGCCTTCCTTAAATTAATATTGAACCATTGGTGCTGAAAATTGTTTTGACCCGCTGATAGATTATGATTGCTATGTCCGTGAGTAAGGAGGAGTGTTGATCGCATAATTCTAATTAAAAGAGGCGATGGAGCATAATCGTTACTCGGCGGGTCATTCGTCAGAGGTCGATCGCTCAGCGAACCCATGCGTGCTTCCAAGCTCTCACTGTCCGGTGTCCGGCGTCCATTTAAATATGGGCTGATCATTTTGTTGTGTCTGGTGTTCGGTGGGTTTTCCGGATTACAGGCGAAGGACTATGGCGGGCTCGAGCAGCAGCGTGTAGACGCCATATTTCCTGGCAGTGATAAGCTTTCCGAGCCGACAGGCGAGTTCAAGGTTCGCACCATCAGCAGCGGAAAAAACCTGCTTGGTTATGTGTTCCAGAGTCAGGACGTGGTGGATATCCCGGCCTATTCAGGCAAGCCGGTCAACATGCAGGTGATTCTCGATTCTGCCGGGGTGATCCAGGATGCCTACGTGCTGGAGCACCATGAGCCGATCCTATTGATCGGCATTCCCGTGGATAAGCTCCATGCCTTCGATGCCAAATATAAGGGCATCAAGGCCGACCGAAGGGTGGTTGTCGGTCACTCCAGTGATCCAGAGGCAGTGACAGTCGATGGGATCGCCGGGGCGACGGTGACCGTCATGGTGGTCAATGAGATCATCATGCGCGCTGCGCACAAGGTGGCCGTATCGCTCAAACTGGTTGCAGACAATGGCGGCGTTACACAGAAACCCGCCACTGTGCGCGAAGACTTTTTCGAGCCCGCCACCTGGGAGCAACTGACCGGCAACGGCGCCATTCGCCGACTGAATCTGACCCGTGGGCAAGTCGACGCTGCCTTCAAAGGCACTGAGGCCGAGGGGCTCGACAATGCCGCCGCGGATCAGGTTGACGATACCTTCATCGAACTGTTCACCGCCGATTTGAACCCGCCGGCCATCGGTCGCAACCTGCTGGGCGACAATCAATACCGATTTCTTATGCAAGATCTCAAGCCCGGCGAACAGGCCATCGCGGTACTGGGTCGCGGGCTCTATTCCTATAAAGGCTCGGGTTATGTACGCGGCGGCATTTTCGACCGGGTGCAATTGCGCCAGTTCGGCAACATCATCAGCTTTCGCGACATGGACCACCAGCGGCTCTCGGATGTGTTTGCCAAAGGCATGCCCGAGTTCACTGAGATGTCGATTTTCATTGTGCGCGAACCGGCCAAGTTTGATCCGGGATCGCCCTGGTCCCTGGAGTTGCTGGTGCGTCGTCAGACCGGTGCAACCGGCGGCACATTCAGCAGCTTCGAACTTTCCTACCAACTGCCCGAACAATACCTCTTGCGCCCACCGCCTACCGCCGAAGAACTGGCCGCCATCGAGGTTGCCAACAGACCGACATGGGTCAACATCTGGTACCAGAAAGCCTTCCAGATCGGGATCCTCTGCACGGCTCTGGCGGTGTTGATGGTGATTCTGTTCCTGCAGGACACCTTCACCAAGTACCCGCGTTTCCTCCACTGGCTGCGTCGCGTCTATTTGATCTTCACCGTGGTGTTCATTGGCTGGTACGCCCTGGGGCAGATTTCGGTGGTCAACGTGCTGACCTTCGCCCAAGCCCTGGTCGAGAACTTTCGCTGGGAACTGTTTCTCACCGACCCGATTGTTTTCATCCTCTGGACATTCACCGCCGCCAGCATTCTGCTGTGGGGGCGAGGCGTGTTCTGTGGCTGGTTGTGTCCGTTCGGTGCGTTGCAGGAGTTGATCAACGAAGCCTCGCGCAAACTCAAGGTTCCGCAATTTGAATTGCCCTTCGCATTGCATGAACGCTTGTGGGCCGTGAAGTACATCATTCTGCTGGTGTTATTTGGCATCTCCCTGGAGTCGATGACCACCGCTGAGCAATTTGCCGAGGTGGAACCGTTCAAGACCGCCATCACCCTCAAGTTCGACCGCCAGTGGTGGTTCGTGGCTTACGCGGTGGCGCTGCTGGTCATCAACATTTTTACCCGCAAGGTCTATTGCCGCTACGTCTGCCCCTTGGGCGCAGCGCTGGCCATTCCCAGCAAGCTGCGCCTGTTCGACTGGCTCAAACGACGCAAGGAGTGCGGCACTCCCTGCCAGCTCTGCGCCAAGGAATGCGAGATCCAGGCGATCCACCCCGATGGTCATATCAACGCCAACGAGTGTCACTACTGCCTCGATTGCCAGATGACCTATCACAACGAAAACAAATGCCCGCCACTAGTACTCAAGAACAAGCGCAAGACACGGGACAAACCAGCCCCCGTACCAGCGCACACCGACTTGATTCCAGTGGTGCAAGTGTTCGAACCCTGACCCGCCCTCGCAGCACGCGAGGGATCAAGACTCGATTGACCCAGCTTATTTTTATCTGCCTCCGATGGAGCAAAACCCATGAGCGATAACAAGTCGAAAAAAGATCATGAAACGGTGGAGGGCACAGGCCTTAACCGACGCGGTTTCCTCGGCGTTTCAGCCCTGACCGGCGTCGCGCTGGCAGGTGGCACCGCCCTTGGCAGTGCGGTGTTCACCCGCGAGACCTGGGCGGCGGCAGCCAAGGACGCGCAATCGAAAATTCATGTGGGGCCGGGCGAGCTGGACCAGTATTACGGTTTCTGGAGTGGCGGCCACCAGGGCGAAGTACGGATCATGGGCGTTCCGTCGATGCGTGAGTTGTTACGCATCCCGGTGTTCAACGTCGATTCCGCCACCGGCTGGGGCCTGACCAACGAAAGCAAACGGATCATGGGCGACAGCGCACATTTCCAGAATGGCGACTGCCACCACCCGCATTTGTCCATGACCGACGGCAAATACGACGGCAAATACCTGTTCATCAACGACAAGGCCAACAGCCGCGTTGCGCGTATCCGTCTGGACATTATGAAGTGCGACAAGATGCTCACCGTGCCTAACGTGCAGGCCATTCACGGGTTGCGTCTGCAGAAAATGCCCCACACCCAATATGTGTTTGCCAATTCCGAGTTCGTCATTCCGCACCCCAATGACGGCAGCACCTTCGACCTGCAGGACAAGAACAGCTACACCATGTTCAACGTCATTGACGCCGAAAAAATGGAGATGGCCTTCCAGGTCATCGTCGACGGCAACCTGGACAACACCGACGCCGACTACACCGGCAAGTATGCCGCTTCGACCTGCTACAACTCGGAGAAGGCCTACGACCTGGGCGGCATGATGCGCAACGAGCGCGACTGGGTGGTGGTGTTCAACATCCCGCGCATCGAAGCGGCGATCAAGGCCGGCAAGTTCATC
>Ga0182005_1000765_pt1 | contig 14640 bp, 12 predicted proteins | sample Sormic07211103_1_FD_123021 | JGI IMG/M metagenome (GOLD analysis project Ga0182005, IMG submission 123021) | Rhizosphere microbial communities from Sorghum bicolor, Mead, Nebraska, USA - 072115-103_1 MetaG | ecosystem: Host-associated > Plants > Roots > Rhizosphere | place: USA: Nebraska...
CAGCTGCTCTATCGCCTGGCCGAGATCCCCGGCCTCGACCGGCTGCGCTATACCACCAGCCATCCGCGCGACATGGATGATGCGCTCATCGAGGCGCATCGCGACCTGCCGGCGCTGATGCCCTATCTGCATCTGCCGGTGCAAGCGGGCTCCGACCGGATTCTCGCGGCGATGAATCGCAAGCACAAGGCGGACGATTATCTTCGTCTGGTCGACCGCATCCGCGCCACGCGCTCCGATATCGCACTGTCCTCCGATTTCATCGTCGGTTTTCCCGGCGAGACGGACGAGGATTTCGAGGCGACGATGCGGCTGGTCGAGACCGTCGGCTATGCCGCCGCCTATTCGTTCAAATACAGCCCGCGTCCCGGCACGCCGGCCGCCAACCATGCCGGCCATGTCGACGACCGGCGCATGTCGGAGCGGCTTTCGCGTCTCCAGGCACTTATTCTCGACCAGCAGACACAATTCAACCGCTCGCGCGTTGGGACGGTCATGGACGTGCTGTTCGAGAAGTCGGGCCGCATGCCGGGCCAGCTGATGGGGCGTTCGCCCTATCTGCAGGCCGTCCTGGTCGACGCCGACACCAGCCGCATCGGAACGATCGGCCGGGTCGTCATCGACAGTCTTGGTTCGAATTCCCTGTTTGGCACCCTGGTCGAGCCGGATGTCCGGTCGGCCGCGACACAAAGCACCGTGGAGGTCATTACGTGAATGCACGCTCCCATACGCCATCCGGTTTGCCGGGTGGCCGCGCCGCCGACATGTCGCACGCATCCGACATCACCCATGTCGTGATCGCCTTTGACGATAACCGGCTGGCGAGCGAGCTCCTTGGCCAGTTCGACCAGAACCTCGCCATCCTCGAGCAGAAGCTCGGGGTCGAGGCGGTCGCGCGTGGCAACCAGGTGACGGTGCGTGGCCGTCCGGAAGCCTGCGCCCAGGCGCGGCTTGCGCTCGACCTGCTCTATGTCCGCCTGCAGCAGGGCCACGAGGTCGGCCCCGCCGATGTCGAGGGCGCCATCCGCATGGCGATCGCCGATGACGAGCAGCTGAGCCTGCCGAGCCTGGAGCCGAAGGGCCGGCTGGCCATGGCGCAGATCTCCACCCGCCGTCGCACCGTCATGGCCCGCAACCCGGCCCAGGACGCCTATATCCGCGCCATGGACCGGGCCGAGCTGGTGTTCGGCATGGGGCCGGCCGGTACCGGCAAGACCTATCTCGCGGTCGCCTATGCCGCCGCGCTGATCGAGCGCGGCGACGTCTCGCGGCTGATCCTGTCGCGTCCGGCGGTCGAGGCCGGCGAACGGCTCGGCTTCCTGCCCGGCGACATGAAGGAGAAGGTCGATCCCTATCTCCGCCCGCTCTATGACGCGCTCTATGACATGATGCCGCCCGACAAGGTCGAGCGCGGCCTCACCTCCGGCATGATCGAGGTCGCCCCGCTCGCCTTCATGCGCGGGCGGACTTTGGCGAACGCCGTCGTCATCCTGGACGAGGCGCAGAACACCACCTCGATGCAGATGAAGATGTTCCTGACCCGGCTCGGCGAAGGCTCGCGCATGATCGTCACAGGCGATCCGACCCAGGTCGATCTGCCGCCGGGACAGATTTCCGGCCTGGCGGAGGCGAGCGAATTGCTGCGCGACGTGCCGGGCATCGTCCAGATCAAGTTCACCGATGTCGACGTCGTGCGCCATCCGCTGGTCGGCCGCATCGTGCGCGCCTATGACAAGGCGCCGCCGCGTCCGGTCCAGCCGCCGGCGCGCGGTCCCCGGTCGGGAGGCCAGGCATGAGCGTCGATACCGTGCCGATCGCGATCGACCTGCTGGTCGAGGCCGGCGACTGGCCCGAGGAAGACCAGTTGGCCCGCCTCGTCGCGCAGGCGGTCGAGGCGAGCTTCGCCGTCGGCCATCTGCCGGCGGTCAAGGGATCGGAGCTCTCGGTCGTCTTCACCGACGACGAGCATGTCCGCCAGCTCAATGCGGACTACCGCGACAAGGACAAGGCGACCAACGTCCTGTCCTTCCCGGGCAGCCCGCCGGACTCCGAACGCTTCGGCCCGCTGCTGGGCGATATCGTGGTTGCACGTGAAACAGTCGTCGCCGAAGCGGCCGAGCAAGGGCTGGCATTCGAAGACCATCTGACCCATCTGGTGGTGCACGGGTTGCTTCACCTCTTCGGGCATGATCATCTGGAGGATGACGAAGCGGAACGCATGGAATCTCTGGAGACGGAGATCCTCGCCCGACTCGGCATCGCCGATCCCTACGCCGAACCTCTGCTGTGATGGCGGCGACCGATAGAACACTGACAAACGACGGACGATGAGTGATACCGAGACGCCCGGTTCGAGCGCTGAATCGAACCCTGAACCCCCGAGTAGTCAGACCGCCGCGCCTGACACGCGCGAGGTCGAACGCGCCCCCGAAAGCTGGCTGGATCGCATCCGCCAGGCAGTGGGGCTGAAGGCGCCCGGCTCGCTGCGCGACGATATCGAAGATGCGCTCGATGCCGGCGAGGCGGACAATACCTTCTCCCCCGAAGAGCGCCGGATGCTGCGCAACATCCTGCATCTGCGCGAGGTGCGCGTCGACGACGTCATGATCCCGCGCGCCGACATCCTGGCGCTCGATGTCGACCAGACGATCGGCGAGGCGGTCGCGGCCTTCCGCGATTCCGGCCATTCGCGCATGCCGGTCTATCGCGAAACCCTCGATGACCCGATCGGCATGGTCCATATCAAGGACCTGATGGACTACATGATGTCCACCGCCTCGAGAGAGGGCGGGCTCGATCTTTCGCTCATCGATCTCAATGTCGGCCTGGAGCAGACGACGGTCGTGCGCGAGGTCCTGTTCGTGCCGCCCTCCATGCCGGCCGCGACGCTGCTCTCCACCATGCAGGCGAAGCGCGTCCAGATGGCCGTCGTCATCGACGAATATGGCGGCACCGACGGCCTGGTCTCGCTGGAGGACGTGGTCGAGATCGTCTTCGGCGACATCGAGGACGAGCATGACGACGAAGCGCCGATGATCACGCGCGAGGCGGACGGTTCCTACCTCGCCGATGCCCGCGCCGATCTCGACGACCTCGAGGCGACCATGGGCACGCGCCTGGATCTCGGTTCCGAGCATGACGACGTCGATACGCTGGGCGGCGTGGTCTTCACGCTTCTGGGCCGCATTCCCGCGCCCGGCGAGCATATCGACGTGCCGGGCGGCCTGCAGTTCGAGATCCTCGAATCCGATCCGCGCCGGGTGAAGCGCCTGCGCATACGCAGGCCGGACGCCGCGGCGGCTTGACCGCGGGACCCCGGTCCCGCATCCCTCGACGCCGCGCCTTCGCGCCGTCCATTCGCGGTCCGGGAGATCATGGCCATTCGCTCGAACAGTCTGGCGGCCCCCGGCCGGCCTCGCATGCTCTTGCTGGCCCGAGGATGGCGGCGGATTGCCGCCGCCATCCTCGCCGGCGCCGCCTCGGCGCTGGCGCTGCCGCCCCTCGGCTGGTTTCCGGTCCTCTGGATCACGCTTCCCGTCTTCGTCCTGCTGCTGGATGACGCGCCGGCCCGGCCCGACGCGGCTCCGCTGGCGCGCTTCCGGGCCGGCTTCGCTGTCGGCTGGAGCTTCGGCTTCGGCTATTTCGTCGGCGGGCTCTGGTGGATCGGCGCCGCCTTCCTGGTCGATGCCGCGGCCTTCGCGTGGCTGATGCCGGCGGCGGTGCTGGCGCTGCCGGCCGGCCTCGCCCTGTTCTGGGGGCTCGGCGCCGGCCTGGCGCGGCTGTTCTGGGCGCCGGACTGGTCGCGGCTGGTGGTGCTGGCGATGGCGCTCAGCCTGACGGAATGGCTGCGCGGCCATATCCTCACCGGCTTTCCCTGGAACGCATTCGGCTACGCCATGATGCCGAGCCCGGTCCTGATGCAGATCGCGTCGTGGATCGGCATCTGGGGCGTCACCTTCTTCGCCTTCCTGATCGCCGCGGCGCCGGTTCTGTGGTTCAGCCGCGATCCGGCGTACCGTTTTGCCGATCGCTGCGCCTTTTTCGCGCTCGCGGCGCTGTTCCTGGCCAATGTCGGCTTCGGCGCGGCGCGGCTTTCGGCCGCCGATGACGCCACTGTCCCCAACATTCGCCTGCGCCTGGTACAACCGAGGATCGCACAGGACGAGAAATGGGCGTCCGGCCGGGACGATGAAATTCTCGGTCGCTATCTGAGCCTCAGTGCAACCGGAATGGAGGACGGCAAGCCCGCGCCGTTCACCCATCTGATCTGGCCCGAGACCGCCTTTCCGTTCCTGCTGGACCAGAATCCGAACGCGCTCGCCGCGATCGGCGCGCTGCTGCCCGAGGGCTCGACCCTGATCACCGGGGCGGCGAGGGCAGAGGCGGTTGTGGGAGAGGAGGTCGAGACCCGCGTCTTCAACAGCCTCCAGGTCATCGACTCCGACGGGTTTATACGACAATCTTACGATAAGGTGCACTTAGTTCCGTTTGGCGAGTACCTTCCCCTGGAAGCGATTTTTCGTCGACTCGGAATCAGTCAAATGATCGCTTTACCGGGTGGATTTGCTGCCGGTGATCGCCGTTTGACGCTCGACCTGCCCAATGCGCCATCCTTCAGTCCACTCATCTGTTACGAGATAATCTTCCCCGGCAGCGTCGTTGACGCTGAAAATCGACCGGCATGGATCGTTAATCTGACCAATGATGGCTGGTTTGGCGACACTCCGGGCCCTTGGCAGCATCTCCAGCAATCCGTCGTCCGGGCGGTCGAGGAAGGTCTCCCGGTCGTCCGGGCCGCGAACTCCGGCGTCTCGGCAATTATCGATCCCTATGGGCGGGTTCGGGCACAACGCGGCGTTGAAATGGTCGCTGTTCTCGACGGTGCGCTTCCTGTCGCACTAAGGCCGACAATCTATTCCAAGTATCGCGACAGTCTTTATTTCGCCTTGATGATACTCGCTCTCGTTGTCGTCTCTACTCGTGGTTTCACCCGGACTAAACAACGCAATTGACAGGCAGATTGCGCGGCTGCATTTTGCGCGCGGGCGGGGCTTATTGGATCGGCGGTCCATTTGCCGATCGTCGAGTGCAGGTGCGCGGACTAGTCGGGGCCAAACGGCCCTTACGGAATATTCCGGACAGTGCAGCATGGGTCTTAGGAGAGAAAGCCCTTGATGGCTAACAAGAAGCAGCCCAATCCGGTCGATACGCATGTGGGTGGGCGCGTCCGGCTTCGCCGTATGATGCAGGGCATGAGTCAGGAAAAGCTGGGCGAGAGCCTCGGCATCACGTTCCAGCAGATTCAGAAGTATGAGAAGGGCACCAACCGCATCGGCGCCAGCCGTCTTCAGCACATCGCACAGGTGCTGGAAGTCCCGGTCTCGTTCTTTTTCGAGGATGCCCCCGGTTCCTCGACCGAGGTCGGCTTCGCTGAATCCCGCCCCGCCGCCTTCGTCACCGACTTCCTGACCAGCACGGAAGGTCTGCAGTTGAACAAGGCGTTCGTGCGGATCAAGGACACCAAGGTGCGTCGTCGGATCGTCGAACTCGTGCGTGCCGTGGCGGGTGAAGAAACCGAGGATTGATTGCTTTGCCGGCTCTGGCCGCGCGAGAGCTGGAAGACTGAGTTCCTGCTTGCGCCGGACCGGTCTGCGTCAGAACTTTGTTCTCCGTTCCCGCTGATCCGCGCCAACCAGCCCTTTGCAGCTTGACCCACTGGCGGTACTGGCTAAAAAAGCTCCTTGGTATTGCCGAAGCACCTGCTTCGGCCATTTTTCTGCACGGGGTCCGTTGCGGTGTCGAGAACGTCATATCTGTTCACGAGTGAGTCTGTTTCCGAAGGACATCCTGATAAGGTCTGTGACCGTATCTCCGACGAAATCGTCGATGCCTTCTTCCGCATCGGGCCGGAGCAGGGCTGGGATCCGAGCCATCTTCGGGTAGCTTGCGAAACGCTTGCCACTACCAATCGGGTGGTGATCGCCGGCGAGACCCGCGGGCCTGCGACGATCACTCGTGACCTCGTTTCCCATGTCGCCCGTCTGGCGATCAAGGATATCGGCTACGAGCAGGACGGCTTCCATTGGGAAACCGCCGCTGTCGACGTGCATCTCCATGCCCAGTCGGTCGATATCGCCCAGGGCGTGGATTCGGCCGGCAACAAGGATGAAGGCGCCGGCGACCAGGGCATCATGTTCGGTTACGCCTGCTCGGAAACGCCGGAACTGATGCCGGCGCCGATCTTCTATGCGCACCGCATCCTGAAGCGCCTGTCCGACGCCCGCCGCTCGGGCGAGACGCATGCGCTCGGCCCCGACGCCAAGAGCCAGGTCACCGTTCGCTACGACAATGGCAAGCCGGTCGAAGTCACGCAGATCGTGCTCTCGACCCAGCATCTCGACGAGCACCTCTCGTCGCATGACGTTCGCGCCATCGTCGAGCCCTATATCCGCGAAGCGCTCCCCGAGGGCTGGATCGGCGCCAACACGATCTGGCACGTCAATCCGACCGGCAAGTTCGTCATCGGCGGCCCGGATGGCGACGCTGGCCTGACCGGACGCAAGATCATCGTCGACACCTATGGCGGCGCGGCCCCGCATGGCGGCGGCGCGTTCTCCGGCAAGGATCCGACCAAGGTCGACCGCTCGGCCGCCTATGCGGCGCGCTATCTCGCCAAGAACGTCGTTGCCTCGGGCGCTGCGGAACGCTGCACCATCCAGCTCTCCTACGCCATCGGCGTGTCGCAGCCGCTGTCGATCTATGTCGACCTGCACGGCACCGGCAAGGTCGAGGAAGCGCGCGTCGAGAAGGTCCTGGCCGAGGTCATGGACCTGTCGCCGCGCGGCATTCGCGAGCATCTCCAGCTGAACCGGCCGATCTATGCCCGCACCTCGGCCTATGGCCATTTCGGCCGCGCGCCGGAAGCGGATGGCGGCTTCTCCTGGGAGCGGACCGACCTCGTGGATGCGATCCGTAAATCGCTGTGACCACGCCGGACCACGCGCTGCGGCGCGATTCCTTCTACGGCCGGCGCAAGGGACACAATCTCCGCGCCGGTCAGGCTGAAACCCTCGCCGACGTCCTGGCGCGGCTGAGCGTCGACGTATCGGCGCCTGCCCCCGCCTCGCTCCCCTCCCTGTTCGAAGCGCCGGTCGGCGACGTCGTGCTCGAGATCGGCTTCGGCGGCGGCGAGCATCTGGTGCATCGCGCGACCACCGAGCCGACCGTCGGCCGCATCGGCGTTGAGCCCTTCGTCAACGGCATGGCCAAGGCGGCGTCCGCCATCCATGCCGGCGAGCTGGCCAATGTCCGCCTGTTCGACCGCGACGCGGCCGAACTGCTCGACTGGCTGCCGCCCGCCAGCCTGGCGGCGATTGACCTGCTCTATCCCGACCCCTGGCCGAAATTCCGCCACTGGAAGCGCCGCTTCGTGTCGGAAAAGAACCTGACGCGCTTCGCCCGCGTGCTGCGGCCGGGTGGCCTGTTCCGTTTCGCCTCCGACATCGAATCCTATGTCGAGTGGACGCTTCTGCATGTGCGCGATCACGCGGAATTCACCTGGACGGCGCGCGATGCCGACGACTGGCGCACGCCATGGGATGGCTGGCCCGGCACGCGCTACGAACAGAAGGCGTTCCGCGAGGGCCGCCAGGGCAGCTATCTGACCTTCCAGCGCCGCTGAGCGGCGTCCGGGCGCGCTGTTGCGCTCGCCTCTGGCTTCGAAACGATCCATCGACCGGGCCGTTCGAGCCAGTTTTGCTTGCATTCAAGCGCCTGTGGGCCTATACGCCTGTCATTCATCTCAAACGATCGGTTCGTAAGAGAGAGTGGACCCCCGGGCCCGCTCGGACCGAACGCACCTTGCGAGATCTTGAACGGAGCATGCCTTTGGCGGACGTCGCCCTGGAAAACGAAGCACGCATTGTCACCGAGACGGGCCTCGACGCCCGCGTCGCGGGGATTGTCGAACCCATCATCGAGGGGCTCGGCTATCGTCTGGTGCGCGTCAAGATTTCCAGCCGCAACGGCCAGACGCTGCAGATCATGGCCGAACGTCCGGACGGTTCGATGACGGTGGAAGATTGCGGCATCATCAGCCGCAACATTTCGCCGGCGCTCGACGTCGAGGATCCGGTCACGAGCGCCTACCATCTCGAGGTCTCCTCGCCCGGCATCGACCGGCCGCTGGTCCGCCGCACGGATTTCGTGCGCTGGGCAGGCCATGAAGCCAAGATCGAGCTCAGCGTCCCGGTCGAGGGGCGCAAGCGCTATCGCGGCATCCTGATCGGTCTCGACGGCGAGACGACCGGCGTCAAGCTCGAGGATGCGCCGGAAGGCGCGCCGGACCGGGTCTGGCTGCCGCTCGACACGATTGCCGATGCCAGGCTGATCATGACCGACGCCCTGGTCGCCGAGACGCTGCGCGAAGCCAAGCGCCAGCAGCCCGCCGACATCGACATCGACGACAATGATTTAACAGACGAGACCAGCGACGCTTGATCGCGACGCCGTCATCAGGTTCAGGTTAACGGAGACAGGACGATGGCAGTCAGCGCCAACCGCCTCGAACTTCTGCAGATCGCCGACGCGGTCGCCCGCGAGAAGGTGATCGACCGGCAGATCGTGATCGCCGCCATGGAGGATGCGATCCAGAAGGCGGCTCGCTCGCGTTACGGGTCGGAGACCGACGTGCGCGCCGAGATCAACCCGAAGACGGGCGAGATCCGGCTGCAGCGCCTGCTTCAGGTCGTCGAACAGGTCGATAATCCGGCGATCGAGATTTCGCTCGATCTCGCGACCGACCAGAATCCGGCAGCCCGCGTTGGCGATTACATCGCCGAAGCGCTGCCGCCGATGGACTTCGGTCGCATCGCGGCCCAGTCGGCCAAGCAGGTCATCGTGCAGAAGGTCCGCGAGGCCGAGCGCGATCGCCAGTTCGACGAGTTCAAGGACCGCATCGGCGAGATCATCAACGGCTCGGTCAAGCGCGTCGAATACGGCAATGTGATCGTCGATCTCGGCCGTGGCGAAGGCATTGTCCGTCGTGACGAGATGATTCCGCGCGAAGCGTTCCGCTATGGCGATCGTATCCGCGCCTATGTCTATGACGTGCGCCGCGAACAGCGCGGCCCGCAGATCTTCCTGTCGCGCACGCATCCGCAGTTCATGGCGAAGCTGTTCGCCCAGGAAGTGCCGGAAATCTATGACGGCATCATCGAGGTGAAGTCGGTTGCCCGTGATCCGGGTTCGCGCGCCAAGATGGCCGTGATCTCGCGCGACAGCTCGATCGATCCGGTCGGCGCCTGCGTCGGCATGCGCGGCAGCCGCGTCCAGGCCGTCGTCAACGAGCTCCAGGGCGAGAAGATCGACATCATTCCGTGGTCGCAGGACGCGGCTACCTTCATCGTCAACGCGCTGCAGCCGGCGGAAGTCGCCAAGGTCGTGCTCGACGAAGAAGCCTCGCGTATTGAAGTTGTGGTCCCGGATGACCAACTATCCCTTGCGATCGGTCGTCGCGGCCAGAATGTCCGCCTCGCCTCGCAGCTCACCGGTTGGGATATCGACATCCTGACCGAGCAGGAAGAATCCGAGCGCCGCCAGAAGGAATTCCAGGAGCGTTCGGCGCTGTTCAACACGGCGCTCGATGCCGATGAAGTCGTCGGCCAGCTTCTCGCCTCCGAAGGTTTTGCCTCGCTCGAGGAAATCGCATTCGTCGAGCCGGATGAACTGGCGTCGATCGAAGGCTTCGACGAAGAGACCGCGGCGGAACTGCAGCAGCGCGCCCGCGACTATCTCGACAAGCTCGAAACCGAGCATGACGAGGAGCGCAAGAAGCTCGGCGTCGCCGACGAACTCAAGGAAATTCCGGGCCTCACGAGCTCCATGCTCGTTGCGCTCGGCAAGGACGGCGTCAAGACGGTCGAGGATTTTGCCGGCTACGTGCCGGACGATCTGGTCGGCTGGGCGGAGCGGAACGAAGGCGAGACCACCCGCCATGGCGGCGTGCTCGATACCTTCAGCCTGTCCCGCAGCGATGCCGAGAACATGATCATGACCGCCCGCGTCAAGGCCGGCTGGATCACCGAGGACGAAGCCGCGGCGGAACTGGAAGCCAGCGTCGAGGGCGAAGAGGCCGAGGCCTGAGGCCGTTCGAAACGCGGAGAATCGATTTGCCGCGCAAGAGCGAGCCGACGACACGGAGTTGCATCGTCTCCAGGGAGACGATGCCGATCGAGAAGCTGATCCGGTTCGTCATCGACCCGGAAGGAAAGGTGGTCCCGGATCTCCGGAACCGCTTGCCGGGCCGGGGCGTATGGGTGACTGCCCGCGCCGACATGGTGGCGCTGGCCGAGAAGAAGCGGCTTTTCGCCCGCGGCTTCAAGGAAGAGGTCACGGTCGAGCCAGGAATGGCCGGCCGCATTGAGAATTTGTTGGAGGACGCGGCCCTTTCGGCTCTGTCCTTCGCACGCAAGGCCGGTGAAATCGTCACCGGCTTCGCCAAGGTCGAGACGGCGATTGCCCGTGATGGGGTTGCCGGAATCGTGCAGGCGAAAGAGGCGGCCGAGGACGGCCGCGCGAAGATCGAGGCGGCCCTGAAACGTCGCTTTGGAAGGGCTGGCGCAGTTCCAATCATCCGTATGTTCCGTTCGGAGCAATTGGATTTGGCATTGGGCCGGTCAAATGTGATACATGCTGCTCTGCTCGTGGGCCGGGCGAGTGAAAATGTGATAGAGCGTGTCGCCGCGCTCGCCTGTTTTCTGGGTGAAGACGGGCTCGTTGCTATTGGCGATGACGTTGGCGCGATCGACGCGCCGCAAGTGCGTGAACCGAACGTGTCGGCAATGGCCGAAGACCCCGCAGGACAGAAGACCGAATGAACGATACGAACAATAGCGGCGACAAGGATCTTGGCGGCGCGAAGAAGACACTGAGCCTCAAGGGCCGCGATCCGGAGCGCGGTACTGTGCGCCAGAGCTTTTCGCATGGCCGGACCAATACCGTTGTCGTCGAGAAGAAGAAGCGGGTGCTGATGCATGGCAAGGGCGAGCCGACCGCGGCAGCGCCGGTTGCCCCGCGTCCGTCGCCGGCTCCTTCCCCGACTTCCTCGGTGAAGCCGATCCAGTCCTCCGCGCCGTCGCGGCAGGGCCCGGCAGCACCGGTGCAGTCGCCTCGTCCGCAGGGCGGACGGTCCGGCATGGTGTTGCGCCAGCTGTCGACCGACGAGCTTGGCGCCCGCGCCAAGGCGCTGGCCGATGCCGTCGTTCGCGACGCCGAGGAGCGCCGCCAGGCCGAGATCGACGCGATCCGTCGCGCCGAAGAGGAAGTGCGTCTCGCCAAGGAGCGGGAAGAGGCAGCCAAGCGCCAGGCCGAGGAAGATGCTCGCCGCGCCGCCGAGGCCGTCATCCGCGAAAAGACCGAGGATACGGCACGCCGTCGTCTGAACGAGACGACCCCGGCCCCGGCCGCTCGCAAGCCTGCGGCCGACCAGCAGCCGGCGGGCCGTCCCGCCGCGCCGACGCAGCGCGACCCGAACGCCACCGAAAAGCCCGTGCAGCGCACCTCGGCTCCCGGTGCCCGTCCGGCCGGCCGTGGCGCCGACGAGGAGGATCGCTCCGGCGGCCTGCGTCCGTCGACCGCCAAGCGTCCGAAGGCCGTAGATCCGAAGCCCGTCAAGAAGGAAGAAGGCAACCCGCGCGGTCGCCTGACGCTTTCCAACGCGCTGAACGATTCCGAGCGCGAGCGTTCGCTGGCTTCGGTTCGCCGTCGCCGCGAGCGGGAACGCAATCGTCACATGTCGCAGGGCCCGCGCGAGAAGGTGTCTCGCGAAGTCATCCTGCCGGAGACGATCTCGATCGGCGATCTCGCCAATCGTATGGCCGAACGCGCCGTCGACGTGATCAAGTTCCTGATGAAGCAGGGCCAGTTGCTCAAGGCCACCGACGTGATCGACGCCGATATGGCGCAGATCATCGCCGAGGACATGGGCCACACGGTTCGCCGCGTCGCCGATTCCGACGTCGAGGAAGGCCTGTTCGCGACCAGCGACGAGCAGGGTGAACTCATCACCCGCGCTCCCGTCGTCACGATCATGGGCCATGTCGACCACGGCAAGACGTCGCTGCTCGATGCGATCCGCAAGACCAATGTGCAGACGGGCGAGGCCGGTGGCATCACCCAGCATATCGGCGCGTACCAGGTCGAACAGAACGGTCACAAGATCACCTTCATCGACACGCCCGGCCACGCCGCCTTCACGGCGATGCGGTCCCGCGGCGCCAAGTCGACGGATATCGTGATCCTGGTCGTGGCCGCCGATGATGGCGTGATGCCGCAGACGATCGAGGCGATCAACCATGCCCGCGCCGCCAAGGTGCCGGTCATCGTGGCGATCAACAAGATCGACAAGCCCTCGGCCGACCCGACCCGGGTTCGCACCGAGCTGCTGCAGCACGAGATCTTCGTGGAATCGATGGGCGGCGAGACGCTGGACGTCGAGGTTTCGGCCAAGACGGGCGAGAATCTCGACAAGCTGCTCGAGACCATCCTGCTGCAGTCCGAAGTGCTCGACCTCAAGGCCGATCCCAATCGTTCGGCCGAAGGCACCGTCATCGAGGCCAAGCTCGACAAGGGCCGCGGCCCCGTCGCGACGGTCCTCGTCCAGCGCGGTACGCTGCGTCCGGGCGACATCGTCGTCGCCGGTTCGGAATGGGGCCGCGTCCGCGCGCTCCTGAACGATCGCGGCACCGCCATGACCGAGGCAGAGCCGTCAACGCCGGTCGAGGTCCTGGGCTTCCAGGGCGCGCCGGCCGCCGGTGACCGCTTCGCCGTCGTCGAGACGGAAGCGCGTGCCCGTGAAATCGCGGATTACCGTGCCCGTCAGAAGCGCGAGAAGGCAGTGGCCCGTCAGACGACGGCTCGCGGCTCGCTCGCCGAGATGATGAACCAGCGTCAGAGCGCCGGCCTCAAGGAATTCCCGCTCGTCATCAAGGGTGACGTGCAGGGCTCCGTCGAGGCGATCGCCGGCGCGCTGGAAGCGCTCGGCACGGATGAAGTGCAGGCTCGCATCATCCTGTCCGGCGTCGGTGGCGTCACCGAGTCCGATGTCACGCTGGCCGCGACGTCGAATGCGGCGATCATCGGCTTCAACGTCCGCGCCAACAAGCAGGCGCGCGATGTGGCCGACCGCGAAGGCATCGAGATCCGCTACTACAACATCATCTACGACCTCGTGGATGACGTGAAGGCAGCGATGTCCGGCCTGCTCACGCCCGAGCGGCGCGAGACGATGCTGGGCAATGCCGAGATCCTGGAAGTGTTCAACATCTCCAAGGTCGGCAAGGTCGCGGGTTGCCGCGTCACCGATGGTACGGTCGAGCGCGGCGCCAATGTCCGCCTCATCCGCGACAACGTCGTCGTTCACGACGGCAAGCTGTCGACGCTCAAGCGCTTCAAGGACGAAGTCAAGGAAGTGCCGGCGGGCCAGGAATGCGGTATGGCCTTCGAGAAGTACGAAGACATGCGCGCTGGCGATATCATCGAGTGCTACCGCGTCGAAGAGATCAAGCGCTCGCTCTAAGGAGCGGTCGTCTGGGTAGTGAAGTGCGGGATGAACGCGCCCCTTGCGGGCACGTTCATCCCGTTCGCAATTGGATCGGCCGGACGAATGTCGCGGCCTGAGGCGGATCCCTCCCCGAGCGGACCGCACGCTGCCTGAATGGCGCGATGGAGTATTTCCGAATGGCCAGAACGGCTGCCAATGGCAAGAAGATCGGCGTGGCGGGCCAGCGCCAGCTCCGCGTCGGCGAGCTCGTCCGACATGCCTTGTCCGAGGTGCTTTCGCGCGGCGATCTCAGCGATCCCGCGCTGGACGGCATCATCGTGACCGTCCCGGAAGTCCGGGTCTCGAACGATCTCAAGATGGCCACCTGCTATATCATGCCGCTCGGCGGGCAGAATGGCGACGCGGTCGTGGCGGCGCTGGAACTGCATCGCAAATATCTGCGCGGCGAGGTTTCGCGGCGGATGGAGATCAAGTTCGCCGTCGATCTCAAATTCGTGCTCGACACCTCCTTTGCCGAGGCCGCCCGCATCGATGCCCTGCTGCGCCATGATCCGGTGGTCCGCCAGGACATTGAATCGGCGGCCCACGACGACGATACCGACGAAGAGTAGATCATGGGCCAACGCCAGAAGAAGGGCCGGCCGGTTTCCGGCTGGCTCAGCCTCGACAAGCCGCTGGGCATGACCTCGACCCAGGCCGTCTCCGTGGTGAAGCGCCTGTTCGGCGCGCAGAAGGCCGGCCATGCCGGCACGCTCGACCCGCTGGCGACCGGCTGCCTGCCGATCGCGCTGGGTGAGGCGACCAAGACGGTGCCGTTCATCATGGACGGCCGCAAGATCTATGGCTTCACGGTGCGCTGGGGCGAGGAAACCCGCACCGACGACGCCGAGGGCCAGCCCGTCGCCACATCCGACGTGCGGCCGACCCGCGAGGCGATCGAGGCCATCCTCGGCGAGTTTACCGGCGAGATCATGCAGGTGCCGCCCGCCTTCTCGGCGATCAAGGTCGAGGGCGAACGCGCCTATGACCTCGCCCGCGACGGCGAGGACGTGGTCCTAGAGGCCCGTCCGATCCAGGTC
>Ga0182005_1000766_pt1 | contig 14637 bp, 14 predicted proteins | sample Sormic07211103_1_FD_123021 | JGI IMG/M metagenome (GOLD analysis project Ga0182005, IMG submission 123021) | Rhizosphere microbial communities from Sorghum bicolor, Mead, Nebraska, USA - 072115-103_1 MetaG | ecosystem: Host-associated > Plants > Roots > Rhizosphere | place: USA: Nebraska...
GACATCGACGGCAGCCTGGCCACTCTCAAGCGGCTGAACGTGACCATTCTCAACGAGCCCATCACCAACCCGGACGGCGTGCGCTGGTTCTACTTCCAAGCGCCGTGGGGCACGCAGATTGAGCTGGTATCGCTGCCAGAGAGCGTCGGGACTAACCCCGCCGTGTAGCCGCCGAGGGTAGGCCGTTTTCTGATTAACAGCACGACCAGCACGATAAATGCCGGCTTACGGCAATAGCCCTCGAGCCGATGTCATATGCGCTGACTGAGAAGGATTGTTAATGCCAAAGGCTACAACCAGAAAGGCCACTTAAGCCGTAGACGACTTTCGGGCGTTACGGAGTGACCGCTTCCGGCCAAAAGTAGCCCGTCTCTAAGTGCAGATCACGGTTAGGGCCATCCTCGGCATATTCTCTACATGCCAGCTTTTCCATCGTCTGGTGAATCGAAAATAAGTTCCCCTCAGGCTTCTCCGCTTTGGGCAACCCACGTAAGCACCTCGGATGCATTGGCACCGGGATCCTGAATGTCCTCAAGTATTTTTACAACAACCCCGTCATGAATGATTAGCGTAATACGGGCGTAAAATGTTTGTCCCTCCACATTAAAGGTTTTGAGCCCTAAGCTTGATGCCAACTTACAATGGGGGTCAGAGAGTAACGAGTAGTTGAGACTCATACGCTGTACGAATTCTTGCTGGTACGCACTTGCCTGAGTAGAAAGTCCAAACACATTCAAGAAGCCTGAATCCGCCAGTTGATCGCGACTGTCTCTGAACCCGCATGCCTGAGGGGTACAGCCTCTGGCGCCAGGAATTTCAGAAAGCCCCTCAGGTGCAGTCTCGTTGGGATTTCCGGTTCGGGGGTAGATGAAAATCACGCACCATCCTGAAAGGTTGGTCAAATCGATATCCATGCCCGTTGTACATGGCAATGAAATCGCGGGCAGACGCCGACCGATTAAAACGTTAGCACTGTGATCGACAGGCAAGTTGTTGTTCATAAAGCTCTCGTATTGTTGATTATTAACGGCGATCTATTGCGTTTGTCAGAGCGGCGGAAACCCTTCCTGCTCAGTTTTCGGCCTGATTCGGGCATAGAAATAGCCCACGCAAACGACGAAAACGGCGCCAATGCTTGAAGCAACGTAGTACAGGGTTTTATCCACGCTCATGCTTGGTTGCACCAAAGTGTCCGAACTTGCCATGCCGCCAGCTATCCACCCGAGCAGCCCGGCGCCAAATAGGATCACGTGCGGAAATCGCTCTATCAAATCGAGAACAAACCCGCCGCCCCAGACGATGATGGGGATGCTGATCAATACTCCAAGTGAGACGATGAACATATCCCCCCCCGCGGCGCCCGCTATAGCCAAGACGTTGTCCAAAGACATGACCGCGTCGGCAATGACAATCGTTTTTATCGCTTTCAGAAGTAAGACAGTCCCTTTGATGGAATCGTAGTGATCCTCCTCTGCCTTCATCAGTTTGATACCTATCCATAAAAGCAAGATCGCCCCGACGATTCTCAAGCCCGGTAGTGCCAACAACTGTATGGCAAAGAAGAGCATGACGATGCGCAGCAGAATGGCCCCGGCCACACCGGAGATGACGGCTTTGCTTCTTAGATGCCTGGGGAGATTTCGACAAGCCATGCCGATAACCACGGCATTGTCTGCCCCCAACATAATGTCAATGGCTATGATTTGCCCGATCGCCAGCCAAGTACCTGGCAAATTCAAAAACTCAATCAACTGGAAACCCCCGGCTGCGGCGCAGCGAGCATAGATTTTTAAACTCAAGTTCTTGGAGCGGATCGCTTCGGGCGTCGGATCGACTTCTAACTCAAGTGGTAAAGCGGAAAGGCGCCGAATAGAAGTCCGCCAGCCAACAGGCTCAAACTGGAAAGAATTGCCCACTTCAGTGCAAAGCGCTGGTGGTCACCCAAATCGACTTTCGCCAAGGAAACCAGCAGATAGAGAGCAGGAACCAACGGGCTCAACAAATGCACGGGTTGACCCACTATGGAGGCACGGGCAATCTCCAAAGGCGTAATGCCATATTGAGCGGCGGTGTGGGCGATCACAGGCAGGATGCCGAAGTAAAACGCATCGTTGGACATGAAGAACGTCAAAGGCATGCTGATCAGCGCGGTGAACACCGCAAGAAAAGGACCAAAGCTGTCAGGGATGATGCTCAGCAAGCTTTTAGCCATGGCATCGACCATGCCTGTACCCGACAGAATCCCCGTAAATATGCCCGCCGCGAATATAAGCGCAGTCACCGCCAATACATTTGACGCATGAGCGGCAATACGCTCCCTCTGTTGTTCAATCCTTGGGTAGTTGATCACTATCGCGATAGCGAATCCCACCATAAACAATATCTGAATAGGCATTGCACCCACGACCAGACAGGCAATCAATACCAACGTAACAATCAAATTGGGCCAGAACATTTTGGGGCGCCGGAGTTTCTCACACTCTTCTGCCGATCCATGCCCCAAGGCCAATGAGCCGTTATGAAAATCCTCCAGATGAATAACGCCAAGTCGAGCACGCTCGCGGCGGCCAATAACGATGGCGGTAAAAACCAGGGTCGCCGCGGCAATTAGCATGGCTGGGATCATCGAGAGAAATATCTCCAGCGCGTCCACATGTAGCGCGGCGGCGGCACGTGCTGTAGGGCCTCCCCACGGTGTAATATTCATGATTCCGGTGGCGATACTAAGGATGCAAGTGAGCCCCAGAACATTCATGCCAAGGCGCTGGTAAAGTGGCAAAAATGCTGCACATGCGATCATGTACGTTGTGGAGCTGTCGCCATCCAGAGATACGAGCATGGTAAGTATCGCGGTACCCACTAACACTTTCAGCGGATCACCTTTCACCAACTTGAGAATATTGCGAACGAGCGAATCAAATAGCCCGGCGTCGATCATGATGCCGAAATAAAGGATTGAGAACGTCAACATGACACCTGTAGGGGCCAATGTCTTTACCCCATCCAGCATCATTGATCCCAGTCCTGTGTAGTGACCTCCCAGAACGGCAAAAACGATAGGAACGATGATCAAGGCAATTAGCGCCGACAGGCGCTTCGTCATGATCAGGTACATGAAGCAGATAACCATTGAAAAGCCGAGGATTGCCAACATGGCCGGACTCTCTTTTTTTATTAGGCGCACAGAGTCCCCAGCGGCCACATCTGGCCGTTCTGAAGACGGTTTCTGGGGGGAAGCGGGTCAGGCTATGGCGGAGGTGCCGCGCTGGATGGTAAGACGTGGATCATGGGAAAACCTCGCATGTCGTTATGTTTGTTTTATGCAGTTCAGTGTCATCAAGTGAGCAGGCTGCTTGTTCAAATGCTCAAGCAAATGTATTTGATCTCTAGGTACTCCTCGATCCCGTACTTGGAGCCCTCACGACCCAGCCCGGAGGCTTTTACTCCACCGAAGGGTGCGACCTCGTTTGAGATAAGCCCGGTGTTAATGCCGACCATGCCGTACTCCAGCGCTTCGGCAACGCGAAACACACGAGACAGGTCATGGGCATAGAAGTAGGAAGCCAGGCCAAATTCAGTATCATTCGCCAAGTCGACGACCTCCGCTTCATCCATAAAGCGAAACAGCGGCGCAAGTGGGCCAAAAGTCTCTTCCCTGGCGACCTTTGCGCTATTAGGGACATCCACCAAAATGGTCGGTAAAAAATAGCCGCCACCCTTGGAATGGGCCTGTCCACCCGCAACGATCCGGGCGCCTTTGCTCACAGCGTCATCAATGTGCTCTTTGATCTTCGCGACGGCCTTGGCATCAATCAAAGGGCCGACGCTTACGCCTTCGTCCAGACCGTTGCCGACCCTCAGTTTCGCGACGGCAACCCTTAGTTTTTCGCAGAACGCATCGTAAACGCTGTCCTGCACATACAGTCGGTTAACGCAGACACATGTCTGCCCCGCATTGCGATACTTCGAAGCAATGGCGCCTTCCACGGCTTTGTCCAAATCAGCGTCATCGAAGACGATGAAGGGCGCATTTCCCCCCAACTCAAGGGACAACTTCTTCAACGTCGGTGCGCTCTGCGCCATCAACCTGGAGCCAATTTCAGTAGAGCCAGTAAAGGAAATCTTGCGCACGATGGAGTTTTCAGTCAGCTCGGCACCAATCTCAGTAGCCGAACCCGTGACAACGTTGAGCACACCTTTGGGGATGCCAGCGCGCTCCGCCAATTCGGCCAGGGCCAGTGCCGTGAACGGTGTCTGACTGGCAGGCTTGACCACCATCGTACATCCGGCCGCCAGCGCCGGCCCCGCTTTGCGGGTAATCATCGCCGCTGGAAAATTCCACGGGGTAATCGCGGCGGTGACACCGATCGGCTGTTTGATGACAAGGAGGCGTTTGTCGGCCTGATGTCCTGGAATCGTATCGCCATAGACCCGCTTGGCCTCTTCGGCAAACCACTCTAGAAACGAAGCGGCATAGATAATCTCGCCCTTGGCCTCCAGTAGCGGTTTTCCCTGCTCAAGGGTCATGAGCAGGGCCAAGTCATCCTGGTTCTCAAGCACCAGTTCGTACCAGCGACGCAACTTGATTGAGCGCTCTTTTGCGGTCAGCGAACGCCAACCTTGCAATGCGCGTTGGGCCGCATCAATGGCGCGTTGAGTCTCGATACGCCCCAACCCGGGAACCGTACCAAGCGTCTTTCCATTGGCTGGATTGTCCACGGCAAACGTGGCGCCGTTGTCGGCATTGATCCAGATGCCGTCCACATAGGCTTGTTGTCGAAACAGGGAAGCATCTTTGAGCTGCATGACGTTCTCTTCTTGTTGGAGGGCCGAAGTCCCTGAGGTTTGCGTTACGAGGAGCGATTTCATACCGCCGCACTCAACGCCTTGATCTCCTGATGCAGGATGTGGTCGTTCTCCGAATAGTCGACCGGGCAGTCGATCACATGCACACCGGGGGTCTCCAGGCAGTGCTGTACCAACGGCGCGAAACCGGCTGCGCTGTTAACCCGGTGGCCAAAGGCACCGTAGCTTTGGGCGTAGAGCACGAAGTCCGGGTTTCCGTAGTCCAGACCAAAATCCTCAAACCCCATCTGTGCCTGCTTCCAGCGAATCATTCCGTAAGCGTCGTCGCGCAGGATGATGACCACCAGATTCATCTTCAAACGCACGGCGGTTTCAAGCTCCTGGCTGTTCATCATGAATCCACCATCGCCACACACCGCAACAATCGGAATCTGGGGATAGACGAGGCGTGCCGCCATCGCCGAAGGTAGACCGGCTCCCATGGTTGCCAATGCGTTATCCAGCAATACGGTGTTCGGCATGTAGGCCTTGTAGTTGCGGGCAAACCAGATTTTGTAGATACCATTGTCCAAGGCAACGATGCCGTTGGCCGGCATGACGTGGCGCAGGTCCGCGACCAGTCGCTGCGGGTAAACCGGAAAACGATCGTCGGTGGCGCCTTCGGCGACGTGGGCCTCGTTGGCTTCGCGAATAGCCAGCAGCCGTTTGAAATCCCAGGTCGGCTGGGGGACAAGTGCTTCGTTTATCTCCCAGATCGCATTGGCAATATCCCCCACCACCTCGATCTGAGGGAAATACACAGGATCGACTTCGGCGGACCGGAAACTGACATGGATCACTTCGGTGCCACCGCGAACCATAAAAAAAGGCGGCTTTTCAATCACGTCATGGCCGATGTTGACGATGAGATCAGCCGACTCCAGCGCACGGTGGACGAAGTCATTGGCCGACAACGCCGCATTGCCCAAAAAACGCGGGTGGCGTTCGTCGACGACCCCCTTTCCCAACTGCGTCGTTACGAACGGAATGCCGGTTTTCGCTATCAGTTGAAGCAACACCCGGGCAGTCGACTTGCGGTTAGCCCCGGCGCCGATGACCAACACCGGACTGCGTGCGACTTGCAACTTGGCAACCGCGGCACGGATCGATTTCGCTTCGGCCACCGGGCGACGGCTGAGGCTTGGCGCAATGGGCGTGCTGTCGGTGTCTTCGGCGGCGATATCTTCAGGCAGCTCCAGGTGCACCGATCCTGGCTTTTCTTCTTCGGCCAGCCGGATAGCTTCACGGATACGCGACGGAATGTTATCGGCGGAAGCCAGTTGATGGGTGTACTTGGTCAGGGGCGCCATCATCCCGCAGACGTCGAGAATCTGGAAACGGCCCTGCTTTGATTTTTTGATAGGCTTCTGACCTGTGATCATCAGCATCGGCATGCCTCCCAGATAGGCATAGGCTCCGGCGGTTACCAGGTTGGTGGCACCCGGGCCAAGCGTCGAGAGGCAGACACCGGTCTTGCCCGTGAGACGACCGTAAGTGGCGGCCATGAAGCCAGCGGGCTGCTCGTGGCGCGTCAGAATCAGCTTGATCGGCGAACGAGACAGCGAGTCCAGTAGGTCGAGGTTTTCTTCGCCGGGGATGCCGAATACATATTCAACACCCTCGTTTTCCAGACAGCGCACAACCAGCTCAGCAGCTTTCATTTTTTTACGCTCTTCGATAATTCAGTGAACAACCACGTTCTAATGACGAGCATCGATCGGCGGCGCTTATCCAGCCAGGTAACGGCCTGGACAAGTTTCGCCGTCAATGCAGTGGCTTGCGCTATGACTGATGCGTCCTAAGTTTCACAGGGAGAACGTCAGCTCTTTATTGAAGTAACTCACCGACAGGACATGACCGGGCCCTTTGATATCGAAGGGCTCGCACATGGCTCCAGTCGACACCAGGTGACCGGCACGCAGGGTCACGCCCCGCTCGGCGGCATGCTGGTAGAGGGCAGCCAGCGAACTCAGAGGATCTGTAGCCGTGTCACCAAACAGACCCTTTGCCCTGGGTAAACCGTCCAGATTGACGACGGCCGTTTCCGCCAGTTCGCGCATGGCGTGCAGGTCGATGCCTTCGCAAATCGACTTGCCTACGACCAGCGCTTCAAAACCGACGTTATCCGCAGCAAAGCTTGGCCAACCGACTGTTTTGCGGTCGATGAAGCGCGAGCGCACCACCTCAAAGGTCACGCAAGTGGAGCGGATGTCCTCAGCGTTGACCGTTCTGCCAATCACAGGAGGCAGGTCCCGATCCAGGACAAAAGCAATTTCGCACTCGATCGTCACCGGGGTATCGGCAGGCAGTTGCAGGTGAATGCCAGTCCCATGCAGACGCGCTCCTTCGAGCTGTCCTACCAGAGGCCGTGACAATTTCGCGGCGCGCATCGCAGCGGGGCTGCCCACGCCAAGTTTCCAGCCCGCCTGAGTACCGCCGGCCAATTTGAATAGCTCGTCCTGTGCGTCATAACCCTGTTCAAGCGTTTCCGGTTTGACTTCAGCAGGCAGCAGGTTCAACAGCTCGCCACTGCGCCACGCCTTCAACAAAACCGCTGCGGTAGCGTTTGGATCAAAAAGAGAAGTTGGCATATTGATCTCCTGATTATTGAGCGCGCAGTCGTAGGCAGACGGCGTCAGCAAATTCGAGTGTGGAGGCCTGACCTTTCAGGTCCCGAGTCCGTACATTGTCGATATTCAAGGTTTCGTCGATGGCGACACGCAGCCGCTGTGCGTCTTGTTCCAGGCCAACATGAGTCAGCATCATGGCCGCGGCCAGCATCAACGAAATCGGGTTGGCGATACCCATGCCGGCGATATCCGGTGCAGAACCATGGACAGCTTCGAAAATCGCGGTATCGGTGCCAAAGTTGGAGCCAGGCGCCATGCCCAGACCGCCCACCAGACCTGCCAACTGGTCGGAGAGAATGTCGCCAAACAAATTGGTGCAAAGCAACATGTCGAAACGCCAAGGGTTGAGCACCAGTTGCATGGCGCAGGCATCCACGATCATGTCCTCTATCTCGACCCGTCCTTCGTACTCCTTTGCGACTTCCCGAGCGGCTTCAAGGAACAACCCCGTCAGCTTCTTGAGGATGTTGGCCTTGTGCACGACCGTGATTTTCTTACGGCCATTTTTTATGGCGTACTCAAAGGCAAACCGCGCAATGCGCTCGCAGCCTTCACGGGTGTTGATGCCACTGGAAACGGCGATCGCCCGAGGATCGTTACCCACCGGGATGTAATACTCATTGGCGACGTAGAAACCCGCCAGGTTCTCCCGAATGAGTACCAGATCGATGTCCTCATATCGTCCCGGGATCAGCGTCTTGGCAGGACGGACATTGCCGAACAATTCAAACGTTTCGCGCAGTCGCACATTGGATGAGCGGAAACCTTCGCCGACAGGCGTCGTCAGCGGACCTTTGAGCACCAGCTTGCGTGCACGGATACTGTCCAGGGTCGCGTTCGGCAGTGGATCGCCCACGGCTGCGACTCCGGCCATCCCCGCCACTTGGACATCCCAATCGAAAGGGCTTCCCAGCGCGTCCAGAACCCGAACAACCGCCTCGACCACTTCCGGCCCGATACCATCACCTGGAATCAGCGTTGCCGGAATTTTGTTTGAAGATGAATATTCCACGATGGTTTCTCTTTAGAAAGTGCCGGGTTACTGAAGATGAGCGGTGGAGCCATCTGCTGACGGGGCTGCAGCGCGAAACTCCACGCCCAGCAGCCGCTCATACACTTTGATCATCGCGCCCTTGTCACTGTCGCCATGGCCTTGGAGGACGGCGGTCTGGTAGGTCGCCGTGGCGGCGGATAGCACCGGTAGCGGAATGCCCATCTTCGCGCTCAACCCGGCGCCACTGATGAGATCCTTGTAGGCATGTTTAAGCGGGTATCCACTGCTGAACCGGCCAGCCAGAATATGCGGCACGAAAAACTCCGAGGCGTAACTACGCCCAGTTCCGCTGTTCACGATCGCAGCCACTTTCTCTGCGTTAAGGCCAAGCTTGACGGCCATCGGCAAGATTTCAGCAATCGCCGCGCAGTTAATATCGAACAACAGTTGATTGATGAGCTTGGCGAGTTGACCCGCACCCGCCGCGCCCATGTAGAGAATATTGGAGGCCATTTTTTCCAGGTAAGGAGCGACCTCGTTGAATACCTGCTCGTTCCCGCCACACATGGCAGTCAATGTCCCGTCAACGGCGCGGGAAGCCATGCCGGAAACCGGGGCGTCCAGAAAGTGGATACCCAGTGCGGCCAATTTCGCTTCGATGCTCACGGTTAGCGCATAACTGATCGTGCTGGTATCGACGACGATGCTGCCGGGACGCATCCATTGCGCGATACCTTCGTTACCAAACAGGAAGTGATCGACCACTTCATCATCGGGCAGTGACAAAAACACCAGGTCGCAATCGGCCAGGGCGCAGCGATCGTCAGTCGCAATCGCTCCCAGCCGTTCCAACTCGGTGTAGGCCCGGCCACTGGCCGTATTGACCAATAAGCCGGGGTGATGACGCAGCAGGTTGATTGCCATGGGCCTGCCCATTTGGCCGAGCCCGATGAATGCCATTTTCATGTTGAATTTCCCTGATTCGATCATGTACGCGGAACAGCGCCATTGAGGGTCGAGGCCTGCAAGAAATCAAAATCCACACCGGTGTCAGCTTGAGTGACCGTTTGCAGGAACAACTTGTGGTAACCACGATCGCCGGTCGGTATCACGACCGGCCTGGCTTCGGAACGGCGGCGCATTTCCTCATCCGAGATCAGCACCGAAATCTCCCGATTCGACAGACTGAGGCGAATGCGGTCCCCGTTCTGGACATAGGCGAGCGGACCGCCGACTGCCGCTTCGGGGGTGACGTGAAGAACGATGGTGCCGAATGCCGTACCGCTCATGCGGCCATCGGAAATTCTGATGATGTCCTTCACGCCGGCTTTGGCCAGTTTTTGCGGGATAGGTATATAGCCCGCCTCTGGCATGCCCGGTCCGCCCTTGGGGCCAATGTTCTTGAGTACCAGGACATCCTCGGGAGTGACGTCCAGTTCATCGCTGTCGATGCGGGCAGCGAGGTCCTCCATATTCTCGAAAACCACGGCACGGCCTTCATGCTCCATCAAACCTGCGTCAGCCGCCGATTGCTTGATGATTGCACCGCCAGGCGCCAGGTTGCCTCGAAGTACTGCAATGCCTCCCTGGGGATAGATGGGCTGCAGAAATGGGCGCACTACATTTTGATTGAAGGCCGGTTCGCCTCGTTCGAGTTCTTCGCCCAAGGTCCGCCCGGTAACGGTCAGCGCTTCAAGGTTGAGTAAGGGTTTTAGTTCACGCAGCAGCGTGGTCATGCCGCCGGCATCGTGAAAATCCTCCATGTACTGGGTGCCAGAAGGCTTGAGATCCACCAGTACTGGCGTCTCACGGCTCATCCGGTCCAAGGCGACCAAATCCACTTCCAGTCCCATGCGTCCGGCAATGGCAGTGAGGTGGACAATACCGTTGGTGGATCCACCAATGGCCAACAGCACACGCATGGCATTCTCGAAAGCAGCCGGGGTCAGGATCTTGTCGATGGTTCGGCGTTGGCGAGCCATGTCGACGATGCAAGTGCCGGTTTCTTCAGCAATGCGCATGCGATCCGAGGTAACGGCTGGGGGTGTCGCGCAACCCGGCACGGTCATGCCCAGTGCTTCAGCGATACAGGCCATTGTGCTGGCGGTGCCCATGACAGAGCAGGTCCCCACGCTCGCGACCAGTCGGCTATTAACGTCGGCGATTTCAACGCCGTCTATCTCGCCGGCACGGAATTTACCCCAGTAGCGTCGGCAGTCTGTGCACGCCCCGACGCGCTCACCCCGGTGACTGCCCGTGAGCATTGAACCGGTAATCAACTGGATGGCGGGGATACCGGCGGAGGCGGCGCCCATCAACTGCGCTGGAACGGTTTTGTCACAGCCACCGACCAGGACGACTGCATCCATAGGTTGAGCCCGAAGCATTTCCTCAGTGTCCATCGACATCAGATTGCGCAGGTACATGCTGGTGGGCGCCGAAAAACTTTCACCGATCGAGATCGTTGGAAATTCCATTGGCAAGCCACCAGCGTGCTGGATACCACGCTTCAGCGCTTCCACCAGTTGGGGCATGTTTCCGTGACAGGGGTTGTACGCACTACCGGTGGAGGCGATGCCTATGACGGGTTTCTCAAGCGCACCGTCGGTGTAACCCGATCCTTTGATAAACGCTTTTCGTAGAAACAGCGAAAAACCTTTGTCTCCATAGTTGGTGAGGCCTCGGCGAAGGCCTGAAGTTTCACTCGAATCTTTCGGGGCATTGGAAGGCAAATCATCGTCAAAAGGCATGGCGTCATATTCCGGGTTGCGTAGGGAACGGGAATGCTGTGTCGCCATACTAGGAACGCTTACTCATCATGTGAAATATATTGTTATGATCAGTTTCATCACAAAGTGTGATGCGAACTCAGAAAATGGAGTGCCCGGAAGTGAATTTGAAAGCGCTCAGATGCTGTGTCGAAATAGCCCGTCAAGGCAGCTTTACCAAGGCGGCACACACGCTTCATATCGCCCAGCCTGCATTGAGCATGGCCGTGACTCGCCTTGAGGAAGAGTTGGACGTCATCCTTTTCAACCGTGCGCCACGACAAATTACGGTCACGGCTGAAGGGCAATGCTTTCTGGGCCGTGTCGAACTGGCGCTGTTGGAGCTGGACATGGCACGCCAGGAACTGCGTGACATGGCTCAACTGCACAGTGGCGAAATAAAGTTGGGCGTACCACCGATGTTCGGGATCAACTATGTCCCGGATCTGCTCAGCGCCTTTCGGCGTGAGTACCCCGGAATCGTGATGACCGTCATAGAAGGCAGCGCGGACGCGATTAGCCAGCGCCTCGAAAATCGCGAAATCGACGTAGCGTTGCTCGAATCTCGGCGAGTGGGAAGCGCATGGGAATCGGTGCTGCTTGGCAACGACGAGATGGTGTTGTGCATGAGGGAGGATCATGCACTGGCTACTGAGCCTCACCTCGAAGCCCATCAGTTGCAAGGCGAAGAGATGGTGGTGTTCGATCAGACATTCCTTCAACGCCATCTGCTCGATGCCTTCTGCAAGGCCTCTGGCATCAGCTATCGGATTGCACTGCAAAGCAACTTTGTATCCCTTGTGACAAAAGCGACGTTCGACGGAATGGGGATATCCACGCTCCTGCGCTCAGTACAGGAACGCGAGCCGGGGATCGTTGGAGTGCCGTTCAAACCAGCCCAGACAATGAGCTTCAGGTTATGTTGGCGAGCGAACGAATACCTTTCCCTGGCGAACAAGCGTTTCGTCGATTTTGCCCAGACTGCTGGTTTCTTCAACAGAACGTAAGTTTGAGATGCAGGCAAACAAGATAATTACCAAATCGACTCATCGGTAAGCATATCCAAGCAGCCACCCACATGACCGCCTATAGCCGGATCTATAATTTCTCGAAGTATAGCTATCGGCTAATCTGCCGATACTGACCGGCAGCTTTGGGTCCAGAGTGTGTAAAAACGCTCATGACCTTATCGCTTTCGATCATCGACGTTCGTTGACTGAGCGATTACGCAGTCAATGCCGCGGCTCGCATTAGTCGCGACCTAGAACCCGTCAACGCTGTTTTTATATCTTCTGGGAAGGTCAAAAATTGGCCTTTTTAGGACAGCGCCTTCATCAAACGGTTAGCACCGATGTTGTTCATGACCCGTTTCAAGTTGTAGGCAAGCACGTTCAAGCTCATCTCCGCACTCACCCCGGCGAGCTTTCGGGTCAGGAAGTGCGTCGCACCCATCCATTGTTTCAGCGTCCCGAAGGGATGCTCAACTGTCCGTTTTCGGACTCGCATCATCTCCGGCACGTTGCTCAGCCGGAGCTGCATTTCCTCCAATACAGCTTCATGCTCCCAGCGTCGAACTCGTCGTTCCGTGCTCGGTGTGCATTGCGATTTCAACGCACAGCCCTGGCAGTTCGAACTCCAGTAACGGTGCAACTTCAGGCCTTTTTCAACGTTGGAGTAGCGCCAAATGAGTGTCTCACCAGCCGGACAAATGTACTCGTTTTTGGGCGTGTCATAGATGAAGACATCGTTATTGAAACGCCCGCCAGCCTTTGCTCCCGAGGTCATTGGCTTGGGCACATAGGCAGTGATGCCGGCATCGTGACAAGCCAAGATTTGTTCGCTTTTGAAGTAACCTCGGTCAGCCACTACCGATAGTGTTTCTGAAGCCATCGCCTCGCGGGCCTGCTTGGCCATCGAGATGAGTTGATCGCGGTCGGAACCGACGTTGGTGACCTCATGCGCAACGATCAAATGGTGTTGAGTATCGACCGCCGTCTGCACGTTATAGCCGACGATTCCCGTACCGCGCGTCATCATGGAGCGGGCGTCTGGATCGGTCAGTGAGACCTGTTTGTCCGGTGATTCGTTGAGCTGGATTTCGATCGTTTGAAGCTCTTTCATTTGCGCCTTCATCTTGGCGATTTTCTCTTCCAGCCGCGCAGTCTTGGGCTCAGAGGAGTTTGGTTCTTGCCGATCGGCAGTATCGAGTGCTTCCAGGTAACGGTTGATGCTCGATTCAATTTCTTCCATTCGCCGCTTCAGTTTGGCGCTGGTGAAATTACGGTCGCGATTGTTGACTGCCTTGAATTTGCTGCCATCGATGGCGACCAGATTTTCTCCGAACAATCCCAACTGCTGACAGAGCACAACAAACTGGCGGCAGACGCCTCGGAGGGCTTTGCTATTGTCTTTTCGGAAGTTGGCGATGGTCTTGAAATCGGGCATCAAACGCCCGGTTAGCCACATCAGTTCGACGTTGCGTTGGGCTTCTTGTTCCAGGCGCCGGCTCGACTGGATGCGGTTGAGATAGCCGTAGATATAGATCTTCAGCAAAATCGTGGGGTGGTAAGCAGGTCGGCCAGTGTCGGCTGGAATAACGCCTTCAAAACCCAGTTTGACAGGTCGAGTTCATCGACGAAGACGTCGACTACGCGCACCGGGTTGGTATCGCCGGCATAGTCATCGAGGCTCTCGGGAAGTAAAGTACTTTGGCCTCGATGTTCACCTTGAATAAAGCGCTTCATAGGCGATCCTTGCGATGATTTCCGAGGAAATTATAGGTGGTCGCGCAGGTTCAAGAGAGCATCTTGATGGAGCTTGCCAACAGATAGTAGGGAATCACAATGGCTGAATACCGTTACACGAACGCGGACAGATTGAGTCAGCTTAAGGAACTAGAGTCAGCACTGCCCGAACTGATACGGGTCGCTAGTTCCACTCCAGCGATGACTTACGTTGAAGATTATCGTCTGGCGTTGGCGAAGGCCGTTGAGCTTCAAAAAGAGGGTTTTACCCAAAATGAACTATCAGCCCTAGCGCGAGCCATCCCGGATGTTTTCGATCGACATAAAGATTGGATGCCACCCATGCACCAGATAGAGACTGGTGAATGGGTTGAGCACGAGTGGTGGACGTTACTTGATGAAAAATTACAACCTGTCCTAAACCTTGCCAGAACATTGCAAACGCTTGGGTACTACTAGCTAACTGTGGCAGCAATGTTGATTTATTCGCTTCCGACTTTGACGGCTTTCGTTTTTACACACTCTGGGCCAGAAGCAGTCGCTCCTTGGTTCGCTCGAGAGCAATCCGACCGCAACTACAGAGTGGCCTGAAGTGAGTATGACTGGCAGGATCAGGCCACCGTGATCCAGTCTCTTTCGCGAGCACCAGCCCATCA
>Ga0182005_1000768_pt1 | contig 14624 bp, 16 predicted proteins | sample Sormic07211103_1_FD_123021 | JGI IMG/M metagenome (GOLD analysis project Ga0182005, IMG submission 123021) | Rhizosphere microbial communities from Sorghum bicolor, Mead, Nebraska, USA - 072115-103_1 MetaG | ecosystem: Host-associated > Plants > Roots > Rhizosphere | place: USA: Nebraska...
CTTGCTCGACAACGCTCAATTTAAAAGCCAGGCTGTAATCCCGTTGGCTACGCCGTATCGATTGCTCCATCTGACACTCCTTCTCTTCATCGAAAAAGTGTCAACCTAATTCAGGACGGGTCAAGCAAAAGAAAAAGGCCCATCGAGCGATGGGCCTTTTAGATATTGGTGCTGGCTGCAGGACTTGAACCCGCCACCCCCTGATTACAAGTCAGGTGCTCTACCAGATGAGCTAAGCCAGCTAAACTGCGAAGTCCGCAATTATACCTATTTAATTCGAGTTAGGGTAGGCCTTCCGCCTTTTTTTGGCGGTTCCGGATCTTTTTCCGGATCCGTCCCTGGCGAATCCTGCTTTGTGTCGCCGGTTGACGACGGCACCGAGCTCAGGATCGGCGTTACCGAGGCTGACGATTCAGGATTAGCCTCCTGTTCGGAGGCGGCTTCGGCGTCCGTTTCAGCGGCTGGAGCCGATGGTTCGAACGCCATGCCCTGGCCGTTTTCGCGCGCATAGATCGCGATCACGTTATCCACCGGCACCGAGATTTCCCGCGAGACGCCGCCGAAACGGGCGCTGAAATTGACGAACTCGTTGTCCATCTTCAGGCCGCTGGTGGCTTCGAAACTGATGTTCAATACAATCTCGCCGTTCTTGACGAACTGCATCGGCACGCGCGTGTGCGCGTCTACCCTGGCCGCCAGATACGGGGTGTAGCCATTGTCGGTGCACCATTCATAAATGGCGCGCAACAAATACGGTTTGGTAGAAGTTTCTGACATGGGAAGCAACGGTACAAAATTAGGCACGGGCCGGCATGCGCCGCCGCAGCGGCGGCGCATGCCGGTAATCTACACGATCTTAACGACGCATGACTTTTTCGGACGGCGTCAGCGCTTCGATGTAGGCCTGGCACGAGAAGATACGCTCAGCATACTTCATCAGCGGCGCAGCCGTCTTCGACAGCTCGATGCCGTAGTGATCCAGGCGCCACAGCAGCGGCGCGATGGCTACGTCCAGCATCGAGAACTCGTCGCCCAGCATGTATTTGTTCTTCAGGAACAAAGGCGCCAGCGTGGTCAGGCGGTCGCGGATTTCCGAGCGTGCCTTTTCGTGGCTCTTTTCTGCCGCTTTGGATTTCTCGTTCTCCAGCGTGTGCACGTGGATGAACAGTTCTTTCTCAAAGTTGAACAGCATCAGCCGCGCACGGGCGCGCATCAGCGGATCGGCCGGCATCAGCTGCGGATGCGGGAAACGTTCGTCGATGTATTCGTTGATGATATTGGATTCGTACAGGATCAGGTCGCGTTCGACCAGGATCGGCACTTGACCATACGGATTCATGGTCGAGATGTCTTCCGGCTTGTTGAACAAGTCGACATCGCGAATTTCAAAGTCCATGCCCTTCTCGAACAGAACGAGACGGCAGCGTTGTGAAAATGGGCAGGTTGTACCCGAATAGAGAACCATCATTTTTATAGTTCCTTAGAAACAAAAGGGTGAGACCCGATACGGCTCACCCCAAAACGCATACCCGCAAAATCGCGGGCATGAAAACTACTTGACGTCTTTCCAGTATGACGCGTTGAGACGCCATGCCAGAACGAAGAACATGCCGAGGAACAGCAGGACCCAGACGCCAAGGCGCTTGCGGGTGTTCTGAGCAGGCTCGCCCATCCATGCAAGATAGGACACCAGGTCGGCGACTGCAACATCGTATTCGACCTTGTTCATCTTGCCCGGCTTGACTTGCTCGAAACCGACAAACTTGTGTTCGGCCTTGCCCTCTTCGTGCGGATCTTTCACGTCTTCGTATTTGGCAGTACGAATTCCTTCCAGTTCCCACAGAACGTGCGGCATGCCGACGTTAGGGAAGACCATGTTGTTCCAGCCCGTTGGGCGGGTGTCGTCCTGGTAGAAAGTACGCAGATAAGTGTACAGCCAGTCCGGGCCGCTGCCGGCGCCGGACGCCTTGGCGCGGGCGATCACCGACAGGTCCGGAGGCGCCGCGCCGAACCACGCCTTGCTGTCTTTCGGCGACATGGCGATGGTCATCAGGTCGCCGACTTTATCGCCGGTGAACAGCAGGTTGTTCTTGATCTGCTCGTCGCTCAGGCCGATATCGTGCAAGCGGTTGTAGCGCATCGACGATGCCGAGTGGCAGTTCAGGCAGTAGTTGACGAACAGCTTGGCGCCGTTCTGCAGCGCGGACAGGTTGTTGCTCTGTTCCGGCGCGGTATCCAGCGGATAACCGCCCTCTTCGCTGGCAAAAGCCAGGACCGGGAGCAGCACCAGAGTCGCCATCAATTTTTTTATCAATGCGCTTTTTAGCAATGTCATGTTCTTATCCTCTGGCTTAGTGCGGGTGATAGACAACACGGTCCGGCACTGGCTTGAATGTACCTGCGGCGCTCCACCATGGCATCAGCAGGAAGAAGCCGAAGTAGATGAAAGTGCAGACCTTGGACACCAGGCCGCCGATCGCCGAAGGCGGCTGCACGCCGAGGTAGCCGAGCACCACGAAGGTGATCGCGAACAGGATGTAGATGTACTTGTGCCAGCTCGGACGGTAGCGGATCGACTTCACCTTGGAATGATCCAGCCAAGGCAGGCCGGCCAGGATGACGACCGAGACGCCCATCAGCACCACGCCGAAGAACTTGGCGTCGAACACGAACATGGCGCCGATGATGGCCAGGCCGATGACCGAAGCGGCGATCTTGAGCATGCTGCTCAGGCTCGATTTCAGCCACAGCAGGGCGACAAAGGCGGCGACGCCGGCTTGCAGGTAGACGATGAAGTCAGAAGTGACTGCGCGCAGGATCGAGTAGTAAGGCGTGAAATACCAGACCGGTGCGATATGCGGCGGCGTCTTCAGCGAATCGGCCGGGACGAAGTTGTTGTACTCGAGGAAGTAGCCGCCCATTTCAGGACCGAAGAACACCACGGTGCTGAACACGATCAGGAACACGGCAACCGCCATCACGTCGTGCACCGAGTAGTAAGGGTGGAACGGCACGCCGTCCAGCGGCACGCCCTTGGCGTCCAGCTTTTCCTTGATCTCGACGCCGTCAGGGTTGTTCGAACCCACTTCATGCAGGGCGATGATATGCGCCACCACCAGGCCGATCAGGACCAGCGGGATCGCGATCACGTGGAACGAGAAGAAGCGGTTCAGGGTAGCGTCGGAGACCACGTAGTCGCCGCGGATCCACAGCGACAGGTCAGGGCCGATGAAAGGAATCGCACCGAACAGGTTGACGATGACCTGCGCGCCCCAGTAAGACATCTGGCCCCATGGCAGCAGGTAGCCCATGAACGCTTCGCCCATCAGGCACAGGAAAATGCCGACGCCGAACAGCCATACCAGCTCGCGCGGTTTGCGGTAGGAGCCGTACAGCAGGCCGCGCACCATGTGCAGGTAGACCACGATGAAGAAAGCCGAAGCGCCGGTCGAGTGCATGTAGCGCACCAGCCAGCCCCATGGCACGTCGCGCATGATGTATTCGACGGAAGCAAACGCCAGGGCGGCGTCCGGCTTGTAATGCATGACCAGGAAGATCCCGGTGACGATCTGGATCACCAGCACCAGCAGCGCCAGCGAACCGAAGGCGTACCAGAAGTTGAAATTCTTTGGCGCGTAGTACTCGGACAGATGGGCTTTCCAGGTCGAGGTGACGGGAAAACGCGCATCGACCCAGTTCAGCGCCTTGTCGGCGATGGGAGCATCGGCCGGCAGCTGTTTTTCGTGGAATGCCATGATTAAGCCTCACCTTTCTCGTCTTTACCAATGACGATCTTGGTATCGGACAGGTACATGTAGCGTGGCACGTCGAGGTTGTTTGGCGCCGGCTTGTTCTTGAAAACACGGCCGGCCAGGTCGAAGGTCGAACCGTGGCAGGGGCAAAGGAAGCCGCCTTGCCAGTCGTCCGGCAGCGAAGGCTGGGCGCCAGGGGCGAATTTCGAGGATGGCGAACAGCCGAGGTGCGGGCAGATCCCGACCAGCACCAGGGTTTCTTCGTGGCCGGCGCGGCCGCGGTTGTTCGACTTGTTCTTGCAGTAGTCGGGCAAGTCCATGGTGTAGGGCTTGAGCGACTCGGGGTCGGCGACTTCGGAGGCGGTATGTTCCAGCCCCTTCATCTGTTCCGGGGTGCGTTTCATGATCCAGACTGGCTTGCCGCGCCATTCGAACACTTGCATCTCGCCGGGTTTAATGCCGGAAATATCCACTTCCACCGGTGCACCCGCGGCTTTTGCGCGTTCGGATGGCTGGAAAGTGGAGACAAAGGCCCCCGCCGTCGCCAAACCGGCCACACCGCCTGCCGCGCATGTAGCCACGAGCAATCCACGTCGACCGGAGTCGACCTGCTTTTCGATACTCATACCAACCCCAATCAGTCAAAATACGAAACTTGCACGGAACTTCTAGCAACCCTAGATTATATCGAAGCTAAGGACTGTTTTAAAGGAAATACATGCAGCCAGGTACAAAATCAGCTAAATCCATGGAAACAGCTGCCAAATCTAGCGCAATTTCCTTCAGAAGCTCATTCTTGCACTGCAGCAAGCTTGTCCAGGGGTGGAAAATAACAAGAATTGACAAATTTGTCCTTTTAATCCGGCCGCGATCGCAGTATCTTCCCGATGATCAACATTAGTTATGGAGAAACAACACATGGGCATGATGCAAGAATTCAAGACCTTTGCACTCAAAGGCAACGTGATGGACCTGGCGGTCGGCGTGATCATCGGCGGCGCGTTCGGCAAGATCGTCGATTCCCTGGTGCAAGACATCATCATGCCGGTGGTCGGCAAGATCTTCGGCGGCCTTGATTTTGCCAACCACTACTTTCCGCTGAACGGCCAGGGCACTGAACTGACGCTGGCGGAAGCGAAGAAAGCCGGCGCTGTGCTGGCCTACGGCAACTTCATCACCATTGCGCTGAATTTCGTCATCCTGGCTTTCGTGATTTTCCAGATGGTGCGCATCATCAACAAGCTGCGCGGCGAAGTGCCGCCGGCGCCTGCCGCCGATCCGGAAAACACCGTGCTGCTGCGCGAGATCCGCGACTCGCTGAAAAAATAACCGCCGCTTGCGCTTGCGCCGATCGCCGAAGCCCGCTGCCTGCAGCGGGCTTTTGCTTTTGGCGGGCCCGGGATAGCCGATTTGCAGGTTGCGGCACAAGTTACCATGCGTTAATCTGCACAATAACCGGCTTGGCTCCGCAACAACAAAATCCAGGCGCGGCACACAACGGCGGCACTGTGCGCAAAGGAAGCCGAATTGCCCTCCCAGGACTTGCAACCGGAACAATTGAAAGCCTGGCTTGCCGCAGCCGTGCGCAAGGACGCCGCCGCCTTCCGCGCGCTCTACGATGCCACCTCGCCGAAACTGTTCGGCTTCGCGCTGCGTATACTGGTTAAGCGCGAGTGGGCGGAAGAAGTGCTGCAGGAAAGTTTCGTCAGCATCTGGAACAACGCCGACAGCTACCAGGCCAGCCTGGCGGCTCCGATGACCTGGATGACCACCGTCGTGCGCAACAAGGCATTCGATTTCCTGCGGCGCACGGACAGCGCGGTCGAAATCGATGCCGATACATTTGACAAGGAAGTCATGGACGCCATGGAAAGCGCCGACCCGACGCCGCTGGAGGCGCTGCAGCTGACTGCCGACGCCAAGGCGCTGGCGCATTGCCTGGCGCGCCTGGAAGCCATGCAGCGGCAAGCGATTGCCCTGTCGTTCTATCACGACCTGTCGCACAGCGAAGTGGCGGCGCAGCTGCAGCTGCCGATCGGCACCGTCAAGACCTGGATCCGGCGCGGCCTGGAGCGCCTCAAGGGCTGCCTCGGCAAGCTGGGGAGCGCCTGATGGATATCGAACGCAATCCCGTCCTGGTCGACAAGCTGGCTTCCGAATACGCGCTCGGCGCCTTGCAGGGCGGCGCGCGGCGCCGTTTTGAAACGCTGCTGCGGCGGCACGCCGTGCTGCGCCAGGCCGTCGCCGAATGGCAGGACCGCCTGCATCCCATGGCCGAACTGGCGCCGCCGGCCCAACCGCCCGCAGCAGTCTGGTCGGCCATCGAAGCCAAACTCGACCTGCCGCGCAAACCTCAGCGCAAGCGCTCGATCTGGTTCGAGCTGCGCGAAGACCTGAGTTTTTGGCGCGGCCTGGGCCTGGTTTCGACCACTGCCGCCATCATCCTGACCTCGCTGCTGCTGTCCAGGCAAGAGCTGCCGCCGGTACCTGCGGCGCCTGTCGTCTCGTATATCGCCATGCTGAGCAACGCGCAGGCGCAGCCGATCGCCGTGGTGACCGGTGATGCGCCGGGCGGCAGGCTGCTGGTCAAGCTGGTCATCCCGCAGAAGATTGCGCCGGACAAGAGCCTGGAATTGTGGGCCGTGCCGCAGGACGGGCCGCCGCGCTCGCTCGGCCTGCTGGAAGCCAACGGCAGCATCAGCCTGGCGCTGCCGGCCGACGCCACGCCGCAGACCGTGCCGCTGCTGGCGGTGACGCTGGAGCCGAAAGGCGGATCGCAGGACCCCAAGGGACCGACCGGCCCGATCCTGTTCAAGGGCGCCTGGGTCCGTATATAGCAGCCGTCAGCGCTCGTCGTTGCCGAAGGTGATGATGCGCATCAGGAAGCGGTACATCAAAAAAGCCGTGCCATGCCAGAGTCGCGTGCGCCAGGAGCGATGGTTGAAGGCATCGGCGGATATCGGCTCGCCATCGGCAATCCCGCTTGCTATCTGCTGCCGCAGCGCACGCGAAAAATCGGCGTCCGTCACCACTACATTGGCTTCCTGGTTCACCAGCAGGCTGAAGCCATCGAAATTGCTGGAGCCGACGGTGGCCCAGTCGTCATCGATCACCGCCACTTTTGCATGCAGCGCGGTCTTGCGGTATTCGACGATCTTGACACCGGCTTTCAGCAGCTTCGGGTAATAGGAATGGCTGACGGCGTCCTGCAGCCGGAACTGCCCTACCCCCAGCAGCAAGGTGACGTCGACTCCTCGCATCGCTGCCTGTTCCAGGCCGCGCCGCAACTTGCGGCTGGGGGCGAAATACGGGCTGGTCAGCAAGGCGCTGTGGCGCGCATGGCCGAGCGCCTGCAGGTAGGCGCGCTGGATGGTGCGGCGATTGCGCAGGTTATCGCGCAGCACCAGGCCGGCCGAGGCCGGACCATGGGAGATGCCGCGGCCCTTGAAACGGGTGCGCTTGAATTGCCGGAGACGCGCCAGCAGTTTCATCTCGCCCAGGCGCAGCCATTGCGCCTCCAGTTCGATATGGATCACGTTCACCAGCGCGCCGCTGATGCCGACCGCAAAATCCCAGCGCGGCGCCGGCAGCGGCAGGCGCAGGTCGTCGTCGGACACCATGTCGTCGATGATGTTGAGGCCGCCGACAAAACCGACCTGGCGGTCGACCACGCAGATCTTGCGGTGCATGCGCGCCACGCCGCGCCGGAACCAGGGGTTGAAGCTGCGGTACATGACGCCGCTAGCCGCGAACTCCTGCTGCAGAGACGCCGAGCGCTCGCGGCCGGTGCCCAGCCAGTCGGCAATTACCCTGACCGCGACGCCGCGATGGGCGGCACGGGTTAGCGCTTGCTGCACCAGCTGCGCGGTGTCGTCGTCGGCGAAGATATAGGTTTCCAGGTAGATTTCGGCGCGGGCAGCGTCGATGGCCGCAACCAGCGCCGGAAAAAAGGCAGCGCCGTTGTGCAACAGCGTGATGTGGTTATCTGCGCAGAGGGTTACCGCGCGCATGCGATGGAAAAGAGGAGAGACGACATCCGGCCGGTCTTTCTGAAGTCATGGTTGATGCTGCCATTATCGCAATTTGAGCGTCGCCACGATAGGCGCATGATCGGACAGTTTTGCCCATTCCGCGCCATGCAGGACTTCCGCCGATTCTACCGTAAAGCCGCGCAGGTAAATCCGGTCCAGCCGCAGCCAGGGAAAAGCCGCCGGAAAAGTGCGCGCCGGCTTCAGTTTCGGCTTGCGCCCTATCAGCTGCTGCAGGTAAGAACCGACGCCTTGCATGACGCTCGCGGTGGCGATCCGCTCGTCGAATATTTCGGCGACATCGAGCCGCGCCCGCAGCAATTCGCTGAGGCGATTGCCCCAGTCGTTGAAATCGCCGGCGATGATCAGCGGCGCGCCCGGCGGCGACGAGCTGCGCACCGCCTCGATCAGGGCCGCGGTCTGGCGCCGGCGGCCGCCGCCGAACAAGCCCAGGTGCACCACATAACAATGGATATCGGTGAATTCGGTCTTGAGGACGCAGTGCAGGATGCCGCGCGCCTCGTACGCATGGTCTGACACATCCTGGTTGCTTTGCGAACCGATTTCAAAACGGCTCAGCAAGGCGTTGCCGTGGTGGCCGTGGTCGTACACGGCGTTCATGCCGTAGGCGGCGTGGTGCGAATCGCCGGCCAGGAAATCATGCTGGGCCTGCTCCGGCCAGTGCGCCGCGTGGCGCGCCGCCATCAGGTCATGCCTGCCCTGCACTTCCTGCAGGAAAAAAATGTCGGCTTCCATCTGGCTCAGCGCCTGTTTCAGCGCATGCACGCGCGGCCGGCTGCCCAGCGATGACACCCCTTTGTGGATGTTGTAGGTTGCAATGCGCAGTTTCATGATTCTTCAGCTATTCAACAAGATGGCGCGGCAACTGCAGGATGGCTTCGGCATTCGACGGCGAAAAACATGCGTCCGCAGCTTCCCGGTACGGCAGCCACTTGTACTGCAAATGCTCGCGCGGCGCGAGCGTCACCGGGACATCGTTCGGCACCAGCAGGCCGAACACGTGCTCGGTATTTTTTGTGACGCCAGGCGCATAGCGATGGCGCCAGACCGGATAAATCTCATACACGTTGGCGACACCCCAGTCGCGCAGGTTGGACAGCGGCACGGCGCCCGCCTCGGCAGCCACCACGATGCCGGTTTCTTCCTGCACTTCACGCATCGCCGTCACTTCCAGGGCTTCGTCCGGGAAGTCCTTGGAACCGGTGACCGATTGCCAATAGTCCAGTTTGTCGGCCCGCTCCATCAACAACACCTGGAGATCTTCTGTATAGATAACAACCAGCACCGATTCGGGAATTTTATACATGCAGGATAAGTCGGCAAAAAAATGAAAAAGCGCCTTGGCGTCATAAAGCACCACTATAAACCTGTTTGGCCCAGGCATAAAAAAAGCGCGGTAACCCGCGCTTTTCCTTTCGCCGCTTTTTCCTGGAAATCAGATTACCTTGGCTTCCGGCAGGCGCAGGCGGATATGCAGTTCTTTCAACTGCTTTTCGTCGACCGCCGACGGCGCTTGCGTCAGCAGGCATTGCGCGCGCTGGGTTTTCGGGAAAGCGATGACGTCGCGGATCGATTCGGCGCCGCACATCATGGTGACGATACGGTCCAGGCCGAACGCCAGGCCGCCGTGCGGAGGCGCGCCGTACTGCAGGGCGTCGAGCAGGAAGCCGAACTTGAGCTGCGCTTCTTCGGCGTCGATCTTCAAGGCGCGGAACACCTTGCTCTGCACTTCGGCGCGATGGATACGGATCGAACCGCCGCCCAGCTCCCAGCCGTTCAAGACCATGTCGTAGGCCTTGGCGATAGCCTTGCCCGGATCGGTCTCGATGAAGTCTTCGTGGCCGTCTTTCGGCGAAGTGAACGGATGGTGCAGGGCGTTCCAGCGGTCGCTGTCTTCGTCGTATTCGAACATCGGGAAATCGACCACCCACAACGGACGCCAGGTGTCGTCGAACAAGCCGACTTTCTTGCCGAATTCGCTGTGGCCGATCTTCACGCGCAACGCGCCGATGGCGTCGTTGACCACCTTGGCCTTGTCGGCGCCGAAGAAAATCAGGTCGCCGTCTTCAGCCCCGGTCAGTTCCAGCACTTGCGCCAGCGCGGCGTCGTGCAGGTTCTTGACGATAGGCGATTGCAGGCCGTCGCGGCCCTTGGCTTTTTCGTTGACCTTGATGTAAGCCAGGCCCTTGGCGCCGTAGATGGCGACGAACTGGGTGTAGGCATCGATCTCGGAACGCGGCATGGCGGCGCCGCCTGGCACGCGCAGGCCGACCACGCGGCCGTTTTCCATGTTGGCTGCGCCGGCGAATACCTTGAAGTCGACGTCTTTCATCACGGCGGTCAGGTCGGTGAAAGCCAGCTTGACGCGCATGTCCGGCTTGTCCGAACCGTACAGGGCCATCGCGGTGGCGAAGTCCATTACCGGGAACGGGTTAGGCAGGTCGATGTCCAGCGCGTTCTTGAATACCAGGCGGATCATGCCTTCGAACATGTCGCGGATTTCCTGTTCCGACATGAAGGAAGTTTCGCAATCGATCTGGGTGAATTCCGGCTGGCGGTCAGCGCGCAAATCTTCATCGCGGAAACATTTGACGATCTGGTAGTAACGGTCGAAGTTGGCCACCATCAGCAACTGCTTGAACAGCTGCGGCGACTGCGGCAAGGCGAAGAACTGGCCGGCGTTGACGCGCGACGGCACCAGGTAATCGCGGGCGCCTTCCGGGGTCGACTTGGTCAGCATCGGTGTTTCGATGTCGATAAAGCCGTTGGCGTCCAGGAACTTGCGCACTTCCATCGTCACCTTGTAGCGCAGGCGCAGGTTGCTTTGCATCTGCGGGCGGCGCAGGTCCAGCACGCGGTGCGTCAGGCGGGTGGTTTCCGAAAGGTTGTCGTCGTCCAGCTGGAACGGCGGTGTGACCGACGGGTTCAGCACTTCCAGTTCATGCGCCAGCACTTCGATCTTGCCCGATTTCAGGTTGGCGTTGCTGGTGCCGTCCGGGCGCAGGCGCACCACGCCGGTGATGCGCAGGCAGAATTCGTTGCGCACCGCTTCCGCGTTCTTGAATACTTCGGCGCGGTCCGGATCGCACACTACCTGCACCAGGCCTTCGCGGTCGCGCAGGTCGATGAAGATGACGCCGCCATGGTCGCGACGACGATGGACCCAGCCGCACAGGCTGACGGTTTGGCCGAGAAGTACCTCAGTAGTGAGGCCGCAGTATTGGGTTCGCATGGACATGTTCAGGTTTTCGCAGTTCAGATGTTGTAAGTATTAATTAATATAAGCGGGCGGTCGATCGGGCAGCGGATCAGCGTCAATTGCTGGCCGCTGCGTCACTGCCGGGCGGCGAATCGATCACCAGTTTCCTGCCGGGCTGCTGCTCGGGCGCAACCACTCCCATGGAAACGATGTACTTCAAGGCTTCGTCGACGCTCATGTCGAGTTCGATGGTGTCTGCACGCGGCAGCATCAGGAAGAAACCGGAAGTCGGGTTCGGCGTGGTCGGCACGTAGACGCTGACATAGTCGCCGGCCAGGTGGTTCTTGACGTCACCGCCAGGCACTCCGGTCAGGAAGGCGATGGTCCACGATCCCTCGCGCGGGTATTGCACCAGCAGGGCTTTGCGGAAAGCGTTGCCGGACGATGAAAACAGCGTGTCCGAGACTTGCTTGACGCTGGAGTAGATGGAGCTGACCACCGGGATCCGGGTCAGCACGCCCTCCCAGACCGAGACGATCTGGCGGCCGATGAAATTGCGCGTCGCCAGGCCGGTCAGGAAGATCACCAGCAAGGTCAGGATCGTGCCCAGGCCAGGAATATCCATCCCCAGCAAGGCTTTCGGCCGCCATTGTTCCGGCAGCAGCAAGAGCGACTGGTCCATCGTGCCAATGACCAGGTTCAGCACCCACAGCGTGATTGCCAGGGGCACAAGAACCAGTAGACCGGTGATGAAATATTTACGCATGGCTTTCTTTGTCGGACGACACGTACCGGGTACGTGCGCCTGCAGGTTACATGGATGACATTATGTCGCGGCGGCCGGCGTGCCGCCGCTGTTGCTGCCGGCAGCCGGAGCGGCCGGGGCGGCAGCTGGCGCTGCGGCGGCTGTTGCCGCGGCGGCGGGCGCGGCGGCTGTACTGCCGGCCGCTGCCGGCTCGGCCGGACTTGCCGGCGGCACGGTCGCGCCTGCGCCGCCGCGGAAATCGGTCACATACCAGCCGGTGCCCTTGAGCTGGAATCCAGCCGCGGTCACTTGCTTCTTGAACGCGGCTTTGCTGCAGGACGGGCAAACCGTCAGCGGCTCGTCGGACATCTTTTGCAGCACATCTTTGGCGAAACCACAGGCTTCGCAGCGATACGCATAAATCGGCATGGTGAAACTCCGCAAAAATCAGTACAAAAACAGTACAAAACCCTGAATTATAAAGGTTTTTTTGCAGTGTACACCGGCTTCGGCAATAGCTTGTGGCGGCGCAGCACAGAATTGCCTGCGACGCCACATCCGCATCGTATCAAAACGACAATCCTGGCCTATCTAGCGCGCCCGGATCTCGGTCCAGATGCGGTTGATGGCGCGCCTTTGCTTGCTGTTCAGGTCTTTCAGCATCTCCAGCTTGGCGAAACCCGCCTTGTCCGGGAAAATCACCGGGTTGTTGGCAATCTCGGGCTTGATGTACTTGGCGGCGTCGGCATTCGGGTTGCCCGAGCCGATCAGGTTGCTCAGTTCGGCGGCATTCTTGCCGTCCAACATGAAATTGATGAACTTGAGCGCCAGGTCAGGACGCGGCGCGGCTTTGTGGATCACCATGCTGTCCAGCGCCAGCACTGCGCCCTCTTTCGGCATGCCATGGCGGATATGGAATTTGCGGCCGGCTTTTTGCGCATCGACATCGGCCTGGAAGATGTCATTCGAATAACCGTGGGCCAGCCAGATATTACCTACCGTCAATTCCTTGATATAGCTGCTGCCGTTGAACGCGGCCCAGTAAGGCTTGGCCTTGAGGATCACGTCCTTGGCCTGCTGCCAGTGCTGCTCGTCGGTGTCGTTGGCGGAATAGCCCAGGTATTTGAGCGCGGCGGCCATCAGTTCGTTGGCGGAATCGAGCACGGTCACCTTGCCTTTGATCTTGGCCAGGATCTTCGGATCGAAAATCGCCGCCCAGCTGTCGACGCTGATTCCCAGCTCCTTCATCTTCTGGTCGTTGTAGCCCATCACCGTCACCGTGTAGGCATACGGCACGGAATACTTGTTGCCCTTGTCGAAATCGGTGTTCAGGTAGGACGGGTTGACGTTCTTCAGGTTAGGCAGCTGGCCCTTGTCGAGCGGCAGCAAGGCTTGCTGCTTGATCAGCGCATCCAGCGCATTGCCGGTCGGCACGATGATGTCGTAACCCTTGGCGCCGGCAGCCAGCTTGGCCAGCATTTCTTCGTTATCGCCATAATAGGTCTGCACCACCTTGCACTTGCAGAAGGTTTCGAAGCGCTGCACGGTTTCCGGAGCAATGTAGTTGTTCCAGTTATACAGGCGCAGTTCATCGGCGGCGTGGGCCGAGAAGCTGGCAAGCAGCAGCGATGCGATGGCGAGCAGTTTTTTCATGGCTGTCCTGATAGGCGATTAGGAGGAACGGAGGGCATTAGGCGCAAGCTTGGACGCGATGATTATAAGCAGCAGCGTCAGCCCCATCAACAAGGTCGAGACCGCGTTGACTTCGGGCGTAACGGCAATCTTGATCATCGAATAGATCTGCAGCGGCAGGGTCGAGGCATTGGCGCCGGCGGTGAAGAAGGTGATCACGAAATCATCGATCGACAAAGTGAACGCCATCAGGGCTCCCGCCACCACGCCTGGCATGATCAGCGGCAGCGTCACCAGCCGGAACGCCTGCATCGGCGTCGCGCCGCAATCGCGCGCGGCCTCGGTCAGGCTTTCGTCCATGCCGGACAGGCGCGAACGCACCACGATCGCCACGAAGCCTATGCAGAAGGCGATATGCGCCAGGGCGATCGACACCAGTCCCAAGGTGATGTTGAGCATCACGAAGAAGATCAGCAGCGAGACGCCGACCAGGATTTCCGGAATCGCTATCGGCGTCAGCACCAGCAAGGGCAGCAACTTCAGCTTGTAGCGATGCATGGCGAAACCGGCCATGGTGCCGAGCATGGTCGAAGCGGCGCTGGCGACCAGCGCAATCAGCAGGGAATTGCCGGCGGCCTGCAGCATCTCTTCGTTATGGAACAGCTTGCGGTACCAGTCCAGCGTGAAACCTACCCACTCGGCATTGAGCTGCGAATCGTTGAAGGAATACACCACCACGATGATCAGCGGCACGTAGAGGAAGGCGTAGACCGCCAGCGCTACCAGCCACAGGCCCAGCGGGCGTCGGATGACATTGCTCATGCTTGCCTCCTCGGCCTGGCCACCAGCACGGCGATGCCGGCGGCGATCAGGGCCGCCACCGTGAGGACGATGGAGAGCACGCTGCCGAACGGCCAGTCGCGGGTTTCCAGGAACTGCTGTTTGATGACGTTGCCGATCATGTCGCTGCCGGTGCCGCCGAGGATGTCGGATACCGCAAAAATACCCAGCGCAGGAATGAAGACCAGCGCCGCGCCGGCATACACGCCCGGCAGGGAGAGCGGAAACGTGATGCGCCAGAAGCGCTGCCAGGCCGATGCGCCCAGGTCCTGGGCGGCGTCGACCAGCGCCGGATCATGTTTTTCCAGGTTGGCGTACAAGGGCAGGACCATGAACGGCAGGTGCACATAGACCAGGCCGACGATCACTGAAAATCCGGTAAACAACAGGCGCACCGGCTCGATGCC
>Ga0182005_1000770_pt1 | contig 14604 bp, 9 predicted proteins | sample Sormic07211103_1_FD_123021 | JGI IMG/M metagenome (GOLD analysis project Ga0182005, IMG submission 123021) | Rhizosphere microbial communities from Sorghum bicolor, Mead, Nebraska, USA - 072115-103_1 MetaG | ecosystem: Host-associated > Plants > Roots > Rhizosphere | place: USA: Nebraska...
TACCGTTTCATCGATAAAGCACCAGACAGGCGGAAGGGAATGGCAACACCACGCGGCGCTTCGCCACTGCCCCGATGTAAGCGATGCGATTGCGTCACCCACCGTGTTTTAAAGGCCGCCAAGCCATCGTAGGCGGGCTTGAAGGCCCTGCGCCAACGCAGTATTTCAATCAACTATCGTTGGTCGATTCATAGCGCCATTCCAATCGCGTTGGGTGTGCGCTTCTTTTCAATGGGTTCGGTGTGGCGGCGCCGCGAATGCAGGCGATCGCTCTGCTGCGACGCCATCGGCGCTGCCCATCCCCATCCCCATCCCCATCCCGGAACGGCGGCGATACCGATGACTCCGTGGCAATGCAGTGCGATACGGCAGAACGCACCCGGTTTGCGCCCACTATCGGCTTACTAAGCTGCTTCGGGATAAAGCTCAATAGCAAATCCTATTCCCGTGCCTGCCAATCGCTTGAGTAGCAGCGAATCGAGCTCAAATCCACCGAGATCCTTGAGGAAAGCACTTACATAAAACTCCACCTTTCCTCCAGTATCCACAATGCTCTTAATGAAATCAGCATGCACCTCAATGATGCTGTAGCAGCTCTCGATCTCATCACCGAGCTCTACCGTTTTTTTTCTCACCATCTGCATTGATACATAAGTATCCTCATAAACTCCACCCAAGGGAGATCCAGAGGGCGAAGTTCTCGCATCCCCCGCTGTATGAGCGAATCTCTCAGGGAGACCTATCCGATCAGAGATCGAATCATGCGGGAGAGTTGGATGCCACACCCGCAACGAAATATTTAGCAGAATTTTGCTCACGTTCAATTTCCATATCCGTAGTCGCCAATATTACCTTCTTGGCGTCCCCTTCCGTCGTTGGTTCCAACCCAAATGTCGCCATTCGGAGCGATTCCGGTCCAGGTAGCCGGGCTTGCACCAGCACCTTCCTTGATCGTCTCAACGGCATCATGATCCAAGCCAAATGGCTTCTTGGCTTTGTCTATTGGCAACGTTCCAGTGGGACAGTTGTTTGGCTTAGAGGCAGAGCCATCCTTCTGATTTTGCATCCAGAACGGCTTGAGCAGCGGCAGCATTCTGCTGGCTTGGGTCAGGAGTCCAGCCAATGCCTGATCCGCGATCCTGTCGGGATAGATGTAAGGACCTCGATCACCGCCGGTGTAAAAGCCTGGATGTTCCGGATCAAACTGCTGGTAGCCACTGGGCGGTGCGTATCCTGGCAGCGGAATGGGTCGTGCGGACTGACCCACCGTGGCTGCTTGGAGTCCAGCGGGGTCGACGTGAGTTATTGGCTGCGCGTCAGCATATCCGTAGGTAACAATCCCCCCAGTCAACCCAATCGGATCACTCTGCGAGTACCGCCCCACCGCCGGGTCGTACTCGCGCTGGTAGTTGTAGAACATCCCACTGGCACCGGTCGCCTGCTGCCCCGGGAAACGCAGCGCCAGCTCGAACGCCACGCCATCGCCATCCGGATCGGCATTCGGCGCCTGATTGCCAAACACCTCGCTCTTGCTGCTCCACTCCCAGATCGCCACATCGCGCATCGGGTCGATCACTACGCGCGGGGTGCCCAGGTGATCCGGCTGGATGTACGCCACTTCCGGCACGCCAGCACTTGGCGAACTGATCAGCGCAACCGGATAGCTGTCCAGCCAGATGGCCTGTTGCAGCGACTGGCCGGTGGCGCTGTAGTTGCCAATCCACTGCCCCGCTTCGTCATACACGGTGAGCTGGGTCTCGCCTGACGCCGGTACGCGCAACACACGCTCACCGCGATGGTTGTAGGTATAGCTCTCAACAACCGCCCCTCCCTGCTTCACCGCATTCATGCGGTTGGCATCGCTGTAGCTGAACTCCCTGCCGCCAATGCTGATCGTATTGCCCGCTGCGTCGTGATTGCGCGCCTCGCCATCAACGCCGATCAAGCGATGGCTGTCGGCCGGGTAGGTGTAGCTGGCGGTGCCCGTCGCCGTGGTCAGCGCGGTGCGGTTGCCGGTGGCGTCATAGGCATAGGTTTCGATCGGCGTTCCGGTGGGACCGTCCTGGGTCTGGGTTAAACGGCCCAGGCGGTCGTAGGCGTACTTGGCCAGGGTGGCACTGCCGGTACCGTTCTTGAGTTCGGTAATCGCACCGACCGGATCAAAGACGTAGCCCAGCGACAGGCCACCGGCGGCAGGGTCATGCACCGCCTGAGGGCGGTAATCCAGGTCCAGCGGGCGTTGCAGTTGCCGACCGTTGCCGTAGGTCCAGCCGGTGGCCGGGCCGAAGGCGGCGTGGCTGACCTGGTTGATGACGATCTGCCGGCCCTGCCCTGGTCGGGTCAGGCCGATCTGGCTGATGCGGCCCTGGGCATCGCGGACATAGTCGACCACGCTGCCGTCCGGATAGGTCAGCGCAGCCAGCCGCCCGGACTTGGTGTAGGCGTAGCGCAGCGTGCTGGCCACGCCATTGACGGTCTGCACCTTGCGGGTGAGCTGGCCGAAGCGGTCGTGGCAGTAGGCGGTGCTGCCGCCCGCATGCAGGACCATGGCCAGGCGCCCCTTCGCGAAGCGCTCCTCTGCCGAGCAGACGGCCGGCGCGGTGTCGTACTGGTAGCCGACATCCAGGTTCGGGTCCGGGTAGCCGATACCGGTCAGCCGGTTGAGGGCGTCGTACTGGTAGGTGGTGGTGACGCCGCGTGCGTCGGTGCCGCTGGCGCGGTTGCCTGCGGCATCGGTGGTGAAGCTGGCGCTGCCGCTGTCCGGGCTGGTCTGTGCGGTCAGGTCGCCGAAGCCGTTGTAGGCATAGCGGGTGTGCAGGCCCTTGGGGTCGGTGACCTGGGTGACCTGGCCCAGGGCGTTGTAGGTGGAGCGAATCTCGGCGGCGACGCCGTCGACATCCTGCAGGGTACGCGCCAGCCGGTTGAGCGGGTCGTGATTTTGCTGGGTGATGCGCTGCAGCGCGTCGGTGACGGTCTGCGGATTGCCATTGGCGTCGTAGCTGAAGCCGGTGGCGTGGTTGCCGGCGTCCTTGAGCGTGGTCAGCTGGCCCAGCGTGTTGTAGATCCGGGCCAAGGTGCGGCGCAGGGTGCCGCTGCTGTCCAGCGTGTCCTCTTTGAGGCGGTTGCCGGCATTGTCCAGCGTGTAGTGGACGGTGTTGCCAACGTTATCCGCGATGTCGGTCAGGCGCTGGGCGGCGTCGTAGACATAGGTGACCGCAGCACCATCGGGCTCGGTGACCTGCTGGACCTGGCCGGTGGGCCAGTAGCTGATCTGCGTGCTGCGGTCGCTGGCAGCATCGGCGCCACGCACGGTGACCGAGGTCGGCCAGCCGCGCGGGTGGTAGGTGTAGTCGGTAACGACGCCGTTGGTGTCCTTGACCGACAGCGGCCGGCCCAAGGGGTCGTAGGCCAAGGTCTCGGCCGTATGGCCCAGCCCGTTGCTTACGCTGCGCAGATCACCCTTGCGGAAGCGGCAGCCGCCGAGAGCAGGATCCACGCAGCCGACGTCTCCACTGAGGTAGTAGGTGAAGGTGGTAGTGTCGGCGACGTCACTGCGTGGGCCATCGATGCTTTTCAGCAACCCAATCTGCGGACAGGTGCCAGCAGTGACATCAGCCTCTTCGCAATAGCTGAGTGCGGTCGTGCGCACCACTTCGCTGACGACATCGCGCTCTGCAATGGTGGACGGCTGCAGACGTGCATTGCGGCTGATGCGGGTTTCGCGATCACCAATACGGTTGACCAGCTCCCGATTGGTAGCCACGTCGGTATGGCTCTCAGTCACACGCTGCTCGGGCAGACCGAACCCCTCGGTAGTGGTCCGCACACTGACCGGCCTACCGCTTAGCGGGTCAACGGCCTCTGCATAGCTGTATCTGGTCTGGATCCCGCGGCGGTCGGTCAGGCTCTCCAGACGCCGACGGAAGTCTTGTGCCTCACTGTAGAAGGTGCGGCTCTCGACACCGTGAGGCTCAGTGATGCCGGTGACCTTACGTGGCAGCCCGCTAGCGCCCGATGCCGACAGGGTGTAGGTCGACACCTTACCCAGTGCGTCGGTGACGATGGTGGTGCCGGCAGACGTATACTCCAGGCGCACACCATCGATACCGACATCGGCCTGGCTGCAATCGCCGGAGTGACGACTGCAGGTGACCCGGCCTTTGGCATCGTAACCGTACCAGCTGTAGCGGCGCGCATCCTCGGCAGTGACACCGGTCAGATACTGCGGGAACGTGGTGTTTTCATAGTGGTAGCTGCGCGTACTGCCATCGGCATAAGTGACCGAGGCTACTTGGCCGTTGGCGTTGTAGCCGTAGCTGGCCACTACCTGCCCGGCTATCGACAGCGCGCTGATCAGGTCATCGCCGGCCGGCGATTCGTAGTGGAACTGCAGGCTGCGGCCACTGGAGTGGGTGATAAACAGCAGACGGCTGCGAACATCGTAGCTGTAGCTGAGCGAAGTGCCGTCATCCATGGTGCGCGACTGCAGCAGGCCGTTGGCGCTGAAATCCAGCACCTCGCTGGCGCGGAACAACCTCCAATTGTCGCCTTGCTTCTCAATACGGTCTCCGCCGCCGCCGATGGCTTCGTACTGGATGCCGATTTTCTTGAAGGCATTCTGCGAACCATTGCCCTCCACCACCCCGACCTGAATATCGGGATTGGGCGGAAAGCTCCACTCGTCAGCGCCAGCGGTCAGCCTCACATTCTGCGAATGGGTCCAACCTGGGCCAAACGCGCCACCGGCAGACGAACTCATGGACTGGTAATGACGCGCAAAGCTGACCCAACCTACATCGACATCCGCGGGTTCGGTCTGGGTCTTGTTTCCGGTTGTCGGATCGCAGGGGTTGCCACGCTTATCGTCAGGGCACTGCTCGGTTATTGGAGTGCTCCAATAAGTCGACATCCGCGACGCAGGCAACTCATCCTGTCGAGGCGGTATGCATGCACCCAACGCGGGGTTCCAGGCCGAGAAGGGACGATTGGGGCACTTGGCCGTGCGATTCCTTTCAGCCCTCTCTCTTCCTTTTATTTCACTGCAGCTTCCAGTCGGCTCGTAGTAGGAGTAGACGACGAAATCGGCCCAGTTTTCATCTGCGATGCTGCTTCCGTCATCGCCAGTGCCAACACCCCCGATTCCAGTCCATTCGCCAGGAGCAACAGAGGTCGCAGGACATTGAGGAGGACCAGCGAGTTTGATTCGCATGGCTTCGAAGACTGCATCCTCGCTGGCGTACTCCTGCCCGCTGTACTTGTAGACCCAATCCGTGGTGACAATAGCTTCCGGCTTGATCCGATAGTGATAGAAGACCTTGTTGCCCATCACCGTCTGCTTCTTTACCTCCCAGGCGAAGGGCTTGTCCGTCTCATAGCGGGAGTAGAGGTTTTCGATGTCGCGCTGTGCGAGTCGCTCCGTCGCACGCGGCTGCCCTCCCGTGAACGAGTTTTCCCACTGTTTTTTGACCTCCTGCGCGGAAGCCACAGGCACGGCCAGCAAAGCCAGAAGATACAACGCGTGGCTGCGAAGACAAATCAACTTGGGGAACATCCCTTGTACTCCTTCCTTCCTGGACGGAAACCACGGCGGTGCAGACAGGCATCTCGGGCATGCCGAACCTCAGCTGCGGTGCACGACGATTAACAGTCATCGTCGCGCATCGGGTCAAGCGTCAAAACAGGATTAACTTCACTGTTCCGACATTTCCTATTATTTCAATTTCCATTTTCTGAGAACGAGTCCGCACAACGCAGGATTCTCTACAACCCTGGATATACCCATGCGCCGATCAATACGTGGCGTAGCCGACTGCGGCGGGGGGGCTGCCTGGGCGGACGCACGCCACCAGCAACCGCAGAGTATGCCGGGCACGGCCGGGCCAACGTTTTCATTCCGCACCGAGGTGACCGGCGGAGCACACCGCCCCCTCCCCGTGCCCGCCTGCCGCGCCTAGAATGTCGGCATGAGCACTCTGACCTACCGCGCCGCCACGCCGGCCGACATCCCCGCCCTGATCATCCTTGTCACCTCCGCCTACCGGGGCGATGCCAGCCGCGCCGGCTGGACCACCGAGGCCGACATCCTCGATGGCGCCCGCATCGACGCGCAGGGCCTGCAGGCCGACCTCGAGCGCCCGCGCAGCACCATCCTGCTCGCCGAGCGCGATGGCCAGCTGCTGGCGTGCGCGCATGTGGCCGATGATCACGGCAAGGGCTACTTCGGCATGTTCTCGGTGGATCCGGCCCAGCAGGGTGGCGGCATCGGCAAGCAGGTGATGCTGGCGGCCGAGGCCCACGCCGCACGCGCGTGGGGCGTATCGGTCATGCAGATGACGGTGATCGATATCCGTGACGAGCTGATCGCCTTCTATGAGCGCCGGGGCTACCAGCGCACCGGGATCAAGAAGCCCTTCCCCTACGGCGACGAGCGCTTCGGCATTCCCAAGCGCGACGATCTGCGCTTCGAGATCCTGGAAAAGCCGCTGGTGGTGCCCGCGTGAGCGAAACCTGGACCTTCGTCTGCGTTAGCGCCGAGCTGCTGCCCGGCGAAATGAAGAGCACCTTCGATGAAGTGACCGGCACGCCGATCGTGGTGTTCAACCTGGACGGCGAGCTGTACGCGCTGGAAGACCAGTGCACCCACGACGAGTTCGAGCTGTCCTCGGGCACCTTCGATACCGGCGAGGCCAGCATCGAGTGCGTCCTGCACGGCGCCCGCTTCGACGTCCGCGACGGCGCCGCGCTGTGCGCCCCGGCCTACTCACCGGTGGCGAAGTTCCCGGTCAAGCGGGAACACGACGCCGTCTGGACCCGCGACGACCGCGACTGAGCCGGGCTGAACGCCGGCGTTTTGAAAACGCGAATTATTCCTATTACGATAGGCATTGCGGCCAGCCGGTCGCGCCTGTCCGGTAGCCCGTGTCCACCCACCGCTCTCTTCTTGGTGCTCTCGCCCTGTGGGCCACGCTCTGCGTGGTGCTGCTGGCGTGCCGCGGGCTGAGCGGAACGCCGGTCGGCGCTGCGCCAGGCAATGGGCCGGCACGGACCTCGCTGGGCTGGGAGATTCCGCCGACAGCGACCGCCCCGGCCGCTCCGGCCGCGCCGCTCCCCGAGCTCCCGGCGGCAGAGCCCCCGTCGGCCGCCGAGTCCGGCCCCGATCCCGAACTCGGCCACGTCGGCATGCCCCTGCGTCAGCGGCGTACCGCCTGGACGGCCCTGGTCCCGTCGTGGCCGTCCGATGCGCTGCGGCGGCAGCGGCTGGAACCTTCGCTGCGGCTCAACCCCGGCCACGCGCCTCCCCACGCCTGATCCCTGCCCCGCGCACCGCGTGGGGCGTGCCGTGCCTGCGCCTGCGCGCAGTGCGAACGGCTTCGCGTGCCCGCTTCTCCATTGCCTGTCGCTGTGCCCCGCGCACACCGCGCCGCCCGTCTTTCCCTTTCCGGATCGTCCACACCATGATCAAGAGCCGCAAGCATTCTTCCTTTCCGCGCACCGTTGCCGGCCGCGCCACTGCCGGCCTGGTCACCGGGCTGAGCCTGGCTGTCCTGCCGGTCATCGCGCACGCCCAGTCCAGCGGCAACACGCCGCAGACCCTGGATCAGATCGATGTGCGCGGCGTGCGCGGCTTCAAGGCCGACAAGGTCGCTTCCCCGAAGTTCACCCAGTCGCTGCAGGACACCCCGCAGACGATCCAGGTGATTACCAGCGACCTGTTCAACCAGCAGGGTGCGACCACGCTGACCGATGCGCTGCGCAACAGCCCGGGAGTGGGTACGTTCTACGTGGGTGAGAACGGCAACACCAACACCGGCGACAGCATCTTCATGCGCGGCTTCGACACCTCCAGCAGCATCTTCGTCGATGGCGTGCGCGACCTCGGCTCGATCTCGCGGGATGTGTTCAACACCGAGCAGGTGGAGGTGGCCAAGGGCCCGGCCGGCACCGACAACGGCCGCTCGGCACCGACGGGTGCGATCAACATGGTCAGCAAACAGGCCAACCTGCACAACGCCGTATCGGGCACGGTCTCGGCCGGTACCGACAGCCAGCAGCGCGGCACCGCCGACTGGAACCAGGCGCTCGGCGCGACCAGTGCGCTGCGCGTGAATGCGATGTGGCAGGACAGCGACCAGCCCGGCCGCGACCACGTCAACAACCGCCGCTGGGGCATCGCACCGTCGTTGGCGTTCGGCCTCGGCACCAGCACCCGCTATTTCCTCAACCTGCTCTACGTGGACCAGGACAACGTGCCCGACGGCGGCGTGCCGACCCTGGGCCTGCCGGGCTGGGCGCCGCAGCCCAGTCTGGAGCGGCTGGCCGGCCAGCCGGTCGATCCGGAGAATTTCTACGGCACCCGCGCCGACCACGACGATGTCACCGCGAAGATGGCGACGTTCCGCATCGAGCACGACGTCAACGACGCCGTGCGCGTGACCAACACCGCCCGCTGGGGCCGCACCGACCAGGATTACCTGCTGACCGCGTTCATGGGTACCGGCACGCGCGGTGCCAATGGCGCACCGACCGGCAACATCCGCTTCACCAACCCGGCCGATCCCGCCACCTACACCATTGCGCGCAGCCTGCCGACCTTCAAGGACCAGCAGAACACGATCCTGACCGACCAGCTCAACCTGCGCGCGGACCTCACCACCGGGGCGATCGTGCACAACCTGAGCGCCGGCCTGGAATTCACCCGCGAGGAGCTCAAGAGCTTCGGCCAGGCCGCCACCGGTGGCACCACCTGGTCGCCGGCCAATCTGTATGCGCCGGACTGGAACGCGACCGGACTGACCTGGGCACACAACGGTGCCGACAGCCACGGCAAGACCACCACCTCCTCGGTCTATCTGTTCGACACCCTCAACTTCGGCGACAGCCTGCTGGTCACCGCAGGCCTGCGCGCGGACCACTACACGACCGAATACCAGAGTGCGTCGGTGTGCGGCGGCCGGGGTCCGGCCTGTGGCGCCAACCCGGTCGGCACAGTGATCGCCAATCCCTCGCTGGAACATTCGGACACCCTGCTCAACTGGAAGCTCGGCGCGGTCTACAAGGTCGATGACATCGTCAGCCTGTACGCCAATTACGCCCTCTCCCAGCAGCCGCCGGGCGGCAGCAACTTCCAGCTGAGCAGCTCCGCCAGCAGCGCCGACAACCCGAGCCTGGATCCGCAGAAGGCCAGGACCGTCGAAGTGGGGACCAAGTGGGCCTTCCTCGATGACGCACTCGCCTTCAACGTGGCGCTGTTCAAGACCGAGGTCAGCAACGAGATCAACACGCAGGTCCTGGACGATGCAGGCAACCCGACCCAGACCGGCAAGAAGTCGGTGCAGGGCATCGAGGTCTCCACCGTGGGCCGCATCACCGACAACTGGTCGGTTTCGGCGGGCTACAGCCATCTGGATACCGAGGTGGACGAAGGCGCCAACGTCGCCGCCGACGGCACCCGCAACCTGACCTACACCCCGGGCGACACCTTCACCAGCTGGACCAGCTATGCCTTCCCGTCCGGCCTGACGATCGGCGGCGGCGTGCGCTACGCCGGCCAGATGCATCGCGGCACGGACGGTGCGGTCGGTACCCCGGCCTTCACCAAGTCCTACACGGTCTACGATGCGGTGGCTTCGTATGCGATCAACGAGCATCTGGTGCTGCGCTTGAACGCCTACAACCTGTTCGACAAGCAGTACGTGGCTGCGATCAACAAGAGCGGCTACCGTTACACCCCGGGTGCCCCGCGCACCGTCCTGTTCAGTGCGGACGTCCGCTTCTGACCACCGGCCGGCGCAGGGGAGCCCTCCCCTGCGTCGCACAAGGACCCTGTCATGTTGCTGCATGTTCCCGACGTACTGAGCGCCGATGAACTGGCCCACCTCCAGCGCGCGCTGGCCGAGGCGGCCTGGGCCGATGGGCGCGAGACCGTCGGCGTGCAGGGCGCACAGGTCAAGCGTAATGAACAGCTGCCCGACGCCTCGCCCCTGAAGGCCGAGCTGGGCCGGATCGTGCTGGGCGCCCTCGACCGGCATCCGCTGTTCTTCGCGGCGGCCTTGCCGCTGCGGATTCTGCCGCCCCGCTTCAACCGCTACCAGGGCGGCGGCGAGTACGGCTTCCACGTGGATGGGGCGGTGATGATCACCCCGCTGGACGGACAGCGCAGTCATCTGCGCTCGGACGTATCGTGCACGCTGTTCCTCACCGCGCCGGACGACTATGACGGCGGCGAGCTGGTGATCAGCGATACCTACGGCGAGCACGAGGTGAAGCTCCCCGCCGGCGATCTGGTGCTGTATCCCTCGAGCAGCCTGCACCGCGTCAATCCGGTCACCCGTGGATCGCGGCTGGCCTCATTCTTCTGGGTGCAGAGCATGGTGCGCGATGACGGCGCACGGCGCACGCTGCTGGAGATGGACAGCGCGATCGAAACGCTGCGCACCACCGGTGCCGACAGCGCGGCCGTCCTGCAGCTGACCGGCGTGTATCACAATCTCCTGCGACGCTGGAGCGAAATCTGAGCCCGGCTGCGTAGGGCGCCGCAATCGCAAATCATTCCCATTTGCGCCTGGGAACATATCTCACTACAATCTCGGCGCGTTGCGCACCGGACATCCGGTCCGCCGCTACCGGGCCTCCCTTTGCGCCACCCTCACCGCCATCGCAGCTTCGCCACCGCCATGCGCGGGCAACGCCCTGCGCTGCCCGTGGTGCTGGCCTGGCTGGCAGTGCTGGCGATGCTCTTTACCGGCCTGCCGGTGCTGGAACGGGCAGCCCCCGGCAGCACCGTCATGGTCCTGCAGATGCCGATGGACGAGCGCCCGGCCGGGGGTGGGGAAACCACTCCGCAGGAAGAAGCCCCGGCCAAGCCGCGCCGGGTCGCCAGCGCGCGCCCTGCCGCGGCGCCACCGCAGCCGCCTTCACTGCCGCCGGTCGTGGAATCCCTGGATTCGCTGATGGCCACCCTGGTGGCACAGCCGCCGCGGATCGTGCCCGCCATCGATTCGGCACCGGCCACGCCGCTGCCTGCCGCACCCGGCCTGCGCGTCCAGCGCGGCCAAGCCCCACCGCAGGGCTGATTCCGACCGCCGGCGGCGCCATCGCGCCCGCCTCCGGTCCTGCGTGCTCCGCCCGCCCCGGGCGTCCCTGATTCCTGCGCGTGCTGCCGCCCTGCGGCCTGCCACGTCGCGTCCGTTTTCTCCTTTCCGAGGTTGCCCCCATGGCCCAGCGCCATCGTCGTCGCACGTCCCTGTCCCGCTGCACCCTGTCCCTCGCCCTGCTCGGTGCGCTGAGCGCCCCGGCCTTCGCCAACGGCGACGCCGCCGGTCCGACCACCCTGGACAAAGTGGTGGTCACCGCCGCCGGCTTCGAGCAGAAGATCGCCGATGCCCCGGCCAGCATCAGCGTGATCAGCCGCGAAGAACTGAGCAAGCGCTCGTACACCAGCCTGGTGGATGCGCTGCGCGACGTGGAAGGCATCGACGTGGGCATGGAGCCGACCGACAAGAACGGACGCGCCACCATCTCCATGCGGGGCATGCCATCGGACTACACCCTGGTGCTGATCGACGGTCGCCGCCAGAGCAACGCCGGCAACCTGTATCCGAACAACTTCGGCGGCGGCCAGTTCTCGTACATGCCGCCGCTGGATGCGATCGAACGCATCGAGGTGGTGCGCGGCCCGATGTCGACCCTGTACGGCTCGGATGCGATGGGCGGGGTGATCAACATCATCACCCGTCGCAACCAGACCGAGTGGCAGGGCGCGGTCACCCAGGGCTTCACCCTGCAGCAGGACGACCAGTTCGGGGACGCGCGCAGCACCGATGTCTACCTGAGCGGCCCGCTGATCAAGGACCGACTGGGCCTGTCGGTGCGCGGCAGCTACTACGACGCCAAAGCCTCCAACCCGGAGTGGGACGACCTCCAGCTGCCCGACGGCACGATGTGGTCGCGCAGCATCGGCTTCGGCGGCGGCGGCAAGGCGGTGGCCAACACCAACTGGACCACCGGCCTGCGCCTGAACTTCATCGTCAACGACGACCACGAGGTGTGGCTGGACTACGACGTGTCGCGCCAGAAGTACGACAACAGCGAAGGCCAGACCGGCACCCTGGACAGCCTCGCCAGCCTGTGGCGCGTCGGCAACGCGACGATCCCCAACCCGAACGGCACCGGCACCGTCAGCCGCCGCGTGGTGCAGCCGCGCGTGGGTTACACCGCCTACCAGCGCTATGAGCGCGACCAGTTGGCGCTGACCCACCAGGGCCGCTATGAATTCGGCACCTGGCAGACCACGCTGACCCACATCACCAGCAACAACCTCGGCCGCTCGCTGCCGCTGACGCTGGACGAGCGCGCGGATCTGCAGGGCCTGTGGAACGACGTGTGCCGCCGCACCGGCGCCGCTGCCAACTGCGCGGCCGGCGCGCGCAACGGGCTGGGCGCGCTCAACGCCGCCGAGCTGGCGCGCCTGCAGGCCTTCCTGCCGCGTCCGCTGCGCACCATGGAACTGAAGGGCAATGTGCTGGACACGATGCTTGATCTCACCTTCGGCGCGCACAAGCTGACCGTCGGCGGCCAGTACAACGACACCGACATGGTCGATGGCGTGTTCGGCATGGACGGCAACGGCTACAAGACCAACGTCAAGCAGCAGCACCGCATGTGGGCGCTGTTCGCCGAGGACAACTGGTCGCTGACCGACACCCTGACCGCCACCGTCGGCGTGCGCTATGACGACCACAACATCTTCGGCAGCCACGTCAGCCCGCGTGCCTACCTGGTATGGAACGCCAACGATGCCTGGACCCTCAAGGGCGGCGTGAGCACCGGCTACAAGACCCCGCGTCCGGACCAGCTGTTCCCGGGCATCGTCGGCTTCGGTGGCCAGGGCGTGACCCCGCTGGTCGGCTCGCCCAACCTGAAGCCGGAAACCAGCACCAACTACGAAATCGCCGCGTACTACGAAGGCGATCGCTGGGGCTTCAACGTCACCGGCTTCCTCAACACGTTCGATGACAAGATCGCCAGCGGTGGCACCTTCGCCAACTGCGAAGTCGCCCCGGACGATGGCAGCTACTGCGTGGACATCGGCCCGGGCTGGGCCGAGCTGGGCTACAGCACCTTCGGCCAGAGCGTGAACATCGACAAGGCCGAAACCCGCGGCGTGGAAGCGGCTGCCCAGGTCGATCTGCTCGACACCCTCCAGCTGCGCGGCAACTACACCTGGACCAGGAGCGAGCAGACCAGCGGCACCGGCAAGGGCCTGCCGATCACCGGCAACCCGGCCAGGCACATGGCCAATGCCAGCCTGAACTGGCAGATCAGCGAGGCGGTCAGCCTGTCGCTGATCGGCGAAGGCCGCTACGACCGCTACCGCGACACGCTGGTCAGCAACGTCGGCGGCGTGAGCAGCTCGCAGACCCGCTACTACGAGGACTACACGATCTTCCACCTCGGCGGCAGCTGGGACATCAACAAATGGCTGACGGTCAACGCGCGGGTCAACAACCTGTTCGACAAGGACTTCGTTTCGCAGTCCTGCGTGCTGATCAGCGACAGCGAGTTCAGCTGCGTGGACGATTACTCCACCAAGGACCAGCGTCGCAGCTACTGGATTTCGTTGAACGCCAGGTTCTGAGGCACACCGTGGCGGCGTCCCGGGTGACGTCGCCGCTGGCCTTGACCTCGGGCAGCCCGCCGGCAACGGTTCGCTGCCTTTTTGTGCCTACAAATTGCGAATCATTCTCATCAATGGTGTAATTCGCCCCTCAGCACTTCCTCCTGCGACCGTGGCCACCAGCGCTCCCTCTTCCAGCGTGCAACAACAACGCCGCGGCTTCTGGCTGCGCACGCTGCACCAGTGGCACTGGATCAGCTCGGCGGTGTGCCTGATCGGCATGCTGCTGTTCGCCGCGACCGGCATCACCTTGAACCACGCCTCCAGGATCGAAGCCACGCCGGAGGTGGTCAGCCGCCAGCTGGCGCTGCCTGCCGACCTGCTGGGCAAGCTCGGCGACCGCGCCGATGGCCACGCACCGATCCCCCGCGTGGCCAGCCGCTGGCTGGATGCGCAGCTGGGCATCTCGATCGGGCGGCGCCCGGCCGAATGGTCCGATGGCGAAATCTATCTCTCCATGCCCAGCCCGGGCGCGGATGCCTGGCTGAGCATCGACCGCGAATCGGGCGCCGTGGAATACGAATCCACCGCGCGTGGCTGGGTGTCCTATTTCAACGATCTGCACAAAGGGCGTAACGCCGGGCCAGCCTGGGGCTGGTTCCTGGATATCTTCGCCGTGGCCTGCCTGGTGTTCTGCATCACCGGCCTGTTCCTGCTGCACCTGCATGCCCGCCAGCGCCGCATGACCTGGCCGCTGGTCGGCCTGGGCCTGCTGATCCCGCTGCTGATCGCCCTGATCCTCATCCACTGACCTTCCCTTCCCGGAGCCGCACCATGCGCGTCACCCTGACCATCGCCCTGAGCGGCCTGCTGGCCACCTCGCCGGCCTATGCCACCACCCTGGACATCAATGTCGAGGTGCCCAAGCTCAACGTCGCCGAGTACCACCGTCCTTATGTGGCCATCTGGCTGGAAGGCGCTGACCAGAA
>Ga0182005_1000771_pt1 | contig 14596 bp, 17 predicted proteins | sample Sormic07211103_1_FD_123021 | JGI IMG/M metagenome (GOLD analysis project Ga0182005, IMG submission 123021) | Rhizosphere microbial communities from Sorghum bicolor, Mead, Nebraska, USA - 072115-103_1 MetaG | ecosystem: Host-associated > Plants > Roots > Rhizosphere | place: USA: Nebraska...
AGTATCGGGTCAGAGAGGGCGTACGCCGAGGTCGAGATTCCCCGCGGCCATATGCCGCCTCCGGGTAAATGCCGAATCTGGTTTCCTGATCGTCCGCCGGGGCATCAGCCTCCACCGGGTAAACGCAAGAAGCTGCGATATCGGGTTCCTTCAGGGGCCTATCTGGTGCGCGGGTGAGATTCTGGCTGCGATGTGCCCGCGAGAGGTCGACTGGCGAAACACGCTCATCAGGTTGTCAGCGGGCAGTTGTTGTACTCGGGTACCAGAGGGCCAACTCCAGCGGGCGGTCATTTTGCTTGTCTGGCAAGGTGGAGGCCGCGAAGCCGATGAGGTTTTCGCCAGCTTGCAATTCTCAGTCAATCATGACAACTGATCGTGCTGGTCATGTCTAATGCGATGGGTACCCTGATCGATTGCATACTTCAAGTCAGGTACTGGAAATGACTGGTAGATCGAATGCAAACCGATGGTCGGGTGAAAGCAAATTCGCAGCATCATAGCTTATGAGTCACAAACACGGATTGAAGGTGATCTACAGCAGATGCCATCTGACTTCCCCGTAGCCGACCCACTGACAAGAATTGGCAGCTTCAAAAACTGGCTTTAGGGCGGTTTAGGTCTGCAGAGTTTTAGAATCCAGGCAGGTCCATCCAGCCATTTTTGTAGAACGTCAGGAACTGATGAGAGAACTCCTCTGTTAACGCCTGCTGAGCGCTTTTGCTTGAGCGGATTACAAGGAAACCCGTATCCACTTTCACCGAGAGGGGGCGTATTTCGAGTCCCTTCCCCACAAAATCAAATGCTGTGGGCGGATCAACGATACTCACGCCGAGCCCCTGGGCAACGAGTGCGCAAGCGGTATAAGACAAACTTGTCTCGAGCCGAGTGACTCGGGGGACTTGAGCCAGGGCAATTTGCACCCCGGAAGAAAAAATTGACCCTGGCCGAGGTGCGACAAATCGCTGCCCTTCAAAATCGCTCGGTGCCACGATCTTCAGCATGGCCATGGGGTGACTGCTGGGCATCACCGCAACTGCATCCATGTCCACAGACAGCATTTCGACGCCATGCGGATTTAGCGGTCCTTCGGCGTAACCGATATCGACTTGGCCAGCTGACACCATTTCCGCTACTTGATGCGATGGAACCCCCAGAATGCTGATCTGAAGGTTCGGTCGCTCCGGAAGAAAGTACGCCAAAAATCTCGGCAACAGAGTGTTTGCCACTGCCGGCATTGCCGCGATTCTTAACGAGCCCGCCGTGTTTTCTCTTATCCCAGATGCCAGGCGACCGATCCGCTCAAGACCAATAAACGATCGCTCTACCTCGGGAATGAGGGCGTGCGCTTGAGGTGTAGGGATTAATTGACTGCCCCGCCTTTGGAATAGCGGTAAACCGACAGCCTCCTCAAAGTCTCTGATAAGACGCGTAACCGCTGGCTGTGTCACTGACATCAGGTTGGCGGCCCCCGTCATGCTGCCTGTTCGCATCACGGCGTGGAATGCCTCAACTTGGCGGTGGTTGATTCGCATGATTCACCTCATAACATTTGCGCATACTTAAAGGGGGTATTTTTGATTTTGAATTATGATCGGGGCGTGCGAAATTGCAAAACATTAAACAGAACAAGAAAAAAATCGCGCCCCGCTGGCGCCACTAGCCCTAAGCATCCTGCCGTAAAGCCACCCTGATAAGCGCGCTGTCGCCTGTGGAGTAATACCGTGAATTTCTTAGAAGTAATGAGCTTCGGTGACCAAGGATGGGCGGCCGATATGTTGCTCGCCGCCTTAATGACGTGCGCGATATCGGTTTGCGGATTCCTATGTGGATCGGTCATTGGCTGTCTTGGTTGCTGGGCGAAGCTGTCACGGTCTTACGCACTGAGATGGCTGGCCGATGTGTACACCACCGTGCTGCGTGGGGTACCTGACCTCTTAGTCATCTACCTCTTTTACTTTGGCAGCAGCATGGTGCTGACCCAGTTGGCTCAATCCCTGGGACTCAAAGGATTCTTGGGGCTGCCCGGATTTTTCGTGGGCGTAGTGGCTATCTCTGTAATCAGCGGTGCCTACCAGTTGGAGGTATTTCGCGGTGCAGTGAACAGCGTTGCGATCGGCAGCATCGAGGCGGGCCGATCAATAGGCCTTGGAAAATTCCAGCTGTTCTCACTGATCATTGCCCCCCAAGCGTTGAGGCTCGCTTTACCCGGCCTTGGCAACGTTTGGCTATTGGTCCTGAAAGACTCCGCCCTGATCAGCGTTGTTGGACTCGTAGAGCTGATGCGCCAATCGCAGATAGGCGCCGGTGCAACCCATCAACCCTTCCTTTTTTACTGCACTGCCGCTGCCCTGTATTTCGTCATCAGCGCATTCAGCAGTCATTTGATTGCGCGGCTTGAGCACAAGCTTGATAAGCCGATGAGGAGAGCATGATGGACTTCGCATTTCTGCTTGAGTGCTTCAAACGACTACTGGCTGGCGTCCCCCTTACTTTGGGTTTATCGCTGTTTTCCTGCGCCATCGGCTTGGTCCTGGCTTCAGCTATCTGCGCCATGCGCCTGTCAAAAAAAGTTTGGCTGGATTATCCCGCCCGGGGTTTCGTCTCCATATTCCGCGGCACTCCACTGCTGGTTCAGTTATTTGTTATTTACTACGGGCTGGGCCAGTTCAGTTGGCTACGCGAGAGTTTCGCTTGGACCTACCTCAGAGAAGCTTACTGGTGCGTTCTCGCGGCACTGGCCTTGAACACTGCAGCCTATACCAGCGAGATCCTTCGGGGAGGCATCAATTCCGTCCAGCATGGACAAATTGAATCGGCACTGTCCGTTGGCTTGCGTAAGGATCAAATCTGGCGGTGTGTAATTCTCCCGCAGGCGTGGCGCCAAATGTTGCCTGCTTACGGAAACGAAATAATCCTACAAATAAAATCTACCTCACTTGCTTCGATTGTCACGCTAATGGAGGTGACAGGTATTGCAGCGAAGTTGGTGTCGCAAAGTTATCGGCCTATCGAAGTCTTCGTATGTGCCGGTGCGTTGTACCTGCTGTTCAATTTTGTAGTAACTCGTGCAGTAACACTGATGGAATCCCGCCTTACACGGGGTATGCGGCGTTGAAGAAGTTAGCAGCATAAATCTGCCCAATCTAAATTGAGGAAGCTTGCTATGCAATTGAAGAGCCTGATGTTGAGTGCAGTATTGTTTTCCAGCGTATGCGCATCGTTCGCCAACGCCGACGATTCCCAAGTCATCAGAATTGCCACAGAAGGCGCGTATGCACCCTGGAACTTTGTTAAACCAGGTGGGCAACTCGATGGATTCGAGATCGAGCTGGCCCGCGACCTGTGTGATCGCATGAAGGCTAAGTGTGAAATCTCTGCGCATGATTGGGACGGGTTGATTCCATCACTGAACGGAGGGCAAATCGACGCAATCATGGCAGGCATGAGTATTACGCCTAAGCGCCAAGAGGTAATCGGTTTCAGTCGCACGTACGCAGCTCCACTAAACGGTTTTTTAGTGCTTGCTAACAGCAGCCTCGCCAAGCTGCCTGGCGACGCTAAAAGCATTGATCTCGACAAAGACGAGACAGGGGCTGAGGCTCTCATCAACCAGATGGCGCCCCTCCTCAAAGGCAAAGTAATCGGCGTACAAGGCTCGACTACCGCTTCTGCCTTCGCTGAAAAATATCTTTCGAAGGTCGTCGAAGTTCGCGAGTACAAGACCGTTGATGCTCACAACATGGATTTGATGAGTGGCCGCATCGATGCGGTATTGGCTAACGCCGTCGTTCTCAAACTCGCAACTCAGGATCCGTCACTGAAAGGCACGAATATGGCTGGGCCGATATTTTCCGGCGGAGTGTTTGGACCAGGTATCGGTATTGGGCTGCGAAAGTCTGATACGGCCTTAAAGGCGAAGTTTGATGAAGCCATCACAGCGGCAGTCAAAGACGGCACGGTGAAGAAGCTTTCTGAAAAATGGCTGAAATTCGACGTAACTCCATTGGAATAAGTGCGGATATTCCAGGCTGAGCGGAGCGGTAACTTATGAGTGGTGTAACGATCGTTGTGGGCGGTGGATTGGTCGGCTTGGCGACTGCCTACGGCCTTGCTTGCAGGGGGCAGAAGGTTCGGCTGTTGGATCAAGGGGATACTGCCCTTCGAGCGGCACGAGGGAATTTCGGCCTCGTTTGGGTGCAGGGTAAAGGCTATGGGATGCCCGCCTATGCACGACTGACACTCCGTTCTGCAGCAATGTGGCCCCGCTTTGCCAACGACCTGCTGGCCGAGACAGGAATCGACGTTCACCTGCGCCAGCCTGGAGGATTCAGCCTTTTCTTAAACCATGAGGACATGGCTGAAGAAGCGGGACAGTTGCGCTGGATACGCGAGGCGCTGGAGGGCAAGTATCGATTTGAGGAACTGGGCCCTGAAGAGCTGCGGCGGCGGTTGCCTGGCGTGGGGGCAGAGGTGGTGGGGGCTTGTTACAGCCCTGACGATGGTCACATTAATCCACTCCTGCTCCTAAGGGCGCTCACCTCAGCGGTTCAACGACGCGGGGTTAATCTGGAAACCGGTTGCGAGGTCCAAAAGATCGAGAACACTGGGTCGGGTTACCGGTTGACGGGTAATGGCCGGACATGGGAGGGAGACCGAGTAGTGTTGGCCGCTGGCCTGGGTAATCAATCCTTGGCACGGCAGGTCGGCATATCCCTAGGCTTGTCTCCAAATCGTGGACAAATCCTGATAACCGAGCGTCTGCCCCATTTTCTGGATTACCCCACCAACTACGTTCGTCAGACGGGCGAGGGCACCGTACAGCTCGGGTATTCCAATGAATCCACAGGCTTGAATGACGGCGTCAGTGCCAGCGTGATGTCAGACATTGCCCGACGTGCAGTTGCCTGTTTTCCGAGGCTCGCCAACGTTCAACTAGTCCGCGCGTGGGGTGCGCTCAGGGTGCTCACGCCTGACGGCTTTCCCATTTACCAAGAGTCTCCAAGCTTTCCTGGCGTCTTCGCGCTTACCTGCCACAGCGGTGTGACGCTGGCAGCGATACATGCCTATGAAGTGGCGCCATGGATCGCGGGGGGGCCGCCACCGGACGAGCTCCAAGTATTCAGCGATCAGCGGTTCAAGAACCCTGACTATAAGGTAACCAGCAATGGCCACTAGCCCGTTGTTTCGATCTCTGGATGCCAGAACATCCGAGGTTCTCATTGAGTTCGATGGAAAGCAGATCAGCGTCGCGGACGACACGAATTTGGCGGCGGCTCTTCTCGAAGCTGGCGTAGATGTCACCCGAAAGACCGCCATTAGCGGGGCCTCTCGTACGGCCTACTGCATGATGGGTGTCTGTTTTGAATGCTTGGTTGAAATCGACGGAGTTTCGCGACAGGCCTGTCAGGTCCGGACTCATGCGGGTTTGAAGGTCTCAACCCATTCTCCAGCAGCGACCAAAGGTGACATCCATGACTGACCATGTGCCGGTAATAGTTCTGGGCGCAGGGCCTGCTGGCATCGTGGCCGCAATGCGCCTGCACGCTGAAGGCGTGAAGGTATTGGTTCTGGATGAACAGGCGACACCAGGCGGCCAGATCTATAGAGAAGTAAGCCTCGCCTCACCTAAACGTAAAGAATTGCTAGGCAGGGACTATGCAGCGGGAAGCGTAGCGGTAGCCTCTTTCATAAAAAGCGGGATCGACTACGTTCCGAATGCCTCGGTATGGCTTGTAACAGCTGAACGCGAAGTGCACTTCCGTATTGCGGGAGAGACTCGCGTCATATCTGCAGACCGCATCTTGTTCTGCAGTGGCGCTTATGAACGCCCCATGCCGGTTCCCGGTTGGACCCTTCCTGGTGTCATGACGGCCGGTGCAGGCCAAATTCTTCTGAAAACCGGAGCGCGTGTGCCCAATGGAGCCGTAGTGCTCGCGGGTACAGGTCCGTTGCTTTACCTGCTGGCGGTTCAATACTTGAATGCCGGTGTGAAAATCAAAGCACTCGTGGATACGAGCGCTCGCAGCGACTTGATGGCAGCAGCTCGCTATTTGCCTGCTGCACTACCTGCCTGGAAGCAGCTCTTCAAAGGCATCTCTTTGATGGCTCAAATCCGACGGGCAGGCATCGATTGGTACCAGGGTGCGACCGACATCCAGATTGAGGGCAAGGTCAAAGCGCAGGCCATCAGTTTTACCCACAAAGGAGCACAGTGCCGGGTGGATTGCGACCTTGTGCTGCTGCATCAGGGCGTAGTTCCTAATACTCATCCAACGCTGTCCATCGGAGCGGAACACCAGTGGGATGAGGGCCAAGTCTGCTGGGTCACCAAACAGGATCAGTGGGGAGCGTTGAGCGTTCCCGGTTTTTTCATCGCAGGGGATGGAGCTGGTGTGAATGGCGCCGAGGCCGCTGCTTTACAGGGGCGACTCGCGGGGCTAGGCATTGCAATTTCGCTAGAAAAATTGACCACCAAAGCTGCCGAATCAGAAGCGCAAACAATCCGTCGCTCTTGGGAAAAAATCCGCTGTATTCGCCCGATGCTGGAACGACTGTATAGACCTATCCAGAGTCTCCAGCTCCCGGCCGATGACACCATCATTTGCCGATGCGAGGAGGTCACTGCAGGCGCGGTTCGCCAATACGCAGCGCTGGGATGCCTGGGTCCGAACCAAGCGAAAGCATTTGGCAGATGCGGGATGGGGCCCTGCCAAGGCAGGCAGTGCGGATTGTCCGTGACACAGATTCTGGCGGATGCCCGGCAGGTTTCGCCTTCCGAGGTCGGCTATTACCGAATCCGTCCTCCACTCAAGCCGATCACACTCGCCGAGTTGGCCAACGAAAAATAACCATGGAGCACACCTATATGACTTCAATCAATCGTATAGAAAGCAATGCCCGTTTGAGCCGAGCGGTCATTCACAATGGCGTCGTATACCTCGCAGGCATTACTGCTATCGATTGCACTCAGGACATTCGAGGCCAAACACGCGAAGTTCTAGCCAAAATCGACGAGCGCCTGAGCCAAGCTGGTAGCGATAAGGATCATATTTTGTCGGCGCAGATCTGGCTCGCCAATATTGTTCAGGACTTCGATCCAATGAATGATGAATGGAGCAAATGGCTTGGATCGGCTGGCCGTCCCGCTCGTGCAACATGTGAGGTCGCTTTCGACGAGCCGTCATTATTGATCGAAGTGATCATCACCGCTGCCACTCGGTAAAAACTGAAAGTTGCTCTGCAGGGATAAGAGCATTTCATCGTCAACCAGCACTATCCAGCGCCTTCCAGAACGTGATGTGCGCAGAGATAGAGAACAAGGTGTCTTATGTCCATCTCCTCAGAAGCGGCATCCCGGAAAGTAGAAAGTAATTCTCAGTCTTTCAATAACCGCGGAGCTGAGCGAAAGCTCAGCATTTCAGGCCTCTGCAAACACTATGGAGAACATCAAGTTCTTCGTGGTGTATCACTACATGCTGATAAAGGTGATGTGATCAGTCTTATCGGTGCTAGCGGTTCGGGAAAAAGCACACTTCTGCGTTGTGTGAATTTCCTTGAACAGCCGGACGCTGGAAAAATCCAGTTGGATGATTATTGCTTGGAGATTGGAGGTGCTGCTGGTAAACACAGCCTGCCTAAGGCCAGAGAACTGCAAAAGCTTCGTTCAAGGCTGGCGATGGTATTTCAGAACTTCAATCTTTGGAATCATATGACGGTCCTGGACAATGTGTGCCTTGGCCCTCAAAAGGTATTAGGTGTATCTCGACAGGAAGCGGTTGAGCGAGCTGAGAGGTATCTCGAAAGAGTAGGTCTTCCATCCCGTACCACCCAGCAGTATCCATCAACTCTTTCTGGTGGTCAGCAGCAACGCGTTGCCATTGCTAGAGCGCTGGCGATGGAGCCCGAGGTGCTGCTTTTTGATGAGCCGACTTCAGCGCTTGATCCAGAGTTGGTCGGAGAGGTGCTCAAGGTCATAAAGTCACTCGCCGAAGAAGGCAGAACCATGTTGATGGTTACGCATGAAATGGCCTTTGCTCGTCAGGTTTCAAGCAAGATTGTATTTCTTCATCAAGGATTAATTGAGGAAGAAGGAGATGCATCAATTCTCGACGCACCGCAAAGCGAAAGACTGCAGAAATTTCTGGCTAATAGCTTGAAATAATTCTCAGCGAAAGCGTCGTAACTTGTCCGATAGATATTTATCACCTGTCTATAAGCCAGGGACACTCTTATGTCTATCATCCAGCTTTTATTTTTAAGGCACTGCGTTTAACAGAGCTACTAAATGAGCAATTACCAGGAATTAAAGTTCATCAATGGAGCACGCTCTCGATTGCTGTTGGTGATCGAGCCTAGTTCCAGTGAGTTTTGGATAGAGAGGGGTGCCACCGTCCGCGTACTAGTCGTGCATCAATCAAATGAGCAAGCGCTAGAAATTGAGTACCTTCCCGGTGGCATGGTGGTGTACACGAGCAGCAGTGGCCAGGTAGCGGTTTACCAAAATGGTCGGCGACTTTCCCAGGGGAATCAAACCAAGCGCATGGCGATCAACCTTAGGCATTAACAATAATCACTATTTATCGTGAAGGCCTCGATGCGGGCCTGCACCTCGGCAGGGATATGTTGGGTAAAAGGTTGGCACCCGATGAGCTCTGCAAAGTTCTCTTAACATACTATTACGAGTGCATGATCATGATCCTGAACAAATTCGTATGTACAGTACTCACCGCGGCCGTCTGTGTTATTAGCAGTTTGTCTATGGCCAGTGAAAAAGATCTGCGGATCGGCATTGAGGCGGCCTACCCTCCATTCGCCTACAAGACATCAGACAACAAGCTGGCAGGATTTGACTACGATCTGGGTCAAGAACTTTGCGCCAGGATAACGGCGAAGTGCGAATGGATTGAAATGGAATTTGATGGGCTGATCCCTGCGCTCAAGGTGAGGAAAATCGATGCCGCGATCTCGTCGGTCTCTATCACTGCAGCACGAGCCAAATCCGTTGACTTCACAAACAGCTACTATCGGTTGCCCGCCAAACTGGTCACACGAAAGGATAGCGGGATCAACGCTGCCCCCGTTGACTTGAAGGGAAAACGAATCGGCGTCCAGCGGGCCTCTAACTTCGACCGCTATGCAACTGAAGTTTTCGAAAAAGAAGGCGCTGAAATCGTCAAGTACGGCACGCAAAACGAGGTTTTTCTCGACTTGGCAGCTGGGCGCTTGGACGCGTCGCTCGCCGGCTCCCTTGTTATTGAGGACGGCTTTCTGAAAACGCCTCAAGGCGCCGACTATCACGTGCTAGATCAAAACTTTACGGATGAGGCTTACTTTGGCACTGGGGCCGGTATCGCGATTCGGAAAAATGATCCATTGGTAGGCAAGCTGAACAATGCATTAGGAGCCATCAAACAGGACGGCACTTATGACAAAATTCAAAAGAAATATTTTCAATACGATATTTCAGGGGATAAATAATTTTTCCGTTGCCAACGAATTAAAGCATGAGCGACAGACAGCTATCGGCAAGAAACAGCCGGTGGACGGAGCGATAGCAAATAAGTCGCTATGCTTGGTTTACTGCCGGAACTGATTGAACAGATTGGGTTGTGGACTCAACCGGTCGATGCAACACAACTAAATCCTGTGTAGGCAGAGGGAGTGTTGTAGATGAAGCAGAGACCTCGGATCTATTACACCGAAGGCCACAAACAACTGATGTGAGATCGCTGGCATGAATAGCGTGACAAAAATCACCTACCGAAATGTACGGATCAGTGCCCAGGCCGAGGCAGCTGTAATTACCGGCCATATGAGTAGCAAATCGACGCGAATGTCAGCCTCTGACGTATAGATCGAAATCAGCCATTCCCAGATCGCATAGAGTCCCCAGAGCGTGGCAGCAACTAGCAGCGAACGATTGCTGCGCAAAACGCCTTTTGCGCAGAACCGCAAGACCAGCCATCCTGCGACAAAAATCAGGGCAACAATGAAGATGTTCAGCGGTTTGCCAACGAAAGTCGTTGCGATGAACTCCATCGTTGACTCCTGGACTGATTTTTTTAGCCACCAAACACAACGGCATCAGGTATTTCGTAGCGCTCGTCGCCAATTTGGATGATGTTGAGGTCGGCTTCTTTTTTGGCAATGAATCTGCCTGACTCTGCCTGGCTCTGATCGTAGCCAGTTGCGTTTCCGTTCTCGAAAAAAATCATCCGTGGCCGTCCATCTGTTCTAGTGATCCTCACCATGGCGGTGCCATTGCCTTCACGCTTGACTCCGAATTTGCACGTGCCTGCAGGCTGCCCCTTGGTCACCGAACAAGTGATGATGCCGGTGGCGTGGAAGTCTGTCCCAGGAACCAGGGCGTCTGCACTGGTCCCGCTGACGGCCTTATCTCCAGCGCCATTAATGCCCACTTGCAGACGGTACTGGGCCACCTCATTGCGACGTGCCGCCGAACGAATCATGTAGACGCGAATCTTGTAGTCGCCACTTTTCTGCAGTGTGCCTTCGTACTGGTTCTCGCTCATCGAGCTGTTGAACAGGGCCTCTTCACTTTCGCCCGGGGCCAAAATGTTGAAGTAGGTGGCAGTGTGTTTTGTCGCCAGACTCACCTGCATGTGTTGGCCGGCACGGGCACCCAACAGGTAGTCAACGGTGTCGTAGCCCTTGATTTTGGCTTCGATCACCGCGCTACTCGTGCCTGTCTTGAAATGTATCCGTTCGCTGCGAATGGCATCGGCGGCGAAACAGATGGGGGCGACTGACAACAGAACGCAGGACAGCAGAAGGCTAATGCGATTAGAGATACTCGGACTCATGTGACTTTCCCTTGGTCAGCGTAACTCGGTATCTCTATCGCCAAGGCGGCGGGCGAGGCGAAAAAGTCGGCACCCTCAGCGCTGCGGCACCATTACTCTACTCGGTCTTCACTTGGCAAAACCCGTTCGCCCCACCTTTACCGGTATAGGACACCGATGGCGAACCATCAGGATTGATGCTCAAGGAGATCGTTACCCCGTTCCCCTTCGCTTCAAAATAGTTGTCGTTGATCTTCTTCAGTTTGCTTTCCTTGCCGTTGATATAGATCGGGCCACCTTGGTCGGCATGAACCTCAATGTTCGTCGGGCAAGTAGCGTTGAGCAGAGGTATTGCGGCATTCGCTGTGCCTGCAAAAACGCACAGTGCGGATACAAAAAGTACACGTTTCATCCTCATTTCTCCTGATCCAGCACGCGTTGACCTTTCAAGGGATAGACCATGATCAGCTATCCAGCAACAACGAGCTTCAGTGCCATTGAACGGGAAATCGTCAGGAGACCATTGAGCGCATGGCGATTCAGTCAGTGCCTGTTTAACGCTGAGATACAAGCCCAGCGCATTTTCTCGTGGGGTGAGTTGAATCCAATGGTTTTTTCAGGGGCGTAATCTACGCTCTAGAGCTGTTGCTACGAAGAAGAATGCATTGAGCATCAACGGTGCAAAGTGTATTGCGCTGTTGAAATTGATAGCGGAGAAAGTGACATGGCAAAAACCAGTCACGCTTTCGAGCGGTGTTGTCCTTGGCTGATGACCGGGACCTTGGCGATTTTTGTTGAGCTGGCGAGTCCAACATCGGCTCACGCACAGATTCTCATCTGGGGTGGTGCAGGCTCTACCACGCAGACATCCGACTATTCGACTACGAGCAACTGGCAAGGCTCACCCGCTGTGCCGCCAAGCGTCCCGGGCGATCAAGCGACATTCATCCAGTTCGGGAGCCCGACGGTCACAGTCACCGCGCCGATCTCACCGAAAGAGTGGTTTTTCAATTCATCGCGCGATTACGTTTTCACCGGAGCCGATATCACCTTCGACAACGCAGGCGCTGGTCCGCGCGGCATCTTGTTCTCGGCCTTGGCTGGCGGCACCGTTTCCATCGGCAATAATATCGCGGGCCAAAATGTTTCTATCGACATTAACGGTAGTGGAGCCCTGGTACTCAGCGGGCGAAATACTTTTACCGGCTCGGTCAACATCCGTTCTGGTTCGACCCTTTCCATCACCAAGGATGTCCTTCCAACCTCAGGAGTGGCTCTCACTCTGAGCGGAGGCACCCTGAACACCAGGGATACTTTCTCCCTGGGATCTTCGGTAAGCCTATCGGACCGAAATGGCATCTTCACGCAATCCGCCGGCACTACCCTGACATTGGACCAACCCGTTTTGGGGCAGGGTGGATTGACTCAGGCCGGGCCGGGCTCCTTGGTGATCAACGCCGCAAGTAGCTATTTTGGGCCCACGTTTGTGACCGGCGGGAGCCTGATTGTAAACAGCGATCTAACCAGTTCCGGGGCACTTAACGTATCCCAAGGCGCTCTGGTGGGTGGGGTGGGCATCCTGCCAGTCAGTCTGGTAGATGGCATCATTGCGCCAGGACGTACCGCTGGCGAGATGGCTACCCTTTCCGTCAGCGGCGCACTGACGCTGAGTGACACCAGCATTTACCGAGTCGAGATCGGCCCCTCCGGTGTCAGCGACCGCATCTTGGTGGATGGCGTCGCAACTCTGGGTGGTGGTGGAGTGAACATCGTCAACCCCAATCCTTTATTCACTGCCGGTTCTAAATACACCATTCTCACTGCTACCGACGGTGTCAGCGGAACCTTCGGAAACCCAGTGCAGCACCTGCCGTTAGTTGATCTGTCGCTGACGTATGACCCCAACAATGTCTATTTCAACGTTACGCCCAACCAGTCTACGATTCCGAGTGTCATTCAACCAACCAACCCCACGCCCACCCAGGTTCAGAGTGCTGCTGCCGTGCAATCCCTCGCCGCGACCAGTGCGGTGCAGGCGGCCATTCTCGTTCAACCGACTGTCGCCGCCATCAGCAGCTCGCTCGATCAATTGTCTGGCCAGACCTATGCGTCCCTACGTTCCTCGTTCATTGAGGACAGCCGCTTCATCAGAGATGCGATCAACGACCGACTCGCTACCCCCGTAACCGCAGAGCGCGTTGAAAACGGGATGTACATGACAAACTGGAACAACGGCGCCGCCTGGATCAAAGGATTCGGCTCCTGGGCTGACCGCGACGAAACACGACATGCGGCCAAACTGACACGCAGCATTGGAGGATTGTTCTTCGGGGCAGATTTGCCGATCAACGATAACGTCGTGGCTGGACTCGCCGCCGGGTACTCTCGCTCACGATTTGACATTGATGACCGAAACGCCAATGCCGACAGTGACAACTACACACTGGCGGCCTACAGCGGCGCAGAGTTCGGGGCCTGGCGGGCAAGAATGGGCGCCGCCTATACCTGGAGCGATATCAATGCTGAACGTGACGTCAACTTTCCGGGTTTCAGCGACAGTCTCAATGCAGACTACTCCGCCCATACCGGACAGATTTTTGGTGAATTTGGGCATCACTTCGAACTGGGCAGTGTCGCTCTGGAACCCTTTGTTGGTTTGGCCTGGGTCAATCTGGACACCGACGGATTCTCGGAAAAAGGCGGGGCTTCTGCCCTGGATGTCGATCACAGCAGCGACAATGTGACGTTCAGCACCCTCGGCCTGCGCTCTTCAAGCTCGCTCGCTGTAGTCAACGGCATGCAACTGAGTGCCAAGGGAATGCTCGGTTGGCGACACGCCTTCGGTGACCGTGATCCGAGTGACAACGTACAATTCATTTCTGGAAGCGCCCCTTTCCAAGTGGATGGCCTGCCGGTGGCGGAAGATGTCGCCGCGCTAGAGGCCGGACTGGAGTTGGCTGTCACTTCCGGCGTCAAGTTGGGGCTTTCTTATAGCGGCCAATTCGGCGATGGGGTCAAAGACAGCGGCCTCAACTCCCAGCTGATTGTGGAGTTTTAGTCGTGACAGCAGAGGGCGAATTCAGTCCTCACCGAAAACAGACTGATGTTGAACGGCCACTTTTGGCCGGCTTTAGCGAAAGGCAACTCTGGGTCGCACGCTGCCCTTCGCGACAGACACCGATCGGCCGATTCTGTTGAAAAAGTAGCTCCCCTGTCTGGCCTGCACTCGGAGCGGCGATTGTACGAAGAGGCCCGTTTGAACCTGGCGTATCGCTGGTTCTGCCGGTTAAACATTGAAGATGAAGTCCCCAATCACTCGACCTTTTCCAAAAAACGACACGGCCGTTTTCGGACAGTGATCTGTTTCGCTGGTTATTTAATGAAGTGCTGCGTCGTTGCATGGACGCCGGTCTGGTCAAAGGTGAAGGCTTTGCCGTGGACGCCAGCATCATCAAAGCGGATGCCAGCCGGCAGCGCGGTGTACCGGGTGATGAACAGGTCAACTGGTGCAATCCAGCCCTGAGCACCCGCGCCGTGCGTGAGTATCTTGAGGCAATCGATGAAGAGACTCTGGCCGAAACGCTACCGAAGCGCCTGTCGCTGACGGATCCTCAGGCCCGCTGGACCGCAGCTCCTGGTGGCCCAGCGTTCTACGCTTACTCCACGAATTATCTGATCGATACCGAGCACGGTGTCATCGTGGATGTAGAACCCACACCGGCTCATCGCACGGCCGAAGTCGAGAGCACCAAGATCATGATGGAGCGGGTCGAGGCGCAGTTCGACATCAAGCC
>Ga0182005_1000772_pt1 | contig 14576 bp, 12 predicted proteins | sample Sormic07211103_1_FD_123021 | JGI IMG/M metagenome (GOLD analysis project Ga0182005, IMG submission 123021) | Rhizosphere microbial communities from Sorghum bicolor, Mead, Nebraska, USA - 072115-103_1 MetaG | ecosystem: Host-associated > Plants > Roots > Rhizosphere | place: USA: Nebraska...
AAATGTGCCTGATCCTGGAATCGCTGGGCATCCCGGTTGAAGTGCATCACCACGAAGTTGCAGGCGCCGGCCAGAATGAAATCGGCACCAAGTTCTCGACCCTGGTCGAGCGCGCCGACTGGACCCAGAACCTGAAATACGTGGTCTGGAACGTGGCCCACACCTACGGCAAGACAGCGACTTTCATGCCTAAGCCTATCGTTGGCGACAACGGCTCCGGCATGCACGTGCACCAATCGGTCTGGAAAGACGGCAAGAACCTGTTCGCCGGCGACGGCTATGCCGGCCTGTCCGAATTCGCGCTGTTCTACATCGGCGGCATCATCAAGCACGCCAAGGCGCTCAACGCGATCACCAACCCAGGCACCAACTCGTACAAGCGCCTGGTTCCAGGCTTTGAAGCACCGGTCAAGCTGGCCTATTCGGCGCGTAACCGTTCGGCTTCGATCCGTATCCCGCACGTAGCGAATCCAAAGGGCCGCCGCATCGAAACCCGTTTCCCGGATCCGCTGGCTAACCCGTACCTGTGCTTCGCGGCATTGCTGATGGCAGGCCTGGACGGCGTGCAGAACAAGATCCATCCGGGCGAGGCAGCATCGAAAGACCTGTACCACCTGCCGCCAGAAGAAGACGCGCTGATCCCTACCGTTTGCGCTTCGCTGGAAGAAGCACTGGAAGCGCTGGACAAGGACCGCGAGTTCCTGACCCGCGGCGGCGTATTCAGCGACACCATGATCGATGCCTACCTGGACTTGAAGAAGCAGGAAGTCCAGCGCTACCGCATGACGACTCACCCGATCGAATTCGACATGTACTATTCGGTATAAGTCGGTTCGCAAGTTTGCACCTCCGCTCTTGCCAGATGCAAGGGCGGACTGCAAGATAAAGGACAGGGATCTCCCTGTCCTTTTGTTTTTCTCACACGCTTGTTTTCACCGCCTGCATATCGCAAACTATATTCTGCAGGATGGTTTGTCATTGCATGTTTCTTGACATAAACTAGCGGCTCGATTGAATTGCCATTGCGAAGAAAGTCTATGAAGCGTCTTTTATCGGGATTTCTGCTATTGGCGGCCGTCAGCATGGCCGCAGGCACTGCTTACGCCCAAAGCGAGGTTTACCTTTGCGTGGACCAGAACGGCGTCAAGGAATACAAGAACACAGGCGACACCAAGGGCTGCAAGCGCGTCAGCCTGCCGCCGCTGACCGTGACTTCGTCGAGCAAGCCGCCACGCGAAGGCGCAGCCGCCAGCAAGCCGGCGGCCTCCACCCCGACCGATTTCCCGAAAGTGGATAACGGCACGCAAAAGGCGCGCGACAACGATCGCCGCCAGATCCTGCAGGACGAGCTGAAGAACGAGCAGCAGCGCCTGGCCAATCTCAAGAAAGACTACAACGACGGCACGCCGGAGCGGCAAGGCAACGAGAAAAACTACGCCAAATACCAGGAGCGCGTGGCGTCGATGAAAGAGGACATTTCCCGCAGCGAGAAAAATATCGATGCGCTCAACCGGGAACTGTCGAATCTCAAATAATCTACGGCATGGTATCAACCTTGCTTAATGGATAAGGCCGCTCATGCGGCCTTTATTTTTGCCTACCGGTTTAAGATAGAGCAGAGCCGGACGCACCATAATGTGGCGATCCTGCATATTACCCACCGACATCGCTTACAAAGCTTGTTATGCTCGGAAAATGCACTATTTCAATCACACTCGCAGTCTCAATGACGCCGGCGCGCCGCGCCGCGCTTTGCCTGGGCCGGGCTTTTTGACAAGGATGCCAGGATGCCAATAAAAACCGCCGAACGGAACGTGCTCGCCAGCCTTGACCTGCTGGCTTCCGCGGTGCTGGTGCTGGACCAGCACGGACGCCTGGTGTTTGCCAACGCCGCCGCGGAAAACCTGCTGGAAAGTTCCAGCCGCCTGCTGCAGCAGCAGACGCTGTCCGACCTGTTCCTGAACCCGGACCAGCTGCTGGCGATTTTCGAGCAAGCCTTGCAGCACCAGTTCGACGACTCGCGCCAGGACCTGATCCTGGAACGCGTGGGCCGCGAACCCCTGTGGGTCGACACCATCGTCACCGCGCTCGACAACCCCGAGATGCCGGTGCTGATCGAGTTGCGGGAGAATGTGCAGCAGCTCAAGCTGGAGCGCGAGGAACGCCTGATCGACCAGAGCCAGGTCAACAAGGAACTGATCCGCAACCTGGCGCACGAAATCAAGAATCCCCTGGGCGGCATCCGCGGCGCCGCCCAGCTGCTGGAGCTCGAACTGCCTGAGCGCCACGTCAAGGAATTGCGCGAATACACGCAAGTCATCATCAAGGAAGCCGATCGCCTGCAGACCCTGGTGGATCGCCTGCTGGCGCCGCACCGGCTGGCGCAGATCGTGGGCGACGTCAATATCCACGAGGTATGCGAGCGGGTGCGCAGCCTGATCGTGGCCGAATTCCCGAGCGGCCTGAGCATCAAGCGCGATTACGATCTGTCGATCCCGCAGTTCCGCGGCGACAAGGAACAGCTGATCCAGGCCATCCTCAACATCGCCCACAATGCCGCGCAAGCGTTGCAGGAACGCATCAAGGCGGGCGACGCCGAGCTGGTTTTCCAGAGCCGGATAGTGCGCCAGGTGACGCTGGCCAAGGTGCGTTACCGGCTGGCACTAGACTTGCATATCATCGACAACGGACCTGGCATCCCGGCCGAGATTCAAGAACGCATTTTCTACCCGCTGGTGTCGGGACGCGACGGCGGCAGCGGCCTGGGTTTGACGCTGGCGCAAACCTTTGTACAACAGCACATGGGCGTCATCGAATGCGAGAGCCGGCCGGGATATACAGATTTCAGAATCCTGATACCTCTGCCTTGATGGTTGTTGCCTGCAAGTAGTTGATAAGCTGTGACTGCGAGGCTGCAACTGCGAGGCCGTCATTGCGCTGATAAATAGTTTAACGGACTGCGCTCCTGGCGCAGCACAAAACACATGAAACCAATCTGGATTGTTGACGACGACGAATCGATTCGATGGGTGCTTGAAAAAGCACTGGCCCGCGAAAACCTGAGCACCAAGAGTTTCTCCAATGCGCGCGATGCGATCGAAGCACTGCAATCGAGCACGCCGCAAGTGCTGGTCTCCGATATCCGCATGCCGGGCGCTTCGGGCCTGGAGCTGCTGCAAACCGTCAAAGCCAAGTTTCCCGGTGTGCCGGTGATCATCATCACCGCTTTTTCCGACCTGGATTCCGCGGTTGCCGCATTCCAGGGCGGTGCTTTCGAATACCTGGCCAAGCCTTTCGACGTCGACAAGGCGGTCGAACTGATACGGCGCGCGCTGGAAGAAAGCTTGCGCGAAGCGAATGTCGAGCAAGCCTCTGCCGAGACGCCGGAAATCCTGGGCCAGGCGCCGGCCATGCAGGACGTGTTCCGCGCCATCGGCCGCCTGTCGCAATCGAATGTGACGGTGCTGATCACCGGCGAATCGGGCACCGGCAAGGAACTGGTCGCACGCGCCTTGCACAAGCACAGCCCGCGCGCGTCGCAGCCGTTCATCGCCCTCAATACCGCGGCGATTCCGAAAGACTTGCTGGAGTCGGAATTGTTCGGGCACGAGCGCGGTGCATTTACCGGCGCCCAGGCATCGCGCCGCGGCCGCTTTGAACAAGCTGAAGGCGGCACCCTGTTCCTCGACGAAATCGGCGACATGCCGTTCGACCTGCAGACGCGCCTGCTGCGCGTGCTGTCCGACGGCCACTTCTATCGCGTCGGCGGACACCAGTCCCTGAAAGCCAACGTGCGCGTCATCGCCGCCACCCACCAGAACCTGGAAACCCGGGTACGCGAGGGACTGTTCCGCGAAGACTTGTATCACCGCCTGAATGTGATCAGGCTGCGCCTGCCGAGCTTGCGCGAGCGGCGCGAAGACATCCCGATCCTGACGCGCTACTTCCTGAGCCAGAGCGCCAAGCAGCTGGGCGTCGAAAGCAAGCGGGTTTCCGATAACGCCATGCGTTTCATGAGCAGCCTGGACCTGCCAGGCAATGTGCGCCAGCTGGAAAACCTGTGCAACTGGATTACCGTGATGGCGCCCGGCCAGACGGTCGAGATCAAGGACCTGCCGCAAGACCTGGTCGGCGGCCGCGACCAGAGCATGCAGCTGGAAAGCCCGGCCAGCCGGCCGGTAGCGTTCGATCCGCATCTGGCGGCGCCGGCCGCTGCCGCGCACTATCCTGAAATCCTGGCGCCGGCGGCGCAAGCTGCGGGCGCCGGCGAACGGCAGCTTGAAAAGCAAAGCTGGATTGCCTTGCTGGAGACGGAAGCGGCCCAGATGCTCAGCAATGGCGACGCCGACGTCATGGATGTGCTGGGACGGCAGTTTGAATCGGCCCTGATCAAGATCGCCTTGCGCCATACCCACGGACGCAAGAACGACGCTGCGGTACGCCTTGGCATCGGCCGCAATACCATCACGCGCAAGATCCAGGAATTAGGCATAGCCGGCGCAAAAGACGATTGACGGCCAGCCGGGCAGGATGGCGCCTAGCTGTCCTGCGATTCCCTCAGTTTGCGCCATAGGGTAGTGCGGCTGATGCCCAGGTACCGGGCCGCGGCTGCACGGTTGCCCTCGAACCTTGCCAGCGCCTGCGCCGCGGATTCCGCCGCAGGTACTGCAACCGCCGGCGGCGCATTGCTGTGCGCGGCCGCCAGTTCCGGCGCCGCCGACAGCAGGAAGGCCGGCGTCAGCGAACGCAACGGCTCGGCCGCCAGGAACAGCGCCACCCGTTCCATCAGGTTGCGCAGTTCGCGCACATTGCCGGGCCAGGCATAACTTTCCAGCAGCGGCGCGCAAGCCACGACTTCGGCGTGGAGATTGGCGTGCGGCCGCACATCCAGCGACGCCAGCGCCTGTTTCAGGCACCATTCCGCCAGCGCCACCAAGTCCTCCGGGCGCGCGCGCAAGGGCGGCAAGTCCAGGCGCAGGACGCCGATGCGATAGAACAGGTCGGCGCGGAAACGGCCGTCGCGCACTCTTTCCTCGAGATTGCAATGGGTGGCGCTGATGATGCGGACGTCGACCGCGATCGGGCGGGTAGAACCTACGCGCACCACTTCGCGCTCTTCCAGCACGCGCAGCAGCCGGGTTTGCAGCGCCAGCGGCATCTCGCCGATTTCGTCGAGGAACAGGGTGCCGCGGTGGGCCGCTTCAAACAAGCCGGCGCGGCCGCCGCGGCGCGAGCCGGTGAACGCGCCTTCTTCGTAGCCGAACAGCTCGGATTCCAGCAGCGATTCTGCAATCGCGCCGCAGTTCACCGCGACAAAAGGCCGGCCGCTGCGGCCGCCGGCCGTGCCTTGCGCCAGCGGGTGTTCACGGTGGATCGCCTGCGCCGCCAGCTCCTTGCCGCTGCCGGTTTCGCCATGGATCAGGACGTTGGCCGGCGAGCGCGCAAACAGCGTCACCGACCTGCGTATCGCTTCCATGGCATCCGACGCGCCGCGCAAATCGCTGATGCCGTGCTTGGCCCTGAGCGTGTCGCTGACCGGATAGCTGCGGCCGCCGGTCGATTCCAGCTGGAGTTGCGTCAAACGCGCCAGTTCCAGCGCATCGTTGAACGCTTGCCGGATCGATGCGGCGGAATAGACAAAGATGCCGCTCAGCCCGGCTTCTTCAGCGAGGTCGGTGATCAGGCCGGCGCCCACTATGGCCTTGATGCCGCTCGCTTTCAAATCGTTGACCTGGGCCCGGGCGTCTTCTTCGGTGGCGTAGCTGCGCTGCTCGATGCTGAGGTCGAATGCGGTTTGGAATTCCGCCAGCGCCGGCATCGACGCCTGGTAGGTGATGACCCCGACCCGCGGCGTGATCTTGCGGGCGCGGGCCAGCGCCTGCATCACATCGAAGCCGCTGGCTTTGGCGATGATGACCGGCACCGACAAGCGGCTTTTCAGGTAAGCGCCGTTGGAGCCGGCGGCAATCACGGCGTCGCAGCGTTCGGTCGCCAGCCGTTCGCGGATGTGCTGGACCGCGTCTTCAAAACCCAGCTGGATAGGTGCGATATTGGCCTGGTGGTCGAATTCCAGCGTGATGTCGCGGAACAGGTCGAACAGGCGCGATACCGACACGGTCCAGATGACCGGAAGGTCGTTGTTGTCGCGGTTGCCGGCGGGAGAGGGCAGGGGGCGGGCCATGTTATCGAGGTTTCATTGTTGCTTCAGTGGTGTTTCAATGATGTTTCATTAATGTTTCATGGATCAATTTGAAACATAGTATGGAACATCGAGGACGGTAATGCAATCGCTCGATGCCCCCGGGGCTATCCACGCAAGTGCCTGATTCCAAATAAATAGTCGTCGCAGCCTGGGAAGCGGACGGGGAATTGTTGCAGTCCATGACGGCCATGGCATGGCGATTGCAATATTGCTGTATCGGTTTCCCCATGAAACCTGTTCGAGACAAGGTGACGATATGACGCAATATTCCGCAGGCGCTGCATTCAGGCAGGCCGTTCGTGACGAATCGCCGTTGCAGGTGGTCGGTGCGATCAACGCTAACCACGCTTTGCTGGCCAAGCGCGCCGGTTTCAAGGCGATCTACCTGTCTGGCGGCGGCGTTGCAGCCGGTTCGCTGGGCTTGCCGGACCTCGGCATCTCCAACCTGGACGACGTCCTGACCGATGTGCGGCGCATCACCGATGTCTGCGACCTGCCGCTGCTGGTGGATGTCGATACCGGTTTCGGCTCCTCCGCCTTCAATGTGGCGCGCACGGTCAAGGCCATGATCAAGTTCGGCGCCGCCGCCATGCATATCGAAGACCAGGTCGGCGCCACGCGCTGCGGCCACCGGCCCAACAAGGAAATCGTCAGCAAGCAGGAAATGGTGGACCGCATCAAGGCTGCCGTCGACGCCCGCACCGACGACAACTTCGTCATCATGGCGCGCACCGACGCACTGGCGGTGGAGGGCCTGGAAGCCGCGATGGAACGCGCGGCGGCTTGCGTGGAAGCCGGCGCCGACATGATCTTCCCGGAAGCGATCACCCAGCTCGACATGTACAAGACATTCGCGGCGGCGGTCAAGGTGCCGGTGCTGGCCAACATCACGGAATTCGGCGCGACCCCGCTGTTCACGGTCGATGAACTGAAATCCGCCGATGTCGGCCTGGTGCTGTATCCCTTGTCGGCTTTCCGCGCCATGAACAAGGCCGCCGAAAACGTCTACACCGCGCTGCGCCGCGACGGCACCCAGAAAAACGTGATCGACACCATGCAGACCCGCGCCGAACTGTACGAGCGCATCAACTATCACGAATTCGAGCAAAAGCTGGATGCCTTGTTTGCGCAGCAGAAGGCGAAATAACCGGCATCCCGTATTTGAATCCTGGTCAAACAAATCGCATAGGAGCACGACACATGAGTGAGCAACAGCCTGCAGCAGCGGCAACCTTCAAGCCCAAGAAATCGGTAGCCCTGTCCGGCGTCACCGCCGGCAATACCGCGCTGTGCACCGTCGGCAAGACCGGCAACGACCTGCACTACCGCGGCTACGATATCCTGGATATCGCCGACAGCTGCGAATTTGAAGAGATCGCGCATTTGCTGGTGCATGGAAAACTGCCCACCAGCGCTGAACTGAAAGCCTATAAAACCAAGCTCAAAGCCCTGCGCGGGCTGCCAGCCAACGTCAAGGCGGTGCTTGAGTGGCTGCCGGCATCCTCGCATCCGATGGACGTGATGCGCACCGGCGTCTCCGCCATGGGCTGCATCCTGCCGGAAAAAGACGATCACAATACGCCTGGCGCGCGCGATATCGCCGACCGCCTGATGGCCTCGCTCGGCTCTGTCCTGCTGTACTGGTACCACTACAGCCACAACGGCAAGCGCATCGAAACCGAAACCGACGACGAATCGATAGGCGGCCATTTCCTGCACCTGCTGCACGGCGAAAAGCCGTCCGCGCTGTGGGAGCAGGCGATGCACACTTCGCTGATCCTCTACGCCGAACATGAGTTCAACGCGTCGACATTTACCGGCCGCGTGATTGCCGGCACCGGCTCCGACATGTATTCGGCCATCACCGGCGCCATCGGCGCCTTGCGCGGCCCCAAGCACGGCGGCGCCAACGAAGTCGCATTCGAGATCCAGAAGCGCTACGACAACCCGGACGAGGCAGAAGCCGACATCAAGAAGCGCGTCGAAAACAAGGAAGTGGTGATCGGCTTCGGCCATCCGGTGTACACCATCTCCGATCCGCGCAACAAGGTGATCAAGGAAGTGGCGCGCAGCCTGTCCAAGGATGCCGGCTCGCTGAAGATGTTCGATATCGCCGAGCGGCTGGAAACGGTGATGTGGGACATCAAGAAAATGTTCCCCAACCTGGACTGGTTTTCGGCCGTTTCATACCACATGATGGGCGTGCCGACCGCCATGTTCACGCCGTTGTTCGTGATTGCCCGCACCTCCGGCTGGGCGGCGCACATTATCGAGCAAAGGATAGACAACAAGATTATTCGTCCATCGGCGAATTATGTGGGCCCAGAAGATTTAAAATTTGTCCCGATTGGCAAACGCAAATAGCGCCTGTATGCAAAATGGCAATACCGGCGCAGGAGCGAGCCAATAGATGTTTCCATCGCGTAAGCGATGGAAGCTTCCGCTGCTTACTCAATTAACGCCTTAGGGCCGGGACCATATGATCGCTTTTAACGCATTGAATACTTACCGCATCGCTTCCGCTTTGACACTTACCGCCTTGCTGGCTGCCTGCGGCTCCAGCGTGCCGCTGGCCGATACCAAGCCGGAACCGACCTTGCCGAACCTCCTGAAGCTGGAGCCGACGCCGTCGGCAAGCCTGCTGACCGGTAATTTCTATTGCGAATTGGGCAACCGGGTCGACCTGGCCGGCGCCGGCAGCGACGTCAAGCTGACCTGGAAAGGCCGCAGCTACCAGATGGCCACGGTCAGCACCACCACCGGCGCGGTGCGCCTGGAAGACAAGGCCAGCGGCCTGGTGTGGATCCAGATCCCGGCCAAGTCGATGCTGCTCAATTCCAAGCTGGGACAGCAACTGGCCAACGAGTGCAAGCTGCGCTGATGTCCTGAACCTGGAAGGTGTTGCGGGGGGTGGCGGCGATGTATTTCTGCTTTAATTTTTTTGGTTGTAATTGTTCGTTTTAATTTTTCATCATCAAGGAAAACAATGTCCGCTCACATCTCCAACGTCCGCCCAAAATACGACAAAGTGCTGGTCGATATCGTCGACTACGTGACCAAATACAAGATCACATCCAAAGTAGCCTACGATACCGCCCGCAACTGCCTGATCGATACCCTGGGCTGCGGCCTGGAAGCGTTGGAGTATCCGGCTTGCAAAAAGCTGATGGGACCGATCGTGCCTGGCACCGTGGTGCCTAACGGCGCCAAGGTGCCGGGCACCCAGTTCCAGCTCGATCCGATCCAGGCCGCCTTCAACATCGGCGCCATGATCCGCTGGCTGGATTTCAACGATACCTGGCTGGCAGCGGAATGGGGCCATCCGTCCGACAACCTGGGCGGCATCCTGGCTACCGCCGACTGGCTCTCGCGCAACGCCATCGCCGCCGGCAAGAAGCCGCTGAAGATGAAGGACGTGCTGACCGCGATGATCAAGGCGCACGAAATCCAGGGTTGCATCGCCCTCGAGAATTCTTTCAACAAGGTCGGCCTCGACCACGTGGTGCTGGTCAAGGTTGCATCGACCGCGGTAGTGGCCGAAATGATGGGCCTGACGCGCGAAGAAATCCTCAATGCGGTATCGCTGGCATGGGTCGACGGCCAGTCGCTGCGCACCTATCGCCATGCGCCGAACACCGGTTCGCGCAAATCCTGGGCAGCCGGCGACGCCACCTCGCGCGCGGTGCGCCTGGCCTTGATCGCCAAGAGCGGCGAAATGGGCTACCCGTCGGTGCTGACCGCCAAGACCTGGGGTTTCTACGACGTGCTGTTCAAAGGCCAGCCATTCAAGTTCCAGCGCAAGTATGAATCGTACGTGATGGAAAACGTGCTGTTCAAGATTTCGTTCCCGGCCGAATTCCATTCGCAGACCGCGGTGGAAGCGGCCATGACCTTGCACGCCGAACTGGCCAAGGCCGGCAAGTCGGTGGAAGACATCAAGAAGATCACCATCCGCACCCATGAAGCCTGCATCCGCATCATCGACAAGAAGGGGCCGCTGAACAACCCGGCCGACCGCGACCATTGCATCCAGTACATGGTTGCGGTGCCGCTGATTTTCGGCCGCCTGACAGCCGGCGACTATGAAGACAAGATCGCCGCCGACAAGCGTATCGACGTCTTGCGCGACAAGATCGTCTGCGTCGAAGACAAGGCATTCACCAAGGATTACCACGATCCGAAAAAGCGTTCTATCGCCAATGCGCTGACCGTGGAATTCAAGGATGGCAAGAAACTCAAGGAAATCGTGGTCGAATATCCGATCGGCCACGCACGCCGCCGCAAGGATGGCATTCCGCTGCTGGAAGCGAAGTTCAAGGTCAACCTGGCGCGCCAGCTGTCGGCCAAGCAGCAGCAGAAGATCCTGGAAGTGTCGCTGGACCAGAAAAAACTGGAAGACATGGCAGTCAACGAATATGTTGATCTGTATGTGATCTAAACCAGGCAGCGCCCCGCTTTGACGGGGCGCTGTTGCATTTGTCCGCAGCGGTTTGCCAAGACATGCCGCAGAAGCATGCAAGGCGGAAGGCGTTCGCCTTCCAGCCCTACGATTCTTTTCAAGAAACGAGGAGACAGCATGAGTTTCGCCACCTTTTACCAGCGCTCGATCGACGACCCGTCCGCCTTCTGGGCCGAGCAAGCCAGGCGCATCGACTGGCACCACCCGTTCTCGCAAGTGCTCGACGACAGCCGGCCGCCGTTCGCCAGGTGGTTTGTCGACGGCGCCACCAACCTGTGCCACAACGCGGTCGACCGCTGGGTGGCGGCGCGCGGCGACCAGCCCGCCCTGATTGCGATTTCCACCGAGACCGGCACTGAAAAAACCTATTCCTTCCGCGAACTGCATGCAGAAGTCAACCGCATGGCCGCCATCATGCAAGGGCTGGGCGTGGGACACGGCGACCGGGTCCTGATCTACATGCCGATGATCGCCGAGGCGGCATTCGCCATGCTGGCCTGCGCCCGCATCGGCGCCATCCATTCGGTGGTGTTCGGCGGCTTCGCCTCGAACAGCCTGGCCAGCCGCATCGACGACGCCACGCCCAAGCTGATCGTCTCGGCCGACGCCGGTTCGCGCGCCGGCAAGATATTGCCTTACAAGGGGTTGCTGGACGAGGCGATCAAGCTGGCCCGGCACCGGCCGGCGCACGTGCTGCTGGTCGACCGCGGCCTGGCGCCGATGGCGCTGGCCGCAGGGCGGGATGTGGATTATGCCGAGCAGCGGCAGCAGCATATCGACGCCAAGGTGCCGGTGGCCTGGCTGGAATCGAACCAAGCTTCCTATATCCTGTACACCTCGGGAACCACCGGCAAGCCCAAGGGCGTGCAGCGCGACGTGGGAGGTTACGCGGTGGCCTTGGCGACCTCCATGGACGCCATCTTTTGCAGCAAGCCGGGCGGGACATTTTTCTGCACCTCCGACATCGGCTGGGTGGTCGGCCATTCCTACATCGTTTACGGCCCGTTGATCGCGGGCATGGCGACGGTGCTGTATGAGGGGTTGCCGATCCGTCCCGACGGCGGTATCTGGTGGAGCATCGTCGAAAAGTACAAGGTGACCCGCATGTTTTCGGCGCCGACCGCAATCCGGGTGCTGAAAAAGCAGCCGCCGGAGCTGATGCAGAAGTACGACTTGTCGTCCTTGCAGGCGCTGTACCTGGCCGGGGAGCCGCTGGACGAAACCACTTCCAGCTGGATTGCGTCAGCGCTCGGGGTACCCGTGGTCGACAACTATTGGCAAACCGAATCCGGCTGGCCGATCATGACCATCGCCAGGAATGTCGACAGCAGGCCGGGCAAGCTGGGCAGCCCTGGCGTGCCGATGTACGGCTATAAGGTGCAGCTGTTGAACGAAGCCACCGGCGCGTTATGCGGCGCCAATGAAAAAGGCGTGGTGGTGATCGAATGGCCGTTGCCGCCGGGCTGCATGCAAACCATCTATGGCGACGACCAGCGCTGCATCGATACCTATTGGGCCACGCAAGTGCCAGGCTCGGGCAACCGCGCCTATTCCACCTTCGACTGGGGCATCCGCGACGACGATGGTTATTACTTCATCCTCGGACGCACCGACGATGTCATCAATGTCGCCGGCCACCGGCTGGGCACCCGCGAAATCGAGGAAAGCATTTCCAGCCATCCGAATGTATCGGAAGTGGCCGTGGTCGGCGTCGAAGACAAGCTGAAAGGGCAGGTGGCGGTGGCCTTCGTGATTCCGCGGCAGGCGGTCGATACGGCGCAGGCGCGGGCTGCGCTGGAAGCGGAGATCATGGGCGTGGTCGACAGGCAGATCGGCAGCGTCGGCCGGCCGGCGCGGGTGCATGTGGTCGGGCTGCTGCCGAAAACCCGTTCCGGCAAGCTGTTGCGCCGTTCGATCCAGGCGATCTGCGAGGGACGCGATCCAGGCGACCTGACCACGATCGAGGATCCGTCTTCCCTGCAGCAGATCAGGGAAGCCTTGCTGGCCTGATGCGGCGTATTTGGCCGATGTCCTCGGCACGGGCGATTGCGCGGTATGATTGTGCATTCGCCCGTATAAGCTGAGTTTTTGCCATGACCCACACAATCCGTCCGGCCACCATTGCCGATGCCGCCGCCATTTGCGACATCTACAATCCCTACATCCGCGATACCTTCATCAGTTTCGAAACCGAACCGGTGACGCCCGAGCAGATAAAACATCGCATCCTGGACATTACCGCCAGCTTCCCGTGGCTGGTATGCGTCGAAAACGAACAGATCCTCGGCTACGCCTATGCCACCAAATGGCGTACGCGCGCGGCATACCAGCATGCGGTGGAAACTTCGGTGTACCTGTCGCCTGACGCCGCCGGCAAGGGGCTCGGCAGCGCGCTGTACCGGGCCTTGATCGCCGAGCTGCAGAAATTGCCGGTGCATGTGGTGATCGGCGGCATCGCCTTGCCGAATGCCGCCAGCGTCGCCTTGCACGAAAAAATGGGCTACGAAAAGGTGGCGCATTTTGCCCAGGTCGGCAAGAAATTCGATCGCTGGATCGACGTCGGTTATTGGCAACGGGTGCTGTGATGGCGTCGCAACGCCAGCCGCTGCCGGTGGTCGATGGCGTTGCGCCAAGCTATCTGTGGCTGCCGGCGGGCGAATGGCCTGATTTGCTGAGTTTCCTGGAACAGCGTTTCCCGGCTGTCGGCAGCGCCGCCTGGGTGGCGCGCATGGCGCGCGGCGAGGTGGTCGACGGCGACGGCGAGCGGCTGGCGCCGGACAGCCCTTACCGGCGCGGCGCCTGCATTTTTTATTATCGCGAATTGCCGGCCGAAACGCCGATCCCGTTTGAAGAAATTATCCTGTACCAGGATGAGCGGATACTGGTGGCCGACAAGCCGCATTTCCTGCCGGTGATCCCGAGCGGGCGTTTCCTGCATGAGACCTTGCTGGTGCGCCTGAAAAAAAAGACCGGGCTGGCCGACCTGACGCCGATCCACAGGCTGGACCGGGAAACCGCCGGCATCGTGATTTTTTCGCACGACGTGGCCAGCCGCGGCGCCTACCAGTCGCTGTTCCAGCAACGGCTGGTCGAGAAGACCTACGAGGCGCTGGCGCCGACCGCGCCGGACCTGGCGCTGCCTCTGGTCTACCGCAGCCGCATGGTGGACGGCACACCTTTTTTCCGGATGAAGGAAGTGGACGGCGAGCCCAATTCGGAAACCCGCATCGAGCTGATCGAGCAGCGCGCGAGCTGCAGCCTTTACCGGCTGCAGCCGCTGACCGGCAAGAAACATCAGTTGCGCGTGCATATGGCGGCATTGGGGATACCGATCGTCAACGATGCCTTTTATCCCGATGCCCATCCATGCAAAGGCGACGACTTGTCGGCGCCCTTGAAACTGCTGGCGCGCGAAATCGCTTTCGCCGATCCGCTGGACGGACGGCGCCGCCATTTCGCCAGCCGGCGCGAACTGTAGACGAAGGAATGTTGGAACAGATGTCAGATACCAGGAGAACGCAATGAGATCAACCCGAGCCACGGCGGCGGTCGAACGTCTCAATGCCCGCAGCACCAATGTACGCTATTCGATGGTGAGGACCGCGGAGGAATTGTTTTACCTGACGCAGAACGCCGGCTTCGAAGCCCCGGTCCGCTTGAGCGAAGCGCTGGAGCTGGACGATTTCGTCAAGTTCGTCAACGCTTACGGGCCGCAAAAACCGAAGCGCATCAGCAAGCTGGATGTCGCTTTTGAAAAGCAGCTGCAAAAGAAAGATTAGCCGCAGCCATGGACGCCCAACGGCCCGGTAGCGCCGGCGTACATGCCATCCTGGTGCATGGCATGGGGCGCACGCCGGTATCGATGCTGCTGCTCGCCAAACGCCTGCGCGCGGCCGGCATGACAACCCATCTGTT
>Ga0182005_1000773_pt1 | contig 14532 bp, 12 predicted proteins | sample Sormic07211103_1_FD_123021 | JGI IMG/M metagenome (GOLD analysis project Ga0182005, IMG submission 123021) | Rhizosphere microbial communities from Sorghum bicolor, Mead, Nebraska, USA - 072115-103_1 MetaG | ecosystem: Host-associated > Plants > Roots > Rhizosphere | place: USA: Nebraska...
GTCTTCAGGTTTTTGCCTTCCTGCTTGACCAGTTTGATTTGACGATCCCAACCCTCGGTATAGACCGCGCCCCAGGCGCCCAGGTCCAGGCATGTCACGTACTTGGGTTGGCTGTACGGCGTCGGGTCCACGCCCAGAATCTGCGCCGCCACGTTGTTACCGGCGTGACGCCCCAGCGAGATGGCGTGCTGGCAGGTCATCATCGCGAAATTGCCGATATCGTCGCAGGCCGCGTAAGCCACATCACCCGTGGCAAAGATGTCGTCCTGGCCAATGACTTTCAGGTGGCTGTCCACGTGCAGACGGCCTTGGCCATCACGCTCGGCAGGGATTTGCTCGGTCAGCGAGCTGGCGCGCACACCGGTGGTCCAGATCACGGTATTGGCCTCGATGCGCTGCCCGTCGGCCAGGGTCACGCCGTTCGCGTCAACCGCGGCCACCGACGACTTCACGCGCCATTTCACCCCCAGTTCAGCGCTAGCCTCGGCAATCGACTGGCTGATTTCGGCGCCCATCGAAGCCCCGATCTTTTCGCCACGGTCGATGATGATCACTTCAATGTCGGCGCTCTCACCGAGGATTGCCCGCAGACGCGCCGGCATTTCAGTCGCCGTTTCAATCCCGGTGAAACCGCCGCCGGCCACCACCACGGTGTTGCGGGCTTTGCTTTCTGGCTGGTTGGCCAGGGATTTGAGGTGGTTTTCCAGACGCATGGCCTGTTCGATCTGGTCCACATCAAAGGCATGTTCGGACACGCCCGGAGTGTTCGACTGGGCCAGACGGCTGCCGGTCGCCAGAACGAGTTTGTCGTAGCTGACGGTCTGCAGGGTGCCTGAAGCATCAGTGTAGCCGACACTTTTCTGCTGCACGTCGATGGTCTCGGCGGCGCCCTTGATGAACTTCACACCGACGGCATCGAACAGCTCACCGATGGGTGCCGCCAGTTGATGAGCGTTCGGTTCGTAGAAGCGCGGACGCACGCGCAGCTCGGCCTGGGGCGCCAATACCGTGACCTCGACGCCGTTGTGATCATGAAGGTCGAACAGACGGGTTGCGCTCAACGCCGTCCACATGCCGCCGAAGCCTGCGCCGATAACCAGAATGTGCTGTTTCATTGTTTTAACTCCGAGAATGACCAAAGACTGAGCTCGTTGCCGAGCGGACAACGGCGACTATAGTTATCCGAGTTGACATGTGCAATATCCTTTTTACGATGGCTGCCATCATCCACTTCAATACCTCGAAAATCCCGCCAACAGCTTTTATCTATAAGCAACACGGGGCAGATAGCGATCAGCATGGATTGTTGCCCACCTAACCATCGGCTGTTAACATTGGCGACTCATTCAGTCGGAGATCCCGATGTCTCTTTACAGTGCGGGCGTTGAATACGGCATTCACTGCCTGATTTTTTTGGTAGGCGATTACGGCGACAGCCGTGAGGCGAGTGTGCGCGACCTCGCCGAATTGCAAGGCGTGCCGCTGGATTACCTGGCCAAGATCTTCACCCGACTGGCCAAGGCCAAACTGGTGGTCGCCACCGAAGGCGTGCGCGGCGGGTTCAAACTGGCCCGGCCGGCGGACGAAATCAGCGTGCTGGATATCGTCAACGCCATCGATGGCAAGAAACTGATCTTCGATTGCCGCGAGATTCGCGGGCGTTGCGCCTTGTTCGACGGAACCCCGCCGCCGTGGGCCCTCGACGGCCCTTGCGCGGTGCACGCGGTGATGATGACCGCGCAAAAACGCATGGAAGAAGCGCTCGCCCAGCAGACCATTCTCGACCTCGCCAGAAGAGTCGGGCGCAAGGCCCCGGCCGAATTCGGTGAGAAGCTGAACACCTGGATGAGTGATCGACGGGAAAAGAAAACCGCCAGCAGTGTGGCGGTCGAGAACGGGCAGATCATCCCGACGACTGATCTCTCGGACTGACGATTCAGCTATGGGCAAACCGGATTGGAGCGCTCTATGATTAGGGCCCATGACGACCCCTGTTTCGATCCGCTCACCCTGCCCGCCCGGCGCCTGCACCTGCGGGCGTGACCCGCTGCTGGAAACACCGGGCGCGGACGTGCGCATCCTGTTTCTGACCCGCCCGGAAGAAAAGCGCCTGCTCGACCGCCTGGAAAACCTCCAGAGCCTGGCCGACCTCGAACGCCTGCAACAGCGGATGTTCGAGCAGCTGGGCATCCGCGTCGAGATTGCCCCCAGCTTCAATGAAGTGCGGACCATGCGCGGCATCGGCATCACCCTCGGCGAGCAGCCGGGGCTATGCCGCAAAACCCGCCAGTCGATCCCGGCCGCCATCCGCCGTAGCCTTGAGAAACGACCGGAAATCGCCTACGACATCCTCAACGCCAACGACTTGTTGCGGGATGCCTGACCACGCGCCGGCCTGTTTTCACGGCGGTGTCACCACGGTGTAATACACCCCATTGGCGCCATATGCCGGTTGCAACCAGGCATTGCCGCATTGGTAGTACGTGTTCTGGGAAAAAGTCTGCAAATGACAGCCGGGAGGCAGGCTGGCGTAGGTCTGGCCCAAGGGCATGCTCGGCGGTCCTGAAGCAACCATCCCGGCGTTATAGCCGGCGCTGAAATCGTCGGAGTCGGCATTCTCGTCGGTCACCGTCCCCGCCGCCTCACCCACCGCCACGCCCGTCGCAACGGCGGCGGCCGGATTGACTCCGCCACCGCAGTAATAACAGCCGCTGCTGGCAATCACAGCGGCGGGCGGATGGTAGTAGGCCGTACCGTAAGGAACGGACTGGTAAGCGCCCCCGCCGTAAGCGGGCCCCCGGTAGGCTGTCGTGCCATAACCGTCCGCGTGGTATCCAGCAGCGGCGGCGCCATTTTCACCTTGTGCATGCCAGGCACCCTCCCCGCCGGAAGCTGTTCCACCTTCGGCACCCGTGCCTGCCCAGGCCCCATCGCCACCGGACGCCGAACCGCCGCGATAGCCTGAACCGCTCCAACTGCCGTCACCGCCGGACGCCGAGCCACCGCGATCGGTTTCGCCACTCCAACTGCCATCGCCGCCCGAAGCCGAGCCGAATTCGCCGGAACGATTCCATGAACCGCCACCGCCGTATCCCCCGCCAAAACGACCGGCGTGCGACCACGCTGCCGCCTCGTTACACACCAGCGCGGCGACTAACAGGCCCGCGAACTTCAAGGTAGATCTGTGCATGATTCAACCTCCTCGTTCAGGGTTTTGTGACCGGGTCTTTAACGCCTTGCGGGGCTCGAAGGCTGGGTGGCGGGGCAAACTTGATGCGGTGCGCCGATTCGATCCGGTCGGGTATGAAAAACGCCGCCGGCATCGCGGAACTGAGCTTCCAGTCACTGAAATCGACTTGATGCCGGGATCGGGTCGGGTCATCGAGAAACTGTGCCCGCAACCGGCGCGGGAGCTTGTCCTCGGTACCGATCCAGGCCTGGACGAACACGGTGTCGCTGGTGTAGGCAATCACATCGGTGGTGGTATCGCCGACCACCGTGGATTGGCCGACGTAAAACGCCACACGCATGTCTCTGGACAAGTCTTTATACGGATCAGCAACGATTACGTCGGTAAACGGAAAATAGATGGCGGCGCGCTTGTACGCAGCCTCCAGCGTTGCATCGATGGTCGGCGGCGCATCGGCCTGTGCGAGCAAGTGGTCTTTGCGCTCATACGCATAGGCTTTCTTGCCATCGTAATAAAACTCGGTGGCCGGTCCATCGCCCGAGGTCAAGACACGCAGGCGATCCGGGCGCTGTTCGTTGACCAGCGCCACCGTGCTATAGGCCAGCGGTGGCCCCAGCCGACTGGGTTTTTCGTAGGTGGTCACGGCTTTGAAACTCAGGCCCTGTGTGCCGGTCAGCCTGGCGCTCATGGCCTTGAGAATATCCAGCGCCTTGGGCTCCAGTTGCGTCGCGGGTGCGTCGGTGGCTGGCGCCTGTGCGGCAAACAACGGGGTCGCGAATGCAGCGATAACAACGCTGAGCGAGAGCCAGCGGGCATGCTGTTGGAGGGTGGGCATCGGTTGTCTCCCCAGAGCGAAGTCAGGCGCCAAATGCCTGGCCAAGGATGTGACGTCGCAGCGAATTCATCTTCCGATGAACACGCTTCGATGATTCATGCCTTGCACCGGTTTGCAGTCATGGCCCCCCCGGATACATCAGCAAAGCTCAGTTTTATGGCATTCGCCATTCCATCGAGAAGAATTCGGACGATTCCCGGCAGGATTCATCGGCGCACAAGGCATTGCGCTGGAAATTTCAGCATTGCTACCTACGCTCTCCGCAACGCTATTTAGATTTCTACCGAACAGTTCGACTTTCTCCATGGAGCACACACCACCATGAATCCGTCCCGAAACCTCCTTATCGGCGCCGCGTTGGCCGGCCTTCTGCTCGGTGGTTGCACCTCCAAGGTCACCGAGTCGACGCAATACTCCGGTTTCCTGTCGAGTTACAGCGATCTGAAGGAATTCGATACCCCCAGCGGGGGCAAGGCCATGCGCTGGATCAGCCCGTCGTGGGACTCGAACGCCTACGACACCGTGGCCTTCAACAAGCTGGAGTTCTACCCCGCGCCCAAACCCAATGAGCGGGTCAACCAGCAGACGCTGACCGATATCCAGAACTACATGACCAGCAAAACCAAAGCCACGCTGGGCACCAAATACCGGGTGGTCACCAACCCGGCGTCAGCCGGTTCCAGGACCTTGATCCTGCGCGCGGCCATCACCGGGGTCAGCGCCTCGAACGAGGGCATGAAATGGTATGAAGTGGTGCCCATCGCGGCTGTCGTCGGCGCGACTCAAGCGGCCACCGGTCACCGTGACCAGGACACCGAGCTGTATATCGAGGCTGAGTTCGTCGACGCCAGAACCAACCAGACCGTGGGCCGAGTCGTGCGCAAAGTGTTTGGCACCACACTGGAAAACGAAAGCCAGCAAGTCACGGCCAAGGATTTCAAAGTGGCGATCGACAAGCTGAACGCGGATCTCTGGGCGTTCATCCGCAGTTGAGACCTGTTTGAACTGTTGTTTACGACCCTGAAGAGGTACACAGCATGAAAGCAATCCTGTCCTGGATGACCGTCACGATGGCGGCTGTGTTGATCAGCGCCTGCTCAGCCGTGGGCTCAACCGATGGCGGTGCCGGCGAGATCGAGATTCGCTCAGGCAAGATCGAGCAGATCACGCTGACGCAGATGCAGACCAATCACGACAGTGGCGTCGGCGCCGTACTCGGTGGCCTTGGCGGTCTCGGTATCGGCAGCCTGATCGGTCATGGCACCGGGCGCGATGTCGCCATGGTTGCCGGTGCGCTGGCCGGTGCGGTCGGCGGCAATTACGCCGAGAAGAAAAAGTATGACCAACCGGTAGAAGCACAACAGATCATCGTGCGGGTCAGAAGTGGCGTGCTGGTGTCGGTGACCCAGCCGATCAATCCGTCCTTGGGTAAAGGCATGAACGTGTATATCCAGGGCTCAGGCAATGACGCCCGTGTGGTACCGCAAGGCAGTTAATGCGCGACCTCACTTGGGAAACAGCAACGTAATCGCCGCGCGTAGTCCCCAGCCGCGCGCACCATCTTCAGGACTGTCGGCCCAGTAGCGCGGGCCGACTTGAAGGGTCAGTGGCTGGCCTCCCAACTTGAGCAACTGAGTCACCGTGGCGTTGACCGGGACCGCCCATTCCTTGGTCTGCCAGTTGTAGATCGATTCGGTGTTAACGCCAAACGTGGTGTAGGTGTGCGTGGTGTACGACCAGAAGGGTTGCAAGTACGTCTGGTTGACCTTGGCTGCATTGGACTGCTCGCCGCTCAGGCTCCAGATGTGATTGGCGAGGATGCCCCGGGTCCAGCCGTTAGATTGTTTCAACGCCACGACGGTCGGCCCGGCACCCCACTGCCGACTGCTCAACAACCTGTCACTTCCCGTGGGAATCAGCAACGCCGGCCCGGCGCCGAGAATCCAGCCGCTGGCCGTCGGCTCCTTGGGCGAAAAGAAAAAGCTTTGGGTCACATCGCCAATGCCGGACTTGTCCGCCGCGCCGTCTGGCGCCAGGCCATGCTGGTCAATCACCGGCAGGATCGTGCGGGAGATCAGGTTCCAGTGGTCATTCAATTCGAAGGGCAGCACCGGCTGGATATTGGTCACGCTGTGCATGCCCTCCCCGGTGGGTCCCATCTTCTGATCCCAGGTGTACTGGATCGGCAGGCTGTACATGGCCGCGACCGGATTCAGCGATTTTTTCACCAGTTCGGCGTCCTCCTCCGCGTGAACACTCCCCGCCCCGAGGAATAGGGCACACGGCAACAGGTAATGCGCAGTTCGCAGGCTCGGCATGTTCAAGCACCCCAGTGGTTTGAGCATGAGCAAAGCGCAGTTTTATGGCGCTCGCCATTCAATCGCTGAACAAATCGAAAATTCCTGGAAGGTTTCGCGTCTTTTTAGATAGCTATTTCTGGATATTTCGCAGTTTCTACCTACGCTCTTCGCGGGGGGATCCAACATTTCAGGAGAAGCCGGGGAGCTTCTTTTCAGCGTGCTCACAGCGGTACACAGGATCTCGACATGAACCGGAAAAAAATATTCTCCGCACTCGCCACACCCATACTGTTGTCCGCAATGTATATCCCCGGTATGTCTTACGCCGCCGATAAGCCACCCAACATTTTGGTGATCATGGGCGACGATATTGGCTGGTCCAACATCGGCGTCTACAACCAGGGCATGATGGCCGGTCGCACCCCCCATCTCGACCAGCTCGCCAATGAGGGCATGCGTTTTACCGATTATTACGCCGAGGCCAGTTGTACGGCCGGGCGCGCCAACTTCATCACCGGTGAACTGCCGATCCGTACTGGCATGACCACCGTCGGCCAGGCCGGGTCGCCCATCGGTATTCCCGCCGAAGCCGTGACCATCGCCACCGCCCTGAAGTCCATGGGTTACGCCACCGGCCAGTTCGGCAAGAACCACTTGGGCGATTTGAACGAATTCCTGCCGACCGTCCACGGTTTTGACGAGTTCTTCGGTTACCTCTATCACCTCGACGCCATGGAAGACCCGGCGCACCCCAACTATCCGAAGGAACTGCTGGACAAGGTCGGTCCGCGCAACATGGTCCACAGTTGGGCCACCGCCACCGATGACAGCACCGTCATGCCACGCTGGGGCAAGGTCGGCAAACAGAAAATCGAAGACGCCGGCACCCTGTATCCAGAGCGGATGAAAACCGTCGACGATGAAATTCGCGACAAGACCTTCACCTTCATCGACAAGGCCAAGCAGGACAACAAACCGTTCTTCGTCTGGTTGAACCCGACCCGCATGCACATCGTTACCCACCTCTCCGACAAGTACGAAGCCATGCGCAATGCAGAAAACGGCTGGTCGGAACAGGAAGCCGGCATGGCACAACTCGATGACGTCGTTGGCGATGTCATGGCCAAGCTGAAAAAAGACGGGCTGGATGACAACACCATCGTCATTTTCACCACCGACAATGGCGCGGAAAACTTCACCTGGCCGGACGGTGGTACCACCCCGTTTGCGATGGGCAAAGGTACGGTGATGGAAGGCGGTTTCCGGGTACCTGCCATCGTTCGCTGGCCGGGCAAGGTGCCGGCTAACACGGTGGGCAACGGCATCATGTCGGGGATGGACTGGTTCCCGACTCTGGTCGCCGCGGCAGGCAACCCGAACATCACCACGGAACTGCTCAAGGGCAAACAACTGGGCGACACGACCTACAAAGTCCATTTGGATGGCTATGATCAGACACCAATGATTACCGGCAAAGGCCCGTCAAACCGGCATGAAATCTTCTACTTTGGAGAGAGCGCGTTGGGTGCAGTGCGCATTGATGATTACAAGTATCGCTTCATTGACCAGCCTGGCGGATGGATGGGGGCCAAGGTACCGATGGATGTACCGATCCTGACCAACCTTCGTCTCGACCCGTTCGAACGCATGGGCTGGCCGGAAAATCAGTCAGCACAGGGCTCCCAACAGTACTTCGACTGGTTCAAGTTCCAGTTCTGGCGCTTTGTGTTTGTCCAGCAACAAGTGGCCAAACTGGCTGAAACCGCGATCGAGTTCCCGCCGATGCAAAAAGGCGCGAGCTTCAACCTCGATTCGGTCAAGGCCAAGATCGCAGCGGCTCGGGCGGAGATGGCCAAGTAGGTTCAGCGAATCACGGGCGGCCGCACTGGCCGCCCGTTTTCTCTGACGGACGTTTATTGACGCAATAAGGAATTGGTATGCAGATAAAAACCTCCGCCCTCCCCGCCGCCACCGTGCTCGCCCTGTGCTGCCAGCAAGCCTGGGCCGGCGGCATCATGCTTTACGAAATCGGCACGGACAACACCGGCCTGGCCAATGCCGGCGCCGCCGCCCGCGCTCAAGGCCCCTCGACCATCGCCAGTAACCCGGCGGGCATGAGCTACCTGCCAGGCACGCAGATCACCGGCGGTTTGCAAGTGCTTTACGGTGACCTGTCCTTTGATCGCGATTCCGGAACCAACACCCCAGGCAGCGGCAGTGGCAACGCCCTCGACCCGATTCCTGGCGGCAGCTTCTTCATCACCCATGAACTCGACGATCACTGGAGCGTCGGTTTCGGCCAGTACGGCGATTTCGGCCTGGCAGTCAATTACGACAACGACTGGTCCGGGCGCTATTTCACGCAAAACTCCAGCTTGCTGGGTTTATCGCTGGTCCCCAGCGTAGCGTATCGCTTCAATGAGCAATGGTCGGTGGGTGTGGGCGTCAAAGCCATGTACGGCATGTTGCAGGCGGATACCGCCATTGATCGAAACCCTCTGGGTTTCGACGACCGCACCGACGGCCAGTACAAATACAAGGACGGCACGTGGGGCTACGGCGCTAACGTCGGGGTGATCTATGCCCCGCAAGTCGGGACGCGCATTGGCCTGACTTATACCAGCAAGGTCGATCTGGATTTCGAAGACCGGCTGAATGTGAAAGGCGACGGCCGCCTGCTGGATCGCATCAACAACACCAATACCAAACTCGACATGACGGTGCCGCAAACCGTCACCTTGAGCCTGTATCAACAACTGGACCGGCAATGGGCGTTGCTGGCTTCGGCCAACTGGCAGGACTGGTCGCAATTCGGCGAAATCGGGGTAGAGGTCGAAACCACGGCAGCCGGGGCGCAATCGACAACGATCGATGCCCACTTCAAGGACACCTGGCACCTCTCCCTTGGCGCGCAATACCAGGCCACCGAGCAATGGCTGTGGAACGTCGGTGTGGCGTACGACAGCAGTGCCGTTTCCGACAGCAATCGCAGCGTCATCGTGCCGATGAACGAAAGCTGGCGCATTGCGACAGGAGCCACCTATGCTCTTAACAAAGACACCGACGTGAACGTCAGTTGGGCCATGGTTTGGCTCGGTGACATGCCCGTCGACCAGACCAAAACCGTTTCGGGCACTCGAGTCTCTGGTCAATTCGACAATGCCTGGATACAAGCGCTGACCGGGAATATGACTTGGCGTTTTTGATGTGTAGTTAATGAAAAAAAAATGACTCAAACCATGGAGTAAAAACCACTATGAATCTGTCCCGAAACCTGTTCATCGGTGCGGCATTGACCGGCGTCTTGTTGAGCGGTTGTACCTCAAAAGTTACAGAGAAGGAGCAGTACTCCGGCTACCTGTCCAGTTACAACAACCTGCAAGAAGTCGAAACGCCGAGCGGTGGCACGGCGATGCGCTGGGTGAGCCCGTCGTGGAACCCGAATGCGTATGACACCGTGGCGTTCACCAAGCTGGAACTCTATCCAGCGCCGAAACCCAATGAGCGGGTGAATCAGCAGACGCTGACCGATCTCCAGAGCTACATGACCAGCAAAGCCAAAGCCACGCTGGGCACGAAGTACCGGATTGTGCCCAACACCGCGGCAGCACCGGCGGGTTCTAAAACGTTGGTCATGCGCGCGGCAATCACTGGGGTCAGCGCTTCGAATGAAGGTATGCAGTGGTATGAAATCCTGCCGATCACAGCGGTTGTAGGGGCGACACAAGCGGCCACCGGTCACCGCGACCAAGACACCGAAATGTATATCGAAGCCGAATTGGTCGACGCCAAAACCAATCAGACCGTGGCCCGAGTGGTCCGCAAGATATTCGGCAAATCCCTGGAAAATGAAAGCCAGAAAGTCACCGCCAAGGATTTCAAAGTGGCCATCGACAAGCTGACCTCTGATCTCCAGGCGTTTATCAGGTAATGCCAGCCAGTTAAGCCGTGACACTGAACCTGTGGCCAGGGAGCTTGCTCCCGCTGGGTCACGAAGTGGCCCCAAAATATGGGCCTGCTTCGCAGCCCAGCGGGAGCAAGCTCCCTCGTCACAGGTAATCAGCGCGGCAACCTCCTCCGATTATTTTTTCATCCCCACCCGCCGTCGCATCTCGGCCGTAATCGTCTGCCGGGTTTTCTTCAGGTTCGCCCATGGCTCGTGACCTACTTCGGCCAGGCGTTCATGCACGTTGTGCACGTTCCATTGATTGCCACCCTTGAGCTCGGCCACCTCTTCGCGAAAGATCGGCACCGATACCGGCAGCCCTTCGCGGGTGCGCACCGCGTACGCGCAAATGGTGGTGGCGCCCAGACCATTGCGCAGGTAATCGATAAAGATGCGCCCTACCCGATTCTTCGGTCCCGACACTGCGGAAAAACGCTCCGGCAAGAGCTTGGCCATGTGGCTGACAATCGCATGGCTGAAATCCTTCACCTCGTCCCAACCGAGCTTGCGGGTCAACGGCACCACCAGGTGAATGCCCTTGCCGCCGCTGGTTTTGAGAAACGCTTTCAACCCCAGCTCATCAAGCACCGATAGCGTCAGTTGAGTCGCCTCGACCATGCTTTTCCAGGGCAGCGCCGGGTCCGGGTCGAGGTCGAGCACGAAGCGATCGGGCCGGTCGAGGTTGTCGGCGGTGGCATTCCAGGTGTGCAGCTCAACGGTGCTCATCTGCACCGCGCCGATCAGCGCTTCGGCGTTGTTGATGATCATCACCGGTTGGCCGGTCAGCTCCTTGTCCAGTGTCGTGATACCTGGAATGGCCAGGCGCTCGGCGTTTTTCTGGAAAAACAGTTCGCCGGCGATACCGTCCGGCGCGCGCACCAGCGCCACTGGACGGTCCTTGAGCTCGGGCAGAATCCACTCGGCAACGCTGGCGTAATACTCGGCCAGTTGCACTTTGGTGGTGCCGCTGGAGGCGTCGATGACTCGGTCGGGGTGGGTGATGCGCACCTTGCCTTCGCCCAGACCAATCTGGGATGGCGCGGGAGACTCGGTTTTCTTTTTCGCCGCAGCGGCGGTTTTTTTCTCTGGGGTTTTCACCACGTTCGGGCGCTCCTCAGTGATGCTCTCAGCGGGTTTGTCATCGCGCAGGCCATGGAACACCGCATGGCGCACCGAGCCGTCCTTGGTCATCTCGGCGAAGGCCACTTCCGCCAATAGCGTGGGTTTGAGCCAGTGCACACCCTTGGCGTCGAAACCGGTCGGTGGATTGACCACCGCCGGTTTCTTCGCCAGCAACGGTTTCAACTGCGCGTAGATGCGCTTGAGGGTCGTCTCGTTGAACCCGGTGCCGACCTTGCCGGCGTAACGCAATTTGCCGCTGTCACGGTCATGCAAGCCGAGCAGCAATGCGCCGAACGCGTTGCGCGACCCTTTCGGATCGGTGTAGCCGACCACCACGAATTCCTGGCGATGCTTGCACTTGAGCTTGATCCAGTCGCTGCTGCGCCGGGACACATAAGGCGAGCCCAGACGCTTGCCAATCAGCCCTTCCATCTGCATCTGGCAGGCGCTGTTGAGCAAGGCTTCCGGCGCTTCGCCAAACGAATCCGAGAAGCGCAGCAGCGGGTCGTGATTGGCGTTGAGCACAGTGGACAGCGCGACCCTGCGTTCTTCGACCGGCACCTCGCGCAGATCCACGCCGTTGAGGTAAGGCAGGTCGAACAGGTAATAAAGGATGTTGGCGCTGGCACCGGAATCGAAGGCGTTTTGCAGCGCCTGGAAGTCCGGCACACCTTGCTCGTTGGCCACCACCATTTCACCGTCGAGCCAGGCCGATTCAAGCCCCAGCGCCGCGAGCGCTTCGGCTTGTTTGGGCAATTTGTGGGTCCAGTCGTGACCGTTGCGGGTAAAGAGCTTGATGTCGTCGTGATCGATGCGGGCCATGATCCGGTAGCCGTCGAACTTGATCTCATAGCTCCACTCGCCGTCCGGGGCCTTCTCAACCAATGTGGCCAGCTCGGGTTTGAGCTGGTCTGGCAGAGGGGCTTTATGGGCGCCGGTCAGTGGCGCCGATTTTACTTTGGGCACGGCCTTGCGCGCGGGTTGCTTGACGGCTTTGGGTTTAGCCGCCGACCTGGATTTTTTGGCGACGATGGTCCGGTCACTCAGCACACTGTCGGGCTCGGCCGCGACCACGTCGTAATCGCTCTCGGGTTTGGCCGCGCTGTCCTGGTGCTTGATCAGAAACCACTGCTCCTGCTTGCCCGGCATGTGCGTGCGTACGAGATTCCACAGACCGCCGAGCTTCTCGCCTTGCAGTTCGAACTTGAGCTTGCCCTTGGCGTAGGCCTTGGCCGGATCCTCCTGTGGAATCCACACGCCACGGTCCCAGACGATCACATCGCCGGCGCCGTAATGTCCTTCGGGGATGCTGCCTTCGAAGGTCGCGTAGTCCAGCGGATGGTCTTCGACGTGGACCGCCAGGCGCTTGATCTTGGGGTCGAGCGACGGGCCTTTGGGCACCGCCCAGCTTTTCAGGGCGCCATCGAGCTCCAGGCGAAAGTCGTAATGCAGGTGCGAGGCGTCGTGCTTCTGTATGCAGAATTGCAGTGCGTGGTCTTTCGCGTTTTTTTTGCCCGTGCTTTTTTTCGCGGCGGGTTCAGAGGTCGCCGAGAAGTCGCGCATGCGGTTGTAGTCGTCGAGGTTCCTGTTCATGGCGCACCCGCTGCTGACTCAACAATCCCTCCGATACCGGGGCCGGCTCGCGTGACGGTCAGCGCCACCACCGCAATCCGTTCCACCCGTTGATAGCCCGGAGTCAGCAATTCCTCTCCGAACACGTCAGGATCGAGCTCGCGGTAGGTCCAACTGAACATCGGTGACTCAAGGCGCAGTTTCAGCGCCAGCAGGAAAGGATCGTGGCCATCGATCATCGCCACCCCGGTGTAGAGCACCAGCGAACCACCGGGTGCCAGTCGATTCATGGCTTGCTCGACAATGCGCAGCGACAGTTGCTCTCCGTGCGCCCCGCCACCGTGTCGGTAGGCTCGCTCGGCCGGGTCGGCCATGTAGGGCGGGTTGGCGACGATCAGGTCGAACTGTCCGTCGACATCCTGCAGCACGTCGCTGGTTTCGACGCTGACATTGGCCACTTCGGCGAGCGCGGCATTGATCGTGGTCAGGCGCAGCGCCGCCGGGTTGATGTCCACGGCCAGCACTTGCGCTTCACGGCGTGCGCGGGCAATCACAATCGCGCCGACCCCGGCACCACAGCCGATATCGACAGCGCGCCGGATCGGGGCGAAATTCTGTTGCAGATGGGCGTGGATCAATTGCGCAAAACGGTAAGTGTCCGGCCCGAAGAACACCGCGTCCGCCGCCTCGGTGGGAAACGCGGAATGCACAAACAGCAGGTCATCCAGGCTCGACCAGCGCACCCGGCTTTTCAGGTGGCCGTTGCCTTCCTCAAGCACGCCAGCCCGTTGCAACTGCAACTGCTCATCCGCCGATAACAGGCCGGGCTCGAACGGCCGCGACCAACCGAACACGTCGCGCAGGGTCTGGGCCTGTCGCCCGAAGGCCCGATCAAGCACGCGCTGATGCGTCAGCGGTGTCGGCGTGATGAATCGATAACCGTCGGCCTGCAAACGGCGTCCCAGTTGCAGTAATGCCAGGTCGGCAGCGCTCAGGTGTTCTTCCTGATTCATGTAAGGCTCCTTAACGAAGGCTGGACTTGAGCTCGATGAAGCGACGCGTGGCCAGCAGGCCGGCGGGATCGGCATGCCGCCGCGCCGACAGCCACGGGATCAGCACCTGCATTTGTTCACCAGCGGGAAGGCCCTCCAGTGCGAATTGCAGGCTCTGGACATCCGGATCGCTGGTCGGCAACTCGGGTTCCACGGCATCGTGGTTGCTGCGGCGATAGGCCGGTGGTGGGCGCTCGGGTGTCCAGTCGCCGGCAATCCAGTCGTGCAGCAGCTGCTTTTCATAAGGGCTGAACACCCCGAACATGGCCGCGCCATCGCCCTCGATCAACTGCCAGAAACGGCTGGCTTGCGGATCCTGGTGGCGCTTGACCCAGCCCTTGTTTTCCAGGGCGGTGAGGAAACCGGGCAACTGCTCGGGCGCCGATAACCATTGGTTGACGGTCTTGCCTTCAAATCGGCAGTAGTCGGAATGCATGTGCTGGCCGAACGGGCGTTTGCGCTCCAGCATGTTCAGCACTTCGCGGTAGAGGTCGAACGATTCGATGATCGCCCGA
>Ga0182005_1000774_pt1 | contig 14521 bp, 15 predicted proteins | sample Sormic07211103_1_FD_123021 | JGI IMG/M metagenome (GOLD analysis project Ga0182005, IMG submission 123021) | Rhizosphere microbial communities from Sorghum bicolor, Mead, Nebraska, USA - 072115-103_1 MetaG | ecosystem: Host-associated > Plants > Roots > Rhizosphere | place: USA: Nebraska...
CAATCGACCTTCGGCTTCTGGGATTGTACATGATGTAAACAATCCCGCAAATGACGGGGCGCATCAAACTTGTCTTTCAAATGAATATCGGTCAGGTGAGCAATACGCAATGCAGGCTTCGCTCCATCCGCTGCCAGGCTACTCAATGGCAATGCAGGCGCCAGTAACAGGCCGCCCATTCTTTTGAATAAGGTTCTTCTTAACATCCCGGCAAAGTTAAAAATCCAGCTGAATGCCCTGTGTTAAGTTATTGTTTATAAATCCCAATCAAATGGGTACGCAGGTAATAAGTGCCTGACAATACAATTTTGGAAGAAGGCAACTTTGGCATATGACAATCTATACAATTCAACACCGCCATCTTATCAAATTTACAACCCGGAGACGGCTGCTGCTGATGGCACTGCATACACTTCTTTGAAAAAGCCACGGTATTATTCCCTTCATTCTGATGTGGATCATGGCAGGTCACACAATTCATCTGCCGGCTCTCTTTAAAACAACGGCTCGCGGTGAATAACTGGTACTGCGTACCATGAATATCCAGTTGCTCCGGCCGGGAAGGCCCACTGATGTCCGGGAAGAAATAATCACTGTAAGCATCGCCCGGTTTATACCCAAAGAGCCCCTTCTGTGGTGTTTTCAATCCTGAATGACACATGGCACACATATCCAGTTGCTGCTGATTACTCAGGCTACGCACTGCCGTCATATGCATGGCCTTCTTTTCTTCAGGATGCGCAGTATGATAGGCTACATGTTCCGCTGCAGGACCATGACAACGTTCACAATCTATTCCATAAATAATCCGCCCTTTCTCAAATGTTTCATTCAATCCACGCCCCACCATTGTTACATTCTTTATGCCCACAGCTGAACTGTGACACCCAAAGCAGGTGCTGGGAATCTGTCTGTCGAATTTAGGATGCGATGTCGGAAATCCGGGACTATTTGCCCAATGCCCTGCACTCACATAGTAAGAGACCGGCAACTGGTAATAGTTCTCGTTATTCCAGTACAAATAAGTTTGTGCATGCCTCCCCGACCCTACCGATAAATGGAATAAATGGCCACCCTGCACCTTGCCACTATCTGTTACCGCCATCAGCACTGAGGAACTATCCTCATACGTAAAGGAAGCAGGGAAAGTCCCTAATACCTCCGTACCCGTGGTCTTAAAATGTGTGGTCTGTAAATAATGATTATAAATATCCTGATGACAGGAAATACAGGTATTGGCACCTGCATACGCCGGCCCTCTCAGATCCTGGGCCGGCTGTGTGATACATTGGGATAATAATACTATCAGGCAGATGATGCCTGCTGCTACCCACAGCATTCGTTTATTCATAACGTAGAAAATAATATTACACGAACCATTCCTTCAGCGTGAGGATACTCAGCCCGCCCATGATCAACACCACTATCCAGCCTATCAAAGATAATAGCAGCGGATGACTATACTCCTGTACCAGTCTTTTATTGTAAGCCGCCACCAACATCACGGCCAGTGCCACGGGTAATATGAGTCCATTGAGCGCCCCTGCAATGATGAGCAACTGCACAGGATTGCCTATTACCGCAAAGATCGCGGTACTGAATACTATGAAGAAGGTAATAAACCATTTCTCATTTCTTGCTATAAAAGGATGGAATGTTTTTAAAAACGAAACTGATGTATACGCCGCTCCTACCACCGACGTGATTGCGGCGCTCCACATCACCATACCAAAGAACCGGTACCCGATTTCACCAGCTGCACTCTTAAACACCGCAGCTGCCGGGTTCCCACTATCCAGCTGAATCCCTTTTGTCACCACTCCCAATGCGGCCAGGAATAGAAATATCCGCATCACTCCCGTAATCAGGATGCCCCTGGTTGCACTCTGGTTCACCTGGGGAATAGCTGCCTTACCTCCTATGCCCGCATCCAGCAGGCGATGTGCACCGGCAAAGCTGATATATCCACCTACCGTACCACCTACTAATGTGATGATAGATTTTGTATCAATTTTATCCGGCCATACCATTTGCCGCAAGGCATCTATTACCGGAGGATGAGAACTGGCTGCTACATACAGTGTGAGCAGCACCATCAATATTCCCAGGTAACGCGTGAACTGGTCCATGGCATTCCCTGCCTCTTTCATCCAGAAGATAAACAACGAAATCGCACCACTCAGGATTGCGCCATACAAGGTATCTAATCCGAAAAGAGCCTGCAACCCCAATCCACAACCACCAATATTTGCAATATTGAAAACAAGTCCCCCCAATACGACCAGTAATGCCAGGAAATATCCCAGCCCCGGCAATAATTCATTTGCCAGATCCTGCGCCCTGGAACGGCTGACTGTCAGGATCCGCCAGATATTCACCTGCGCCCCGATATCCAGAAGTATAGATACAAATATGGCAAAGCTAAATGCAGCAGCATGCTGCTGTGTAAATACCGTTGTCTGGGTCAGAAACCCCGGTCCGATGGCAGATGTAGCCATTAAAAAGGCTGCACCTATCAGGATGGAAGAGCGCTGTTTATTCAAGTGTGTTGTATGGTTAGGTGGTGTTCTCGTAACGATTGATGCACTGCTTTAACAAATGTCACGGCATGTGCCCCATCTCCATGCAGACAGATTGTTTCTGCGCGAAGTGGTACTACTTTTCCATTCACCGTTGTCACTTCCTGCTTTGTGACCATTTGTAATACCTGTGCTAATGCAGCTGCTTCACTTTCTATCAGGGCATTGGGTTTACTACGTGGTGTGAGCGAGCCATCGTCCTGGTAGGTTCTGTCTGCGAACACCTCACTGGCTGTTTTAAGGCCCATTTCAGCCGCTGCTTTGATGAGCCAGCTGTTGCTAAGGCCAAACAGACAGAGGGCAGGATTGGTATCTCTGATGGCTTGTGCGATGATGGTTGATAAGTGTTGGTCTCTGGCTGCCATATTGTAAAGGGCACCATGTGGTTTCACATGTTGCAATGTGGCCCCCAGTGAACGGCATATTGTCTGTAAGCTATGAATTTGTGCGGTGATGAGGTCGTAGATCTGGTTATCTGGCAGTTGTTGTTCTGTTCTGCCGAAATTCTCTTTGTCATCGAACCCCGGATGTGCACCTATCGCCACCTGGTGCTGGAGGGCCAGGGTCACTGTCTGTTCCATGGTATCTTTATCTCCGGCATGATAGCCACAGGCAATATTTGCACTGCTGATGTAAGGCATTATGCTGGCATCGGTAGGCATACCTTCGCCCATGTCACAGTTAAGATCGATGTACATATTTACTTCTGGTTGTGTTGCAGCCATTCCTGCCATCGTAAGTTACAGGCATTTTGCAGAAAATGCAAGTGCTGTTCTGCGGCTATGAGCAACTCTTCGGCTTCATCATGGGGAATGATCTGGAAGGAGATCCTGCTGTGTGGCAGTAATTGTGCTAAAGTGGGAAGGTCTGCACTGACCACGTGTGCGATGCGTGGATAACCACCTGTTGTCTGATGATCGGCCATGAGAATGATCAGATGGCCATCGGGTAATAGCTGTATGGTTCCTCTTGTAATACCGGCCGAGAGCCTTTCTTCTTCCTTTACCAGGGTTAAGGCCTGCCCTTTGAGCCGGTATCCCATTCTGTCACACTGTTCCGACAAGGTAAAGAGGTGAGACGTGAATATCGATTGCGATGTAGGGGTAAGTGCTGCATATTCCAGGCTCGTGACCACCCGGATCACACTACCATCTGAATACAGGTCGCGTACATCCGCCCTCCAGGGAAGGGGTGTACCCAGCTGTGTCACATGCAGGTATTTCTGCCGCAATGCCTTATCGATGTCTTCATCTACCTGGTTGACAGGAATACGGTCGTTCTTTTCCAGTTTTCTGCCTTCAAAGCCACCGGCACCTGCCTTGAGATGGGTGCTGTGACTGCCTAACCAGGGTGTATTGTTCAGACCACCTCTTACAGCAATATAGCAACGTGCACCTGATACTGGTTTTGTAAATCGTAATATAGATAACTGAGAGATCCAGATAGGTTGATTAATATCCAGCGGCTGTTCATTCACCATAGCACCGAAATCGCCACCAGAAAGGGCAATCAGGGTATCTTCTTCAAAAAGTAAAACAGCTGCCGGAAAATGTAATTCTATTACAGCGGCTTCAGGATTGTTGCCCACGAGAATGTTGGCCACATACATGGCTGCCCTGTCCATCGCACCACCTGGGTTGATGCCCAGATGCTGGTAGCCATATCTGCCCCCATCCTGTATTGTATCCAGTAAGCCCTGTTGAATGACCTGTATCATTTATATCATTTTATGAAATTCATCCAGCGAGATAGGCACAAACTTTACCTCGTCGCCGGGATGACAATAGCAGGGGGAATCTAATGCAGGGTCAAACATTTTTATAGGTGTTTGGCCGATGATGTTCCAGCCCCCTGGAGAAGCTAATGGGTAGATGCCGGTTTGCCCCCCGGCAATGCCGACACTCCCCGCCGAAATGTTTAAGCGGGGTTTTCTTTGCCTTGGCGTAGCCAGGCGATCGTCTACTTTGCCCATATATGGGAAACCCGGGAGAAATCCCAGCATGTAGACGGTATATATTTTTGAAGCGTGCAGGTCAATGATCTCTTCCACGCTCATGCCTTTCTGTGTCGCCATCATAGCCAGGTCCAACCCAAGAGATGGATCATAGCAGACAGGGATTTCTAACAGACGGGCACTTTTTTCTGTGTATACAAGCGGTGCTGTCAGTGCGGGAGCAATTAATGTCTGGATGGTAGTAAAGGCATTATTGTTTTGCTCGCGGCGTACTAACAGGATGTCGTATACGATAGTAAGAGAAGCGTAAGCAGGAATGATGTCAAGAATGTATGGCAGCTGCATGGTGAGCAGGTGATTATACACGTTCATGACCTTGTCGTGAACTGCGGAAGAGATCTCCTGAGACCATTCTATGATCAGGGAATGATCGCCAAGCGGGTTGATAGTATAATCGCTATTCATAATTCAGCAATAAGGTACGTGATATTGCCGAAAAATCTTTCAATTATTTTTAGGATAAGGAGTGCGGCAAAGGATGAAAAATCCTGTTTTACTATGAACTTTTTATCTAAAGTTTTAAAAATCATTCCCGCCGGGCCTGCGGCAGCATTGACATTTTTTCTTTTTTTGATGGGCGTTATGAATGCAATAGCTCTCTTGTATATTCCAATCCTACCGTATAGATATCCTCGAAGTACTTAAAATCAAACATGCCATACTTCCCCAAACCATCCGGTTCTATAAACTCCTTACACCTTGCTTTATTTTTCAAAACAGGCTCCCGGATCGCCAGGTGTAACGTACGGTCTATATTCGCCAGGTACCCGTTTTCCGGGTGATACTCCGTCAGCGGGTTCACGTGCACCCCTATTATATCGTCGTATTTTTCCAGCAATGGTTCGGCAGGCAGATTGCCCGTGAGACCGCCATCCACATAGGGAATACCATCTATCACTATCGGCTGGAATAATAATGGAATGGACGATGCTGCTAATACAGCCGGAATAATAGCACCCTTTTCAAAGATCATCTGCGTGCCTTTGTTGAAGTCGGTAGCAGCTATATATAAAGGCGTGTTTAAATCCTCAAAATTCTTGTGGCGCAGGGTTTGGGTCAACACCTTCTCCACCGTTTTTAAGGAGAGCAGCCCTGTCCGCCAGTTACGCCACTCCATCGATAACCCGATTTTATTCGTCTGGAAGATCTCCCTCACCTCGTCAGTCGTATACCCATCACAGATAAATGCGGCAGCAATAGAGCCGGCACTCGTAGCGGCAATGGCGGATGGCGTAATCTGTTGTTCGGCAAAGGCTTTCAATACTCCCAGGTGGGCATATCCCCTGGCTCCCCCTCCCGATAATACAAAGGGACGCGTAGATGCATTCATGTAGCTGTTCTTATTTTGACGCCGGCAACTCTCCTCTCCGTGTCCAGAGATAAATCGCTACCAACAGGCTCAAGATAGGAATTACTATCCCAAATTCATCATAGAAGTATTTAGTTTTCTCTGAAGTAAGCGTGAGTGGGGTGAATATAGCCTGAATGAAAAGGTTATGACTGGCATGCAGGATCACTGCTGTCCACAAACTGCCGGACCGGAGCCTGAACCAGGTAAATATAAAACTGCCACTGATCACCAGGATAGAGAAACAGGAGAACCCATACCACGCAGGTGTTCCACTGTTATAATCCGCAAAAAGCAGGATAGGCAAATGCCAGAGCGCCCAGATACAACCTGTGATCAACGCTGTCTTCGTATAACCCAGGATCTTATACATCTCAGGGGCCAGAAACCCACGCCAGCCGATCTCCTCTCCCAATGCGCTGGACATACTTCTCACCATGCCAAGGGTGCCCATTAATATAAAATACATGACTATCACTAACCCTTTGGGTAGCTTTTCCAATCCAAAAGATTCGGCAACACCGGCTACAAATTCAGGGTCATAAAATTTACCCCATCCGACCGTCCAGATAATCAGATATGCTGCCAGGCTATAGCCCAGGGGCACCAGGTAACTGCCTAACTGGTAGCGGGTATCTCCCCATTTCCAGGCAAGGGCACTAATGGGTCTCTTGATAATCAGTGATGTTAGAAAAGCAGCCAATGCCGGGCTCCACATCATACCGGTGACAAAAATACCTCTGCCACCCATGATTTTTCCTGTATGAATAATGAAGGCATAAAAGATGGAACTGATGGCCAAGGTAATCAGCAGGAAGATGAAGATTGTTTTGCGTGGATTTTGTTGTGTCATGCGCTCAATATACCAAAAAAATTAGGACTACAAACTACTTTAAACAGCCCATTTTTCCAACTTATAAGCACTATCCCAAAACATAAATTCCAGCTTACAGGCTTTCTCATATGCCGCATGCATTGCCTCCTCCTGTGCAGGGGTGGCTACTGCATCACAAAACGCAATGGCCTTCTTTACCAGATCGCCAAAGGCCTCACCAGCATATGTATCAATCCAGTTTCTATATGGATGATCTGCCGCCGTTTGTTGTGCATAAATGTAATCCCCTACTCTTTTATAGATCCAGAAGCAAGGGAGTACTGCCGCCATGGCTACCTCCACAGGCGCCACAGCACAGGTACCAATTAAATAAGAAGTATAATGGTGGCAGGAAGGAGAGACTGTTGGTTTTTCTGTTATCTCATATTGTTTAAAATAGGCTGCATGCAACGCATTTTCTACGACGATCGCCCCTTCTGCAAACCGGGTATACTGCAACACCTGTTCTACTGTATAGGCCCTTCCTGCAATCAGTGATAGTGCACGCCCAAACTGCTCCAGGTACAATGCATCCTGTGTAATGTAAAACCTGAATTTCTCTATCGGCAAGGTACCTGCTATCAGTTCTTTGATAAACGGCATGGTAATGATCTCATCATAAATATGCGCTGTACGCTGCCACGCTCTTTCACTCCAACTCATGTATTATTAATTTTTCCGGTGCAAAAAAATGATTCAATGGACCATGTCCCTTTCCTGTTTGTACATATTGCCCTGCGGCAATAGCGGTATGTATATACTCACTGGCTTTGTCTATGGCAGTCATCAATTGCTCTCCTCTTGCCAGGTAAGCTGCAATAGCTGATGATAATGTACATCCTGTACCATGTGTATTCCCTGTGGAGATATGCTTACTGGATATAATATGCACATGCTGCTGCTGATCTTTGTATACATCAAACAACTCCTCGCCTGCCAGATGCCCCCCTTTTACCAACACGGCCTTACAGCCTGTCTGCAATATGCTATCTGCTGCTGCATGCATATCAGCAAGGCTTTGCAATGGCATGTCTGCCAGAATAGCTGCTTCATCCAGGTTAGGGGTGACCAGTGATACCAGCGGGAATAACTGCTCTTTTAAAATTGAAATAGTTGCGGTTTCTATCAATCTGTCACCACTGGTAGCTACCATTACAGGATCCAATACCACAGGTACATCCGGATATTGCCGTAAAGTGGCAGCTATTGCCAGGGCCAGCTCAGGAGAATGGATCATGCCTATTTTAATGGCAGCAGGCTGTATATCATCCATCACTGCATGAATTTGCCGGGTTATGATGTCCGGAGGAATACTATGAATGCCTGTTACCCCCAATGTATTCTGTACGGTGATAGCTGTGATAGCCGAGGTACCAAAGCAACCCAACGCAGAAAATGTTTTGAGGTCGGCCTGTATGCCAGCTCCTCCTCCGCTGTCAGAACCAGCGATGGTCAACACGGGTACATATTTATAGGTTGTCATAGTGCTTTTTCTATTTGAAGACGAATGGCAGCTGCTGCCTTTTCAGGATCTGGTGCTGCACAAATGGCTGATACGATCGCCAGACAATCAGCTCCTGCTTTGATCACATCTGTTGCATTCCCTTCGTGAATGGCGCCAATCGCTACCAGTAGTTTATCTGTCAATGCACGGATTTTCCGGATGCCTTCCAGTTTCCATTCTGTCACGGTATCTGTTTTGGTAGGTGTAGCAAAGATGGGACTCAATGCGAGGTAGTCTGAAGCTGCTGCTTCCGCAGTATACAATTGTTTTTCATATTCAATGGAATAGCCTAAGATACCGCATGCAGGCCATTGTGCCCTGATAGCCAATGGTTGTACATCACTGTTGCCTACATGTATACCCGTAGCTGCACATTGCTGTGCTACCCATAAATTGTCGTTGATGATGAGCGGAACCCGGTACGGCTCCAATGCTTCTTTGAGGCGAAAGGCACGTTCTAAAAAAGCAGGTTGATCCAGTTGCTTCTCCCGTAACTGGATCACATCTACCCCTCCTTTGATAGCGGCGATGGCCACAGCTACCAGGTCTCTGCCTTTACAGGCTTCCTCGCTGATCACCAGGTACAATCTGCGATTAAACATGAGACTCTTCCATTTTTATGAGTGATGCCACTGCCTCATCCGTCAGTTGATATAGCTGATCCAGGATGTTTACCTGCATACTACCGGGGCCATTGGAGACCTTTGCCGCTTTTTCCCCTGCTATACCAAACAATGCCATCGCAGAAACCGTTGCACAAAAAGGATCTTTAGGATTCACAGCAGCAAAAGCACCTATGAGGGCCGTGGCTGTACAACCCATGCCTGTTACCCGGGCCATAAGTGGGTCTCCGTTGGACAATAAGATAGTAGTATCCTTACCTACAATGATGTCTACTGCACCTGATACACAAACTACGCTTCCATATTGTTGTTGCAGGAAACGGGCAGCATCTACAGCAGCCGTACTTTCTTCTGTGCTATCCACACCTTTGGTAGTACCTGCATGCTTGCGGGCCAGTGCCATAATTTCGGAGGCATTGCCCCTGATGATGGTGGGCCTGAGTTCCAGTAATTGTCTTAATATTTCATCTCTGTAAGGGGTGGCGCCGGCACCAACAGGGTCCAGTATCCAGGGTTTGCCAAGGGTATTCGCCTGACCAATCGCCAGCTCCATACTCTTCACCCAATATTCATCGAGGGTACCAATATTGATAACAAGTGCGCCTACAATTTTGACCATGTCTGCCATTTCCGAATGCGCATGGGCCATAATTGGAGAAGCACCTACTGCCAGCAAAGCATTGGCAGTATTATTCATAACTACATAATTCGTGATACTGTGAACCAGCGGGGATTGTTGCCGAACAGTCAGGATCTGTTCCCTGATAAACTCCTTCATAATGCCATTTAGATGTTTAAAATATAATGGCCAGGAGTACGCATGGGTTAAGCTGCTGCTTTTCCCTACGCCGGTACTAACCGGATCAGGTTCAAAGAGTAATTCTCAGTTCCAGTAAAGGAACACCCCTAAAGCCATCTCAAATTTAGCAAACAACGGGAGAAAATGACATAATTATTTTTTATACTTGTGTCCATGCGGTTATTTGTATCAATGGCAGTTTTTGCCTGCCTTTTCCACGGGAGTGTGAATGTGAGTGCACAAACATCAGACCTTTTGCGTTATGTTCAGCCTCTTTCGGGTACAGCAGCCAGTACCACCGTCTCTTCCCGGAAGCATGGCAGTGGCACTGAATCGAATGTCAATACCATTCCGGCCGTAGGGCTGCCCTTTGGTATGACGCAATGGACGCCTGAAACGAATACGACGGAAAAAAAATGTTTTCCACCTTATACTTACAGAGACAGCCTGTTGACCGGGTTCAGAGGCACCCACTGGCTAAGTGGTTCCTGTACCCAGGATTATGGTAGTTTTACTATTATGCCTATCACCGGGCATTTTACCACCGAATACGCCACGCCTTTTTCCCACGACAAGGAGATCAGCACCCCTGCTTATTATAAACTGACACTGCCAGGGGTCACCACCGAAATCACCGCTACCGCCAGGTGTAGTATGATTCAGTTTACCATGGAAAAGACGGACAGCCTGTACCTGTTGCTGACACCGAACAGTGACAGGAAAGAAGGGGTTGTAAATATTCATACTTACAGACGCGAAATTACCGGTTACAATCCCGTGCACCGCATCTACCAGGGATGGGGTGAACCTGCCGGTTTTTGCGGCTACTTTGTCATGCAGATAGAGACCATCGGGACGATTGCAAAACCCGGCTATGCAGCCTACTACCTGCAAAAAGGTGAACAGGTAAGGGTCCGTATCGGTACTTCCTTTACAAGTATTGACAACGCCCGTAAAAACCTGGAAGCTGAAATACCCGACTGGGACTTTGCTGCTTTAAAAGCAAAGAATGAAGCTGTCTGGAACAAAGCACTGGGCCAGGTACAGGTACAAACCAAAGTAGAAAAAGATAAACGTATTTTCTATACTGCTTTCTATCATGCCATGCAACATCCCCGTTTATTTAACGACGTTGATGGCAGCTATCCGCGCTTCTCCGGGGATTATGAAGTGGAGCGGATCAAAGAGGGTAATTACTATGATGATTACTCTATGTGGGATATTTACAGGGCACAATTGCCACTGTTTGAAATATTACAGCCGAAACTGGTGAACGACTTTGCAGCCTCTTTGGTAATAAAAGGAAAGCAAGGGGGATGGCTGCCCATATTCCCCTGCTGGAATAGTTATACCGCTGCTATGGTCGGCGACCACTCCATCGCATTTATTGCTTCTGCATTTAATAAGGGCATTAAAGATTACGATGTGAACGCTGCCTATGCACTCATGCGGAAAAATGCATTTGAAATATCTACCGGTGCTGATTACAAAAATGGGAAGGGCCGCAGTTCACTGGATAGCTATTTGAAATACGGTTACATTCCTATGGAAGACAGCGTACCTATTCCCTTTCATAAAAAAGAACAGGTAAGCCGTACCCTGGAGTATGCATATGATGATTATGCATTGTCTGTTGTAGCGAAAGCATTAGGTAAAACCGATGATTACAATATACTGACCAGGCGCGCGCAGAACTACAATAATGTCATTGATCCGAAGGTTGGTATGGTAAGAGGTAAGTATGCAGACGGTAGCTGGTATACGCCATTCAATGCCGATAAGAAAGAACCTTATATCACCGAAGGTACACCCAGGCAGTACACCTTCTACGTACCACACGACATAACTGGACTAGCTAAAAGAATCAACCTGCAGGCTGCACTGGATAGCCTGTTCGAAAAGAATGAATACTGGCATGGCAACGAGCCGGGACACCAGATTCCTTTTATGTACAACTTCACCGCTACACCAGAAAAAACTACGAAAGTGGTGCATAAAATTCTGGCGGAAGAATACTCCGATGGACCGGGGGGGTTAAGTGGAAATGACGATGCAGGCCAAATGTCCGCATGGTATATGTTTGCGGCGATGGGTTTCTACCCGGTAGATCCCGTGAGTAATAACTATGAATTGTCTGTCCCTATCTTCGATAGCGTAACTATTTTATTGCCCAACGATAAAAAATTCCAGTTGAAGGTAGTTCATAAAGGTAACAGGAGGAGTGTGCTGTATAACGGAAAAGAACTGAAAGGGCATGCCATTACATATGAACAAATAATGCAGGGTGGTGAGTTGGTATTCTTTTTTTAAAAAAGCAAAACCAATGAGTTAGGTGATTACGTAAGCTTATTATGCCAGGCTTTTATGAGTCTGGCATAATTATGGATTTTCTACCATTACATATTTTTTCTGAATCACCTAAAACCATATCAAAATGAATGCACGTTTCAAATTCCTGCTGACAGCAGGTGCGATGTTTATCAGCTATGCAGGTTTTTCTCAGGTAAATCTGGGTGTTACGTCCGCTACCAGCAGCTCGGTGGCTGCAAAGACGAATGCAGCGGTGGTTAACAAAACTACCAGCAAAGTAGCGAATGCAACCCAGTCTACTGTCAATAAAACCACCGCAGCTACCAGCAATACAGCGGCCAATACCACAGCAGCTGTACAACGCGCAAAAGGTAACACAGGTGTATCTGTCACTTCCAACACTACTGCGGCTGCATCCGGGACAAATGCATCCACTACTTCTGCAACTTCAGCAAATGCAAATGTAGATACAAAGGCAGCTACCGGCGAAGTAAAAAGCACTGCCCACAAAGCAGCAGCTACTACCAAAACAGCGGCGACTAACACGGCCAACGATGTTAAGACGACTGCCAACGCTGTTAAACCTTCTGCCAGCACCAGCGCCAACGTATCTGGTCATGTGAATGCCAACAATTAATTCCTCTCTCATTCAGTAACCATTTTATTATTTCAGTCATGATTGCCCGCATACAATTCCTTTTGCTGGTTGGCATTGCCATGCCCTTACTCCTGCGTGCCCAGGACTCAACTGAGACGAAGGCTGATTCAAGCAGGAAAGTAAATGTATTGACCGTTGATATAGGCTTCCAGTCAAGGATCTCCTATTACGGCCGGACTGACAGTCTGAAAAGCAGCCTGCTCAATCCCAGCATCGGTTACCAACTCAAAATGGGATTGTATGCCCAGGCAAGCATGATCTTTATTAACAATCCACTCCATACACTGGATTATACTGCTACCATTCTCGAAGGCGGCTACCGTTTCGGACAAAACAAAAAAGTATCCGGCAACATCTTTTACAACCAATACCTGTATGAAAAAGATACCCGGCTCATTCAGTCTGTCGTAAAATCACAGACCGGTTTTAACGTAGCCTTCGAAACTAAAGTGGTCACCTTCAACGTGAATGGCAACCTCAAGTTCAGCAACAAAACAGACGTAGGAGCTGCTGCAGGATTAGATCATCTGTTCCTGATCCGTTACCCAAAACAACATGCAGCTATCGGCATCAATCCCTCTGCCTTCGCTTACTTCGGCACACAGAATTTCAGCAATACCTATTACGAACAAAAGAAGCTCTTCAACCTCATTCCAACGACTCCCGAAGCAGTGACGAAAAACAGTGAAGCATTCAATAAACTCTCCTACGAATTCTCACTACCTGTAGTAGTTGTCTACAAGCAATTCAACTGTAGCTTATCCGGTACTTACGTCATGCCCCAGCACCTGATCAGTGGTGTTGAGTCAGGTAGCAACATGTTCTACTTTTCTGCCGGACTGGGCCTGCGCATATAAGCAACTCATAGCCCGGCATTGTCGCAGATGCAGGCAGGGAAAAAACGGAAATTATCAAGTGCTGTGCTTAGCGCAGCATTTTGCATTATATTTATCCGGTAAACCCAAATTTACCATATCTATCCCCCTCTCTCCCGGAATAGATTCACCCCCATGATAGCATATGTATGAGTTTCACCAAAATCTGTAACACATGAAAACAACGACAGTATTACTACTATGCGGAGCACTATTCTTTTCAGCCTGTAGTAAGAAAGAAAAACCTGTAGAAACTGCTTCAGCTAAAGAGCGCAGCTGTGCAACAATGGAAGTATTAAGTGCTAAACTAAAAGAAGACCCTACCCTGGCCGGAAGAATGGCCGCTATCGAACAAAACACAGCCAGAGTGCTTCGGGACCAATCCCTGAACCGCCTGCTGCCAGATGGTTCTATTCTGATACCTGTAGTGGTGAATGTATTGTATAGAACCTCTGCCGAAAACGTATCTGATGCACAAATCCAGTCACAAATCAACGTTTTGAATGCAGACTACAACGGTACCAACAGTGAATTTTCCACTGTTCCTACATTGTTCTCCGGCGTTAAATCATCCGTTGGTGTACACTTTGTTTTGAAGAGTGTGACACGGAAATCCACGACCAAAACAAGCTGGTCTACCAATGATGCAATGAAAAAGAGCGCTCAGGGAGGTATTAATCCAACTACGCCCGATTCTGTTTTAAATATCTGGGTGGTAGGGGCGATGACCGGTGGTGTGATCGGTTATGCACAATTCCCTGGTGGTTCCAGCGCTACCGATGGTGTGGTGATCGCTTACGATTGCTTTGGTAATACTGGTACAGCGACTTCTCCATTCAACCTGGGCAGAACCGCTAGCCACGAAATAGGTCACTATCTGAACCTGCGTCATATCTGGGGCGATGCCACCTGGGTACTGACTATGTAGACGATACAC
>Ga0182005_1000775_pt1 | contig 14518 bp, 21 predicted proteins | sample Sormic07211103_1_FD_123021 | JGI IMG/M metagenome (GOLD analysis project Ga0182005, IMG submission 123021) | Rhizosphere microbial communities from Sorghum bicolor, Mead, Nebraska, USA - 072115-103_1 MetaG | ecosystem: Host-associated > Plants > Roots > Rhizosphere | place: USA: Nebraska...
CAAAGCCGCCGAATAACCCGACTACCCCCCCGGCGAGAAACTGTGGATGTGAGCCAACCATTTATGGCCCTGACCCACTGAAACAGTTTTCCCGCCCCTATTCGAGTGCCCAGCAATGAGCTTTTCCGGGAAACCCACCACCTTTGTGGACCAGGCGATCGAGAACGACGGCTTTTGGCCGGACCTCTCCCTGGCTGAGTTTCAGAAGAGCTACCGCCTGCCGGGTGAGTACCTGGGAGACATGCTGGTCACTGATCTGACCACGGCGATGATCGAGGTCAATCGAGATCTCGCCAAGCGTAAGGGCCAATGGCAGAACGTGGGCATCACCACCGTGGAATCTGCTGACCCTATGGTGCTGCCCGAGCGCACATTTCACACAGCGACGTACAAACGCGCTGTGTATTGCCGCGCCAAGGCCAGCTTGCTGACCCAGTTCGCCACTGTGACCCGTCGTGAAAGCGCGGAGAACACCGGCAAGGAATTGCCTGAGCGTGGCGAGACCTTCCTCGAGTTCAGCCAGCAGGCCGTTCGGTCGCTGCAGGGCCGTGGCCGCATTACGGCGACGCTGCTGTGATCAAGCTGCAGGCTTTGACGGCCTACCTCATTGAACGCCGCCTGGTGGCCCCCGAACAGCTCGACAGCTGGACCGACCAGGTCAACCTGGAATTGGTGTGGAAGCCCGACACCAAGGGCATGCACATGGGCGACATGAACTACAGCGCCACGATCGTGCTCGAGCGCTTCGCCGATAACCCGGCCCGCCTGATGGCATTGGTCGGCAGTTGGCTGGAGAACAACGACGACGACCGCGACGGCCTGCCCGCGACCGTGTTCGACATCACCATGCTCGACAACGACCTGGCCGACGTCGACATCAAGCTGCAGTTCAGCGAGCCGCAGTATCTGACCGAGGATCCGGACGGCGAGATCGAGGCCTTCGGTAATACCTGGGCATTCGTGCCGTTCGAGCTCTGGGTGGCCGAGCAAGGCGAGGTGACCAGCGATGGCGCGTAGCACTTTCGACCTGGACGTGCGTGGCCTGCTTGGCGCGGAAGAACAGCTGTCGCTGCTCAATCTGCCGCCTCAGTTGCGCCGCCGGCTACTGAACAACGTCAGCAAGCGTGTGCGCAGCCTGAGCCGCCAGCGGATCCGTAACCAGCAGAACCTGGACGGGTCGCCGTTCGAGGCACGCAAGGGCACGGGCAAGGGCAAAAAGAAGATGGAAGCCGGCCTGGGCAAGCTGCTCGAGGTCACCCGCGTCAACGCTGACGAAGCCGAGCTGGGCTGGCGCAACGCGCTGACCCGTTGGGTGGCATCGCAGCAACACAACGGAGTGTCCGAACGACGCACCGCCGCGCAGATGCGCCAGTGGAACAAGGTTCCCGAAGGCCTAGCCGCGACCGAAAAGCAGGCCAAGCGCTTGCGTCGTCTCGGTTTCAAGGTCCGTCAGGCGGGCAAAAAGACACTCACACGCCCGTCAGTGGCGTGGATTAAAGAGCATGTGAACTACGCCAAGGCGGGTCTGCTGATCCGCATCCTGGACGACGAACAAGCCGAGTCCTCTGGTGCGCAAAGCTGGGAAATCAAACTTCCCAAGCGCCAGTTTCTCGGCCCTGGCACCGAGTCAGAAACCAGTGCGCTGGTGAACCTGGTGCTGCAACAAATCCTTAACGCTCCCCGCTAACGAGGCACACATGGCACTTGGCAAAGTCAGCGTCAACAATCTCAATCTCAGCCAAGGCGCTGTGACTGCGATCGAACGCCACTTCCTTTTCATCGGCCCTGGTGCAAAAAGCATCGGGCAATTGATCTCCCTGAACACGGACAGCGACCTGGACGTGATGCTGGGCATTCCACCCAGTGACCTGAAAACGCAGATCATCGCAGCGCGCCTGAACGGTGGCGATCGCTGGGCTTGCGTGGCTGCTCCGATCGCTGCCGATGGCAACTGGCAGGATGCCTTGACCGTATCGCAGCAGCAGGGCCATTCATTTGAAGCCGTGGTGATCACCACTCCGGTGACCACCGCTGCCGAGCTGTCGGCCATGCATGACGCTGCGATCGCCCTGGGCAACACCTACGGGCGCCGCGTCTTTTTCATGGCGGCATCGGTCGGCATCACTGCCGAGGATCATGCCTGGTCGGAATACACCGCTGCACAGAAAGCCCTGGTCCTCGGCCTGGCAGCACCCCGCGTGCTGTGCGTGCCCCAACTGCATGGCAACGACCTGGGCGTGTTGGCCGGCCGCTTGGCCAATGCCGCCGTCAGTGTGGCGGACAGTCCGATGCGCGTGGCCACCGGCTCGGTGCTTGGGCTTGGCCCGGTCCCAATTGACTCCGAGGGTGTGCCATTGCCTTCCGCCGTGCGTGCCGAACTGGACACTGCGCGACTCTCCGTGACCCAGACCTACCCCGACTATCCAGGCGTGTACTGGGGCGACGGCAACATGCTCGACGTGCCCGCCAGCGACTTTCAGGTGGTCGAGTACCTACGCATCGTCGACAAGGCAGCGCGCCAGGTGCGTCCACTGCTGATTGCCCGTGTTGCTGACCGGCGCCTCAACAGTTCGGCCAACAGCATGGTGGTGAACATGAACGCGCTGATGGCCCCGCTGCGAGCGATGGCCAAGTCCACCACCTTTGCGGGCCAGGTGTTTCCCGGTGAGATCGAACAGCCCAAGGACGGCGACATCGTGCTGACTTGGAAGAGCAAAACCGCCGTGGAAGCCTTCATCAAGGTCAAGCCCCTGAATTGCCCGAAAGACCTGACCGCCAACATCGCGCTCGACCTTTCGACCACGGAAAAGGAGTAACCCCACATGGCTGCAAAGATTGGCGGCAAGAACTTCGACGTGAACCTGGGCGATCTGCTCGTTCACGTCGAGAGCGGCACCCTGGACATTACCGACAACAGCACCGTGGCGCAGAGCAAGGGCGTGCCGAATGGTCACGTTGACGGTGATGTGGCCGCTGCCGGCGAACTGGAGCTGGACACCACCAACTTCAACCTGCTGATCGAACAGGCCAAGAGCGCCGGTAGCTTTCGCGAGCTGGAACCGTTCGACATCGTGTTTTTCGCCAAGGCCGGCGACGAGGAACTGCGCATCGAAGCGTTCGGCTGCAAGGTGCGGATCTCCAGCCTGCTGAGCCTCGACCAGAAAGGTGGCGAGAAGAACAAGCACAAGATTCCGTTCGACGTCACCAGTCCGGACTTCATCAAGATCAACGGCGTGCCGTACCTGAGTGCCGCTGAAATCGAAGGCCTGACCTGATGGGGGATTGGCTCGACAACGCCAAAGCGATCGAGGAGTTGGAGCGTGAGCGTTCAATCGCTGCCCAGCTCGCCCGCCCGCGCCCAGCGGGACCGAGCCGGACCCACTGCCTGGACTGCGAAGAACCGATTCTCGAAAAGCGCCGCGCCTTGGGCGGAGTCGTCCGCTGTACGCCGTGTGCGTCCCTTACTGAGCAAGGAAAACGCCGATGAGCTTCATCAAATCCTGGCCGCACTTCGCCGCGGCTGAATTGCGCTGCAAATGCGGCAAGTGCAACAGCACCGGCGCCGAGATGGATCCGGCATTCATGGCCGAGCTGGTGACCCTGCGTCAGCAGTTTGGCCGGCCGATGGCGCTGAGCAGCGCCTACCGCTGCCCGAAACACCCGGTGGAAGTGAGCAAGCCTGCACCAGGTGAACACTGCACCGGCCTGGCCGTTGATGTGCGCTGCCGGGGGGAAGATGCCGTGGAGATCCTGCGCCTGGCGATGAACCTGAAGTTCACCCGGTTCGGCATCAGCCAACGCGGCAATGCTCGTTTTCTTCACCTGGGCATGGCGCCGGCCGGTGGTCGATTCCCCAGCCCTGCGATCTGGAGCTACTGAATGCGTCGGTTCCAAACCCATGCCCTGGTTGCCTTGGGCGCTGCGCTGTTCGGCAGCCAGCTGGAAAACATCGCCATTGCCTTTGACCGCTCGTATGGCGAGGAGGTCGCGGCCATCGCTGGGGCCTACTGCATGGCACCGGAGCATCTGCGTGTTGCGCTTCGAGAGGTGATCGACGTCAGCGCTGCACCGAACAAAATCCGCGTGGAGTGCGCCGCCGATGCCCTTTAAAAGCGACCTTATCGTCAAGGCCGTGAACGGTTCGCCGCTGTGGGATCTGGTCCGGCCGCTGTTCTTTGTGACTGCAAACGGTCGGCCAGTGACGGTGCCAGCAGGCTATCGCACGGATCTGGCCAGCGTGCCGCGCCCTGTGTGGTGGCTGGTACCGCGTGACGATGAAATGGCCCGCCGGCCCGCCGTGGTGCACGACTACATCTACACAAACCTAACCCGCAAATTCACCAAAGCCGAAGCCGACCTGGTGTTTTACCAGGCCCTGCAGGAAGAGGGCATGCACAAGCCTCTGGCCTGGCTGATGTACAGCGCGGTCCGCATCGGCGGCCGTGGCAACTGGAGCGCATGACATGGAGTTGAACCCGCTGACCGTCAGCGTCTTGCTGGTGCTGACCGAACTCGCCCTGACCGGCGTGCTGGGCTTTCAGGTTTACCTGTTCAAGCAGGTCAGCGCGGCGCGCCGCGAGCACCTGGAGCTGCGCCTGTATATGGCCCAGAACTACGTGAGCAACGAGCAATTCGACAAGGTCATTTCCCGGCTGGAAACCCGCTTGGAAAACCACCTCGACACCTATTTTCGCAACCTCAACAAGAGAGCCAACGCATGACTGACGTAAAACGCGACATCACCCTGGAAATGGGCGACAAGGAATTCACCTTCCACCTGACGCCCCAGGACGTGACGAAGTACTTCAACGCCACCACTCAAGCGAACAAGGTTGCGCCGGCGCACAACCTGCTGATGAGCACCATCAAGCCGGAAGGCAAAGCTGATCTCAAGCCGCTGCTGGAAAACCCGGTTACCACCATGACCATCGCCGGTGCGCTGCTCGAGGAGTACTCGCCGGACATCGACATCATCGTAAAAAAGTCCTCAGCCACGCTGACGGCTTAACCGACGACGGGCTGGGCCAGCTTATGGCCCTGACCCGCCGCTGGCTGCCCGGCGCCGAGCCCACCATCGAGAACATGGGCACGGCCAAGTGGCTGGAAGACGAACACTGGAAACGGATGAGCTTTGCTGTCGCTGACGGCATATCCCACGCCTTCAACGGATAACAATCCATGGCTGACCGAAGCGCCCGACTGGCTTTCATCCTGAGTCTGACCGACAAGGTCAGCGCGCCCCTGGGCAAGGTGAAGACCAGCTTTTCCGACCTGGCTACCCAAGGCCAGCAGAACATCATGAAGATGGGCGCAGGCCTGGCCGGCATGGTGGGCGCGGGCGTGGCCATTTCCGAATCGCTGGAACCGGCGCTGGAGATGAACCGCGCCCTGGGCGAAGTCCGCTCGCTGGGCGTGGCTGAAGATGCATTGAATGCCCTGAACAAAAAGTCCCTGGAGTTCTCCGTGAACTACGGCGAGAACGCCCGCGACTTCGTGGCCTCGGCCTACAGCATCTCGGGCGCGATCAAGGGGTTGTCCGGCGACCAACTGGCCACCTTCACCAACACCAGCAACCTGCTGGCCAAGGCCACCAAGTCCGATGCCGAGACGATGGGGGCCTACGTCGGCACCATGTACAACCTGTTCAAAACCTCGGCCGACGCCATGGGAAAAAGCCAGTGGGTTGAGAAACTGGGCGGTCAGACGGCGCTGGCGGCGCAGTTGTTCCGCACGGACGGCGCACAGCTCAAGGATGCGTTCAAGGAAGTGGGCCAGCTCGCCACCACGGCCGGCGTCGATATCGCCGAGCAGTTCGCGGTGATCGGCACGCTGAGCAGCACCATGGAAGGCGGCGACGCCGGCGGACTGTACAAGTCATTTTTCGAGAACATCGGTGCGGCGTCCGAAAAGCTCAAGTTGAAATTCACCGAGCAGAACGGCCAGCTGATGCCGATGGCCGACATTCTGGCCAAGCTCGAAGGTAAGTTCGGCGATCTGACCAGCGCCGCCGCTGGCGCCAAGTTGACCGAGGCTTTCGGCGGCGAAGGGGCGCGGGTGATCAATGCCCTGGCCAAGGACACTGACCGATTCAAAAACGGCCTGGACCAGTTGGGCAAAGTCCGCGGCTTGGAGAATGCCGAGAAGATGGCCAAGGCGATGGTCGACCCGTGGCAACAGTTCGGCGCGGCCGTTCAAGCGCTGCGCATTGCCTTCGGCCAGGCGCTGATTCCAATGCTCACTCCGCTGATGGACAGGTTGGTCGGCATCGCCAGCACACTGACCCGTTGGACCCAGCTGTTCCCGAACATCACCCGGGTGATCGGCGTCACGGTGTTGGTGGTCTTTGGGCTGATTGCCGCTATGGCCACGATGACCCTGGTGGTAGGCATGAGCAAGATGGTTTGGCTGTCGCTGGTCACCGTCTGGAAACTCCTGAACTGGACGGGCTTTCGCAGCATCGCCATGTTCCTGCTGCAGACGGTGTTGGTTGCAGGTTTTGTGGTGGGCTTGGTGTTGCTCTACACGTGGATGGGTTTGGTCAGGGTCGGCATGTTGTTGTGGCAGGGGGCGATCTGGCTGGTCAACGCGGCCATGCTGGCCAACCCGGTACTGCTGATTATCGTCGGAATCGTGGCCCTGGTCGCGATTGTGGTCGCCGCCGCCGTCTACTGGGACCAATGGACCAGCGCCCTGATGAACACCGCCGCGTTCCAGTGGATCGCCGGCCAGCTGCAGGCGCTGTCGGACTGGTTCGGCGCGATCGGTGGTTGGACCGGCATGGCTAGCGCGGCTTGGGACGGCATCGTCAAAATTTTCAAAGATGCGATCAACGGCCTGATCGAGATGCTGAACAAGATCCCCGGCGTACAGATCGATGCCGCCTTTGGCGAGATGCCCAAAGCGCCCGAGATCCCCGGCATTTCCGCGTCCCTGGTCAACGCGCCGGCACCACCACATCTGGTCACCACACCTCCGCTGACCGAACAAGCCGAGCAGGCCCGTCAACGCATGAACGGCGGCACGTCGGGCGGTCTGTCGCCGATGGGCCCCATGGCCGTGCCCCAGGGTGGATTGCTGCGCAGCATCCAGAACAACAACAGCCAGACCCAAAACAAAGGCACCCAGGTGGGGACGATCAACATCAACACGGCCAAGCAGATGACCCCGCTGGAAATGGAAAACATGGTGAGCATGGCGGTGGGCGGATGAGTGAGTACATCGATTTGCTGATCGTCGACAACGACCTGGTGCTGGATCCGTCCCGTCAGCCGGTGCTGATCGACGACCGCGCCAGCATCGCCCAGGACATCGCTCACATGATCCGCGACAGCGGCCTGCTGGTGACCTTGGTCGCCGAGCGCAACAGCCTGAAACAGCGCGATTGCATTCAACAACTGGAGCTCCTGGTGGAGGCGGACGAGCGTCTGGTACCGGGAACGGCGCTGATCACCCAGCTCGAAGCCGGGCAGTACCTGGTGACGGCAACAACCCTGAAATTCGGCAGCATTGAGGTGACGTTGTGAGTGATGTGGATTTCAAGCAGGCGTTAACTGACGCCGGCATTCCGACCACTGAGGCCGGCTTGCGCGAGGCCTGGGAAGCGGAAGTTGCAGCCCAGGGCAGCAAACTGAGCAACACCAGCACCTGGTCACCGTTCTGGCGTGTGGTCACCGCGTTGGTGACCAAGCCGGTGATGTGGATTTTGGACTTTTTCATTAGCACGGTGCTGCCGAACTTTTTTGTCAAAACCGCCGTGGATGCCTGGCTGGATATGCTGGCCTGGGGTGTGAACGTCGAGCGTAAGGGCGCGACCAAAGCCCGAGGCTTTTTGCTGTTCACTCGGATAGCCGCCGGCGGCGCCCTCGAAGTCGCCAAGGGCACGGTGGTGCAGTCGGCCGCGATCAATGGCCACGTGTACCAGCTGGTGACCACGGCGGTCGGCACGTTCACCGACGGCGCCATGCAGCTGCAAATCCCGGTCGAAGCCGTGGACGTCGGAAGCGGCTTCAACCTGGCGCCGGGGTACTACGCCGTATTGCCGGTGCCAATCCCAGGCATTGCCCAGGTGGCCAACACCGACGGCTGGCTGACCACACCCGGGGCGGACAAGGAACCCAACGACGAGCTACGCCTGCGCGTGCGCAACCAGTTCTCGGCGGTCAACCAGTGGCACACCGACGCGGTGTATCGGGCGATGATTTCGGCCTTCCCGGGTGTGCGTCCGGATGGCGTCTATTTCCAGCACGGGGCCCCGCGTGGCCCGGGCAGCGCCAATGCCTTTGTGCTGTTCGATGCGGACGTGCCGGCGGCGACGTACCTGGAGCAAATCAACGCGCACATTCGTGACCTGGGCAATCATGGCCACGGCGATGACCTGTTGGTGATGGTCATGCCGGAAACCCAACACGCAATACGCGTGACGCTCTGGCCGCGCTCGGCGTTGACCGCTGCTCAGCGCCAAACCCTGCTGGAGGAAGCCGAGCTGTTCATCCGAGCGGCCTTTCGTGAGAGCACGACCCGCGACTACCAGCCGACGCTGACCTACCCGCAGTCGCGCTTTTCCATTAGCCGCCTTGGCGAAGAGTTGCACCAGCAGTTCACGGGCATCGAGTCGCTGGACTTTGACAACGACGACATCCTTTCGGAACTCAACATCCCGCGAATTCAGGGGCTGGAGGTGCTGCTCAATGATTAAGCTCAGCCTGCGTTTCTGGCTCGGCGGCGTCGAGCTGGAAAAACTCACCGCCGCCGCGCAGTCCTGGTGGGAAAAAGTCGAGGGCTGGCTGCGTTGGCCTCTGCTGCAGCTCGATGCCGACAACTGCCACCTGGTGGTGCTCGACCTGTTGGCTTGGCAGCGCGATATCACCCGCTTCAAGGATGAGCCCGAGGCCCTTTACCGCCTGCGCGTGAAGTACGCCTTTATCAACGCGGTGGACGCCGGCAGCACTGCCGGCATGAAACGCATTTTGCAGCGCCTTGGCGTTGGTTACGTCGAGATCGAGGAGCGCATGCCCGATCGGGACTGGGACGTGGTGCTGCTGCGTTTCTCCGACTCTCAGCTTTCGAAAAACCCCGAGCTGCTGCGCGTGCTGATCCAGCAATACGGCCGCACGTGCCGACGCTACGACTTTATGACCCTGACGCCCGTGACCCTTCGGGTCGCCGTGGTGGACTTCAACGACGACCAGCAAACGCTGGTTGCCAGCCTGTAGGAGCCCCCAAATGGGAGCGAGTATTACCCTTGCCGGCGAAAGCCTGATCGCGCAGAAGCAAGCCGCCCAGCAGGGCCTTGAGGTGACGCGCTTTATTTTTGCCAATGTTCCCGGCCTCGATCCGAGTGGTCCGGTTGATCGTGCCGCGCCGAAACCGGCTGCAGGGCAAATCGTTTACGTCTACGACATCCCCGATGGGAACGCCGGCTACGTGAACCCGAACCAAGTGGTGTACAGCTCGCAGATCGGCTCTGATGTCGGTGACTGGGATTTCAACTGGATCGGCCTCGAGTCCGCCGAAGGCACCTTGTTTGCGGTGGCCTTCGTGCCACTGCAGATCAAGCGCCGAAACATTCCTCCCCAGCAGATCGGCAACAACCTGACACGCAACTTTCTGGTGGCCTTTGACGGCGCCCAGGCGCTGACCGGGATCACGATCGATGCCAGCACCTGGCAGCACGACTTCACTGTGCGCCTGGCCGGCATTGATGAGCGCGAACGCTTGAGCAACCGCGATGTGTTTGGCCATGCGTGCTTTTTCGGCAGTTCGCTGCAAGTGGAAAAGGTTGGTGGTGTTTACCAGGTCAAACCGGGCACCGCTTACGTGGAGGGTATTCGGTTGGAGCGATCGGTGGCGTTGCCGATCGTTCCGCCAGCATTTCCGACCACCGCCTGGCTTGACGTTGCGCTGCAGCGTGAATTGAGCGATGTCGTAGCCAGCTGGAATGTGACTTTTGCCGGCGCGTCGGCGGATTACACCGACAGCGCCGGCGTACGTCATTTCTGCGTGCCGATCGCCGATCTGCCCACGGCCAACACGATCACCGACCGCCGCTCAGTTGAGCCCATCAGTGGCCCGTTGGTGACGCACTTCGCTGCGCGGGTTGGGGATTACCCGGATCTACGCGCCAGGGCGACGACCAAGGACGATGTGGACCTTGGAAATCTGCCAAACGCCAAAAGCGACAGCCTGACGTTGAGCGACAGTGAGTCGCTCGCCACCTCCCGAGCAGTCGCCAACGTCTGGAAGTCGATCTGCGTAAACGTCTCGAGCTTCTCGATAGACAAGACGCTCACAGCGGCAGAGCGAGGCTTGGTCTTGGTTAACGCGGCGGCGGGCAGTCGTACCATTTATCTGCCGCCCTCGAACGCTGCCTTGGGCGTTGTCGACTTCATCATCCGACGCGAAGACAACAGTGGCAACGCGTTGTTTGTTGGAGCCAATAACACCGACAGAATCATGTTTCACACCCACCTGAGTGCCAACGGCTACGCCTTTTTCGTGCTGATGGGGGCGGGGGACTACTGGCACCTGCGCAGCGATGGGCAGGGCCGCTGGTGGCCGATCGGTCGTCACGACAATGACGCGCTGGGCAGACCAGTATTTGAGACGACTACGCTGTTCTCCCCTGGTGGATGGGGCGCACTGAGTGGGCGCGTGTTCACCCGGCTCGAATGGCCCTGGTTGTGGGACCACGCAAGGTTGTCCGGAATGCTCACTACCGAGGCCACCCGCACAGGTATGGAAGGCGGCTGGACAGGAGGCGATGGGGCGTTGACGTTCCGAGGCCCCGAAGGACGTGGCGAGTTTCTTCGCATTCTGGATGAAGGGCGTGGAGTCGATGCCGGTCGGGTTGCCGGTAGCTGGAAAGCGGATGCCTTGCAAAACATCTACGGCACTGTCGAAAAGGTCCAAATCGCCGCCGGCGGGACCTCGACGTCAGGCGCCTTAAGCCTGAGCCCTTGGAACGAATACGGCCAATATGCAACGAGCACAGCACTCGGACAGCGCGTGAACAACCTGAACTTCAGTGCGGACGGATCCGCGCGCACGGCAACTGAAACCCGCCCGCGCACCATTGCGTATCCGGGCCGAATCAAACTGATCTGAGGCGAACATGAATACCTATTTACTCGACATCGATGGCGTCTTGGACGGACCGGTGGAACTCCCCGAGATTCCAGGACTGGGCACGCAGCTGCCAAGTAACGCTGTCGAATTAGCTGTGGTTTTGCCTGAGCCTGACGCCGGACATGTGTGGGCTCTGATTGAAGGCGAGCCGAAGCAACTGGCAGACCACCGGGGGAAGGTGTACCGAACTGATACAGGAGCGGTTGAGCAACACGCCCTGTTGGGTGCGCTGCCACCCAGTTTAACGACGATCCCCAAACCTTCCCCAGGTCATCAGTGGCAGGACGGCGCTTGGGCCGAAGATCCAGCCTATGTCCATTCGGCAAAGGTGGCTGAGATCAATGGTTCCTGTGAAATGGCGATCAGCAGCGGCTTCTGGTCGAGCGCATTGGGCTCGCCGCACCAGTACAGCAGCCAGATCGATGATCAGCTCAATCTTACGGGCACGATTCTGCGCCGCCGCGATATGCCATACGCGTGCCGTGATGAGCAAAACGTTAAGGCGTTCCGGCTGCATACGGTTGATCAACTGTTTCAGGTGGGTGACGACTTCACGCTCTACAAGCTGCAGCTGTTGCAGCGCGCCAACGAACTCAAACAGCTGCTGGATCAGGCGCTGGCAGCCGGTGACCTTACAACTATCCAAGCCGTAACCTGGACAGATCCGCAATGAGTCCATGGGCCCCAGTGACCATGCGATGGCCCGAGCAGGCCACGCAGTGGATGGGCGATCTGAGCGCGGCCAAGGATTTGGCCGGCGGCGAGCTGGCCAGCACCGCGCAACGCCTTGCCGGCCTCGAAGGGATGACCAGCACCAACCCGGGGCCGGTCGGTGACGCTGCAAAAAGCGCGATCGCCGCTGGCCGCGCCGCCATGAAAGAGCAGATGGGCGAGGCGCCCGCTTGCCTGGTGGTGACGCCGTTTCAAAGCGGTATTGGTCAAGGCCGAGGCAACCAGCGATTCCTGTCTGCGCCGAACCTGTTGCAGCAGCTGGCCAGCAAATTGACCGACAGCACCGATGCCGGTCGACCGAGCGGGCCGCAATACGCGCTGTCACTGTTGTTCTTGGGCACGAACTTCGCCCAGTGGGCCGGCACGCTGTCGCGCTTCAATGCTCTCTTGCCGATCCCTGACCTGGTGCGCGCTCAACGTCGGGCCCAACACCTGTCGACGCTGGAAACGGAAAAGTGGGAGATGCCCAACTCTGGCCCATTGCCGCGCTGGCAATCGCTGCCGCTCGAGCGTTGCACGGTGGTCAAGGCCGCGAAGCAATCCATGTCCGGTCAACTGGTGACGCTGGAGAGCTATGCGGCAGATAGCTCGCCGATGGGCGATCTCGTCGCGCTGGCCACCCGTAAGGCGGCTCAGCAGCAAGGCCGGGATCAGCAGTTGGATGACCTGAAAGCTCTGCTGGCTGGGGGAAATCCTGATACCAATATGCGGGTTCGACTGATCGGCCCTGGTGATGTCAACGAGCTGCGCCGATCGCTGCTGGAGGGCGAAGCCCCAGGTCACGAATGGGTGCTGTCCGCTGGCGTGCTGTTGGTGGGATCGCTGGAAGGGTTGAGTTTTGTGCGCGAGCTGGTGGGCCTATGACGTTGCTACTCGACGGCGAACAGATCCTCGGCAAGAAGATGAAGATCACCGCCAACCTGCGTATCGAAGCCGACGACATGTCGGGGCAGACCAGCAGCACCGACAAGGGACACAAGGGATTTAAGCCCAAGACCCTGGCAGTGACGCTGATGATCCCCTTTGTCGACAAAGATCAATTACGCACGCTGATGCGCCTGGCGGAATCCACGGCCAGCGGTGGCCAGCTCAAGAAGTACCGCATCGTCAATGACACGGCCGCCGCATTCGGCATCCGTGAGGTCGAGTTCTCGGAGGGTGTCAGCGCCCGGGAAGATGATTCACTGGCTCAGTGGCTGGTGCAGTTCACCTTGTCCGAAAAGCTCTCCAACCCCGAACGGGTGGAAAGTCGCCGTGCCGGCAATGGGGTGGCCAAACAATCTGCACCAGGGCAGGCCGTTGCGGGTGAGGGCACCGGCATCGGCGCTGACGGCAGCGGGAAAGGTGAGGAGTTGTCGGGCTTTGAAGCCACGCTGAAGAAACTCGACAACTACCTGGGCGGGGCGCCGACATGAGCATGAAGCTGCATAAGGTGCTGACCATCAACGGCACCGCGTACCCGTTGGTCAGCGATGATGTTCGGCTCGATCTCAAAAGCCCCGGGCGGGCGACGTTCACCATCAAGGCCGGCGCTGCCGTGAAAGGCCTGGTGATGCTCGATGTTGGTTACAACGACAACCCGCTGCAGCGCCACTTCATCGGCTACGTCGAGCGCTCGACCACGTCCTCGAGCCAGGAACAGGTGCTGTTCTGTCGCGAGCTCGCCGCTATCCTGGCCAACCCCCTGCCGCTGAATCTGCGCCATGTAGATCTGCAGGCGGTGCTGGCCGAGGTCAGCACCAAAACCGGGTTGCGCTTTCGGGTTCCTGACAAGCCCTATGCCAAGGTCAAGGCGCCGTTTTTCTACAGCCTGGCCGCCGGTTACCAGGCGATGGACAGCCTGGCTACGGTGTTCAACATCCCCGACTTCATCTGGCAGCAGCAGGGTGATGGCGAGGTGTTCGTGGGCAGTTGGGCCGACAGCTTTTTCGGTACCCGCGATCCGCTGCAGCTGCCGGTCGAACTGTTCGACGGCTACCAGAGCAATCAAAGCGCGATGGTCGCGGCCCTTCCCGGGTTGCGCCCAGGTGCATCAATCAATCAAGGCGATCGGATCACGTCCGTGACGCTCGCCGGCAACCAGATGGCCATCCGATGGAAGACGCAATTCGCCGCGCAGTAGATCGTCAATTCCCTGAACTCAGCGGTGGTTACCACCTGCCGCGCTTTGGCCGCGTAGTAGCCGTCCCTGATGCGCCTGCCGCACCTGGTTTGTGTGACGATTTCCGGCCGCGCTTTGGCGTCGACGTCGAAGTGCTGCTGCCCGATGGCGAGCCGGATCCGGATCTGCCGATCCTCACCAGTCTGCCGTTGCCGGCCCCAATGGGCGGGCAAGAAGCCGGTATGTTCGGCTTTCCGGAGGAGGGCACCACCGTGGTGGTCAGCTTCGCCTATGGACTGCCGCACAAGCCTTTCATCACGCAGATCCTGCCGCACGGTCTGAGTCTGCCCCGGGTGCCGAAGGGTGACCAGGTGTGGCAGCACAGCGAGGCCTGCCAGCAGCGCGTCGATGCCGACGGCAACTGGCTGCGCCAGACGGATGGCAAGATCCAGGACAAGGCGATCGAGCGTGAAGTGGAAGCCCTGGACAACACCGAGAGCTTCCAGAATCACACCAGGACGGTGGACGATCATTCGACCGAGTCAGTGGGTGGCATCAAGA
>Ga0182005_1000776_pt1 | contig 14510 bp, 13 predicted proteins | sample Sormic07211103_1_FD_123021 | JGI IMG/M metagenome (GOLD analysis project Ga0182005, IMG submission 123021) | Rhizosphere microbial communities from Sorghum bicolor, Mead, Nebraska, USA - 072115-103_1 MetaG | ecosystem: Host-associated > Plants > Roots > Rhizosphere | place: USA: Nebraska...
ATATCCTTGTGCTCGCAGCGCTCGGCTGTGTGGCCGCCGCCGGTCGATGCAGTCGCCGACTTCGGCTGCAGCACTTCCCACTGTACCGATTTGCACTCGATCCAGTCTTTGTGCGCGCTGTCCGTGGACTCGCCTTTGATGCCGTCGATTTGCAGATAAACGTCTATTGCCATGGTGATACCCCTTATGAATTAAGTAAAACTTGGTTAACGCTGGTTGTTCCGCAAACAAGCGGATTGAAACTGAAAGTTCGTGAAACTGGAAGTGTGTCGCTAGAGAAACGACACAGCGCGACGGGCCCTGAGACGTCCTCGCGCTACGAACGGCGGCATGAGAAAACCTGTTGAACGCATTCCGTACAGCAATCTTACAGCCATATAAGCATGCAAGATTGCAAACAATTGTATCACCAGTCAGAATAACAATTATTTCTATGTAGAAATAAATCTATCTTTTTGGGAATTTTGCCACACTTGCCTATAAGCTCTTTTCGCAAATGCCGCAGCATTGTGAAAGTTATCTCATGGAAACATGGCGGATATTTTAGCAATGGTAAACTGCCAACATTGCCAGCCCGCTGACCGGCTATTTGCGCGGCGCATGATCCGCTTGATATCCAACGGACCGGATCATGCTTTTGAAAATCCTAAGATCCGGCGTAGCGGAACGCCCCCATGGCGATTGCCGCCACCGCCAGCAATAACGCCGCGGCGCGATACCCCACCAGGATGCGGGTGCGCGCGCCGCCCTCGCCGCTTGCTCCCTTGCTGATTTTCCAGATCGCAGGCCCTGCAAGCAGCGCCTGCAGCGCCAGGGCCAGCAGTGCGCAGGCGGCGCCAATTGCCAGGAACCGTTCGCCGGGACCAGGCTGGCCGGCATGCAAGGTGTGCCAAAGATAAATGCCAGACAGCAGGGCAACCAGCCCCGCAACCAGCTGGCGCAGGAACAGCGGTCTGCCGACGCTGCCGGTAGCGGCCATGGCCATGGTCGATCCCGCCCAGAAAACGGTGGCGAGGACATGAAGGGATGTTGCTAACATAATGACATGCGGCATGATAGGCTCCCAGTGAGATTCAAATTAACTATACTCATAGTATATTCAAATAAAAAGGGGTGCAATGCCTAAACGTAGTTATGTCAGTCCAGTGAGGGCGGACGCCGCGGCCGAAAAACGCAACCGCGTCATCGAAGCCGCTGCCCGGCTGCTGCGCGAGGAGCACGGCATTACCGCTTTTTCATTGGAAGCGGTGGCCAAGGCCGCGGGCGTTACGCGGCTGACGGTGTACAACCAGTTCGGCTCGCGCCGGGGCCTGCTTGAGGCGGTGTTCGACGATATCGCGCAACGGGGGCGGATCATGCGCTTGGGCGAAGCCTGGGCCGCGCCCGATCCGCGGACCGGCCTGGAACTGCTGGTTGAAATATTCTGCGAGTTCTGGAGCAGCGATCCCGCCATAGGCCGGCTGCAGGACGCCATGCTGATCGATCCGGAAATTGCGCAAGCATTGGGCGAAAGACTCGGGCGCGGCCGGCAGATAATCGGCGGGCTGGTCGCCCGCCTGGCTGAAGACCGCGCCACGCCCGCACAGCAGCGCGACACCGCCGACCTGGTCTTCGGCCTCACCGGCTTCGCCATGTTTCGCCTGCTCGCCTCCGGCAGGTCGACAGGAGCAGTCTGCGGCCTGGTCAAAAACGCTTGCGACGATGCGATCAGGCGCATGTTGCCTGACGCCGGCTGATGAGCGCCGGCCGCCCGTCATTGAGAACAGTGGCCGGTCAGTTTAAAACTGACAACCTTATATTTTGCTTGGCAGGTCTGAAAACCCCTTGTTTTCCATCGCTCTGCTGTATATTGCTCAAAAGAAACTAATAACGGCAATTAAACCCAGGAGATGGCGATGCAAAAACGCAGCACGTACGGTTTCATTTTTTGTCTGGCAGCATCAGGATTCAGCGCAAGCGCACAAGCCGAACTACCGCCCATCAAGATCGGCGTCATCGGCCCGATCACCGGCCCCTCGGAAGACATGGGGCAGAGCATGATAGGCGGCGCCAGGGTGTTCCTGGCTGACATCAACCAGGTCGGCGGCGTGCTTGGCCGCAAGATCGAACTGGTCGAGCGCGACGACCGCGCCAAGCCGGAAGTCGGTTCGGCCATGGCCAAGGAAATGATCGAGAAGGATGGCGTGGTCGCCGTGGTCGGCTTCGGCAATACCGGCGTCGCCCTGCCGGCGGCGAAACTGTTCCAGGAAGCCAAAATCCCGCTGATCGTCACCGGCGCTACCGGCGCCACCATCACCAAATCCTTCATGCCGCCGGCCTACCCGGTCAGCTACATCTTCCGCACTTCCGCCAGCGACGCGCTGCAGCCTATCGTTATCCTCAACGACGTCATCGACCGCCGCAAGATCGACAAGATCGCCGTGCTGCACGACGAAAGCCCCTACGGCCAGTTCGGCAAGCAAAGCATGCTGGCGGAGCTGGACCGGCGCAAGATCAAGCCGGTGCTGGTGGAGGGATTCAAGGTCGGCGACCAGGACATGACGGCGCAGCTGCAGCATGCACGCGACAATGGCGCCCAGGCCATCGTGATGTACTGCCTCGCCCCAGAGGGTGCGATGGTGGTCAAGAGCGCAGACAAGCTGAAACTGCGGCTGCCGATAGTCGGGCCGTGGGGCATGTCGCAGCAAACCTTCATCGACAAGGCCGGCCAGAGCGCGGAAGGCGTACGCAGCTCGGTGACGTTCATCGAAAACGAATTGAGCTCGGTCAGCAACCAGTTCTCGCTGACCTACCGCAACGTCAACAAGACCAACCGCATCCCGTCCGCCGTGGCCGCCGCCCAGACCTATGATGCGCTGCGCCTGATCACGCTGGCGATATTCCAGGCCAACACGGTAGACGGCGCCAAGATCAAGGACGCCCTCGAGAACCTGCAGGTGCACACCACATCGACCATCGTTTCACGCTACTTCAAGCCGTTCTCGGCGACCGACCATGAAGCGATCGCCCTCAACATGATCGTCATGGGCGAAATCCGCAATGGCAAGGTGGCTTATGCCTACCGGGAAGATGCAAGCAGCGGATCGATCGCGCGTACCAAAAAGACTGAATAAGCTAAGCAGGAAAGTCGACGTAACGCAGTTAGCGTTACCAGTTCCGGGAAGAGCACAGGGAAAGAAAGCCAATCGGCACACGCCCCGCGATATGCAAGAACAAAACCCCGGCAGCTTGCGCTTGCCGGGGTTTTGCATGTCCCTCCATGATCTCTAAGGCCGATGCGCCTTCAGGGCTTGATTCTTGTAATTTCGCTGATGTGGGCTTTGCCGGAAAGCGGCTTGAAGATATACAACAAGGCTGGGAACTGCGGCGAGCCCGGGACCACAACTGCGCCGGTGCACAGGAAGCAGTAATTGGTGCCGGCTACCACCTGCGTGGCAAACGCGGATGGCGTGTAAGCCACGCCGGTAAAGCCTTCCAGCGCTTCCTTGAATACTGCCCGTGCTGCGGCGGTTATTTCATAGTCAAAATGACTCCAACCACCGGCCAGATCTGTCGTCATGATATTCCCCTTGCGATGGCCGCATGGTCGGATACCCGTAACTGTTGCGACCGTCCAGTCACAGGCTGCAAAAATTCCAGCGCAGGCCTGGATTGACGGCACCAGGTCATCTCCAGGCTCGGCAAGATCGCTGCCGCCATGCCAAAGAGAAACCCATGCTAGTCCGATGTGCAAAGAAAAAATACTGGTGAAAGTGTCAGGTACGGGCGGCGCTCCGGCCCATCGACAAGGACGGCGGAAATGCAGGCGGAAATGAAGGCGGAAATGAAGGCGAAAACAGGCGCCGCTTACAGCTCGCCAGCACCCTGGCTTGCCGCGGCCCCGCTGAATTTCGCGGCAAGGAAGCTGGCAATCCGCTCCTGGGTAGCATCAAGATAGGGAATGTTGTGGTGGTCGGAACCGGGAATGGTTTCGTCCTGCGGCACTTTGGCCAGTTTGGCCACCAACAGGTCGGTATGGGAAGGCGGCACCACATCGTCGGATGCGGCGCGGATGATGAACGTCGGCGCGGACAGCAAAGGCGCATGCTTGATTGAATCGAAACGATGCTTGAGGACGAACCCCGGCACGGCCGGGAAACGGCGCTTGGCCAGGGCCAGCAGCGAGTCATAGGGGGTAATCAGCACGATCGCCGCGACCGGCCGGCTGACGGCTATCTGCACCGCCACGCCCGAACCGAGGCTGCGCCCGACCACGGCGATTTGTCCAGCGTTGATATGGCGGTGCTCGGCAAACCAGTCGAACAGCATCTGCGCGTCTTCTATCATTTTCGGCTCGCCCGGGATGCCCTCCGAATCGCCGTAGCCGCGGTAGTTGACGGCAAGCACTGTCATGTTCGGGAACATGCGCCAGGCATCGCGCGCCACCCAGGAAACTTCCTCCGAGCGGCCGCCGAAATACACGACCGCTGGATGGGGGCCGGGTACGCGCGGCGTCAACAGCCATCCCGAGAGCCGGGTGCCGTCGGCGCTGCGCAATACGATAAGGCGGGAGCGGTGTCCGACGCTATGGGGATGCTCGACTTCCTTGGTGCGCACCGGCTTGAAAATCAGCTTGCGCTGGCTGACCGCGACCGCGGTGGTGAAAATCAGCCATCCGAGGGCGACGATGCCGCCCATCCCGGTCATTTTCTTGTACTTGATGCTTATCATAAGCCAATGCAGCCACACGGGGCCTTATCCCATGCTGGCCGCATCCTCCCCTTGCCTTTATTGTAATCCTCGAATTTGTTGTCGTCTCCATAATTTCATCGCCACGCAGGCCACGGCTGGAAATCGCCATATTTGTGTGGCTAAAATGGCTCTTTCCCGGGCAAAGCCAATGCGCCTGGCGACTCATCCAGCCGGGCCCCTACTGTGTAGCGCAACTGAAACTCGCCGCCAGGTTGACATCGCCCGCCCCCTTGTACCTGGGCCACGCGGGAAACTCGCACAAGGGCCTGCTGCGGCCCGGGATGCCGGCCGTATCCGCGACCACCTGCGATACCGGCGCGCTGCCCTGCTCCACCCAATTTTCCAGCGCCGTCAGCGAATCCCATGCGGCATTGAAGACGGTCGACAACGAATGGCCGTAACCGGGGATTTCGTAATAGCGGACAAAGCTGTCCACCGCGGCGCTGCCCATGGCCGATTGCAGGCGGCGGAAATAATCTTCGCTGGAACGAGTGCTGACCAGCGCATCCGACATGCCATGCGCCATCAGGATTTTCCCGCCCTTGGCATTGAAAGCCGACAAATCGGTCTTGTTGATGTCCTGCATGAGCGTGAGCTGATCGATGCGCGCCTGCCATGGCCCCGCATTCTGGGGATCGAGCGACAGCGAATCAAATGCCGGATTGCGCGTGACGAAATACTTTACCCACTGATCCCAGAACGTCGCCCAGTACGGCGCATCGGTCGGCATCGGCTGCGCCGGCTGGCTATCGCCCATGGCCAGCAGCCTTACCGTTTTCTGCGCCGCAGAATCGCCGGGCAGGCCGAGATCGGCGCCCCACACGTTGAAGCCGGGATACTGGGTTTCTCCGCTGCCGAGAGGCTGGCTGAACGCAATCGCCGTGCTGTAGATTTTCAGCGCAGCGATCTGCGCATCGGACAGGCAGCTGTCGCCGCTATCCGCACCGCCGGCACAGCGCAGCGGCAGGCCATTGAGCGTCGCACTGGCGGGATCGAAGAGGCTGTTGCATGCCTGCATATTGCTGATCAAGCCATCCTTGACGCCGTCCAGCGCATCGCAGCTGGCCATCGCCGCGTCGTACAGCGTCTTGCGTTTTGCCGGATTCAAATAAGCGCCCGGCATGGCAAACGCGCGCGTAATGCGGCCGAACTGCAGGTCCAGGCTGGCCGCCGCCCAGGCTGGATACAGCGCAATCACGCCATCCCAGTCTTGCGGCCAGCGCTGCGCCACTGCCAATGCTTCGCGGCCGCCGGTCGAACCGCCGGCGAAGTAGGATTTTTGCGGCACGCTGGCGTAATACTGCCTGATCAGGTAGAGCGCCGCATCGCGTGTTTTCTTGAGCGCATCGCCGGCAAAATTGCGCAAGGCTTCGTCGTTCTGCCCGAAGGCGCCGTCGCGGCTGCCCATCTGGTTGGCCTGGTGCCCGGAATCGCTGGCAAAGGTGGCGTAGCCGCGCGCCAGCGGCTTGGCCTTGTCTTGCGGGCCGGCGGGAACGTTGCCGCTGACATCGGGCACAGTGCCGTTATACCCGCCGCCGCCGAACATCAGCGCCTTGCGGTTCCAGGCAGTCGGCAAATCGAGCTGGAATTTGATTTTCGGCGCGGTCGGGTCGACTGGGTTGATCTCGCCCTTCACCTGGCAGTACTCGCCTGTCGCCGCCACGCCGTTGCCGGCGGGCGGCACAGTGTGCGCATCGGTCACGACCGCGCCGCTGCTCGGCAAGCCGATAGCCTGCGCCGATATGGCCATGCCGTTCAACTGGCTGCAGCTGGCCGGGGTGGCGAACTGCAGCTCGCCACCGCCGCCGCATCCGCCGGACAGCAGCATCATCCCCAACAAAGCACAACCAAGGACATTGGATGTCCTCAGGAATTTTCCTTGATCCATCATGAATGTTTTCCTTTCATGTGTCTGGGCTACAGATTATTTTTGCAATAACGAGGAAACAGTAACATTTAAAGATAGAATTTTCGACATGATTCTGAGATGCAATTTTTCCACTCTACCAATTATCCGGCCCGACAATGAAAACCTTCTTTCAATATCTGATCATGCTCACCACATCGGCCTGCGCCGCCGGTACCGCGCTGGCCGGCGAACGCATCGTTTTCAAAGGGACGCTGGGGGCAAATGCCGAAGTCGTGCTGGAGCTTGAAAAGAAAGCCGACGGCTATGACGGCCGCTATTTCTATCTGCGCCATGGCGTCGACATTCCTCTGCACGGCTCCCTCGCATCGCTCAATGAAGCACTGCCCAGGTATGAAAATGGCGAGCTGCTGGCAGGCGACGATAACCGCGACCTGCCGATATTCATCGACCCCGCCACAAAAAAACCGCGCAGCGTCTGGCACGGAAAAATCGATGGCGATACTTACCAGGGTACCTGGAGCGACGCCAAAACAAAGAAAACCCTGGCGTTTGAATTGCACCAGGTCGGCCGCTACGATCCCGACGCCATCAGGCCGGCCGGGGTGGAAGCCGTTACCGCTGCCATCACGCCTGGCATCGGCAGCAACATCGCATATGGCACGGCGGTCTCGCTCAAGAATGCACCCTACGATTACCTGAAGATGCAATTCCCGCTGCAGCCCGGGCCTGAAATCATCCGCAAAAACGTCGGCTACCGAATGGTGACGGATCCGAGGACCAAGTTCGCCTATCCGCGGCTGACCCGCCATCCCGATCCCCAGGTACTGGCGAGCATCAACCAGATCCTTGAGCAGCGCCATTGGCAGATGAGCCTGGCGGCGCTGGAATGCAAGGCAACGCTCTACACCATGGACGGGCCTGCTTCCGGGACCCTGGGAGACTATGACTCGGAAACAATCAAAGTTCGCTACCTGTCAGAAAAACTGATGAGCATCGTCGAAGCGGGAAGCACCTTTTGCGGGGGAGCGCATCCGAACAACCATTACGATCCGTTTACATTTGACCTGATCCACGGCGGTTACCTGGACTTCAACCGCCTGTTTCCAGTCCGGATAAGGAATAAGGACGGGTCCGACATTGCTCCTGTTCTTGCAGACTTCATCAGCAAGAAGGTGGAGTCAAAGAAGAGCCGCGACAAAGTGGAGCCAGATGTCGATTGCACGGACGTGCTGCCGCAAAACCTGGATTTCGAATTTGACGAGCCGGACAAGATTTCCTTTGTCGTTTCCGGCATCGGCCACGCCATGGGCGTGTGCCTGGGGCCGCAGCTCGTCATGCCGATACGCGCGTTGAAACCGATCCTCAAGCCCGGCGCAAAGGCGTATTTCTGATCCTAGCCGCCGGCGTGGCTCCGGTACATTTCCAGCGTCAGCGCCTGGCCGACATGCGACAGCTGGGTTGCCGCCCCTTCCGCCGCGCCTTCGGCGGACTCGGCAACGCGCGCAAACATCAGCGCTTCATATTCAGCCACGGCCTCGGCCCAGCCGGCGCGCTCGATCAGCAACCGCGCCAGTTCGGCGGCATCGAACATGGCGTTGTTTACCCCGTCGCCGCCGAAAGGCGACATGACATGCGCCGCGTCGCCAAGCAGCGTGAGGCCGCGCCGGTTCTGCCAGCAGTGCCCCACTGGCAGCGCGCAGATCGGGCGGATAGCGAAGTTGTCGTTGCTGGCCCGGAACAGGTCGAGGATCTCGGGAGCGAAGCCGTCGAATTCCTTGATCAACTCTGCACGCATGGAAGCGGGCGCAGCAAGGTCAAACCGCCGCGCCGCCCAGTCTGCCGGCACGCGGAAGATGGCATAAGCGCGGATGTGCGCATTGCCGTTGCGCTGCGCGATGATTTCCTTGCCGTCGGCTTCAACGCCCATCTTGCCGCGTCCCACCAGCTGCGATAGCGCGGGATGGCTGCGGTCGACGTCGTCGATGCCGCATTCGATGAAGGTAAGGCCGCTGTATTGCGGCCGGTATGGCGACAGCAGCGGCCGTATCCGCGACCATGCGCCATCGGCGCCGACCACCAGGTCGAACGGCCCTTCGCTGCCATGGTCGAAAGCCAGGTCCCAGCGTCCGTCGTCCCGCGCCTGCACCTCGCGCATGGCGCAGCCCCAGCGTACGCACGCGGCAGGCAATGCCTGCAGCAGCATGGCGCGCAGCTCGGTACGGTCCACTTCGGGACGGTTGCCGCTGGCCGCGTCCTGGTCTTCAAACAGCAGGTTACCCGCCTTGTCCAGCAGGCGCGAGCCCTGGTCCTCGTAGCGGGCGATGGCCTGGAACTCTTCGATGAGGCCGGCCTGCCTGAGCGCCAGCAGGCCCGACCCCTCATGCAGGTCCAGGGTGCCGCCCTGCGGGCGTTCCAGCGGATGGGATTCCTGCTCAAACACCGTCGCGGCGATGCCGTGCAGATGGAGGATACGGGCAAGGGTCAGGCCGCCCGGGCCGGCGCCGACTATGGCGATGCGCAATTGTGTATTCACAGGATGGGTCGTTTCGATTATGATAGGCACCTATATATAAACATAGCCACCTATTGACTGTCAACATGATGAAAACCGATCTGTCGAACAACCCCATGAGGCTCATCGGCCAAGCCTATCGTACTTCCATGCGGCTGGTCGACAGCCCGCTGCGCGCGCTGGGGTTCGCCATGGGGCAGCTGCCGGTGCTGGTGGCGCTCAAGAAAAGCGGCGCCCTGTCGCAGGCCGAGCTGGCGCGGCTGGCGCAGGTGGAACAGCCCAGCATGGCGCAACTGTTGAATCGCATGGAACGCGACGGACTGGTGCAGCGGGTTCCCAATCCTGAGGACAAACGCAGCCAGCTGGTTTCGCTGACTGCCGGCGCTTCTGAGCGGATGCCGAAGGGGAAAGCCGTCATGGAAGCAGCCAGCCGGCAAGCCCTGGCGGGTTTTACCAAAGAGGAGCGGGAGCAGTTGATGGCGCTGCTGCTGCGGGTGAATGCCAACCTTGATCGTGCGGTTGGCGAAGCAGAGAGTTGAGGCGAAGTCCGAAACTGTTTTACATTCCCCCATCGCGACGACCATTGCCGCATCTCAACACTCGTCCGGAGCACAAGCAATCATCCCATTAGCCTCGCCCCAGATCGTGCAGCCTCTGGAAGCATCCAGATTCGTTCGAAATGACGGCTGGCTAAATTGACCAGAAAACCTACAATGGAAATTGACCTTCGAGGGATGGTAATCAACAACTTCGGCAGTCAAATAATTAAAATCTCTAAGGAGGCAATCATGCGGATGCTTTTGAATGTCAAACTTCCTAACACCGAGTTCAACGCGGCCATAAGGGACGGCTCTGTCGGCAATAAAATGGGCGAGATCCTGGAGGAAATAAAACCGGAAGCGGCTTACTTCACCGAACAGGGTGGACAGCGATCGGCCCTCTTGATCGTCGACATCGACGACCCGGCGAAAATCCCCATGCTTGCGGAACCATGGTTCCTGACCTTTAACGCCAATGTGGAACTAAAAGTGATCATGACGCCGGAGGACTTGAAAAGAGCCGGGCTTGAGGAGCTGGGCAGGAAATGGTCGATGTAGGTTCAGAGGAAATCCTGATGCTGAATGGCAAATCGCGGAGCAAATCAAAGTGCCCTCATTTCTGAGGGCCTTTTAAATTCTGGTCTTAGTGATCCGTCGACGCCGAAACGCTTTCCCACGACTTCATTTCGTCTGACATGGCTGCAATTTTATTTTGCACCAATGCCACCGCATCGCTGCCGAGCAATAAATGCACAGGGGCGTCAGGCGCGTTGGCAATCTTCAGCAATATCTCCGCAGCCTTGGCCGGATCGCCAAGCTGCTTGCCGCTTTTTTCTTGCCGCGCGCCACGGATAGGGTCAAACAAGGCATCGTAATCCTGGATTTGGCGCGGTGAGCGAACCATTGAACGGCCAGCCCAATCAGTGCGGAAGGAGCCTGGTGCGACCGCGGTTACTTTCACGCCGAAGCCTGCAACTTCTTTTGCCAATGTTTCCGAGATGCCTTCCAACGCAAACTTGCTGCCGCAGTAGTAGGCGATGCCCGGCATGGTAATGAAGCCCCCCATTGACGTGATGTTGATGATGTGGCCGCTCCGGCGCTCTCGCATGGACGGCAGCACGGCTTTGATCATGGCAACTGCGCCAAACACATTGACGTCGAACTGACGGCGCATTTCTTCCAATGGCGACTCTTCAAGCGTTCCTTCATGTCCGTAACCGGCATTGTTGACCAGGACGTCGATCGGCCCGACTTTTCCCGTTATTTCTGCGACTTTGGCGTCGATTGCCGAAAAATCGGTCACATCGAGCACGACCGCAATCGCACGGCCGATATCCAAATCCTCAAAATCCTTCCTTGCCGATTCATTTCTTACCGTTCCGATTACGGTGTGCCCAGCGGCCAGCGCCGCCAAGGAAAATGCCCGGCCGAACCCTGAACTGACGCCAGTAATCAGAAACTTCATTGCAGTTGGCTTTCCCATGGATTTAGTCCTTTACGGTTTATTTGCGAACACTCTGACAGCGCGAATCAATCGATCAGGCAAGTCAGGCAGGCTTGACGTAATCTTATGAGCGAACGCAAAATATCTAAATGCCGGTTTGCATGCAGTTCTTGCCTAAACCTATTAGCCTTCGAGTTTTAACCTTAAGTCTTTGATCAATCCACAGCAGGTGACCGCGTTGACGACCAACAGCAAACAGCAGCACCAGCGCATGGTAAGCCTGCTGACAAAACTCGCGCCAAACGAGGGATATAACCTCTCGTATCTGCAGGATGTGAGGTTTCTTCGGTCCAACCGCCCGCTGAGCGTGACGCCGGTTCTCTATGAACCGGGAATCGTGGTCGTATGCCAGGGCAGGAAAAAGGGATTTCTAGGCGATCAAACCTACGTCTACGATGCGCAGCACTACCTGGCCGTATCGGTGCCGGTGCCGTTTACGATGGAAACGGACGCAAGTGAAAAGAAGCCCTTGTTGGCAATTTATTTCCGGCTGGATTTCAAGATGCTCGCCGGCCTGTTATTGCAGATGGAAGTTGCTGAGCCAGGCGATGCAATTCCTCAGGGCATGTTCGCCACTGCGATGGACGAGAAAATGTCGGCGTCGGTTCTGCGCTTCCTGGAAGCCATGGACGAACCCATGGAAGCCAAGATCCTCGGCCCGGCGCTGGTGAAGGAAATTTATCTGCGCGTATTGACTGGGGACCAGGGAGCGTCAATGCGCGCAGCCCTCGCGAATGAGGGTCAATTCGGCAAAATCGCGAAAGCGATCAAAAAGATCCACGCGTCATATCACGAGAAACTCGACGTCGATCAACTTGCCAAGGAAGCCGGCATGAGCGCGCCGTCGTTTCATTCGCATTTCAAGAAGGTCACGGCGACTTCGCCGATGCAGTACCTGAAGTCGACCCGCCTGCACCAGGCACGGCTCTTGATGGCGCGAAATGGCCTGACTGCTGCCGGCGCCTGCGTCGAAGTCGGCTATGAAAGCGCCTCGCAATTCAGCCGCGAATTCAAACGCCTGTTCGGCAGCACGCCGATTGAGGAAGTAGCGAGAATGCGGCAGGCGTTCGCCTTGCCTGACGCCGATCCTGCTTCGATCTATGTGTCATCGCATTAATCGCGATGCCTTCAAAGACCCTTTTCCCTTATGCTAACATCCGTGGAAGATCAGCGCCCGCCTCAAATTGAGCATCAACCCCAGCATGATTTCCAGAATGGATAATAAATGATAGTTGACAGCCGGCAAATTATTGATGCCCTTCCCATATTTACAGTTTCTTCAGCCGGTGAGATCGATACAGTCGCGGCGCTGGTATTGCAAGCAGCGAACCAGACCGTTCCTTTTTTGGCGCGCCTTCTCAGCGACCTTGGGCACACGGAGCTGCGGGCGATACCTGCGCAAGAGTTCGCATCAACCCCTGATGCCCAGGCAGCTGCGGCGGCGCTTAAAATCCTGTTCGATCAATATGGCAGCGACAAGGCGCAACCGCACAACTATCACCACCTGTATGGCGCGATATTGAGCAATCCCGCGGCAGTCGCCAATGTGCTTGAAGTCGGCATGGGTACCAATAACGAGGACGTGGTGTCGAACATGGGGAGTGCGGGACGCCCGGGTGCATCGCTGCGGGCGTTTCGCGATTTCCTGCCGAATGCGCGGATTTTCGGCGCCGATATCGATAAGCGCATCTTGTTCCGCGAGGAACGGATCGAGACCTTCTTTATCGACCAGACTGACCTGGACACAATCAGCGCGCTCGGCAAAGAATTGCAGATGGAGTTCGACTTGATCATCGATGACGGCCTCCATTCGCCAAACGCGAACCTGGCCACGATGATTTTCGGACTGCCGAAACTAAGACGCGGCGGTTACCTGATCGTGGAAGACATACATCCTGCGCACCTCCCTGTGTGGCAAGTAGTTGCGGCGTCTTTGCCCGCTCGCTTCAAGCCATTCCTCTTCATTACCAACTGCGCTTACGTTTTTGCGGTGAAGTACCTCGGATAGAACCTGGCCGGATGGCCTCGCCGCATTTGGCGCCAGGCGCTTTGACTGCGAAGAAGGCCGGCGTGTCCACATACGCTCCCTGGCAGGGATGCTATCGGAAGTTTAAAAGCTCGCGTTGGTTACGCGAGCTTTTTGCTTTTCAGTACCGGCGAGCGCCTGGCTGCAGCGCTGCCGGCGGCTGCCGATCGCTACCGCAGAGCGGCGCCACCTTGCGCCAGATACTGGCCCAGGAGGCGAGCAAATTGTCCACCGTCAGTGTTGATCGTGGTCTGGAAGGCGCCTCCTGAACTGAAGACGATGGCGAAGGTGTGGATGTCGCCATATTCCTGCGTGTTGCGCAGCATGTAGTCGACGCGGTTGTCGCGATAGTGCTGATTGGTGCCGCCTGGCGTAGAGGACGGTACGCCCATCGGCGTCTGCCACCACAGGATAGGAAGTCCATTGCCAAGCGCGGTGCGATAGTCCGAGATCGCGCTCTGCGATTGGTGGAAATTCGGTGTAGCGATATTGTTTTCGTCCCAATAGAACGACCCGGTTCGTCCTGCGCATTCCGCTGGAGGCGATGCGACTTCCATGCAACCGGCGTCTCGATCGCTCGTCTGGGCAACGATGAAATCCGCCTGATGTGCTCCAACCGCTTTCATTTCGGCGCCAATCTCAGCCGGGGAGCCAGACCAGAACGAGGGCGGGAATCCGAGCAACGCATTAGGTGCGATCTTCCTGCCCATCTGCACCAGGCACTGGCCGATGCCGGCGGCGGTATTCGGCAATCCGCTACATTCGGCCTGGCTGCTGACGACGGCTGGTATCTGGGCCGGATCATGCCCCGGCGCCTGCGCCCATACGAAACCCCAGAAATCCGGCTCCAGATTGATCAGAACGGGCGCATTAAGCGCGGCAATGCGTTGATACATCAGCCGGGCCTGTGCCCAGTAGTTGTTCATGAACGTCGCATCGTTGATTCCGCTCAAGTTGCCGTCGCCGTTCTGGGCCATCTGATAAAACGTAAACATCGGGGTCGCGCCATAGGCTTGGACAGCTTGCGCGGTATAGGTGATGTAGGCGCCGTCTGGACTGTTCCAGGTAGGCCACGCGCCCGCACCGACGCCCACCAGGTAGGTATCGACGATATCCGGATGAATGCTCTGGCTTTGCATTTGCGTCAATGAATTGCCCGCGCCGAGTCCGACCAGCACTCGAGAAGGCTTGCCGAGCTTGGCCACTAAAGTGGCAGTCGCTGCGGCATTTGAAGTGCCTCCTGGCGTGCTGCCACCCGTGCTTCCTGATGTGCTGCCACCAGTGCTTCCTGACGTGCTGCCGCCAGTGCTTCCTGATGTGCTGCCGCC